>Ga0102938_10000543_pt1 | contig 27749 bp, 23 predicted proteins | sample SalPonR2_B_D2_MG_FD_84516 | JGI IMG/M metagenome (GOLD analysis project Ga0102938, IMG submission 84516) | Salt pond soil microbial communities from South San Francisco under conditions of wetland restoration - Salt Pond MetaG R2_B_D2_MG | ecosystem: Environmental > Aquatic > Marine >... | reverse complement strand
TGAAAAGAGGAATCATGAAAACTCACAAGATAGGATTTTTGACTTACAGAAAACTTGATGCATTGGCTCACGAGGCGGCGGAGATATTGGATGATCAGGAAGTCGAAGTCGTTTTTATTGAGGGCTTGATGGAAAACCTTATTGACCGCGTAAACCATGAGATGAAAAAGGGAGTTGATGTTTTTGTTGCCGGAGGAGCCAACGCGAGGTTCATCGAGAAGTATACGAGCGCGAATGTTGTAAACATTAAGCTTACATTCTACGATTATTTCCAGGCAATAGTAAAGGCTAAGGAAATAGGCGGATCCATAGGCATAGTCAACTACCAAGACAACATGAAGCAGGATTATACCAAACTGGAGGAGTCACTTGGAATCAAGATTTCGGTGATCCAGTATGAGGGCAAAGATGATTTATATGAGTCTGTCAAAAGATCGGGTGTGGATGTTGTTATAGGAGCGAGCCTTGCAAATGAAGTGGCGGGCAGCCTTGAGATTCCTTGCATTTTCATTTATCCGGGGATAGATTCGATCATCGAGACTATAAATGATGCCAAAAGCATTTCAAAAGCCATACGGGATGAAAAGGAACGCTCGAAAATTTTTCAGTCAGTTCTTAAATTCAGCCCAAACGGTGTAATCGTCACTGACAATGAATCCAATATTGTTTTTTTCAATCCGGCTGTCGAGGAATTGTTCGACATCAATCTGAGCAAAACGCAAGGAGAGATACTTTCTGAAATTCTGCCCGGATGCGAAGTCATGAGCGTTTTGGAAACGGGAGAACCGCAAATGACTGTAATCAACAGGGTTAGGGACAAGGATGTTGTTGTAAACAGAATTCCTTTGGAGCTGGGAAATAGGATAATCGGAACCCTAATAATGGTGAGCAAGGTTTCCGAAATACAAAAGACGGAGCAGAAAATAAGGATTAAGAACAACAAGAAGGGATTCAGCGCAAAAAACCGCTATGAAAACATAATTGGAAAATCAGAGATAATCAGAGAACTTGTGGAAGAGGCAAAGCTCTATGCAAGAACGAATTCAAATATTCTCATTACCGGGGAAACAGGAACCGGCAAGGAAATATTTGCCCAGAGCATTCATAATTACAGCAGGGTTTACAGCGGGCCGTTTGTGGCAGTCAATTGCGCCGCTATTCCATCAAATCTGCTCGAAAGCGAGCTCTTTGGATATGACGAGGGAGCTTTCACTGGATCGAAAGTCGGCGGAAAAGCCGGATTTTTCGAGATTGCACACAATGGAACCATATTTCTTGACGAAATTGGTGAATTGCCGCTGAGTCTTCAATCGAGGCTTTTAAGAGTGATACAGGAAAAAGAGGTTATAAGAGTGGGCGGAGACCGCGTGATTCCTGTAAATGTCAGAATAATAGCTGCGACAAACAAGGACTTGCTTTCAAAAGTTCCTGATGAATTTAGGATGGATTTATACTACAGATTGAATGTTCTCGAATTGAAAATTCCTCCGCTCAGGAAAAGAAATGATGATGTGATCGAGATATTCAAGCATTTCGTATCAAAGAACCAGACGCTTGACACATATAAAACAAAGATTCCGGATGAGGCATATGATATTATAAGGTTTTACTCGTGGCCTGGGAATATAAGGGAACTGGAAAATGTAAGTGAAAGGTTTTCGCTGTTTCTTTCGAGAATAAACAGGCAAGACCTGAGCTCATACAGGGAAATCCTCATAAAGTCGATAGGCGAAAGGCTTATAATAATGGATCTGTTCAGAAAGCACGGATTGAATTTCGAGCCGGAAAAAAAGGTTCAGAACTACAATGAGGAGCTTATAAAGGATTTGCTGGATGTTTTTTCGGAAAGAAAGAACAAGGTGGCCGAAATTTTAGGCATAGGACGGACGACATTGTGGAGGATACTGAAAACGTTTCAAAACGAGGGGCAAAAAACCGAATGAAACATTAAGCCAAAACGAAACCATTGATTTTCAATGGTTTCGTTTTGGCATGACACTTGCTTGTATATAAAGGCGAGCGCTAAGAATTATGCAGGACGATTACAAACAAATTAGAGGAGGAACTTATGAAAATCAAAAAGCTTTTAGTTTTAGTGCTGGTTTTTGCACTCTTGGGAACTATGTTGGTCGGTTGCGGAGGATCTGATTCAGAGCCGGCTGCGGAAGGCGAAACTCCCCAGGAAAAGATTGTGTTGAAATTGGGCCACACAGGCGCACCTGATCATCCTTACCAGAAGGCAGCTGAAATGTTTGCCGGAATAGTTGCCGAAAAAACGGACGGAATGGTTGAAGTAAAAATTTTCCCGGCTGACGGACTCGGAAAACAAAAGGAACTCGTAGAGGGAGCTCAATTGGGAACTGTAGATATGGTTCTTACATCAGACGTTCTTTTATCTGGATTCGAGCCCAAGATGGGCGCACTTAACCTTCCCTTCCTTTTCGAAGATTATGACCATGTTGTAAGTGCACTCAACGGAGAAGCCGGAGATGCACTCTCAGACGCTTTATATGAAAAGAACCTTAAGGTTGTCGGATGGTGGGAAAATGGTTTTAGACACATTTCGAACTCAAAGAGACCCATCGAGAAGCCTGAAGACCTTGAAGGCCTCAAAATCAGAACACCGAGCGGAACTGTGTTCGTAGATACTTTCAACATGATGGGAGCAAGCGCGACACCGATGTCATTCGGCGAATTGTACTCGGCACTTCAATTGGGAACTGTCGACGGTCAAGAGAATCCGACTACACACGTTTTGACTCAAAAATTCTATGAAGTTCAGGATTATCTTTCGCTCACATACCATATCCACGTTGCTGAGCCTTTGATGATGAGCAGAGCAGTTTACGACAGTCTTCCGGCTGAATACCAGACAATATTGCTTGACGCAGGAGAAGAAGTTTCAAAATGGTCTTATCAGACAACTAAAGAATCCGAGGCTGCTGAAATCGAAGAAATCAAAGCAACAGGCATGAATGTTACAGTGCCGGATGTAGAAGCTTTCAGAGAAGCCACAAAAGTTGTTTATGACAAGTATGAAGAGCAATTTGGGAAAGATTTCTTGGATATGCTTAGAAACGCAGGGGAATAATCTGAAATAAATGCATATGCGAAGGAGGAAAATCCTTCGCATATGCAATAAAGAGTATTGGAGGAAACGGATGTATACAATATTAAAGAGAATAAATAAAATTGCAGACAAATTCGCAAAGTTTATTGTGTCTCTCTCTTTCGGAACTATGACGCTGCTTATATTCGCACAAGTGATATTCAGATATGTATTTAGGGAATCATTGTCCTGGTCCGAGGAATTGGCCAGATACATGTTCATTTGGCTCACCTTCATTGGAGCCAGCGTTGCCACGAGAGAAAAAACCCATATCAATGTAGCTGTGTTTGTAAATGGATTGAAATCGCCAAAGATAAAAAAAATATTCATAGTATTGGCTAATGTTCTCAGTATGTTTTTTCTTGGAGTACTGGTTTACTACGGATTTAATATTGCATCGCAAGTACTCAAATTCAATCAGGTTTCGGCTTCCATGCCGTTCTTGAAAATAGGTTTTGTATATTTTGCAGTTCCAATAGGAAGCTTGATCATGTTCTTGAATTTGATTGAGATCAATATGGCTGTAATTAAAGATGAAAATGAGGAAGGGGGTCTACACTGATGGGAGTCACACTGTTTATAGCATTTATTGTACTTATTGTATTGAGTGTTCCTATTTCCATTGCACTGGGCCTGTCTTCCATGATAGCGGTGTTATTGCATACAGACTTGTCTTTGATGGTTCTGGTCCAAAAGATATTCGGAGGTGTAAATTCATTCACACTCATGGCCATACCGTTTTTCATACTGGCCGGAAATATGATGGCGGCAGGAGGGGTCTCCACCCGTTTGGTTAATTTCGCTGGAACCCTTATTGGACGCCTTACAGGCGGACTGGCATTGGTTTCAACCGTAGCATGCACATTCTTCGGAGCAATTTCAGGTTCAGCGCCTGCAACAACTGCGGCGATAGGAGCCGTCATGGTTGAGCCGATGGAGAAGAAAGGCTACAGCAAGGAGTTTGCGGCGGCAACGGTTGCGGCGTCGGGCACAATAGGCCTTTTGATTCCGCCGAGCATAACAATGGTGCTCTATGGCGTAATAGCCGGGGCATCAATTGGAAAGCTGTTTCTTGCGGGAATCATTCCTGGACTGTTGATGTGCATTACACTTATGGGCGTAGAATACTTTATTTCCAGGAAAAGAGGATACGGAGGAGACGCTCCGGCAAGCTTCAAGGAAATCTTTTCGTCATTCAAAAGCAGCATACTGGCTCTGCTCATGCCGCTTATAATACTCGGAGGAATCTACGGGGGAATCTTCACACCGACCGAGGCGGCGGTTGTTGCAGTTGTCTACGGAGTTATCATAGGACTTTTTGCATACAAAGAGCTTGATTTCAAGAAAATACTCGAAATTCTACAAAATTCGGGTAAAAGCACGGCGGTAATTCTTTATCTTGTTGCTACGGCACACATATTCAGCTATATACTTGCCAGCGAGCAGATTCCGCAGCAACTGGCACAATTGATGCTGAGCGTTTCGAGCAATCCGCTAATGATTCAGTTCATGATTATGGTTGCGCTTCTGTTTGCAGGAACGTTCTTGGATAATGCGGTTGCCATAGTTCTTCTTACGCCGATATTTTATCCGATAACGGTTCAGGTTGGAATCGACCCTATATTTTTCGGAGTCCTGATGGTGTTTGCTCTTGCAATAGGCCAGGTTACTCCGCCTGTCGGGCTGTGCCTGTTCGTGGCGTGCAACATATCGAAGGTTTCAATTGAGAAATTGTCCAAGGCGGTTATTCCGTTCCTTGTGGCGCTTATCGTATTGCTGGTTGTTCTCAACCTCATACCGGATGTGATACTTTACATTCCAAGGCATGCGGTTTTTTAACAAAATACAGTTTGGTTGACTTCAAATCATTTTATTCAATTGCATAAAGTTAGCGCTTGGCAGTTTAATAAACGAATGAGAAGGAGAAAATTATGTTAAACAAAGGAGCTTTAAAAGGGGTACGTGTATTAGATTTGACTAGAGTTTTAGCCGGTCCCTATTCGACGATGATAATGGCGGATTTGGGAGCGGAAGTCATAAAGTTGGAAATACCGGGGAAAGGCGACGATACCAGACAATTCGGTCCTTTTATCGGCAAGGAAAGTTCGTATTTCATGAACCTCAATAGAAACAAGAAGGGAATAACCCTTAATCTGAAGTCTGAAAAGGGAAAAGAGCTTTTCAGAAAGATGGTAAAAGAATCGGACGTTGTAATCGAGAATTTCAGACCGGGAACGATGGAAAAGCTCGGTTTGGGATATGAAGACCTTAAAGAGATCAATCCCGGGATTGTATACGGATGCATATCAGGATTCGGACATTATGGAAGGTACACCGAAAGAGCTGGCTACGATATAATCGCACAGGCTATGGGAGGACTCATGAGCACGACAGGATGGCCCGACGGAGAGCCTACAAGAACGGGAACTGCAATGGGCGACGTTCTGGCGGGACTTTCTCTTACAATAGGGGTGCTTGCCGCCATAAACAGCAAGAGAAACACAGGAACCGGACAGAAGGTTGACGTGGCGCTTGTGGATTCGGTTGTTTCGAGCCTGGAAATCATTAATCAGATTTATCTTGTCGAAGGAAGAAACCCAAAGAGAATCGGAAACAGATACGAGTCGGTTTATCCGTATGACTCATTCAAATGCAAAGACGGCAGCATGGTAATAGGCTGTGGAAACGACAAGCTATGGGGCAAACTTTGCAACACAATGAAAATGCCCGAACTTATCGAGGATGATAGGTACGACAAAAACTTCAAAAGAGTCAAAAACAATGCCGATGTCAAATTCATCGTTGAAAAATGGACACAAACGCTTAATGTGGATGAAATTGTCGAGCTTCTTCTGGACAACGGAATTCCGGCGGCTCCAATCAACACAATAGAAAGGGTTGTAAAGGATCCGCACATTTCGGGCGACAGAGAGATGTTTGTTGATTTGAAACATCCGATTGCAGGAGACATGAAAGTAACAGGCCAGCACATAAAGCTTAGCGAAACAAAGGCTGAAATCAAGACTCCGGCGCCTCTCTTGGGGCAGCATAATTATGAAGTCTTCGGCGATGTCTTCAATTTGACCGAGGAAGAAATACTGATACTCGAAAACGAAAATATCATATAGGGGGAGATCAGATGCTTTTACCTGAAAAAGCTAAAATCATTGAAGTCGGACCCAGGGACGGGTTTCAGAATCTTGAGGAATTCATTCCCACCGATGTCAAGCTCGAAGCTGTGGACAAAATGGTGTCGGCCGGATTAAAGAAAATACAGGTGACTTCGTTTGTGCACCCGAAGGCTATTCCCCAGATGAAGGATGCAAAAGAAGTGGCAAGGACAGCCGTGGAAAAATACAAGGATGTAGAGTTTGTCGCGCTGGTTCCCAACTTCCATGGCGCCAAGGCGGCATATGAAGCCGGAATTGGCGAGGTCAGCTGTGTTATCTCAGTCAGCGAGGCACACAACAAGGCGAACATAAGGCGCACGGTGGAAGAGTCTTTGCAGGAGCTTGAAAAAATAAGGGCTGAATTCAAGACGCTAAAAATAAAATTGGATATAGCAACGGCATTCGGATGTCCCTTTGATGGGAAAGTTCCTGTTGAAAATGTGATTGCAATGATGGATCGCGCCTACGGAATGGGAATAGACGGCGTTTGTCTCTGCGACACAATCGGGGTTGCAAATCCTGCGCAAGTTGATGAAGTGCTCAAGGTCGTCAAGGCCGCCTATCCAGACAAAGAAATAGGGCTCCACATGCACGACACCCGTGGAATGGCCCTTGCAAATATTGTAGTTGCCCTGCAGAACGGATTCAACTTGTTTGAAGCCGCTGCCGGAGGACTTGGGGGATGCCCATTCGCGCCTGGCGCCGCGGGCAACGTTGCTTCGGAAGATTTGGTCAACATGCTTGAGGAAATGGGGATTTCGACCGGCATCGACCTGGACAAGCTTGTAGGCGTTGCCAAAATGATAAAGGAAAAAATAAAACCGGAACTCACAGGCCATATGGTCAATGTTTGTAATTGCTAACAGGCAAAATGCGGGACGCATTAAACGTCCCGCATTTTGCGTTTTTGAATTTTGCATATTTTATTCAGAAAAGGTACGGTGGTTATTTATGCATTGGCTGGACTGTCCTGATTGACAATGCTGTGATGCATTTGATAATATAGAACATATTATGTCAACCGAAAATGGGGTGAAAGCAAATGGATTCTCACGGCAAGGGGAAAAATATTCAGTCTATACAAAGAGCCATAGATGTCATAAGCTGTTTTGATGAGAACAACATCGAACTAAGCTTAAGCGACATCTCAAAATGTTTGCAGCTGAACAAGAGCACTGTTCATGGAATACTCAACACGCTTCACAACAACAGGTTCATACAGCAGAACTGCAACGGCAACTACATGCTGGGCCAGGCTCTTTTCGACAAGAGCGTACTTGCTATGCAGTCGAGCAAGACCAGGCTGAGGACAATGAGCAAAAGCTATATGACTAGCATAAGCAACAAGTACAAGTGCACTACCCACGTTTTTACGGTCAACGGGAACAGGCTCCATTTTCTGGACATGACCACACCTGTAAACTCGCACTATATCTTTAGTGTGGCTCTTGGAAGCCAGATGCAGCTTTACTGTACAGCCTCGGGAAAAATACTCCTGAGCAGGATGAGTGTCGAGGAAAGAAACGAGTATTTTGAGAACACTAAATTGATTTCGAATACTCGCAAGACATTGGTCGATAAAGAGCTTTTGATAGAAAACATAAATTCCATAATAGAGAAAAACTATTCCCTGGAGGACGAAGAAGCAGATGAAGGCTGCCTTTCAATTGCTGTGCCTATAGTGACGAGGAAGGACGCGCTCGTCGGAACACTGAGCATATCAGGGGCTGATGTGAAAATAAGAAATAAAATAGAGGAAATTGCCCGAGACCTGCAAAAGGTCAGCGCAAAACTTACTGAAGATTTGTTTTAATGCAAAAATAGAATTAAATATTGCCAATTAATAAGAGAGAGCCTGAAGTGAATTTACCGAGGCTCTCTTTTTGATATTGTCGCATGCATATAAGCGAATTTGCATCAATATTCGAATAATCTTTCAAACGTTTGACAATGGCGAAAAGAGTTCCGCAATATCAATTTTGCATTGACGAAAAATGTCGAATAGAATTATACTCTTTTTAAGGATTCAATTGTTTGAGAATTCTATAAATTGACGGCAGAAAACGAAAAGGAGTTGGAGCAATGAAGAATAAACCTGTTTGTTATGTTCCTGAACGAGTAATACCTGAAATCTACAGCGGCACACCCACTTTTCTGGGTATTCCCAAGATTTGCAGCAAAGAAGAGTTGGCGAATAATGACATAGTGGTCATGGGTGTTCCCTGGGAAGGAATTTGCACTTGGGGATCATATACGGACTGCGAACTCTCTACAAAAACCATAAGATCGGCTTCGGCCAGATACGGCGGATATATGCTGGATTACGACATAGATATATTCGACTATTTCACAGCGGGAGACTACGGCGACAGTGCGGTACAGAACGGAAACTATGATTTCACATTCTCGGCTCTCAAGGAAAAATACTCTGAGATTGTCGAGGCAGGCAAGTTCCCGGTTGTATTCGGGGGCGACCATTCGATATCAAATCCTCTTATAGAGGTTTTTTCGGAAAAATTTGATGGAAAGGTGGGAGTGATACATTTTGATGCCCACATGGACAATTGCCCCAGCTTCGGAGAAGAGAAGCTTGCAAGGTGCTCCCCGTTCTACAGGGTGTATGAGCAAGAGAACATAGATGCAAAAAACATCGTTCATATTGGAGTAAGAGGACCGAGGAACCATCCGGATGCACTCAAGAACGCAAAGAAATTCGGCGCCACAGTAATTCCTGGGATGGATATCAAGCTTAAGGGATGGAAAGAATCAATCCAGAAGGCCATTGAAATTGCAAGCGACGGCACCGATGCAATCTATGTTACTGTATGTTCTGATATTTTGGATATCGCCAACAACCCGGGAGGACCTCCGGATCCATGCGGCATGACATCTTTTGAACTCGCAATGATGCTTCACGAATGTGGAAAAGCCAAAACTGAGGCATTCGACTATGTGGAGATCTATCCTCTTGAAGACAAAGCTAACGTGTCTTCACACACTGCCGTATGGATGACCCTCCATTTGCTTGCCGGAGTTGCAAAAAGAAAATTCAACCTATAGGAGGCAATCATGAAAGAGAAAAGGATAGCTCTCATAATTCCACATACCGATATTACGCTTGAGACGGACCTTCAGAAAAACCTTTCCCAAAATCATATATTGCACACGCACCGAATGTGGCTCGATGAAGTCGGAGAAGAGGCCGAAAAAAGAATGGTGGATGAGGAATTGCCGAGGAGCTTGACTTTTCTTAAAGGAATTGCCGAATTCGATGCAGTCATATTCGGATGCACTTCCGCATCAGCTGTTTACGGAGTGGGCGGTCTCAAACGCCTTGAAGCATTCATTTCAAGCCAAATGAATTGTAGAGGAATCAGCGCTTTCGGGGCTGTCTTGGAGCAGATTGCCAAAAGGTGTCCCGAAAGGATTTCGCTAATTACGCCCTATACTCCGGAAGTGAATGAATTCATGGTAAAAAGTCTGAATGAGTTCGGGGTTGAAGTGTCGTTTTATTCGGGGCTGGGACTCACCGATGATACGGAGATTTCAAAAGTGAGGCCCGAAATTATTTTAGACCTGGTAAATAAATGCAAGGAAGAAATAAAGAAAGAAAGCGATTTGTTGTTTGTTTCATGCACAAATTTCAGATCCATGGAAATCAGAGAGGAAATAGAGTCTCTGCTCGATATGGATGCAGTAACCAGCAATCATAGCATACTTGACTGGATCATTTCTTAATTGGACGCCCTATAAGGGGAAAAGGAGTACTGATATGGAGAAAAACCTGCAAAAAACGTATACCTTCAAAGACAAGATGAAGGCAATGGGGCCTGGAATCATTATTGTAGGGTCCTTCCTGGGACCTGGCACAGTCACCACGGCCACCAGAACAGGAGCAAGTTTTGGATATGCTCTTCTTTGGACAGTTGTATTTTCGGTAATTGCAACAATAGCGCTTCAGGAAATGAGCGCAAGGCTTGGAATCATAACTCAAAAGGGATTGGCCGAGCACATAACTGACATATTCGAGGAACAGCCGATTTTGAAGACAATAGCAATACTGTTTGTCGGAGGCGCCATAACACTGGGCGGAATAGCGTACATGTCCGGAGACCTTCTTGGAACATCATTGGGAATATCAAACCTCACAGGAATTCCCACAAACTATGTTGCGCCTGCAATTGGTGTAATAATACTGATACTACTGAATGTCGGGACGGTCAAGTGGCTCGAAAAAATATTGGGCGTATTGGTTGCCACAATGGTCACGGTTTTCGTAATAACTATGGTGGTTGTAAAGCCGGACATGGCCGAATTGTTCACAGGACTCATTCCTTCAGTGCCGGAAGGCGCCCTAATGAACTGCGTTGCTCTTATTGGAACCACAATCGTACCGTATAATCTTTTCATTCACTGCACAAACGCGAAAAACCACTGGAAAAAGCCCGAGGATTTGGTTCTTTCAAGATGGGACACATATTTCTCCATTATAGTCGGTGGAATCATAACCGCGGCTGTAATGATCACAGCTGCAACGGTAATGAGAGGCATGACAGTCAATTCGGCGGCAGACATGGCTGTACAGCTGGAGCCTACCCTGGGAGCATTTGCAAACATATTCATGAGTGTGGGACTGTTTGCGGCAGGTTTTTCATCGGCAGTAATAACACCTCTGGGCGTTTCATATGTATTGGGCGGCCTTCTGGGATGGAAGCTGGACAAGAGCGACAAGAGATTCTTCTACACGAATATAGGGATCCTTCTTCTCGGGATCTTCGGTTCTGCAACAGGATTCAATCCGCTCACAATCATTATCATGGCGCAGGCTTTAAATGGAATATTCCTTCCTGTAGTTGTAGTATTCCTGGTTTATGTAACATGCTCTAAAAAAGTTCTTGGGGAATACGCCAACAGTACTTGGATAAATCTTGTTGGAATAGCAATCAGCATCATAACACTTGTGATAGGCGGAAGCAGCGTAATATCAGTATTCAAGTCGCTCATGGGCTAAGCGACAATTCAAAATGATCAAAGAAAACATTATTAATCAGAGTCAAGTTTCTATTCCTCGGTTATTGCATGTTTCGGAATGATATGAACCGGGGAATGGGTCTTGGCCCATTCCCTTAATTTATCAGAAGGCTTATCAAGCACAGGGAGCCGGCATATGAAATATAATTTTGTTGAAGTCATAGATAGAAGAAATACCGATTCGGTAAAATGGGAACACGATTTAATCAAGACGAATACGGAGACAGGAATCCGATTCCTCTTTGGATTGCGGATATGGACTTTGTTTGCGTAAAGCCGATTGTCTTGTCAGGATGGAAATAGCCATGCATCAATGAAAGCAAAAGGGTGAAAGAAAAATAATATAAAGCGGGCATAAACCCGTAAAGAGGAGAGTTGTCATGTTTGAAAATATCGAGCAAATGATTGATTACTGCAAGAATGAAGAGGTCAAGACCATCGATTTCAAAGTGGTGGATCTTTCAGGAAGATGGCACAGACTAACTATCACATCTACAAAGCTGAGTCCTGACATAATGGAAAAGGGAATAGGCTTTGACGGATCAAGCTACGGCTTCCTTACTGTAGAAAAGTCGGACATGGTCATGATACCGGATGTGTCGAGCGCTTATATTGACAAGTACAGAAGAAACAAGACAATGGTAGTGCTTGCCAATATTTATGAAATTAAAAATGGAAAAATAGTAAGATTCGAGGACGATCCGAGATATGTTGCGGAAAAGACCGAAAAATTCATGGTGGACAACGGTATAGCGGACACTTGCCTTTTAGGTCCGGAATTTGAATTCTTCGTGCTTGACCATGCATCTTTCAAGACAACCAATGCGCACATGGAGGTAAGGCTTGATTCTGCGCAGGCGGAATGGAACATGGGAAACAGTAAAGAAAGAAATTTGGCGGTTTCTGTTCCGGCGCACGGAGGATACCATTTGGATTCGCCATACGACAGCAGTTATGAATTCAGAAACGAAGCATGTCTGCAAGCCGAAGAAATAGGGATTCCAATAAAGTACCACCACTCTGAAAACGGCGGACCGGGACAGGTTGAAATAGAAGTGAATTTTGCGGGAATAAGAGAAGTGGGAGACAGTTCCCTCAAACTGAAAAACTTGCTTAACAATTGCGGGCTTGAGTTCGGTAAGACGGTTACATTCATGCCCAAGCCATTCGTTGACGAATGCGGAAGTTCGATGCATGTTCACATAATGCTGGGCAAGGACGGCAAAAACCTTATGTATGACAAGGAAGGCTACTCTGGGCTTTCCAAGTTGGCACATCACGCGATTGCTGGCATTTTGACACACATTGACGCAATTACTGCAATAGCCAATCCTTCAACTAATTCATACAAGCGTCTTGTTCCTGGTTACGAGGCTCCCATAAGCGTTTGTTTCGGAACTTCCAACAGGAGCGCATCAATAAGAATTCCAGGCTATGCAATAAGTCCCGATGAGAAACGTTTCGAGCTCAGATCGCCTGATGCAACGAGCAACACCTATCTTGCCTACTCGGCAATCATGATGGCTGCTTTCGATGGAATAGTAAATGAGATCGAAAGCTCATCTTTCGGGCCTTATGACATCAATCTTTACAAATTGCCGGAAGATGAGCAAAAGAGAATAAAGTCGCTTCCGACATGTGCTCTCGACGCGGCCGACGCGCTTGAAAAAGACAATGAATTCCTGAAAAGGAACGGTGTGTTCACAGACAACATAATAAACAATCATGTATCCAAGATCAGAAGCGATTATTACAAGGTAAACAGGATGCCGCATCCGATTGAGTTCGAGATGTATTTCAACGCTTAAAAAGCCCCCTTTGTAAAAATCAAATAAAAAAAACAGATCCCCCCATTGTTCGGAGTCGGTTTTCCGTAAGATGGGGGATTTGTTTGATTTGAAACATGAACATTTTGCAATGGAATGCTTAAAATCAATATGGTCTTTATGAATTCTGCTTCTTTATTGTTTCATTTTTCTTGAGAAAAGAATCCCGGATATGCAAAGTGCTATGATAAGTCCGAAAATCATCCTGTAGTCGTTCAAAATGTCAAGAAGCGCGCCTGATGCGAGTACTCCGGTTATTGCGCCTATTCCGTAGGCAGTGAAAACCACCCCGTAATTTTGGCTGTAGTGTTTTGGACCGAAAAGGGAAATCGTCGCGCCTGGAGCTATTGCAAGCCAACCGCCAAGATTGAGCCAGAATATTGAAAAAGAAACTGCGAACGGGAGAGCACTTCCGTTGCTTGTAAAGAGCATCAACAATGCAGCCATTATTATGAGTGCATAAGAAAAGTTCATTGCTTTCGCTACGGATGTGCGGTCTGTTAGCCATCCGAAAAGAGGCCGCCCGACTCCGTTGAAAATTGCGAACAGAGGCAAGAGTGAGTATACGGTTTCTGACGGAAGCTCTGAAAAGCCGATTCCAACACTGCTTGTCATTCCAATCATCATGAGCCCGATTGTTGCGCCTATAAAAAAATTGATGTATAGGGTTTTGAATGAATTGGAATGAATCATTTCATTTGTATCAAATCCTGAATCATTTTTTGCTGAATGGTTTTCAGGCACATCTACAGAAGTTTTATCTTTATTTGGATAGTTGAGAGGGAATGACAGAATAGGAAGAAGAATCCCGAATGAGATGCCCAAAACCATGAATGTTTTCATGGCTCCCATTACAACAATCAGCTGCCTTGCTATTGGGGCTGTAACGAGCGGGGAAAGCCCGAAGCCAACAAGTACAAGCCCGACTGCAAGCCCCTTGTTTTCGGGAAACCATTTCGCGATTATCGCCAGGGGAACTCCGTACGCGATGCCTACTCCTGTTCCGCTTACAACTCCATAGAAAAAAGTGAAGACGAAGATGTTTGGAGCGAAAGCGGCCGATATCCATCCAAGCGCTATCAATGCGCCGCCGACAGAGATTACCAGTCTTGGACTGTATCTGTCAAGAAATTTTCCGGTGACAAACATGAACAAAGCATAAAACGCCAATGAAGTCATGTATGGAAGTCCGCTTTCCGTGGAGCCGATTTTGTATATGTCCTGAATGTGAAGCCTGAAGACGCTCCATGAATATACTGTTCCAAGGCATATCATTATCAAAAATCCTAAAAGGACATAAAATTTTCTTTGTGAAGATAGAGACATTGAATTGTTTTTAGACATTAAATTTCTCCTTTGCTTTCTGGTTTGCTTTTCCCATTATTATAAGGAATAAATAAAGTTTAAATATCTATGGTTTTTCATTAAAGACAAGCTTACAAAAAAATATAGTAAAAAGCAAGGATTTTATATCATTGCCGTTTTCACTGATTTAAATTTATCTTTGCCTCCGCAAATGCTTATAAATTCAGTATACCCATTCGAGCATGCGGTGTAACCGAATCCAACTTTCTGGGATTCCTTGACGGTTAAATCTATATTTAATACAATAAGCAAATAATGAATAGTGGCAGGAGAAGGAAAACAATGAAAAATAAAAGGAATATTGGAATCATATTTGTGGGAATCATCATTTTCCTCATTGCGGGATTCATTTTTGAAACAAGTTTATCTAAGAAGAATCAATCAGCGAGAGAACTTTTGACTATGGAGGAAAAAGCATGGCTGTATGAACAAGGTTCTCTTGTATATTCGGCTGACGACAATGCTCCTCCACTGAGGTTTGTCGATGAAAGCGACAGACAGTACAAGGGCGTAGTTGTGGATTATGTTAGTCTTTTGTCGCTCGAGCTTGGGGTGAATATCGAAGTGCACCCTCAGCGATGGGAAGAGGCTTTGAAAAGTCTGTCTGAAGGGGAAACCGACATGTGTGACATGTTCAAAAGTGCTGAACGTGCGGAGGTTTTTCTCTTTAGTGAACCATTTTATAACTTGAGAGCTGTGCTTGTTACAAAGGGAGAGCCCGATCCGATTGAAGATATGACTTTTGCAACACAAAAGGGAGATTATCTGAATGAATGGCTTCTTGAAAATTATCCGGATATAGACATTGTATACACCGACAATGTAGGCAAAGCAATTGATCTTTTGCTTGAAGGTGAAGTAGATGCGGTTGCCGGAGATGAGCCGGTTGTTCTTTATCAGATAAAAAACAAGCAGGCGGCGGACAAGCTGCAGATAATGGATAAGCCGCTGTATGAAAATGAAGTGGTTTTTTCCATTCCAAAATCGAAGCCGGAACTTTTGCCTATCTTGAATAAGGGAATAGCCTCAATCGCTGATACGGACCAGCTCGAGAGGATACAGAGGAAATGGTTCGGAATTTCTACGCCAATTGTGCAGGAACCGGACATGAGTCGCAAAATCCGTTACATATTGATTGGTGTAGGAATCCTGCTGATTTTAATTGCGGCTATGGCATATTGGAACTACTCGCTGCAACGCGAAGTGGAAAAACGTACGAAAGAAGTCATTAGCGGCAAGGAAAATCTTAAGTTGACGTTGGATGGGATGAAGGAGTTTATTGCGCTTTTTGATTTGAAATTGGAGGCGGCTAATATAAACGGACCATTTTTAAAGCATCTTGGATTGACACGCGAAGAGGCGCGCGGAAAGACTTGCAGAGAACTGTTTGTGGGCTTTGAGTCGACAGATATCGCGTCAATGATTGAGGATTGCATGGAGTCCGGTGTCAGCACCGAGAAGGTAATATCAACGGGCAAGAATTATTATGTGCTTCAGATATATCCATTGAAGAATATTGAAGCCAAGATAAAGAATATTTTGCTTGTTCTTTCGAATGTGACTAAGGAAAAAATGAATGAAAGGCAATTGCTGCAGGCAGGCAAGATGGCCGCTATTGGTCAGCTGGTGGCCGGTATGGGTCACGAAATAAGGAATCCTCTTGGAATCGTAAGGAACCAAAGCTTTATACTTCGTTCATCTAAGCCAAACGAAAAAACGGAAGTTTCTCTTGATTATATAGACTCGGCAGTTAAAAGGGCAAATCGCATTATCGACAATCTACTTGAATTTTCGCGTCTCACTGATGATTCCAGACAAAATATTGATTTGAAAGAATTGATTTCAGGCATATTAGAACTGGAGAGTAAGACTCTGATGAAGAGGAAGATTGGTTTCGTGGTGGAGTGTTGCGACGGATTGCATCTGAATTCAAACAGAGAGTCACTGAAGCATATTTTCATAAATTTAATATCAAATGCAGTGGATGCCATTGGTGAAAACGGATTTATCAGTGTGCTTGTTTCGGAAGATGGTGACAGCATTAGGATAAGAGTAAAGGATTCGGGTCAAGGGATACCCGAAAATGAAATTGAGAATATTTTCAACCCATTCTATACGACAAAGGGGCCTGACAAGGGAACTGGTTTGGGTTTATATATAGTCTATAATGAAATAAAAAAACTTGAGGGGGCGATTTATGTGACAAGTTCACAGAAGGATGGGACAGAATTTGAAATCGTGTTGCCAAAGGTTGAAGAGGTGGTAAAAGGTGAATGATTCTGTAAAGCTTTTAATAGTTGACGATGATAAACAGTACAGGGAAACATACCGAATGCTTTTGGAAAACAGGGGTTTTGTTGTAGGAGAAGCGAGCAGCGCCGATGAAGCCTTGGATGTTCTTTCCAAGGAGTATTACCCTGTAGTCATTTCCGATGTCATAATGCCTGGTAAAGATGGACTGTATTTGCTTGACTGTATTAAAAACAGATATGGCAGCAGCGTCGAGGTAATAATTGTAACGGGTTATGGGAGTATAGAAAATGCAGTCAAAGCCATCAAGGTCGGCGCTTTGGGTTATTTCATAAAAAGCGGCAATCCGGATGAACTACTCAGCGAAATAGAGAAAGCTAAAAGATTGGTTCAATTTGAAAAGAAGAGGGAACTTGAAGAGCGAAGCAGCGGGTCGGGTTTATTTATGCATCAATCAAAAAATGCGAAGATCCGCAAGATACTTGAGGATATCGAAACTCTTTCGGATTCCTCATGCAATATAATGATTACAGGTGAGTCCGGAGTGGGCAAAGAAATTTTCGCGAAGCATATCCATGACAGGAGTGAGGCGGCTGATGGGATTTTCATGGCTACAAATTGCCAGGCTTTTTCAGAAAACTTGTTGGAAGCGGAGCTGTTTGGTCATGAAAAAGGGGCTTTCACGGGAGCTGCCGCTAAACGAATCGGACGCTTCGAAGAAGCCAGCGGTGGAACGATGTTTCTCGATGAAATCGGTGAGATTTCTCAGAGCACACAAGTCAAGCTCCTTAGGGTTCTTGACAGCCGCTACATCGAGCGAATAGGTTCAAATAAAAAAATACCCGTGAATTTCAGGCTGATAAGCGCAACAAACAAGAATCTTAAAGATGAAATGGCGAATGGAAGATTCAGGGAAGATTTGTTTTATAGGATAAACACGGTGTGGATTGAAATTCCGCCCCTTAGAAAACGCCGGGAGGATTTGGAGGGCATGATCAGGTTTTTTATCGACCATTTCGGAAGGGAGATAAAAAAAGACATAATAGGCCCTACAAAGGAGACGATGCGCTATCTGCTTGAATATGATTATCCGGGAAACATAAGGGAACTAAAGAACATAATCGAAAGATTGATAGTACTTTCCAAAGATGGTTATTTGAAAATGGAACAAGTTGGAGAAAAAAATGAAGAAGGAGAAAAGGCAAAAAAATGCGGAGCAAGCGAAATTCTTCCATATAAGGATGCAAAGAGGCGATTCGAGATTGAATATATATATCAGGTTTTGTCGGCAAGCGACAATAATATTACAAAGGCGGCACAATTCATGGGAATAAGCAGACGTCAATTGTTCAACAAGATTACCGATTACAAATTGAAATAATATTCAAAAACAATGCAATATGAAAGTTGGCATTGTTTTTGCTTTATTTAAGGGCGACAGTAAAATAAGGAGGCTGAGGAAATGAAAAAAGCGACAAAAGGCACTTGGGTTGAGATTGAAAATATTGTTCTCAATGTAGGCGAACGTGCTCCACAGGTACCGGAGGACACTAAGAAAACACCTTTGGTGATGTGGACAAAGGGTTTGTTGGTTGATGAAGAAGCTGAAATAGGTGAAGAGGTTAGTGTGAAAACCTTGTCTGATAGGGTGGCAAAGGGAAAGATGACAGCCATTAATCCACGTTTTGAACATGATTTCGGCAAGCCTGTGGATGTTCTTATTGAGACTGGAATATCCTTGAAGAAAGAGATGGGAGGCATCCGATGAGGGATTTGACATATGAGGCGGTAATGGGTCGAAAGAATGAAATAATGAAAAAAGCCGTAGGGATCGATTACAGCAAGTTTGAATTTGGAAAAATCGGTTTCGACTATGAAAAAATGATGGCAAGCGTAGCATATGAAATGAAAGAAATGCAGAAGATACAAAAGTATACAAAGGTTGGCAATACACCGCTTTTCGAATTGCATAACATAAATAAGCTGATAAGCGAAAATTCCGAAGAGGGTAAAGGCGGCCGAATTTTCATTAAGGATGAGGCGGCAAACGCATCAGGGTCTTTCAAGGCAAGAAGAGCAGCCATATCGGTTTACCATGCACAAAAGATGGGGTATAAAGGAGTTATTGCGGCAACCAGTGGAAACTACGGAGCGGCGGTTGCTTCTCAGGCGGCACAAAGAGGACTCAAGTGCATCATTGTTCAAGAGGTTTTTGATTCTAAAAGAAAAGGCCAACCTGAAATTGTTGAAAAAGCAAGAAAGTGTGAGGCTTTTGGCGCTGAGGTAATTCAATTGACGGTAGGTCCAGAGTTATTCTACACGTTCCTTAAACTTCTGGAAGAGACGGAATTCTTCAACGCTTCGCTTTATACACCGTTTGGAATAGCGGGTGTGGAAACGCTTGGATATGAAATAGCAGAACAGATGAACGAAATGGAAGGAAGATGTCCCGATTATGTAGTGGCTACCCATGCTGGAGGAGGAAATTTGACAGGCACAGCAAGGGGTCTTATAAAGGCGGGAGCGACAGGATGCAAGGTGTATGGTGCATCGGTCGATCTTAAAGGTCTTCATATGGCATCAGACAGGGATTTTAACAGAAAATCATTCACTACAGGACATACGGGATTTGGGATTCCATTTGCGACACAACCGGATCGTACCGATGTCCCGAGAAATGCCGCAAGGGTGCTCAGATACATGGACAAATATCTTACCGTTACACAAGGCGAAGTATTTTATGTGACAGAAATGCTTGCTCAGCTTGAAGGCATTGAAAGAGGCCCGGCAGGAAACGTTTCTCTTGCCGCAGCCATTTCACTTGCCAAAAAAGTTGAAGAGGGTAAAATTATTGTGGTTCAGGAAACTGAATATACTGGAGCAGGAAAACATCCTATGCCGCAATTGACTTTTGCAAAAGGGAACGGCATTAATATTTACAGAGGCGATATTAGGGAGAATATGCCTGGAAAGTCCATTGTGCTTCCTGAATATTTCGGACAGATAGAAGCGGTAGAATTAGATATGAACAAGATGAAGGAAAGATACATTGCAAATGTTGCAAAAAACTTCAAATATGAAGAATTGGGCGAAGAAGATGTTAAGTATCTGGAAGAAGAGCTAAGAATGGATAGAACAGATATTGAAAGAAATATGAACAAATAGAACTTTTGCCATGAAATAAATTTCCGGGTGGAAAAATATTTCATGGCATTTTTTTTCGTTAAACGCCAAAAAACATCGGAATAATGTTTCAAATGTGAGTTTTTCAACGTCGGCATCTTGGCACGACAATTGCGACTACTATATTCGCACTTAAAAAAAATAGGAGGATTTATACCATGAAAGACAAGAAACTCGAGTTTTACGGCGGCGAATGGATGTCCTTTATTCCATTTATTGTTTTCCTTGTACTTATCGTAATGACTACATTTGTTGCAGGCTCCATTTCCAACGGAGCTCTTTGGATTCCGGCCTACATGGCGCTTATTGTTGCGTTTTTCTTTGCAAAGGATAAAAAAATCTTCAGCGATACCATTATAAGCGGAATGGCCAGCAGAGAGGCTATAATACCAGTTGTATGCTGGCTTTTCGCAGGAGTGTTCTCAAGGATACTCAGGGAATCGGGTCTTGCTGGAGGAATTGCGGGAATGGCTGCGAATCTCGGAATCGGCGGAACGATGTTTGTAATAGTTTCATTCATAGCTTCAGCCGTATTTGCTACGGCTTCAGGAACAGGCTTTGGAACCATTGCAGCGGGGATGGGAGTATTGTATCCTGCGGGGGTTGCTCTCGGAGCTCATCCGGCGCTTTTGGCGGGATCTATCATATCGGGAGGAGCTTTCGGGGACAACCTGGCTCCTGTTTCTGACACAACTATTTGCTCGGCAACATCACAAGGCATCGATGTTCCGGGGGTTGTAAAATCCAGATTGAAGTATGCGCTTAGTGCTGCGGCCATAACAATCATAGGCATAGTGATATTTGGAATGACATCGAGCGGCGCAGGCACTACTGTAGGGGCAATAGAATATGAAGCAATAGCGTTGTGGATGCTTGTTCCAGTTGCTGTTACCATTTATGTGGCAATCAAATCGGGAGACATCATCATTGCAACAACAGTTGGAATCGTTTTGTCTGGTTTTACTGCCGTTGCAACCGGGATAATGGATTTTATTCAGATCGATCCGGGTCAGGAAGTGACTAAGAAAGCTTTGTTCAGAGTATTTGGAGAAGGTTTGGATAGAACGGTTGATGGCGTTATATATACAGGAATAAACAGCATGATCCAGGTTGTGCTTTTAGCTATTCTTCTTTTTGGTTCCATAGCCATTATGAGAGCGGGTCGAGGGGATGTAAAGCTTCTGGAATCCTTGGGCAAAGTTGCCAAGACTGCAAAAGGAGCAGAGCTTTCCATTGCAGGAATGACTGTCACTCTTTCAGCTCTTATGGGGCTCAACGCGCCTGCAATCTTAGCAATTGGGTCTTCGTTCGCCAAACCTCTTTCCAGAAAGCATGGAATAAGCCCGTACAGAACTGCAAACTTGCTTGATGCAATTTCCTGTACACTGGTTTACTCATTGCCATGGACTCCTGCTATAATATACACCATAAGCTTTACAAGGGACAGCGCATATCCTTTGACTGCTATGCAGGTTACACCCTTCGTTTTCTATGCTGGGGCAATGCTTGTGGTAATGATAGGCAGCATATTCCTTGGAATAGGCAGAAATGACAACATGAATGGAAGAACCATAGCTGACTTCGAAGAAAAAGAAAAGGCAATGTAGATTTAAAAAAATAATTACAAATTATGAAACGGCGCAGAGTCCATTATTCAATCGCAAATGGATTCTGCGTTTTTTTTTAAAAATATGTCGAAAAATTTAGAATATATTGAAAAAATGATATAATTTAAAATAATGCATATTTGAAACAAAGGAGGAATTACATGGACAGCGTGAAAATTATTTCTGAAAATTGCAAAGGCTGCGGATATTGTGTGGTTGTTTGTCCCAAAAAAGTTCTCGAGATAGGGGAATCATCGAATAGGATGGGGTATAGATATGCGGTTGCCGCCAGGCCTGATGAATGCATATCGTGTAAACTCTGCGCGGTAATGTGTCCGGATTCTGCCATAGAAATATTTGAATAGGAGGTAAGCAGGTGAAAAAACATTTTGTGAAAGGATGCGAGGCGATTGCGGAAGCGGCTCTGAGAGCCGGGTGCACTTTTTTTGCTGGTTATCCAATAACGCCTCAGAACGAGATTCCCGAGTATATGTCGAAAAAGATGCCCGAATATGGAGGGGTTTTTGTGCAAGGGGAAAGTGAAGTGGCATCGGTGAACATGGTTTTTGGCGCGGCAGCCACGGGTGCAAGAGCTATGACATCCTCCTCAGGACCTGGAATAAGCTTGAAATCCGAAGGGATTTCATACATAGCCGGATCAAAGCTTCCGGCTGTAATTGTAAGTGTTATGCGGGGCGGACCGGGGCTCGGAACAATCATGCCGGCGCAGCAGGACTATCTTCAGGCTACAAAAGCTTCAGGACATGGTGGTTTCAGAATGATTGTGTTTGCGCCGTCCACTATACAGGAGGCTGTTGACTATACCTACAAGGCATTCGATTATGCGGACAGAGACAGAAACCCCGTAATGATACTTGTAGACGGATGCTTGGGGGCTATGATGGAGCCTGTGGTTTTGCCCGAATACCATGACAACTGCAACAAGAAGGCGGACTGGGTCCTTGACGGTTGCAGTGAAAGGGAGCCGCGGACTGTACTGTCCGTATCCCTTACAGGAGAGCCGCAGGAGCAATTCAATATTGAGATGGCGAAACTCTATGAGTCGTGGGCGGAGAAAGACACGGAAGTGGAACTTTATGAAATGGATGATGCTGAAATCGTTTTGACGGCTTACGGAACTAGTGCGAGAATAGCTAAAACAGCCATAGACATGCTCAGGGACGAAGGCATAAAAGCAGGTCTTGTAAGACCAATTACTTTATATCCTTTCCCGTCAGCAGCTTTTGAAAACCTTGACTACAAAAGGGTAAGACATGTGCTGGATGTAGAGATGTCGATTCCTGCGCAGATGGTTGACGATGTGAGGCTCGGGGTGCTCGGTCGGGCTGAAATCTCAACTTTCGGAAGATCGGGAGGAGTCATTATTGGTGTTGATGAAATCGTTCAGGAAGTCCGCGGAATTGCTAAGGGAGGTGGCTTTTAATGGATAAGATCTATGGAAGGCCCGAGTCTATAAAAAATAGAGTAAGCACATATTGTCCGGGATGCCTGCACGGAGTTGCAAATAAAATTGTAGCCGAAGTTTTGGACGAGCTTGAACTCAGAGAAAAAACAATATGCGTTCTGCCTGTAGGGTGCGGTACGCTTGGACTCTTTTATTGGAATGTGGATATGATAAGCTCAGCCCACGGCAGGGCGCCTGCTGTTGCAACAGGCATAAAAAGATGCTCGCCGGACAAATTCGTATTCTGCTATCAAGGAGACGGAGACCTTGCGGCCATAGGACTCTCGGAAATAATGCATGCGGCGAACCGTGGAGAAAACATATCGGTTATTTTTGTAAACAACAGCATTTACGGCATGACAGGAGGGCAGATGGCGCCTACAACTCTTGAAGACCAGCACTCCACAACGACCCAAAAGGGAAGAAATCCCCTTACTGAAGGATATCCCATGAAGATGTGCGAGATAATATCGGGACTCGAGGCTCCCAAATATGTTGCCAGGTTTTCCATGGATTCTCCAAAGAATATAATAAAGGCTAAGGCGGGAATCAAAAAAGCATTTGAGCTGCAGATAGACAAAAAAGGTTTCTCTTTTGTTGAGCTTATGTCCAACTGCCCTACCAATTGGGGGGTGACTCCGCTTGAGAGTCTTGAATGGATGCGTGAAAACACATTGAAAGTCTTTCCTCTCGGTGTATACAAGGAGGTGGAGTGACATGAAAAGCAGTCTTATCATAGGAGGTTTCGGAGGTCAGGGCATAATGCTTATGGGCAAGCTATTGGGTTATTCGGCTTGCGAAGAAAGGCTTGAAGCGACATTTCTTCCGTCATACGGGCCTGAACAGCGCGGAGGGACAGCCAATTGCCGGGTCGTGCTTTCGGACAAAAGGATAGGTTCGCCCATAGAACCTAAAATAGACATTCTTATAGCAATGAACGAACCTTCCCTTGAAAAATTCGAGGGAATGGTAAAGGGAGACGGCTTTATTTTTGTAAACAGCAGCATCACTTCAAGGAAAACATCATGCGGGGCAAAGGCTTTTTACGTGCCTGCCGATGACATAGCTTATCAAATAGGTTCAAAGAAGGTAGCCAACATAGTAATGCTTGGAGCATACATGGAAAAGGCGGGACTTTTAAGCGGAAGCGCGCTTGAGGCTGTTCTTTCCGAAAAGCTGGCAAACAAGCCCAAGCTGCTTGAAATGAATCGAATTGCGCTTTCAAGGGGCGCAGAAGCGGTTTGATCCATAAGGACAAATCCCCCGTTTCATACGGGGGATTTGATTATTTATGCCCTTAAAATGGTATAATAAAGAAAGTTTGATTTTGCACGAAAATTTATTATTTGTAAAAGGAGGATACAGCCATGTATTTACAAACGATAGCTATTCATCTGTTTAGACAATTGGCTGTTTTTTTTATTTTCATATATCTTTTCAGCAGGTACAAGGTTTTTAGAAAAATAATGACGAATGAAAAGCCGCGTATTACAGAACGTATTTTTCTTATTGTGTTTTTCAGCGCAATATCTATTTTGGGTACATATACGGGTTTTCCGGTAAAGAACGCAATAGCCAATACGAGAGCCGTTGGAATAATAGTAGCCGGTCTTGTAGCCGGTCCGATAGTGGGTACGGCTGTAGGAATTATTGCGGGTATACACAGATATTTTTTGGGAGGGTTGACAATAGTGGCTGCCTTGATATCGGCAGCCGGTCAAGGAATGCTTTCTGGATATTTGAGTAAGTGGATAAGCAAGCGCAGCCATTACTGGTTTTCGGGTTTCATGATAGGTGGCATATTGGAAATTTTGCACATGTTGGTCGTGATTGCAATAACACGACCCCTTGAGCCAGCCTTGGAACTTGTACAGGTAATAGGTCCACCTATGATTGTTGTAAACGCTTTTGGTGTAATGGCTTTTATTGCCATTCTTGAAAATGTGTATAATGAGCAAGAACGAATTCAGGCAAATGCCGCTGAAAAAGCGTTGCAGATTGCCAATTTGACCTTGCCGATTCTGAGGAAGGGACTGAATTACAATACGGCGGAAGAATTGGTGAAAATAATTTTTGACCGGGTTGAGGGTTTTGAGGCGATATGTGTTGTTTCCAGAAAAAAAATTCTCGCTTCCATATTGGCTTATGACAAGGGCATATTTCCAGGAAAAGGTGAAGAGCTTACTTCAGATAGTGTTCTGCGAGTTATAGAAACGGGCGAGGCTGGAATTGTTCCAAGGAGTTTTGAAGCCTCAAGCACGAAGAAAATTACTGATTATACCAAAGTTATCGTTCCACTGAAAGAGGAGGCGGTCGTAGTCGGGGCGCTGATAATGTACAAGCCCGGATTTGGAGGGGTTACCGTATTTGAATTAGAGCTTGCAAGGGGTCTCGCTAGGCTGATATCAACGCAATTGGAAATAAGTAAAATCCATTACAATGCTCAACTCGTTGCGCAGGCGGAAGTTAAAGCGCTACAGGCGCAGATAAATCCGCACTTTCTTTTCAATGCAATAAATACGATAGTGTATTACTGTATGACTGATGCTGAGAAAGCTAAGGATTTGATGATTTTTCTTGGTGATTTTTATAGAAGCAACTTGACAGATTTCAAACATAGAGTAGATCTTGAAACAGAAATTCGCCATGTAAATGCTTATGTTAAAATTGAAATGGCGCGTTTCAGAGAGAGGCTCAAAGTTAATTATGATATAAAAGAAGGCAAGAAGTGCCTTATACCGCCTTTGATTCTTCAGCCTCTTGTTGAAAATGCCATTAAGCATGGTGTTTTGCCTAAAAAAGAGGGCGGAATAATTGCAATATCGAGCCGCATTGAAGATGGACTGCTTATACTGGTTGTTGAGGATGATGGGGTTGGTACGGACATGGAAAAAATAAGGGAAATATTAAAGTACGACCCGCACAGAAAAAGCATAGGTCTATACAATGTTTTCAGCAGATTGAAAAACATCTATAATAAAAATGTAATGATGGTTGAAAGCGAACCTGGCAAGGGCACGAAAGTCACGATATCAATACCTATTGAAGAAGGAGCTGTAGAGGCGTGAAAATACTAATAGTCGATGATGAATTTCCGGCAAGGGAAATTTTGAAGATGTTTATAAACGAAATAATGGAAACGAATGAAATATATGAGCGCGAGGATGGGCAGGAGGCGGTCGATTTTCTAAAAAAACACGAGATTGATTTGGTTATGCTGGACATCCATATGAGCGTTAAGGACGGCTTGGCTGCGGCGGAAGAGATAAACAAGCTCAAGAATCCTCCGCTTATAGTATTTACGACAGGGTATGGGGAATATGCCTTGAAGGCCTTCGAGAAGAAGGCCGTCGACTATATAATGAAGCCTTATTCAAAAGATCGTCTCAAGCAGACCTTTGAACGCATAGCGGAATTGGGTGTGGGGGCATGCTCGCGGGGGGATATGGACAATTGGTATATGAAAAAAGGAAAGATTCCTGTCTGGTCAAAAGACCGACTGGTGGTGATAGACGTTCACGACATACTTTTTATCACTCCTCACAGCAAGGGCAAGGTGACGCTGTTTACTCGGGATGGAGAGTTTGTTTACAAGGCGAATCTTGGCAGCCTCGAGAAATGTTTCGAGTCGAAATCTTTTATCAGGGTTCACAAGAGCTATGTGGTCAATCTGGAGGAGATAGAGGAAATCCTGCCATGGTTCAACAGCACATACATGCTTTCAATGAAAAACTATGGCGGGGACAACATTCCCGTAAGCAGGCATTACATTAAGGATTTTAAAACGGCAACCGGAATAGAATGATTGGCCCTGCAACTTAGGGAATGAAAATGGACTCTTGGGTCCATTTTTTTTTATGTTGAAGTAACTGGGATATATATGGAGAAAAATCATGTTATTTTTGTGACAGAAAAGCTTTATCACGTCGGCGCATTGGCCAAGCGGCGACGGAAGGGATTTATTTCTTTATTTGAAAACATAATTTATGGGAGGTGCTGTAGTGGTAATTTTTGGTGGAATGATACTGTCTATTTGCATGTTTTTAGGTTTGTTTGTAGGGGATTTGCTTGGAAAAGCCATTGGCGTAAAGGGTAATGTTGGCGGTATTGGATTTGCGATGTTGCTTTTGGTTGTAGTGGTGGAGTATTTGCTTAAGAACGACATGATTTCTCAGAAGGCGCAGGACGGAATATACTACTGGCGTTATATGTACATACCGCTTGTTGTGGCGATGGCGTGCAGACAAAATGTTGTTGCGGCTCTTAAGGGCGGACCTGTGGCTATAATATCCGGCGTTCTTGTAGTTATAGTCCTCTTTTTGCTTGTTCCTTTGGTAACCAGACTTATACCGAAAAGCAAAATGGAATCTATTGATAAAGAGGAGGCGATGTAATGAATTTTCTTGATATTGCTGTCGGCATATTTGTTAAATACGGATTGGTTATGTCATTCATAACAATCGGAGCCATAATGGCTGTTTCAATAAAGCTTTCTGAAATGACCAACAAGCGGATTGCAGGATCTGCAATCGCCATAACAATCGGTCTGGTACTTGCATACTTCGGCGGTACATATGCGGGGGGATCTCATGGATTGGCGGATATAGCATTCTTCTCCGGAATTGGAGTGATGGGCGGCAAAATGCTTTTGAACTACGGTATCGTAGCAACAGCAATGGGCGTTCGTTTTGAAGAAATAAAAAAAGTCGGGTTCGCAGGCGTGCTGTCGCTCTTTGTGGGTGT
>Ga0102938_10000541_pt1 | contig 27834 bp, 22 predicted proteins | sample SalPonR2_B_D2_MG_FD_84516 | JGI IMG/M metagenome (GOLD analysis project Ga0102938, IMG submission 84516) | Salt pond soil microbial communities from South San Francisco under conditions of wetland restoration - Salt Pond MetaG R2_B_D2_MG | ecosystem: Environmental > Aquatic > Marine >... | reverse complement strand
GATGACTAAAACAGCTGTTAATTTACTTTGGACCGGAGGTCTCGATTCTACTTTTAGATTGCTGGAGGCATTATTAATTGAAAAAAGAGTAGTGAAACCTTACTATATGCTTGATACGGCACGGTTCTCATTGCGAAATGAAATTAAAGCCATGAGTAAGATCAAGGATCTATTATTTGAAAAGCATCCTTTTACAAAAGAACTGCTGCTGCCAATTGAATATGTTGATGTGGATGATATAAAAACAGATCAAACTATTCAAAAGGCATTTAAGGAACTGAGCAGCATTCGCCATTTGGGTATTCAATACCGGTGGTTGGCGGAGTTTTGTGTCGAACACGGAATCAAAGACCTTGAGCTGGGTATCATCAGAAAAGGTGAAGCCAGCGACCATGGGGAGGCTTTGTCTGAAAGCCTTGATCCATTTATTGAACCCATAGATTCCGACCAAAAGATATATAAAATAAACACAGAGAAAACTAAAGCAGATGGCTCACAGAAGGCTATGCTCTATGAAAAAGTGTTTGAGAATTACCATCTTCCAATCATTACCTACAGCAAAAAAGACATGGTTGAAATGGCCAAAAAGAATGGCTGGATGGACTTTGTTGGACTAACCTGGTATTGCCACAGACCTAGAAAGTTTAAATATCCCTGTGGAAAATGTAATCCCTGCAAAACAGCTAAACAAGAAGGAGTAGCTAAAAAGACACCACTTATCCGTTGGAAGTATTTTTATAAGGAAAAGTATTCTTAATTTCATTTAAGAGCTCTTTTAGCATAGAAACTCATGTTCTTATCGTAAATCTAGCTTTGCTCGTAATATATTTTCTTATTTTTGCACCAACCAATGCCCACATACAATGTTTTTTGTCAATACATATCAAAAGAAATACCCCTTACCCAAACAGATTTATAAGGAGGTGCGCTTTTGGCTGAAATACTACAAGCGCTATTACAAAAATGGGAAAGTACATAAAAACATACTTTTTTATCCGCGATTCCCGGACAGGAAAACTGTAATAAAAAAGATTCTGGACGATTTGAATTACAATATTACCACCTGCATGAAACTGCCTTATGAAAGGATTGTGCACTGGCAGGATACTACTTTTCGCGAATACGATGATGCTGTGCGTGAGTTGGCCAGTAAAGAAAAAGTCATCAATTTCAATTGCAAAGATATTAGTAAGCCTACAGTAGATCGTTTGCACGAGAAAGTTTTTGGGTATTCTACGGTAGTCGATCCGCAAAATTTTGAAGGTAGGTGTGTGAAAAAGAGTGTTTTAAATGCTAAGCACGATGGTATAATTTTAAATTGCCCGGTAAATGATGAACCACAAGAGGGATATTTTTATCAACGGTTGATTGATAATCAATACGATGAACAGGTAGTTGAAGATATTCGCGTAAGCATAATTGGTGATTCCATTCCGTTTGTTATTTTAAAGTATAAACCTGTTGATAAGCGCTTTGGCGGTTTTCGTAAAAACCAGGACGGTGTAAAGGCCCCTGTAGTGAAAGAAACTGATGATGTTTTATCGAAAGAAGAGCAGCAAAAAATTATCGAATTGTGTAATGAAATAGGACTTGATATTGGGGAATTGGATGCGCTAAGAAATCGGGAAGATGGAAAAGTTTACGTAATTGATATCAACAATACCCCAACAGGCCCTTCGCACTTAACTGAAGACGAATTAAGTTTCGCCGTTAGCCGACTATCCGCTGCATTTGAAAAAGAATTTTTAAGTTAGACCTGTTAAATTTAAATCTATGACCACGGTATTGATTGCTGTACGCATATTAAAATCAACTCAATCCGGAACACCACGATTAGTACTGCAACACACCAGGTATTTAAGCAACAAAGGCTACAAGGTATATGTAGTGGCTCAACGCATCAATAGAAAAGCAATAAAAGCGCATGGTGGTATCCCTGTTAAAGTACCAATTTGGCCGGTTAAAGGTTATTTTCACAGGAAATTTTTTGCTTTACAAACCCGTATCTTACAAAAATTTTATAAACCTGATCTTACCCTGGGACATGGCGATATTTTCGATCAGGATATTTTGTATTTGCACAATTGCATTCACCTTGCCCATGAGTTAACACATGGAAAACCACTGCCACAGAAAAATGCTGTTGGACAAATTCATGCAAAACAGTTAAAAGAGCAAAAATTTAAGTTGTTGGTTTGCAATTCAAACATGATGAAGCAGGATGCAATGGCGAGATTTAATGTACCTGAATCTAAATTAAAGGTAATTTATCCCGAACACGACGAAAACCGTTTTACTACCAAAGATGAAACTCAGGAGAAAAGGACACATCAACGCACCGCAATGGGTTATGATGAGAGCAACGTGGTAATCGGATTAATTACATCGGGAGATTTTAAAAAGCGCAATGTGCAACTTTTACTCGATCTGGTCGAATTACTTTATCACAAACATCAACTTAAACATATTCGGTGTTTCATTGCCGGAAAAAATAAAGACCCTTATTATCAGATGGAGGTTGAGCGCAAACAACTTAAAGGTATCGTTACATTTCAGCCATCTATTCCCAATGTGGAAAATTACTATTTTGCAACTGATATATTTGTTTTACCAGCATGGATCGAAGAGTTTGGCCGTAGCGTAGTTGAGGCAATGGCTTGCGGCCTGCCGGTTTTGGTCACAGAAAGGGTTGGTTCCTCAGAGTTGCTTGAAGGCGCGTCCAGTGATTATATTCTGCCACCCAAAGTGGAGTTATACGAACAAAAAATTGTTGAGTTGATTAAAGATATGGGAAAACGAAAGGCCATTGGCCAAAATAATGCAGAAACTGCCGCTAAATATAATAGTATGCGCCAAAATGAGAAGCACAATGCGGTTTTTATAAGTCTGGCAGATAAAGCGTAGTCAGTTATTTATAATGGTAGTAATTTAAAAACCATTCTGCAAAAACAGATAGCCCTTCTTTCAAATTCGTAGCGGGCTGGTAACCGGTTTTTTTGTTCAGTTTTTCTGTCGATGCATAGGTTTTATAAACATCGCCTGGTTGCATGGGTTTGTATACCTTTTTTGCCTCCTTACCCAACTCTTGCTCCAGTGTAGATATAAAATCCATGAGTTTTACCGGATGTGAATTTCCGATATTGAAAATATCATAAGTGGGATTGTGCTCCGATGGTTTGTCCAACAGCTTTTCTATGCCCGCAGTGATGTCATCAATGTAGGTGAAATCTCTTTTGAGATCTCCGTTATTAAAAATCTCAATTTCTTTTCCTTCGAAAATTGCTTTTGCAAACTTAAAGTATGCCATGTCGGGCCGGCCCCATGGACCGTAAACCGTAAAAAAACGTAAACCGGTAACCGGGATGTTGTATAAATGACTGTAAGTATGCGCCATTAATTCGTTTGCCTTTTTTGTTGCAGCATACAAGCTGATAGGATGGTCCACCGCATCGCTTTCTTCAAAGGGTATTTTGCTGTTATTGCCATAAATACTCGATGAGCTTGCAAAAATCAGGTGTTTGGGTATTTTATGGCGGCAGGCTTCCAATATGGGTAAAAAGCCTTCGATGTTACTTTGGGTATATTTATATGGATTGTCAATGCTGTTTCTAACGCCTGCCTGCGCAGCTAAATGTATCACATAATCGAAATCGTACTCTTCGAAAATTTGTTCAACAATGCCTCTGTCATAAGTACTTGCCTGAATGAAATTCAAATTACCACCTGAGTTAGTAACCCATGTTCCGGGTTTAGCATGCTGAATTCCCAGCTGCTGTAATCTGTCTCTCTTTAATTTGGGCTCATAATAATCGTTAATTTCATCTATACCAGTAATTCTAAACCCTTTATTCAGTAGTTTTTTTGTCAAATGAAAACCAATAAAACCTGCAGCTCCTGTAATGAGTACTCTGGACATATATTTAAGTTTACTGCAAAAATATAAAAACTATGCTGTATTTGTGATTCTTGATCGATTTATTGATATTTACCATTGTGAGTGTAATTCGTCAATGTGCATAAAACCATTTGACAGCAAGACTGCACTTGTTTTTAAGCACTAGATAAAAAATAATGTATTACATTTGCCATCATATTATAAAACACGAACATTGGAGAAAAAGAAACTATATCGTTACCTGAAAATGGCTTTTAAAATAGCCTTTGTGGCTGCAGCACTTTGGTTTGTTTTTTCTAAAATTGATGGCAAAAGCGTATTTGAAACTATTCGCAATGCCAACCCGCTTTTGATTGCTGCCAGTGTTGTGATGTTTGCACTATCAAAAGTTGTTGCTGCTTTCAGACTCAAATATTTGTTCGATGCCATAAACGTTGGGATGGGGCATAAGCTTAACCTGAAATTGTATTGGTTATGCATGTTCTACAATACTTTCCTGCCCGGTGGTATTGGCGGTGACGGATACAAAGTGTGGTGGATTCAAAAGTTTACCAATGTCAATACAAAAAAGGTTTTGGGTGCTGTACTGCTCGATCGCGGAAGTGGATTACATGCCATTGTGATACTGGCATTGGTACTTACTTTTTTTATCCCTTACGCAATGCCCATGCAAGAGTGGTATTTCACATTGATTCCGGTGGCCTACATTGCTTTATGGTTTGTCGTAGTACTCTTTTTCCCAACTTATAAAAGTGAGTTTTTTCGTATTTCCGGATTGTCATTAATCGTACAGGTAGGACAGGTGCTTACAGCCTTTCTCGTACTGCTTGCATTTGGCGTGGAGATGAATTTTCTAGGTTATTTGCTGGTATTTCTTATTTCTTCTATTGCTATTATTATCCCGGTTTCGATCGGAGGGGTTGGCCTACGGGAACTTGTGTTTTTTTACGGATCGCAATGGTTCGGTTTGCATACAGAAACTTCAATAGCTCTTGCACTTACAATATATTTTGTTACAGTTATTGTAAACTTTTCAGGGGTTTATTTTTTCATTAAAACCCCAAAGTACGATGGCACTAATATGAAAATTGAAGAAACCACACCTAAAGATTAATGCTTTTTGAAAAGGATTAGTTTTCGGTTATGCCATTTCTCCTTAAAGGCATACAATGTATCGATGTTTTTCTGTTGAATCATAGTGTCAGGACCGAGATAATAACGACCTCGCTGAATTACCGTATCGTAATCCATGATATACCCAGAATGCTTAAATTGATAGTACGGTATACCATATGGTAATGTAGGCGGAATATTAAACGCTTCTTTTAATAAAACATGTCCTGCAAGCTTAAGTTCCGGTTCATAGGTCAGTGGTTCACCAGTCCAGAAAATTTGCTGGTTTTGGGTAATTACGTTCATGTTTTTAACATGGTGCTCATACTCAATAGCAGTAGATCTGCGCTCAAGAAATGGCAATACAGATAAATTGAACCATATCCGGCCCAATGCAATTGTTAGAATAAATAAGTAAATAGCCAGTTGGGGTTTGGGTATAGCATAAAATAAAATGAGGCCAATAACCACTGAAAATATTGAGGTGTAAATCCATTTATTATCTACATGTTGACTTACATTTTCAAAAAACGGGAATATAATTACAGCAATTAATGATAAAACTAATCCTGCAATGGGAAAATAGTAATATAGCCTTGCTGGTTTTTTTAATGCTGGAAGTTTAGTGTAAACCCAGGCTGCCATTATTGCCAAAAAAGGCAGAAACATATACAAATATCGGTTTCGTACACCCGGCGATATCCAATAAATGATAATATTAGTTAAGACAAACAGTATGGAAAAGACCAATAACTTGTTTTCTGAAAAACCTTTCCTAACTTTTTTAAAAACAAACGCGATAAGCAATAAAGACCAGGGCATTACAAGTATCAGTAGCTGGTAAGGAAAATGGAAAATGCTTTTGAAGATACTACCCAATGAGCCCTCATTAAACGATTTGTCAGAAGATTCAGCAAATTGTTGTGCCAGAAAACCTTCAAGATTACCTTGTTGATTATACAAATAAAAGTATCCACCCAGCATTGTAAACAACATAATAATACCTGCAATGTGCTGCCAGCTGAAAAGTAATTTCCACTTACGGTAATAAAGGCAAATTGCAAGTATCGTTATGGCCTGAAAAGCTAATGATGGAATGCCTTTGGTCATAACCCCAATAAAAGTCAGGAGGTATGAAACCAGAAACATTGCAAGATAGGCTTTTCGGTGAAAATACCGGAATATTGCAAGGGCCTGCACAACTACAACAAATGCATAAAAGATATCTATTTCCCCAGCATTGATGGTACCATAAAAAAGCAGGTCTGCACTTGTAAAATAAAACAGGGAACCAAGGAGGGCTGTCTCTTCTCCAAGATGGCTCTTAGTGGCTTTATAAATAGTCCATCCGGTGAGCAGAAAGAAAAGTATGCCCGGTAACCTGACAACCCACTCAGAAAAAGATTGAAAAATAAGATAGAATAGAGCAATTATCCAGTTGTAAACTGGAGGTTTGTTGTAATATGTCTCATTGTGAATTTGTGGCACTATGAGGTTGCCCGTTACATAAGTTTCTATCCCAACAATAGCTCTCCTGGGTTCTTCGGCTCTGAGTCCGATTTTATCAAGATGCGAAAACAGTCCGGTTAATAAAGTGATCAGAATTAAAGCAAGTAATATTTTTTTCTCCATCGAATAACAAATAAAATTGATAGCACAAATATAACCGAACTGCATTTAATAATTAATGGTCAATTGATAAAAACTGATCGTTTGCCATTATATTTGTAAAAACTGTATCCTATGACAGATTTAAAATATGATTTACTTGTCGTAACAGGTTTAACAGCAACCGGTAAAACCTCCCTGGCAGTAAATTTAGCTAAAGAACTCAATGGAGAAATAATTAGTGCAGATAGTCGTCAGGTATTCAGAGGAATGTCAATCGGAACTGGCAAAGATCTGGATGATTATGTCATAGATGGCAAAAATATACCCTATCATTTAATTGATATTAAAGATGCAGGTGAAACATACAGTGTATTCGATTTTCAGCAGGATTTTTTAAAAGCTTATGCAGATATAAAAGCGCGCAACAGATTCCCTGTAATTAGTGGAGGAACCGGATTGTATGTTGAATCAGTTGTTTCGCGTTATAAATTGCTCGATGTCCCTCAGAACCCAGAACTCCGGGCTGAATTAAAAACTAAAAGTCTTGAGCAGCTGACTGAAATACTCTCCGAAATGAAGCAGCTTCATAACACAACCGATGTTGATACAAAGCTAAGAGCCATTAGAGCTATTGAAATAGCCCGTTATTATGAAGATCACGATGTGGATGAAACATAAATGCCCAATATAAAACCGTTGATTGTAGCGCCTTCATATGACAGGCCGCAGGTACGGAAAAGAATCACAGAGCGCTTACACCAAAGGCTCGAGGAGGGGATGGTTGAGGAAACCAAAAAATTACTTGATCGGGGCGTAGATCCTGAAAAACTCATCTCATACGGACTAGAATACAAATACCTTACGTGGTATTTGACCGGTGAGATGGATTATGATACCATGGTAGAAAGGCTCAATATTGCCATTCATCAGTTTGCTAAAAGGCAAATGACATGGTTCAGACGAATGCAACGGAAAGGCATTGAAATTCATTGGATAGATGGTTATTTGACAATGAAAGAGAAAGTAGAGCAGGTTCTTGCAATGCTAAAAAGCTAACTTCTGAAAGTTGAAATTTATCGATCTTTTCTTTTTTAGCAAAGTTACAAGATGGTGCTAAATTCCATTCCTCAAAAGTTGTTTAAATAGATTTACCCGTTTTTTAGACCCTAATTCGACTGGAGGAATTGCATGTGGCGTATGGTGAATTATTTTAAGTTTTGCGGCACTCGCGGCCAGCCGCATAGATTTAGAGGACATAAAAAAAGCGACACTATTGATGTCGCTTAAATTCTGAGCGGGAGACGAGATTCAAACTCGCGGCCCTCAGCTTGGAAGGCTGATGCTCTATCAACTGAGCTACTCCCGCTTGTGCGCCGAAGCTTTAGCGAAGGCGTACAAGCCTTTTACTTAAGCAACGAACTCCGACTTCGCTAAATGCTTTTTCGGTTAAAGTGGGGAGAGAAGGATTCGAACCTCCGAAGGCATACGCCAGCAGATTTACAGTCTGCCCCAGTTGGCCGCTTTGGTATCTCCCCTGAATTTTAATTTGAGCGAGAAACGGGACTCGAACCCGCGGCCCCGACCTTGGCAAGGTCGTGCTCTACCAACTGAGCTATTCTCGCTTATTGTGCTCTACCAATCCCGAAATTTAGAAAATTTTCAATTTTCATAAAATTTCGAGGACTCACGAAAAACACAAAGAATCAAAGATTTTTGTTTTTCGGAGCTGAGCTATTCTTGCATAATTTTAAAGAGCTTTTCGCTAAATGCGGATGCAAATATAAATCATTATTTTTTATCTCAAAAGGCAAAATAGCCTTTTTTTACTCCAATATAGACATGGTTTGGCTAGAACCTTGACATACAGAAAAATATTTTTGTGTATTTTTTGCATTACTGGTATATATAAAAGAATTTTATTGAAAAAAACCATGAAAAGTATGCAAACCAAAAATAATGCTTATATTTGTCCTCGAATATGATTTGAGAATTCGTTGCATTTTTTACTAATTTCTTTCACAGTATTAGTTCACATCTGCCAAAAATTTTTAAATCCTTAATTAACAAAAACTGCGGGTGATACCGCCGATCACATGCGTAAGGATTTTTCACCTCTCACCAGATGTCAGAATATCCAACAAGTATTAAAGGATGTAAAGCTTGCAGTTGACAAGAACAATTTAATTTTTTTACAATGAACATTTACGTAGGAAACCTTAATTACAGGGTTAATGAAACAGACCTCCAGGAGGTATTTGAAGATTACGGAGCCGTATCTTCTACAAAAATTATTACCGACAAATTCAGCGGTAGAAGTAAAGGCTTTGGATTCGTTACTATGGAAAACCAAGACGAAGCAAACAAAGCTATCGAAGAACTCAATGGCGCTACTTACGAAGAACGTGAGATGGTTGTGAATGAGGCTCGTCCAAGAAAAGAAAATTTTAACCGATAATAGAAATTAGCTCTATGGCACAAGGTAAAGTAAAATGGTACAATGATACCAAAGGATTTGGATTCATTGAAATGGAAGACGGTAATGATGTATTCGTTCACCGCACTGGCTTAGTAGACTCTTATCAGGGACTAGACGAAGGTCAGGAAGTAACTTTTGAAATGAAACAAGGCGAAAAAGGCCCAATGGCTGTTGATGTAAAAACAATGAGCTAAGTGAATTATTTCTAAAAGCTTGAATTGAAAATATAAAACCCATTTCAGGTATGCTGGAATGGGTTTTTTCCAACTAAATTTTAAACGAAAGGACATATATGGGCAGATCCCGCGAAACTTACAACAAAAAAGAAGTTAGAACAAAAAAAGAAAAGAAACGCAAAGCTAAAGCGCAAAGACGCGAAGAGCGAAAAGAGAATGCAGGTAAATCGAGTCTGGATGATATGATTGCTTACGTGGATGAAAATGGCAATCTAACTGATACTCCTCCTGACCCCAATGAAAAAACGGAAATTGATCCGAATGATATTGATATAAGTATTCCGAAAAATGAAGATCTACCGGAAGAAGAACTTATACGTAAAGGTGTCGTTACTTTCTACAACGACGATAAAGGATTTGGTTTTATTAAAGATAAACAATCTAACGCAAGTGTTTTCTTTCATGTGAAAAATACCAAAGAACCTGTCAAGGAAAATAATATTGTAACATTCCAAACAGAAAAAGGCCCTAAGGGCCCTGTTGCTGTTGATGTTGAAGTTATAAGATAATTTCTCTAAGGCCATCTGTTTTTTTGGATGGCCTTTTTAATTACCTACAATTTGAAAGCAAATTCATGATTATGGAGTTTTACTCCATTTGCTGTTGATAGAGCTCTTTGAAGGCTCCGCCTTTCTCCAATAGCTCATTGTGTTTGCCCGATTCAATAATTTTGCCGTCGCGCATTACACATACCAAATCAGCATTTTTAACTGTTGATAATCGGTGTGCAATTACAATTGAAGTGCGGTTTTTCATTAAATGATCAAGCGCTTGCTGCACCAGTTTCTCTGATTCTACATCCAGTGCCGATGTGGCTTCGTCTAATATCAGAATTGGTGGATTTACCAATATAGCTCTTGCTATAGTAATACGTTGCCTTTGACCGCCCGAAAGCTTACTGCCGCGGTCTCCAATTACGGTTTTGTATCCTTTCTCGGTATTAACGATAAATTCATGTGCATTGGCAACTTTCGCAGCCTTAATTACCTCCTCTTCAGTGGTTTCTTCTATACCAAAAGCTATGTTGTTATAAATGGTATCATTAAATAGAATTTGTTCCTGGCTCACAATTCCAATGAGGTTCCTTAATGATTTTATATCATAGTTTTTGAGGTCTTTCCCATCAACGAATATTTTGCCATGGTCAATGTCATAAAACCTGGGTAACAGGTCTACCAGGGTTGATTTTCCGGCCCCACTTTGGCCTACAAGCGCCACGGTTTGCCCTTTTGGAATATCGATATTGATGTTTTTGAGTACCTCTGTTTGTGAACTGTAACCAAATGTCACATTTTCATAACGGATCGATTCTTTAAAAGTGTCAATTTTTGTGGCTCCCGGGGCATTTTTTATGCTTTCATCGGCAATAAGTACTTCGCGAACACGCTCAAATGCAGCCATCCCTTTATTGATGTCGAAATAAAGGTTTGATAATGATTTAGCCGGTGTAAGTATTTGGGTAAAGAAAATTATATAAGTAATGAATTCTTCTGGCTCAAGGGTTGCTGTTTCGTCTAGCACCATTTTACCGCCGTACCACATAACCAAAACAATCACAATGGTACCCATTGTCTCACTTATGGGATGAGCCAGGAATTTTTTCCACAATACTTTATTCATTATCCTGGCATAAGAACCATTCTCTTTTTCAAAGCGATGTTTGGCTTTGTCTTCAGCTGTAAATGCTTTAATTATTCTTATACCAAAAAGTGTTTCTTCTATATTGATTAGCAGGTTTCCAAGTCTTCTTTGACCTTTTACGGCTTTGCCTCGAAGGTTTTTGGCCAAACGGCTTATTAAAAACCCACTTACTGGCAACAGGAAAATTACAATAAATGTAAGCTGCGAACTCATGGCAAAAAGCGCAAATAGGTACCTGAAAAGTTCAATTGGCGATTTTAAGGCTTTTTGCAGCGAGTTTACCACTGATCCTTCCAGCTCTTTTACATCACCAATCATTCGCGATATTAAATCTCCTTTACGCTCTTCAGAGAAATAGCGCATCGGCAAGTAAATAATCTTTCTGTACAGATTATTACGTATATCTTTTATCATGCCTGTGCGCATTGGAACGATAATGTAATTGCCCAGATAGTTAAAAATACTCTTAAGCGTTACGGATATCACTACTATCATACTAACCAGAAGAAGCGCACTGTGTGCACCTTCTTCAAGGAGCACTTTGCTTAAGAGGAAATTAAAATTGTGCATCACAGCTTTTGCTGTCATCTCCCATGGCACCTGTTCAGTAACTATTTCCTGCTGATTGAACAAAATACCCAGAAAGGGGATGGCCATACCAAATGAAGCAAGTGTGAAAATGGTGGCAAGAAAATTAAATAAAACACTTAAACCTAACCGCCATTTATATGGAAAAGCATACCTGAGAAATTCACCAAAATATTTCATTATTGAATTTTTTACTTCCTACTGTTGTTTTTAAATCACTTTTTTACTTGTCTCAAGTTCAGTTTTCAACTCTTTATAGAGGTCCATTGTTTGTTGGGCTGTTTGTTCAACAGTAAAATGGTTGATTATATATTGATAGCCGGCATTTGCCATCTTTTGGCGCAACTCACCTGAATGTTTAAACTCCAAAATAGCATCAGCAATAGCTTCCGGATCTTTTATCGGCACCGATAATCCTGTTTCATGATCGATAATAAGTTCAGAATTACCCCCGGCAGTAGTCGCAACCACGGGTTTTTTCAGGCTCATAGCCTCAATAATGGTTTTCGACAGACCTTCTCCCTTTATGGAACTGTTTACGGCAATATCGCATGCGGCCACATCGTTCAGTACATTTTTTCTGAAACCAAATGTATGAAAATTATCCTTTAAGGGGGTTTCATTAATTAGCTCCTTAACTTTTTCACTATCCATTCCGCGCCCTATGAGCAGAAAATGAATGTCGTAATGACCATTGAGGTGTTTAGCTGCTGCAATCAAATATTTAATGCCTTTCATGGGCCTGAGATTGGCCACTATTCCTACCAGAAATGCATTGTCAGGCACTCCAAGTTCATCTCTGCTTGTAGGTTGAATGCCCTGATACCAGACTTTATCGTGCCCTTTGTAAATGGTAACAGCTTTTTTCTTATTGCGCCACAATTGACTTCTAACCTGATCTCTTACCGCATTGCTTACACATGCTATGCGCGCGACTCTTGGATGCAGATTATTCATCAAAGAGCTGGGTTTGTACCAGTGCACATGGCCAGTAAAGCCTCTGTAGCTTATAATTTTTACGTTCAATTTTTTTGCTGCCTGCACTGCATTTGTTGTAGCATTGTTGTTAAAGCAGTGTATAATGTCTATTTTTTCCGTTCTGACAATATCACGAATGGTTTGAATCGCTTTTTTATCTATTTTGCCCTTAATGGTATAGGGGGTAGTTGCAATACCTTCTTCTTCAAAAAAACTTTGTTTGGGTGATTTTTCATTGAGCAGGATATGAAAATAGACGCCATTCTTATGCATTTTTAGCATGGAGGCAATCTGGGCTCTGTCTGAAATGCCACTTCCTTTAAAAGAACTAATTACAAGTGTTCTAATATTCATTTCCGGGGTTGTTTGCCGCAAAAGTAGCAAATTACGTGCAATTGTTATTTCCTTTACCATGAAATTTCATTTATTGTTTCAGGTACAGTTACAGTGTAAATACATAAGGCAATGCTTTTTTTGATTTTTTTTTCACAAACCTCCTTTTAAATGCTATTTTTGTCAGTGAAATTTTGAAGCAATATGTCGAGTACAGATACCAAGCCACAGGTTTTTTTTCATGTAGGGTTACCCAAAACAGCATCAACCTTTTTACAGCGGAATGTTTTTCCTGTATTTAAGGGTATTCAATTTGTAAAAAAACATGATTTTAAACATCACGATCGCATAATCAGTTCCACAGAGCAACCCTCAGTTTTATTATCAATAGAGCTTGATCTGGATAGTAAAGACGGTGCGAAAAAAATGAATACTATTGCTGAAAAGTATCCTGAAACCAAACCCATTGTGGTTTTCAGAAAGCATGGGTCTTGGGTGGGTTCAAAATATAAGTACTATTTACGTAAACACGGAAAGGCTTCTTTTGAGGAGTATTTTGACCCGGCATCAGATAATGGAGTATTAAAACATAAGCATTTAGTTTTTTACGATAAAATAAAAGTTCTTGAAGAAAAATATGGTTCGCGACCACTTGTGATGTTTCAGGAGGAGTTTAAAAACAATCCCTGGGAAGCCATAGAAATAATTGCGAATCATATTGGTGCCACCTATAATAAGGATGATATTAAAATATCTACTGTAAAAAAATCATACAGTGAACACAGTCTTTATTATGTTCGTAAACTTAATCGCTGGTACAATTACGACCATTCAGGTATTAAAAATAAAACGCTTCGATTCCTTTATAAGAAATTTGGAGGTGGTATTTTACACCTAACCGCATATTTTGCTGGTATAGCAGAGCCCAAAAATGGAAGCGCCAAAAAGGTTTTACCAAAGGCAGCTGTTCAAAAAATTAATGAACAGTATGCAGGAGACTGGAACCGCTGCATTGATTATGCCAGTAAGGACCGAAAGGTTTACATGTAGGTTATTCAACAGCAGGAGCATTTTGTTCAATATACTTCAGGCACTTTTGCCAATCTTCAGCAAAGTGATCTCTTATTGCATCAAGCTCATGCTCCTCAATTAGCTTTTCACCTTCAAACTTTGATTTTGGTACGAGCCAGTGGAAGTACATAATTAAGTGTGTGGCAATTTTGCGTATGCGCCTGCCGGTTTTGGTACTGTCCATTTTTTCTTCGCTTACTTTTTGCAGCATTTGTCTGGAAACTCTGCGCACCAGCAGCAACTGTTTTGTATTATACGATTTATGTTTTGGTGCCAATGAAATATCTTTAAGATCATAGGTTGTGTCGGTATATGCTGCAATTTTTTTGAAAAAAGTTTTTGGTTCATTTCGTAGCTCATCGTATAGCAAAACCAGTGGCTTCTTATTGAAATAATGTTCCAGCTGTTCTATTTTTTCATAGAAGTTCATTTCTGCAATGTCCCAGCGGCCTTTATTTTCTTTTAAATCTACAAATTCGTTAAAATATATTCCTCTTCCGTTCTTTGTAAAACGCCTGTATTGCGATGCAATCCAACTATCCTGCCTGCGCAGTACCATTATCGGGTGGGTGTCGGGGTAAGCAGTAGCAAATTTTTTTATTTCTTTTAGAAATTGCCGGTCAAATTCCCGCGATACAAAATACCGGTCGTATTGTTTACGGCTGATGATCTCAATAGATTTTTTGTAATTAGTATGATGGATATAATGAACTCCTTTGAGTTTAGGGAAAAATTTATGCTGTAAATAGGTTGATCCTGTTTTTCCAAGGCCAACATGAAAAAAAATGTCCATATTTGTCTAATTTAGTGGGCAAAAATAACAAAAAATCATCTGATGCCCGAACACATCAGTTAAATTCCGCATTTAAGACTATGAAGATTATAAAGACCACGTATTTTGTTTTTTTATTTGTTCTTTTGTTTTCCTTTAACGAACAGGTCTATAGCCAGCAACAATCGTATCAATACCTGTCTACCTGGCCTCAATTTGATTCTGCCAGGGTAAAAGATCTCGCTTTTCGTATTGAGAATGCCAACTTTTTTCGGAATGATGAATACACTTCGCCCATTGTTGACGGGTATACCTTAATTGGTCTTTGGGGTAGATTTTTAATGGAGTATTATCCCGCTGAGAATTTGCGCGTACGGTTTGGAGGTCACTTTTTAAAATACCATGGACGCGAATCCATAGACGATGTGGAGTCAATACCTTATTACAGTATACAGTATAATCCTTTACCCGATCTTGAGATTATTTTCGGAAACTTTGATAATAGTCAGAACCTTGGATTGCTGGAGATGCTATATGAGCCTGAGTTTTACTATACACGAAAACCCCCGGGCGGCCTTCAGGTACGTTTTCAAAGGCACCGGTTGCATCTTGAATCGTGGATAAACTGGGAGACGCATATCTTTGCAGGTGATCCATTTCAGGAGGTTTTTACAAACGGTTCCCTTATTAGCTACGATCTGATAAAAAAAGAGCGCCATAAATTATCAGTACCATTACAATTTATATATCACCACCAGGGAGGTGAAATAGACAGTACCGATGCACAAATAGAGACACTAATGAACGGAGCCAGTGGATTGAAATATAACTATAAAAAAGGAGACTGGTCTTTAGGGGTAAGTGCCTGGTACCTGGGTTATCGTGAAGCGACAAGCAATAATTTACAGGTTTATTCATCCGGACACGCAGGGCTGGCAAGAATTATCGGTGGTTATAAACGAAGTGTTTTGTCAATCGGATATTGGAATGGAAACCGTTTTATTTCACCTAAGGGACGTAAAATCTATCAGTCATACTCTTTCAGTAACCCGGGTAAACTATACCCGAGACGTCAATTACTTGAAGGCCGGATGGCTATGCAAATACCCGTTAAATATGGTGTTACATTTGCAATAGAGGGAGATGTATACTATGATTTAAGAGAGGCCGATTTAAGTTATTGTTGGGGTATTCATTTGATGTTTTCTGAGTCATTTTTTCTGAAAAATTTTAAATAGCACACCTGTTAATAATATTTTCAAAAGCCACTATATTTTGAATTGGACTGTTCGTTTCTTTTCAATATTTTTACAAATTAATTTTGAGTAAAAGGTGCCCTTTTCAACAATATCTCTTTGTCAGAATAGTTGGTTACATATTGGCTTAATTTTTACAATCAGGGTAGCTTGTAAAATACAAATAACGATGATCATACGATATTTTCAAATTTTCGCAATTTTGGTGGTTTTAAGTATATGTGGCCAGGGTTTAAGGGCTCAGGTACCGCACGACCAACCAACCGCTGAGCAAAAATTAATGAAGGGGATTGAACTCTTTGAAAAGGAACTATACGGTTCTGCAATACAATTATTTGATGAAATTGTATTGTATCACAAAAGAGTTGGTTTTAATGATATTTCGGCCGATGCAGAATTTTATGCTGCCATAAGTGCACTACAGCTCGATAACCAGGATGCTGAGTATAGAATTGTTAACTTTATAAAACGCAATCCCGAGAGTCCCCGCATACAACGTGCGTGTTTCTTTATGGGCCAGTATAAATATGATGAACAGGCATGGGAATCTGCAGTTTACTGGTTTGGACGTGTTGAGCGTTACCGGCTCGAACGACAGGAGCGAAGCGAATACTATTTTAAACAGGGATATGCCTGGTTAATGCTTGAGGAGGAGGAGAAAGCCAACAAATTGTTTTATGAATTACTCGATTTTCCTGAAAGCGATTATTATGGCCCCGGTGTTTATTATTATTCACACATTGAATATACCCGTGGAAATTATGAAACAGCGCTAAAAGGCTTCAAGGCATTGAAAGAAGATCCAACTTTTTCGCCTATTGTGCCCTATTACATGGCACATATTTATTTTTTGCAACAGAAATATGACAAGGTCATTAGTTACGTGCCCACAATCATTAATGAAGTTACCCCGAAGCGTAAAGCCGAAATGCAACGTATGCTGGGTAATGCATGGTTTAAGCAAGCCAATTATGACAGTGCCCGGGTATATTTAGAGAAATACAAAGAGTCAACTGATAATTTTAAACGTTACGATTTGTATCAGCTGGGTTACTCGTATTATCAAACTGGAGCATACAAAAAGGCCGCAAATAATTTCAGTTTAATTACCAGTAAGCAAGATAGTTTGTCGCAAAACGCTAATTACCACATGGCAGCCAGCTATCTGAAGCAGGGCGATAAAAAAAATGCACATTTGGCGTTTGGTAGTGCTTCACGCATGTCGTTTAACGATAAAATAAAAGAAGACGCGCTTTTTAATTATGCCAAATTAACCTACGAACTCTCATTTGCGCCATTTGATGAAACCATTCGTATTTTTCATAGTTACCTCGACCAGTATGATAATAGCGATCGCAGTGATATGATTTACAATTATTTGGTTGATGTATACATGACCAGTAAAAATTATCGCAGAGCACTGGAATCTATTGATAAGATTAAACAAAAGAACCGGCAGGTGACCAATGCCTTACAAAAAGTAGCATTTTACAGGGGTATTGAGCTCTACAACAATCTCAAATATGCCGATGCTATAGCAATGTTCGATAAGTCACTGGGAGCAGGGGGCAATGATGCACAGTTAATTTCTTTAGCCCGTTACTGGAAGGCCGAGTGTCTTTTCCGTGAGAAAAAATATGACCAGGCTATTCAGCATTATAAACAGTATTTAACCACTCCCGGAGCTTATAGTACTCCGTACTACAATCTTACAAATTATAATGTGGCCTATTCTTTCTTTAAACAAGCTGAATATAACGCGGCTTCAATATGGTTCAGGAAATACATTGATAATGCAGATAGTGCCATTACGAGAATATTGTACGATGCAACCGTGCGCCTTGGAGACAGCTATTTTGTGCAGCGCAAATATAACCAGGCACTGCTGGCCTATAAAGATGCCACTAAAATCCCTGTAGAGGAAAATGATTATGCGATCTTCCAACAAGGTTTCACTGCTGGCGTTTTACATAATTATAAACAAAAAATAGATGTGCTGATTCCCCTGACTACCAGGGAATCTTCTCTCCTGGCCGATGATGCACTTTTTGAAACAGGCCAGGCATATATTCAATTAAACAAACCTGCACAAGGTATTGCGCAATTCGAAAAGTTAATCCGCGACTACCCCAGAAGTAACTATATGAAAAAAAGTCACTTGCAAGCAGGGTTGATGTATTTCAATATGGGTGATAACGAAAAAGCTGCAGATCATTTTAAATATCTTATAGAGCACCATAAGGGCAGTGATGAATATGGTGAAGCTTTGGTGGCACTTAAAAATATTTACCTCGATCAGAATAAAGTTGATGAATATTTCAGTTATGCCAAAAATCGTAATATTAATATATCATCGAATGAGCAGGATTCCCTTTTATACCTATCTGCTGAAAAGGCATATTTAAATGGTGAGGCAGAACATAGCCGTCAATTGTTTAATGAGTATCTTACCCGTTTTGCAGATGGTCAATTTACACTTAAGGCACATTTTTACCTGGCGCAAAGTCTTTTTAATGATGAAAATCTAGATAAGGCCATACCTCATTACGAATATGTAATAAAACAACCGTTGAACAGCTTTACAGAGACGGCCCTGTATAATTTGGCTACCATTTACAGAGATAAATCAAATGCAAGCAAAGCCTGGGAATACTATAGCAGGCTTGAGCCCATAGCCTCAAACAAACGAATGCTTATGGAATCGAGGGTTGGTCAAATGCGCGCTGCTATAAAACTGGAGGATTATAAAAAAGTAGAAAAGGCAGCATCACAAATATTAATAACCGAGAAACTACCCGAAGAGATTGCCAGAGAGGCTCGTTTTAATAAAGCCCGTGCCCTGGAGAAACTCGGCAGAAATACTGAAGCCCTGGTGCAATACAGGTTGGTGGCGCAAAACCTTCAAACACCCCAGGGTGCAGAGTCTAAGTATGCCGTGGCAAGACTTGAATATGAAGCCGGTAAAACTGCATTAGCCGAAAACGAAATCCAGAATTTTATTAAAAATGGCACCCCCCATCAATACTGGTTGGGTAAATCATTCCTGCTTTTAGCACGTATTTATCAGGAATCAGGAAAGGCTTTCCAGGCTAAGGCTTATTTGCAAAGCATTATCGATAATTATGCCATTAAAGATGATGGGATTATAAAAGAGGCCGAGGAGCGGCTTTCCGAAATAACCACATCAGAGGATGTGAAATTCGAAACCGGTAAGGATGCAGATCTTGAGCTGGAACTCGATCCGAATTCTAAAGTGGACACGACCCAATTGAAATAATGAAATTATGTTGAGAAATATTCGCAATATGAACTCCAAAGAAATAATGAAATATATTTACCACAGTGCAAGTGTTGTTTTATTGGTGTTTTTTGCCATATCTGTCAATGCACAAAGCAAAGTAGATGTTGTAAAGCCCTATGAGCCGGCAATCAAAGATGCTTATAAAATCTCTAAAATGCCCATTATTCACGATACTGCAACCATTGATGTACAGTTCGATTACGAAATTCAGCCCAAACCATTTCAGGCGTCTTTTCAACCGGAACGTATTAAGCCTGCAAAACTTAAAGGAGAAGCGCCATCGCTCTTAGAGCGCGGTTACGTTTTGGGTGGGTTCGGCAACTATGCATCACCACTGTTTGAGGCAAGAGTTCATAGCCTGCGTTCAACCAACTACCAGTGGAACGCCTATTTTCAGCACGAATCGGTTAATGGTAAAATTAAAAACCAATACGGAAATAAGCAGTTTGCAGGATATAGCCGCAATCAGTTAGGTGCATATGGGCAAAGGATGTTCCCCTCTGCCGTGGCCTATGCAAATGTCGATTTTCTGAACCGCAAAACATATTACTATGGACGCACACTCGATGTTCCTACCGAAGATGTGCAAAATACAGAGTATGAGAAAAAAGATATGGCCGCCCAGCCTCTAAACAGATTTGCCATGCAGATGGGTGTTAATTCTACTCATATGGATTCATCTCATCTGAATTATAAATTATATGCGCGTTTCAGACATACAAATGGCCGTGGAGATGCAAAAGAGGATAAAACAGATATTGGTGCCGATCTTGATTACTATTTTAATCACCAGTTTATTGGTACAAGCGGCGAAATCCACTATATCCAGAATCAGGGCATGTTTGATACACTGGAGCATATTTTCGTGGATTTTAATCCCTGGTTAGGAGCTTTTGGACGCAAATGGCGTATCCAGGCAGGGGTAAACACCACATACGATCAAAAAACAACGGATTATATGTTTTACCCGGATGTGAAACTGCATTACAATATTGTTAGTTTTATCATGGTGCCCTATTTTGAGTTTACAGGTAATTATAAACTCAATACATTTCAGGATATCATTGATGAAAACCACTTCATTGATCCTTCTTTATACGTAAAACCTACGAATCAAAAGCAGATTATTAGCGGAGGCCTGCGTGGCAACGTGAGTTCGCGGTTTGGGTTCAATGTAAATGTTACCTGGAAGGATATAAAAGACCAGTATTTTTATGTGGACGCGTCAGCTAATAATCATGTACAGTATTTTGGCGTTGTTTACGATAATATGAGGCATTTGCGCATGCTCGCCGAGGTCAGTTGGAAAAAGGCAGAGGTGTTTAATGTGCTGGTTCAGGCTTCTTATAACCAATATAACCTTGATACGCTAAAGCATGCATATTACCAGCCTGTTTATGAAATTAATGCACACCTGAGGTATAACCTTAAAGATAAAATTGTACTTACTTCAGACCTGTTTTATAAAGGTGAAAGATATGCACATGATTGGCAAAATGGCGATCAAAAAATGAAAGATATTTTTGATATTCATGTAGGTGGAGAATACCGGTACAATCATTATTTATCGGGCTTTGTACAATTTAAAAATATATTGGCACAGAAACGCTATGAGTGGCTTAATTACAGGCTTTTAGGTTTTCAGTTTATGGTAGGCGCTTCCTATCGTTTTTAGTGTTGATTATTTGTTGATAAAACACCCTTAATTAGACCCCTAAAAAAGCTTATAATCGGCTTAAAATCGGTATATTTGTATACTTTTTGCTATACAAAAAGGTGAAGCTATAAATTAATTCAAAGTATTGACTCATGACCGAGCAGGAAAGAATAAGAAAAGGACAGGCAGATTACTCTGCAGAGAGTATTCAGGTCCTCGAAGGATTAGAAGCAGTGCGAATGCGCCCTGCAATGTATATTGGCGATGTAAGTGAAAAAGGTTTACACCACCTGGTATACGAGGTAGTCGATAACTCCATTGATGAGGCCCTTGCAGGATATTGCGACTTTATTGAAGTTACCATACACAAGGACAATGCAATTACAGTGCGCGACAACGGTAGGGGTATACCAGTTACCAAACATGCCAAAGAGAACAAATCGGCGCTTGAGGTGGTAATGACTGTATTACACGCTGGTGGTAAGTTTAATAAGGACTCATATAAAGTTTCCGGTGGATTGCACGGTGTAGGTGTATCTTGTGTAAATGCATTGTCAACTAACCTGAAAGCAGAAATCCACAGAGAAGGCCAAATCTGGTCGCAAGAATACAAAATAGGCGTTCCACAACAAGAGGTTAAAGCTGTTGGAGAAACAGAAAAGTCGGGAACTATCATTACATTTAAGCCTGACGACAACATTTTTATTATTACTGAATATAAATATGAAATTTTGTCGGCCCGCCTGCGCGAACTTGCTTTTCTTAATGCAGGTATACACTTAAAACTAGTCGATGAACGTGAAACAGATGAGAATGGCGAGTTTAAATTCAGTGACTTCTACTCTGATTCAGGTCTTCCGGAATTCGTGCAATTTCTCGATAATTCAAGAGATAAATTAATCAACGATATTATCCATATCACAACAGAGAAAAATGGGGTACCTGTTGAAGTGGCCATGCAATACAACAGCTCATTTAATGAGAATATTCATAGCTATGTGAATAATATTAATACAATTGAAGGTGGTACGCACTTAACCGGTTTTCGGAGAGGATTGACCCGCACACTAAAGAATTACGCCGTAGATTCGGGGATGCTTGATAAACTGAAATTTGAAATTGCAGGTGATGATTTCCGTGAAGGATTGACTGCGGTAGTTTCAGTAAAAGTAGCAGAACCACAATTCGAAGGGCAGACAAAAACAAAACTAGGTAATTCCGATGTTAGTTTAGCGGTTGATCAGGCTGTAAGTGAAATGCTTGCCAACTATTTGGAAGAGAACCCAAAAGATGCAAAAACCATTGTTAGTAAGGTGGTAGTTGCAGCCCAGGCACGCCACGCCGCTCGCAAGGCTCGTGAAATGGTTCAGCGTAAATCTGCTATGACTGGTGCCGGTTTGCCGGGTAAGTTAGCAGACTGTTCAGCAAGAGATCCCGAGAAAGCTGAAATCTTCCTTGTTGAGGGTGATTCTGCAGGTGGTACAGCAAAGCAAGGCCGCTCTCGCCATTTTCAGGCTATTTTGCCCCTGAGAGGTAAAATTCTCAACGTTGAAAAAGCTATGCAGCATAAAGTATTTGAAAACGATGAGATTAAAAATATCTTTACTGCGCTTGGCGTAACCATTGGTACAGAGGAGGATACAAAAGAGCTGAACCTCGATAAAATCAGGTATCACAAAGTTATCATTATGTGTGATGCCGACGTTGATGGTAGTCATATCTCTACTTTGATCATGACATTCTTTTTCCGTTATATGAAAGAGCTTATCAAACGGGGTTATCTGTACATTGCTACACCACCACTTTATTTGTTACGTAAGGGTAAAAATATACAGTATGCCTGGAACGAAGAGGAGCGGGCCGAATTTGCCGAAAAATATGGCGATGGAAGCGAAGCTAACATTCATATTCAGCGTTACAAAGGTTTGGGTGAGATGAATAGTGAGCAGCTGTGGGAAACTACAATGGATCCGGAATTCAGAAAGCTGCGCCAGGTAACAATTGAAAATGCAGCCGAAGCAGATCACATTTTTGCCATGCTAATGGGTGATGATGTGCCACCCAGACGTGAGTTTATTCAGTCGCATGCTAAATATGCTAATATCGACGCTTAATAGAGTCGCATCACATATATTGAACCCGCCGGGAATTGAATTTTCGGCGGTTTTTTATGGCGCAGAAATAGTTGTGGTATTACTTACTAAGCCTGGAGGTAAGATTAAATACTCCAAAAACAATTGCAGCCAAACCAATCATCCAGGTAATGGCACTGGCGCTATCAAACGGATCGACTAACATTAGTAATCCGATTAATACCAACAAAACATTGCGGAGAAAGGCAAAACTTAGAAAAGTACCTTGTAGCCTGTAACTTTGCGATGCACCCATAATACCTATTATGAGTAATAACAGACCAACAATTACAAGGAAAAAGCTAACAATAACCTGCGGGCTGATCAGGAATACCAGTCCCAAAGCCAGGTTTACCAATGCTCCTCCTGTTTGCAATCGTTGAAGCATTATATTGCTGTTTTGCCTTGAAAAAATAAAAACCATTACAGCCGATACAATCATGGCTACACCAACAAAACGAATGATGGAAACCATGGCTCTTGAGGGTTCACTTAAAATCCAGATTCCAAGTACGATCCATAAAATGCTTAGTAATATTTGTAATGCACGATTTGGTGGATTGTTGGTTGTATAAATCATATATTTTGATTTTGGTCCAGATGTTTGGTTTATGTTTCTACCAGTTACAACCAAAAGTTACCGGTAAAAGTTCATTTCATCAATATATTCCCAAACTTTGTGGGGCAAAAAGTAACGCATATCTTTTTTGTGTGCTATTGATTTGCGTATAAAACTAGACGAAATTTCAATTACAGGTGCCTCAATCCAATGTAGATTAGGGAATTGCGGACATTGCTCTTTTGGGAACCCTCTCCGGGGATAAACGAAAATACTGTATTTCTCCTGCAATAGCTTATAGTTTTTCCATTTATGAAAATGAAACAGGTTGTCGGCCCCAATAATGAGTGCAAAGTGTTTTTTTGGATATTTTTCACTCAAATAGGTTAAGCTATCAATGGTGTAAGAGGGAACGGGCATGTGGAATTCAATATCTGAAACTTTAAATCTTTCATCATCTCCTATTGCCCTGTGTACGAGTTCCAGCCGGTCATAGTTGTCCAACATGCTGGTGTTGGTCTTAAAAGGCGATTGTGGCGATACGATGAACCACAACTCTTTCATACTGCTGTATTCAATCATGTAATTTGCCAGGGCCATGTGTCCGATATGAATTGGATTAAACGAGCCGAAAAAAAGACCTGTGATATTGGAGTACGTATTATTCATTTTAAAAATGATTTTACTGCATCAAGAATTTCCTTTTGTGCTTTATTCAAATCATCGTTTATAATGATACGATCGAATTGCGGAGCATAGCTCATTTCTTCTTCAGCTTTTGCTATACGTTTTTCAATTTCATCTGTTTCGTCTGTTCCGCGCTTTTTGAGCCGGTTTTTTAGCTCATCAATCGATGGTGGTTTAATAAACAATGCCAGGGCCTCATCACCATATAGTTTTTTAATGTTAAGGCCACCAATTACATCTACATCAAATACGACGGTTTTTCCCGATTCTCTTATTCGGTTGACTTCAGATTTTAGTGTGCCATAGAACCTTCCTTTATAAACCTCTTCCCATTCCACAAAATCTTTTTGGGCGATTTTATTTTTGAAATCATCAACAGATAAAAAATAGTAGTCTATTTTATGTTTTTCGTTGCCGCGTGGTTTACGGCTGGTGGCCGATATGGAGAATTCAAGATAGGTAAGTTCTTTCATTAAAAATTTCACCAATGTACTTTTGCCACTACCAGAAGGTGCAGAAATAATCAGAAGTTTGCCTTTTTTCATGTTTAGAGTATGTTCAGCGCCTGTTCTTTAATTTTTTCAAGTTGGTCTTTCATACGTACGACCAGTTTTTGCATCTGGGCATCATTTGCCTTTGATCCCAATGTGTTGATTTCGCGGCCTATTTCCTGGGTAATAAATCCAAGCTTTTTACCAACAGCGCCTTCTTCGTCCATCGTTTTTAAAAAGTAACTACAATGGTTATCAAGCCTTACCATCTCTTCGTTTACGTCAAGTTTATCAAGGAAATGCACAAGTTCCTGTTCGAATCGATTTTCATCAACTTTTTCGGGGTCAATAAATTCATCAAGTTTGTTGCGAATGCGTGTTTTAATTTGCTTAATACGATTCTGCTCTACTGGTGCGATTTCTGTAAGCAACTGTTGAATTGTATCAATGCGTCCTTTAAGGTCATGGTACATGGCCTCGCCCTCTTGCAACCGATACTGATTACATTGCTCCAGGGCTTCCCCAACAATTTTTTCAATTTCTTTCCATTCTTCAGGGTCCAGTTCGTCATGCACAGCAGATAAAACATCGGGTAACCGCAGGATTTCTGCAACAGCTTCATCTGGCATATTTATACCCATACTTTCGTAAACTCTCGAGAGTTGCTGATAGTAGGCTTTGTACACGGGTTCATTGATTGAGCTGTTCGTTTTTTCATCAATAAGTTCCACGTACATTGAGAAATCAATTTTTCCTCTGAAAAGCTTCTGTGCAATTTTATTTCTAATTTCCAGCTCCTTCTCGCGGTAATAACTGGGCACGCGAACACTCAAATCAAATTGTTTGCTGTTAAGCGCTTTGACTTCAATTGTAATTTTTTTGCCGGGTATATCCTTCACAACACGCCCGTAACCAGTCATTGAATACATCATAACACGTAAATTTGGTCTCAAATATACTAAAATCCTTTACAATGGCTTGTATTCGTAGCTGTTTTCCTATCTTTATATCAGGTTGCCCGTGCCTGTAACCCTATTTTTTTAAGTTAGTGGGCATAATCATTTTCAGGATTAATTAAAACCATTATTTTTGCACATCCAAATGGCCCCATAGTTCAAGGGATAGAATAGCGGTTTCCTAAACCGTAGATCCAGGTTCGAGTCCTGGTGGGGCTACTACTTCACTAATAGACAGTAATCTAATTTCATTTCCTTCTTGTGCTTATTGATTTTAAATAGGTGATAAATAATTGCTAATCGTATGTAAATACAAATAAATTTTTTATTTTGGCTTTTCAAATACAGCGATTTATCCAAATGAAAATCAAAATCAATTTATTATGCTAAGAACATCTTTACTTTTAAGATCAATATTGATATTGGTCTTTAGTGTTATTGGTCTGGGTCAACTTAATGCTCAGAACCTTGAAGTTTTGAGTGAGAATGGTAATACGCAGAATGAGTTTACCCTTACCAATTCTTCAGAAAAAACAATTGAGCTCAATTTCCAATTAAATTCATATTGGATGAGCGAAGTACAAACACCCAATGGAGCTGAAAACATTATTAAAGCTATGGGTAGTTCAAGAATTCTTGAAGCAGGAGCACCAGATCTTCCTAAGTTTTCCACAACCATGATTATACCCGATTTGGCTAATATGGATGTGAAAATAGTGGATTCAAAGTATATTGAAATTGAGAATGTGGATGTGGCTCCATCTAAAGGAAATTTACTTCGCAACCAGGATCCTGACAAAGTGCCTTTTAAATATGGCGATGTTTATACAAAAGATGAGTTTTTCCCACATAATATTGCAACATTGCAAAAACCTTTCATCGCCAGAGATTTTCGAGGAGAAGCTTTATGGCTTTACCCTGTACAATATAATCCTGTTCAAAAAACATTAAGAATTTATACCAGTATTGAGCTTGAAGTTTTTTCAACTGATGGTGAAGCACAAAATGCTTTTTACCGCAAACAGGCAAATAACAAAATAAGCAGAGAGTTTCATGAAATTTATAAGCGGCAGTTTATTAATTATGAAGCTGCAAAATATGATCCTGTTACAGAAGAAGGAAACATGCTTGTTATCTGCTATGACGATTGGACTGCAGAGATGCAACCTTTCGTAGATTGGAAAAAAACCATAGGCCGCCCAACAGAAATGGTTACGGTTACTGAAGCAGGTGGTACTGCAGCTGCAATAGCAACCTATGTAGAAAATTATTACAATACCAACGGTTTGGCTTATCTATTATTGGTTGGAGATGCTGCTCAGGTGCCTACCAATAGCGGGGCCGGCCTTGGTGGTGACTCAGATAATGCTTATGCATATTTAGCTGGTGATGATCACTATCTTGAATTTTTCGTAGGTCGTTTCTCTGCTGAGAGTGCAGCTGATGTGACTACCCAGGTAGAACGTATATTAACCTATGAAGATGGAAATACCCTTTCAGCAGGATGGTTAAACAGAACAATGGGTATCACTTCGCAAGAGGGTACAGGAGATGATGATGAATATGATTATGAGCATTATTTAAATCTTGCATTAGATTTAACCGGATTTACCTATATTGAATCTCTGGAGCTTTTTGATGGCGATCAGGGTGGAAATGATGAGCCTGGTAGTCCAACACCAACAATGGTTGCTAATGAGCTAAATAGTGGTGTAGGAATTATCAATTACACTGGACATGGAAGTGCAACAACATGGGTTTCATCCGGATTTTCTAATTCAGATGTCAACAACCTGACCAATGATAATATGTTGCCTTTTATATGGTCTGTAGCCTGTGTGAATGGTGCATTTGACGGACAAACATGTTTTGCCGAATCATGGATGAGGGCAACCAATGGTGAAGCACCTTCTGGAGCTATTGGAATATTTGCATCTACCATTAATCAAAGCTGGGCGCCACCAATGGCTGGGCAAGACGAAATGGTTGATATATTGGTAGAAAGCTATGCCGATAATATTAAACGGACTTACGGTGGGCTTTCAGTTAATGGCTGCCACCTAATGAACGATGAGTATGCT
>Ga0102938_10000539_pt1 | contig 27860 bp, 25 predicted proteins | sample SalPonR2_B_D2_MG_FD_84516 | JGI IMG/M metagenome (GOLD analysis project Ga0102938, IMG submission 84516) | Salt pond soil microbial communities from South San Francisco under conditions of wetland restoration - Salt Pond MetaG R2_B_D2_MG | ecosystem: Environmental > Aquatic > Marine >... | reverse complement strand
GTCGGACCATTCATCGACGGTGACGTCGGCGTCGGCGTCGGACCATTCATCGACGGTGGCGTCGGCGTCGGCGTCGGACCATTCATCGTCGGACCATTCATCACGGTGACCGGCGGCCGGGGGGCGTCGGACCGAACCGCCGTGCGTGCGACCGGCAGCGACGCCGCCACCGAGGACTGCGTTCCACCACGCCGCGATCGCCGCACCGGCACCGCGACGGCGTGCAACCGGTGGTCCCTGCGCGACCCACTCGGTGCGCTCACCCCAGAACTCGTCGGTGAGTTCGGGGGCAGCCTCGGGGTCGTGGTGGTCGTTCGTCATGGGAGCGGCCACCGGTCTACTCGATTCGTCACGAAACCGCAACATCGTCGTCACACGAATGACATGGATGTCATTCGCGGGGCCCCTCGATCGGTCACCTCCCCACCGTCACACCGCCTGAGCCGGTCGGTTCGCGACCCGGCACGCGAAAACGACCGACCGGCGCGCCGCGAGGGGCACGCCGGTCGAGTGGCGGAGAGGGTGGGATTTGAACCCACGGATCGTGTTACCACGATCAACGCCTTAGCAGGGCGCCCCATTCGGCCGCTCTGGCACCTCTCCGGGGAGCCCGGAGTGTAGCGGCGGTAACCTCGTTCCCGGAACGGTGGCAGAGTGGACGAATGCAGCCGCCTTGAAAGCGGCCGACCTTCACGGGTCCGGGGGTTCGAATCCCTCCCGTTCCGCCCAACGGCGCGCGACAGCGGCGTCGATGCCGATCACCGTGGACTGCGCGATGCCGTCCGAGTGATGCCGTCCGAGTGATGCCGCCCGAGTGAAGCCGTCCGGCCCCCGGGGCCGCTCGAGACGTCGTCACCCGATCGGGTGAACGTGCTCGCTCGCGGGATTCGGCGCCCACCCGATCGATACCGTCGTCGACATGGTTGCCGAGACGGCCGACGACAACACCCCCCTCCGCGTGGTTCGCACCGAGACCAGCTTCGTCTTCACCGGCGAGATCGACGCCCACACCAGCGCCCTCGTCAGCGACGTCCTCCTGCCCCTGCCGGCAGCGGGCGACGTGGTCGTGGAGTTGTCCGGGGTGAGTTTCGTCGACTCGAGTGGACTCCGCCTGCTGCTCGATGTGCATCGGGTGCTGGAACGAGACGGCCGTCGGCTGATCGTGCTCGCTCCGTCGCGACCCGTTCGTCGTCTCATCGAGATCGCCGGACTGGTGTCCCACCTCCACGTCGAACCCCCGCTCGACCCACCATCCTGAGGTCCTCCGCCGAACCCGCCGGAACGGGCGCTGTTCAGGTGCGGTGCGCGATGAGTCCGTGCTCCTTCGCGGCGAGAGCTGCCTGTGTGCGGTTGACGACACCGAGTTTGGCGAACAACTTGCGGACGTGCGTCTTGATCGTGTCGACGGAGAGATACAGCTCGTCGGCGATCGCCCGGTTCGACAGCCCGCAGCCGAGCAGCGCCAGCACCTCCCGTTCGCGCTCGGTGAGTGTCGGCACACCTCGCAGCATGTCGTTCTCGCCGGGTTCGACCCGCTCCCCGCGTTGGACGCGCTCGAGTGCGTCGACCAACTGCTCGCCGCTCGTGCTCTTGAGGATCACCGCATCGATGGCTCGCTCGCCGATGTCGTTCGCGAACGCGTCGGGCACGTCCCAGGTGTAGAGCACGACCTTGCCGAGCGATTGATCCTGGGCCATTGCATCGACCCGCGACAGCGCCGACCGACGGCCACCGAAGGTGTCGAACAACGAGATGTCGGCAGGGCCGACCGGATGCCCGCCGGCTCGCGTATCGACGATCTCGACCCGTTCGTGGAACGGGGCCAGCATGGCCGCCAGGCCGCGCACGATGAGTTCGTAGTCGTTGACGATCGCGACGCGCAGGGGCTTCATCGCCCCGGACGCCCGCCGTCCACCGTGTCGGCGGCCCCGGCGCTCACGATCAGCACCGGGATCTCTGCCCGGTCGACGAGTTCCTCACCGACCGCCGGAGCGAAGAGCTTCGACCACCAGCTGCGGTCGTGGTCACCGACCACGACGACGTCGATGGAGCGTTCGCGCGCTGCCTCCAGGATCGCCCCGGGCGGATCGCCGACCTCCGCGACCTTCGTGGCCTCGGCCACTCCGGCGTCGTCGAGCGCCTCCTCCACGGTGGCGTCGGCCCGCTCCACGGCCCCTTGGACCGCGTCGGTCCCCTCTTCGCGCACGTCGTAGGGATTCGGAGCGAGATACGGATAGGAGGAACCGAACCCGACGAGTGACCCTCCGTACATCGCAGGAAATGTCGCCGATGCCGTGGCGAGCGACTCCGTGCCGAACGCCTGGACGTTGACCGCCCAGTAGTCGGCATCGTTTCCGAAGAGCCGATGGGCGGTGGCGGCCAGGGGCGCGTCGAGTTCGGAACCGTCGACGGCGATCATCACGCGGGTCATGGCGGGGGTCTACCCCGCGACACCGCTCACGAATCGTTGGCCACGAGTCGGCAGTCGCCGAAGTGGCCAACCGGTCGGGCTGCCTCCCGGGCCGTCTCGATGGTCCGGCCCCACAGGCGGCTCGCTTCCACGGCGACGACGACCACCACCACCACGACGAGCCCACCGAGCCCGCCGAGCGCGCGGCGCGCGGTGCACACTCATGGCCGGGTGATCGGCAGGTTGGACACGGTCGGCGGGTTCCTGGTGCGCGTGTCCGTCGCCGGCGTCTGGACCTCGGTGTCGTCGACCGTGACGTCCGGGACCAGCTCGTCGCTCGAGCAGCCGATCACGGTCGCCGCAACCACGAGGGACATCAGCGCTGCTCGACGGGGCCGGGAATGAAGGGGCGAAGCCATGCGCCACCGTTCCCCACCGTCCCGGCTGCTACACCGCCGGCGCCATGATCAGGACGAGCGAGCTGCGAGCTGTGTCACGAGGTGCGACGCCGCTTCTCGACACTGCTGTTCGATCGTGACCACCGCCGACTCGAACGCCCGGTGAAGCGAGCCCGTGGGGTCGGCCACCTCGGGAACCGGCTCACGGAGATAGGCCACGGCGGTGCGCTGTTCGGTCAGCGACTGGACCCACGAGCGGATGTCGGCCTCGTGGTCGTGGCCAGTTCCCGCAGCGGCGGCGAGGAACTCGGGCAGGGTCATCGCCCGCCGGAACGCCTCGGTCGACAGCGCTGCAACCTTGACGACATGGTCGCGCTCAGCGGTGAGGATGAGGTCGGCACCATCCACGAGCGACACGGTGGTGGGCGAACTCCGGTGCGCCGAGATGTCGAGGCCGCGTCGCTCCATGGCGTCGACGGCGTCGTCGATCGGCGGCAGACCTGCCGGGCCGAAGCCGGACGAACGCAGCTGCACCGCGCCCTCGTCGAGCCGCTCGGTGAGCAACGACTCGAGCAGTGCCGCCATCATCACCGACCGGGTCCGGTTGTGGCTGCACACGGCGAGGATGCGCACGGCACGGTCGCCGGTCAACGAAGATCCAGCCCGAACACACCGTGGAACGCCTCGTAGTACTCCTCGTCCTCTTCGATCGCGCCCATCGCGATCCAATCGCTGTGGTCGATCCGATCGTGGAGTTCCGCGAGTTCTGCACCACCCCAGCTGACGGGATAGCGCAGCCGGTGCTCGTCGGTGGTGATCGCCTGGTGGATCACCTCGGCCACCTCGAACGGGTCGGTCGCGTTGGCCATGCCGGTCATGTAGAACTGGAACATGCGGCGGTAGTGGGCGTCGTACACGCCCGTCGAGTTGGGTGCATCGACGTTCTTGGCGAAGATCGCCGACTTGGTCACACCCGGCTCGATGATCGCCACACGGATCCCGAACGGTGCCAGCTCCTGCGCCAGCCCTTCGCTGAGCCCCTCGAACGCCCACTTCGATGCGACGTACGGCGACTGGGCGAGCGCCGCGATGCGTCCGGCGACCGAGCTGATGTTGACGATGGTGCCGCTGCCGCGTTCGCGCATCTGCGGCAACACGGCCTGGATGCAGCGCACCGCTCCGCAGAGGTTGACGTTCATCACCGACAGGTAGAACTCGGGTGGGCACTCCTCGGCCACGGCGTTGCCGCCGACACCGGCATTGTTGACGAGGTGATCGATACGGCCCGCAGCCTCGAGGATCCGTTCGAATCCGGCACGCACCGACTCGTCGTCGGCGACGTCGAGTTCGAACAGCTCGACCGACACGTCGGCTTCGGCGGCCATCGTGCGGAGCTTCTCGGCCTTCTCGATCGACCGGACCGTGCCGATGACCCGATGACCGTGCCCAGCCAGATGAATCGCCGTCGCCCGCCCGATCCCGGAGTTCGCACCGGTCACGACGCTCACCGGTCGGCCGTCGGTTCTGGACTGGTCGTTCGACATGGCGCCGAGCGTAGGCGCGCACGTCATCGGTCGGCGGGCACGAAACCGAGCGGACGGGCGGCGTTCAGCCCGCCGGATTCACCTCCTGATCGAACGTCGGATGTCGAGCACCCAGTCGTCCGCGTCGCGCCAGCGGGCGTCGGCGCTCTCGCTCGTCGGCGCAGACTGGTCGTCCGCCGCCGGGTACGAACCGAGGAACTTGACACCGCCCTGCTTCGAGTGGAGCGCGCGCATCGTGTCGGCCAGCAGCTCGTCGGCCACGTGCGACTCGGCGTAGACGATGAAGCAGTAGTCGCCGAGTCCGCCCGCCTTGGTGGGTCGGCTGGTGAGGTTCGACAGGTTGATCCGGCGAGCGGTGAACTCCTGCAGGATCGACACGAGGCTGCCGGGCTCGTCGGCACGTTGGTAGATCACGAGCGCCGTCTTGTCGTTGCCGGTCGGAGCCGGCACGCCCTCGCGGGCGACCACGACGAACCGGGTCTGGTTGCCGTCGTGATCGGCGATGTCGGCGGCGAGCACGTCGAGGCCGTAGACGTCGGCGGCGACCCGCGGCCCGAGGGCCGCAGCACCGGCCGCATCACCCTCGCTGACGAGACGGGCAGCATCAGCGGTGCTGTAGGCGGCCCGAATCTCGGCGTCGGGCAGTTGCTCGCGCAGGTAGCGGTGGCACTGGGCAGTGGCCACGGGGATCGAGTAGATCTCGGTGACGTCGGCGAGCGCGATACCCGGCTTGGCGAGCAGACAGTGTTCGATGTCGATCACGATCTCGCGCTGGATCAACAGGTCGTGGTCGAACGCCAACGCATCCTGGGTGAAGTTGACCATCCCCTCGATCGAGTTCTCGATCGGCACCACACCCACGTCGACGTCGCCCTGCTCGACCGCATCGAGCACGTCGGGAACCGTGCGGTAGGCGACGTGTTCGGTGCCGGCGAGATCGGGCTGCGACAGGAGTGCCTGCTGGGTGAAGGTGCCGAACGGCCCGAAGAAGCCGACCCGTTTCGCTGTGCTCGGTGACATCGGGGCCAACACTACGGCGACGGGTGTCGAGCGGGGCCGTTCCGATGCCGACGTGGCACGATGACGGGGTGGACGAACTCGGCCTGCGAGCCCTTCTCGACGACGTGCAGTCCGGTGCGATGTCGCCCGACGACGCGGTCACCCGGCTGCGACGCCTGCCATTCGCCGACGTCGAGGGTGCCACCGTCGACCATCACCGCCACCTGCGATCGGGGCTGCCGGAGGCGATCTACGGACCCGGCAAATCGCCGGCGCAGTGCGTCACCATCGTCGGTGAACTCCTCGCTCACGGCGCCGGTCCCGTCCTCCTGACCCGCACCGACGAGGCGCAGCGGCGTGCTTGTCTCGACGCACACGGTCCTGCCGTCGAAGCCAGTCGCAGCCTGCTCTGGCGGCTTCCCGATGCCGGCTCACCGGCCCGGGTGGTCGTCGTCACCGCCGGCACCAGCGACATCCCGGTCGCCGACGAAGCGGTGCTGGCGTTGCGCGCCTACGGCTTCGACCCGTCGCTGGTCACCGATGTCGGTGTCGCAGGACTGCACCGCCTGCTCGCCCGTCTCGACGACCTCACCGACGCCGACGCCCTCGTCGTCGTCGCCGGCATGGAGGGAGCGCTCGCCAGCGTGCTCGGAGGTCTCAGCGGCGCCCCCGTGGTCGCCGTGCCGACCAGTGTCGGCTACGGGGCGGGCCTCGACGGCGTCACGGCGCTGCTGGCGATGCACGCATCGTGCGCGAGTGGCGTCACCGTGGTCGGCATCGACAACGGTTTCGGCGCCGCCAGCGCGATCGCCCGCATGTTCACCTGGCCGAATCGATGAGCGACCCCGCGGACGCGTCCACCGCGACGTCGGACTCCGCCACGCTCCGACCCGGCGACCGCCGGATCGCGTGGTTCAACTGCCAGGCGGGGGTCGCCGGCGACATGACGATGGCCGCACTGGTCGATGCGGGCGCCGACCCCGACGTGGTCGCCTCGACGATCGGTGGCCTCGGCATCGACGGCTACGCCCTGCTGTTCGAACGTGTCCAGCGATGCGGCGTCGGCGCGACGTGGGCCAACGTCGTCGTCGACCAGCACGGCGATCACGGCAATCACGGCGATCACAACCACCACGATGACGGCGAGGGCGATCATGCTCGTGCTCACGAGGGACCGCACCGCCCGCTGCGCGAGGTCGTGGCATTGCTCGACGACGCCGATCTCCCCGAGCGGGTCCATCGGCGGGCGCGCGCCGTGTTCGAACGGCTCGGAGCGGTCGAGGGGGCGATCCACGGGGTCGACCCGGCCGACGTCGAACTCCACGAAGTCGGGGCGGTCGACTCGATCATCGATGTCGTCGGTGTCTGCGCGGCACTGGAGTCGCTCGGGATCGACGACGTGTGGTGCAGCCCGATCGCCGTCGGGCACGGGTCGATCCGCAGCGCCCATGGGGTGATCCCCAACCCGGCGCCCGCCACGATGGCGTTGCTCACCGGGGTGCAGGCTCCCACGGTCGGAATCGACACCACGCTCGAGATCTCCACGCCCACCGGCGTGGCACTGATGACCACGCTCGCGGCCGGTTTCGGCTCGATGCCACCGATCTCCGCCGACCACGTCGGCTACGGCGCCGGGACCGCCGACACGCCAGAACGAGCCAACGTCGTCCAGGTGGTGGTCGGCCGTGTCGGCACCGACTCCCGCACGGAGGACGGCACGCCCGTGGTCCTGCTCGAAGCGAACGTCGACGACGTCACCGGCGAAGTCCTGGCCCACGCGATCACCGCGCTGCTCGACGCCGGCGCCCACGATGCCTGGATCACGCCGATCGTGATGAAGAAGGGGCGCCCGGCGCACACCATCGGTGTGCTGTGCGATCCAGCGACGACCGGTGCACTGCGCGACGTGCTCGTGCGCGAGACCGGCACCCTGGGGGTACGCATGTCCGCGATGCGCCGCTGGCCGCAGCGTCGCGCCGAGACCACCGTCGACGTCGACGGCCAGACCGTTCGCGTCAAGATCGGCGAGCACCGCGTCAAGGTCGAGTTCGACGACGCCGCGGCTGCGGCCGCCGAACTCGGGGTACCTGTCCGAGTCGTCCTCGACCGCGCGACCTTCCTCGCCGCGGAAACCCGGACGGGTCCGGCGCCGGCGACTCCGTAAGCTCCACCGGTCGTGGGATCGGTCGCGGTCAGCCATCTCGCCTGGCAGCTCCCAGGCGGTGACGAGTTGTTCCGCGACGTCGCCTTCCGCGTCGGCGACGGCGACCGCGTGGCGATCGTCGGCGCGAACGGCGTGGGCAAGTCGACGTTGCTGAAGCTGATCACCGGCGACCTCGCCGCCAGCGACGGAACCATCAGCGTCGACGGTCGGCTCGGGGTGATGCACCAGCTCGTCGGCACCGCAGACCAGGCCGCCACCACCGTGCACGAGTTGCTGGTGTCGATCGCACCCGAACGGGTGCGGGTGGCTGCCGGCCGTCTCGCAGCGGCGGAGCCGCGTCTGGCCACCGAACCGATGGAGTATGCCGAGGCCCTCGCGGCCTGGGGCGACGCCGGTGGCTACGACCTCGAGGTCACGTGGAACGAGTGTGTGACCAGGGCGTTCGGCGAGTCGCTCGAAGATGTCCGCGACCGGCCGCTGCGCACGCTGAGTGGTGGAGAACAGAAACGGCTGGCGCTCGAGACGCTGCTGCGCAGCGAGTTCGACATCCTGGTGCTCGACGAGCCCGACAACTTCCTCGACGTGCCGGCCAAGCGCTGGCTCGAACAACAGCTCAACGCCACCCGCAAGACCGTGCTGTTCATCAGCCACGACCGCGAACTCCTGGCCGCCACCGCCACCAAGATCGTCACCGTGGAGGCGTGGGGAGCCTGGACCCACGGCGGCTCGTTCGCCGACTATGCGGAGGCGAAGGAACGCGAGCACGGCAAACGAGACCGTGACCGGTCCCTCTACGACGACGAACGCCGGCGCCTCGAGGACTACGTGAAGCTGATGCGCGAGCGAGCGAAGATCAGCGAGGCGTTCGCCCCGAAACTGAAGGCGGCCGAGACGAAGCTGCGCCACTTCGTGGAACGCAACGACCGCCCACCCGAGGTTCGCGACCAGCAGATCGACGTACGCCTCCGCGGTGCGCGCACCGGCAAGCGAGCGGTGATCTGCGAGGCATTGGAGATCGAGGGACTCACCGATCCGTTCGACCTCGAACTCTGGTACGGGGAACGGGTTGCCGTGCTCGGCGGCAACGGTGTCGGCAAGAGCCACTTCCTGCGGCTGCTCGACCAGGTGAATCGCGCCGACGTCGTCACCGGCGACCACACCGGCAACCACACCGGCAATCACACGGGTCGGGTGGAGCACGCCGGCGTCTGCCGCCTCGGCGCCGGGGTGGTTCCCGGACTGTTCCACCAGACGCACGAGCATCCCGAGTGGCAGGGCCGCGGGCTGATCGACATCTTGTACGGCCACGACGTGGTGCTGGGTCCGGCAATGGGCATGCTGCGGCGCTACGAACTCCACGGTTGTGCGCAACAGAGTTTCGACACACTGTCAGGTGGCCAACAGGCGCGATTTCAGGTGCTGCTGTTGGAGTTGTCGGGCGCCACGCTGCTGCTGCTCGACGAGCCGACGGACAACCTCGACCTGATGTCGGCCGAGGCCCTCGAACACGGCCTCGCCCAGTTCGACGGGACCGTGGTGGCGGTGACCCACGACCGGTGGTTCCTGCGCGGCTTCGACCGTTTCGTGGTGTTCGGCGACGACTGCGCCGTCACCGACCACACCGCGCTGCCCGCCGGCTGGGAGTGACCGATCACGCCTGGGGTCTGACCCCTGGCGTGATCGTCAGGCGCTGGTGGCGAGTGCTGTCTGGAGCCAGGATGCGAGTTCTTCGGCCGACTTCGTTCCGCTGTCGCGGGCGAGCACGTTGCCGTCGGCGTCGGCGAACAGCAGGTACGGGAATCCGCCACCGCCGTTGACGACGAAACTGGTCGACTCCGCACTGTCGGCCAACACCGGCCACTGCACCGGCCAGTCACGGTTGACCAGCCAGTCCGACGGCGGATAGTTCGGAGCACTGCTGTCGACTCCGGTGCTGACCGCGACCACGGTCGTCCCCTCGGGCAGGCCGTCGCGGTTCCTGAGTTCGATCAGCTCGGGGATCTCGTCGTTGCAGTGGGGGCACCAGTGGGCGAGGAACACGTACAACGTCGGGCCGTCGGTCGGGCCGCCGACCGTGACCGGACGCCCGTCGAAACCGGCACCCTCGACGACCGGCATCGCCATGCCGATTGCCGGGTCGGCGTCCACGACGGTGTCGAGGCCGGGCAGGGGATCACCTGTCACGTCGACCGGGCGGTTCTGTTCGAGATCGTCGCCGAACGTCTCCCGAGGGGTCTCGCCGGGTGCGAGCACGCCACTGCTGTCGTCGTCGCCGCCGGTCAACAGCACCGCTGCGCCGGCGAGGCCCAGCACGAGCACGATGACTCCGACGACGATGATCACGGTGCGGTTCTTCACGAGGAGGGCTCCATTTCGGGCTCGGACGCCGACGTGTCGGTCGTTTCGCCCATTCTGGCCGGAAAACGCACCAGCAACAGTATGAGGATGGTGAGAAAGCCGACGAGCGCCATGTTGGCGAGGCTCAGCCCGAACTCGCGGAACCAGATGAACGTGCACGACGGGCCCTGGAACTCGCACTGGCCGCTGTCGAGCGACGGGCGCCACTCGATCAGGCTGTGCCAGCCCGAGATCGCCACCCCGATGATGGCGAGCGGTGCGGCATACCACCGCACGTTGGTGTCCTTGCGGAGCGCTCCGACGAGGAGGACCACCGCCAGCGGGTACATCGCGATGCGCTGGAACCAGCAGAAGCGGCACGGGTTGAAGTTGGCGACCTCGGAGAAGTAGAGGCTGCCGACGGTGGCACCGACCGCCACCAGCCAGGCGAGCCAGACGCCGGCGTCGCTGATCGAGGCCCCCAGGCGTGCAGCGTCGTCGTTTCCCGCTGCGACGAGCGCTCGCAGCACCAGCCAGGCGACCGCACCCGCACCAGCGGCAAGCGTCAGCAGCCCGACGAACAGTTGTGCGGTTTCGGTGTCCACCGCACAAGTATGCAACGACGGCAGTACGTTCTTTCGGCGATGTCGTCCGACGCGATCGTGGAGCCCGTGGTGGTACCCGACCAGCAGGCCACGAAGGCGACCCTCTTCGAACTGCGCACGACCCGTCAGCGGCGTCGCCTCGGCGACACCGACTGGTACGACATCGCCTATCGCGTCTACCTCTTCGCCCTTGTCGGACTGACCGTCGTGGTCCTGGTCTCCGATGCGATCGACGGCGCGATCGGCGACGGCATCGACACTGCCGACCTGCTGACACGCGGCCCGTCGATCATCGGAGTGCTCGTCGTCGCGGCGTTCGCACTCGGCCTCCGCAGCGGCGCCGACGGTGGACCGGTGGCGATCGAGATCGCCGACATCCGCCACGTCCTGCTGTCACCGATCTCGCGTCGCACCGTGATGCTGCGACCGGTCGCCCAGCGTCTCCGGGCCGCCGCGTTCGCGCTCGGTCTCGGCGGCGCCGTGCTCGGCCAGCTGATCGCCACCGAAGTCGAGGGTTCGCGGGCAGCGTGGGCAGCGGCGAGCGGCGCCTTCGGAGCGATCGTCGGCATCACCTTCGTGGCGACGGCGGTGATCGCCCACACACTGCGCGTGCCCCGCTGGCTGGCGACGCTGCTCGCTGCGGTCGCTCTCGCCTGGCAGGGTGCGGTGGCGTGGGGCATCTGGAACGACACGACCACCGGGCTCGCACGCATCGCCCCCGGAAACCTCGCCGGACGGCTGTCGCTGTGGGGCATCAGCCAGCGACCGCTCGACGTGATCGCCATCGTGGTCGCCGTGGCGATCGCCGCCGCGGCGCTGTTGCTCGGTGGTCGGCTCCGCGTCGAGGCGCTCGCCCGACGCGGTGAACTGGTCTCACAGCTGCGCTTCGCCGCCACGGTGCAGGACCTGCGCACCGTGGTGCAGCTCCGGCGCCAGCTGCGCTCGGAGGTGTTGCGCACGCGCCCCTGGGGCCAGCGTCACCGTCCTCGCCGGCCCGCACCGACGAGCCCCTCGACCGGTGCCTCCCCACCCACGGCGACCACCGCCTCGACCACCGCCTCGACAACCGGCCCGGCCGGACCGGTGCGTGTCCGTGCGACCCCGGCGACCCCGTCGCCGCCACGTCCGGCCGCGATCGTGTGGCGACGCGACAGCCGCTCACTGCGCCGACTGCCCGCCTCGCGGTTCGTTCGCATCACCCTGCTGGCAGCGATCGGCGGCAGCGGCGCGGCGTTGACGATCTCGTCGTCGCCGCTGTTCGGTCTGCTCGTCCTCGGCGCGTTGTTCTTCGTCGGACTCGAGTCGCTCGAGCCGCTCTCGCAGGAGATCGACCGTCCCGACCTCACCGATGGCATCCCGATCGAGCGCGGCTGGCTCTACGCCCATCACCTCGTGGCGTCGGCAATTCTGCTCACGGCGGTGGCGATGGTCGGCGCAGCGGTCGCCGTCGTCGCCGACCCCGACCTCGGCGCACTCGCCTTCGTCGTGGCCGTGCCGATGGTGTGGGCCGGGGCGATGGGCCCCGTCGTCGTCACCGTGCTCGACGCGCCGACCGCTCCGTCGCCGACCACCCTGCTCGGCGCTCCCCGCGACAGCGAGACGACGCTGGTACCGCCCGAGTTCGCAGGCTTCAGCACGGCGTTGCGCACCGCGCTGCCCGTCGTGATCAGCGCGGTGGGCACACTTCCAGTGTTCGTCGCCCGCTTCGCCGACGACGCCGCGAGCGTCGGGCGATCGGCGCTCGGACTGCTGCTGTTCACGGCGATCGTGGTGGTCTGGGTGCGTCGCCGCGATCCGTGGACCGAGCGGATCCGCACATTCTTCGAAGAAGGACGGGCCGCAACCGCATGAGCAACTCCCGGGCAAACCGACCACAGTCGCAGCGCACCCGCGCACGAGGGTCGTCCACCACCTCGGGGCGCACCGCGCCGCACCACAGCGGTGACCAGCCAACCGATGACCAGCCAACCGAGGCAACCGAGGCAACCGGGTCACCTGCGGTCGCCGGCCGCATCGAGAGGCCCGCCGGCCCGCCACCCGCCATCGAGACCCAGGGCCTCGCGAAACAGTACGGCGATGCGCCAGCGCTGCGGCCGCTCGACCTGCGCATCGGCGGCGGCGAGCGGATCTCGCTGATCGGGCACAACGGCAGCGGCAAGACCACCCTGATGCGCATGTTGGTCGGCATGCTCGAACCGTCCGAGGGCACCGCCACCATCGCCGGACATCCGATCGGATCGATCGAGGCGCGCGCTGCGGTGTCATATCTCGCCGATCAGCCCGTGTTCTACGACGACCTCACCGTGTGGGAGCACCTCGAGTACATCGCACGCCTGCACGGAACCGAGGACTGGGAGCAGCAGGCCGTCGATCTCGTCGACATGGTCGGGCTGATGAACCGCGTCGACGACCTGCCGATGACGTTCAGCCGGGGTCTGAAACAGAAAGCCGCGCTCACCATGGCGTTCGTGCGTCCCTTCGACGTCATGCTGATCGACGAGCCCTTCGTCGGTCTCGACCGGCTCGGCAAGGAGGCGCTGCTGGAGTTGCTGACACTCGCCCACGGTGACGGCGCCTCGCTGGTCGTGGCCACCCATGAACTGTCGAGCGTGAGGGAGAGCAGCCGGCTGATCGCGTTGAGCAACGGCGAGGTGGTCTACGACGGAGACCCCGCCACGGCCGATCTCGCAGCGCTCACCGAGGGCGCCCGGCCCGACCGCGACTGACCGTCAAGAGTTCATTCAAGAGCCCGTCCAGCAGGCGAATCGTCGTCTAGCATCGCGGGCATGCAGGAGTTCTCTTCGGTCACCGCTTCGTCCTACGACGCCGAGTCACTGGCGCCACTTCTCAACGAGAAGGCCGCCGACGGTTGGGCGGTCGTGTCGATCGTGGCGGCCGGCACCAACATCGTCGCGTACCTCCAGCGTGAGGCCGACGAGCACGCGGTCGCCACCGGGGCAGCCGACGAGGACGGCGCTGGCGACGAGGGTCCGGCCGACGAGCAGGGCACCGCTGACCACGACACTTCCGCCCACGACACTTCCGCCCACGACACTTCCGCCGACGACACTTCCGCCGACGAACACAGCGACCAGGCTGCCGACGACGATGTACCCACCGTCGACACCCCGTTCGTGCCGGCAACCGGGGCCGCCGCCACCTCGGTGGTCGACGACACCGCCTCACCGGTCGACGAGCCGGCCGGCTGGGCAACCGCCCCGGAGGAGACCCCCGAGTCGCCCTCCGCCGCTCCGGCCGAGCAGTCGATCGCCGACCTCGCCGCCGAGGTGAGCGAGCCCGAGCCCGAGCCCGCCGCAGCACCCGCCAGCGAACCCGCAGCAGCAGCACCCGCCAGCGAACCCGCCGCCGAAGCTGCGCCTGCCGCCGAATCGGCGGTTCCGGCCGGTTGGTACGCCGACCCGTCAGGACGTTTCGAGCTGCGCTACTGGGACGGGAGCGCCTGGACCGAGCACGTGTCACGCGCCGGTCAGCAGTTCACCGATCCGCCGGTCGCCTGATCACCGGTACCTGGGGCGGATGACCCGTCGGGTCCCGTTCCGATCCCCAGTCGCCGCACGTACCCTGGCCCCATGCGCGCCACCTCCATCGGTCATGCCGGCATGCTCATCGAGACCGACGCCGGCTCGATTGTGTGCGACCCGTGGTTCGTTCCGGCGTTCTTCGGTTCGTGGTTCGTCTTCCCCCGCAACGACCAGCTGAGCAACGACCTCCGAGAGCGCATCGAGCACGCCGACTTCCTCTACATCTCGCATCTCCACGGCGACCACCACGACGAGCCGTGGCTGCGCGAACACCTTCGTCGTGACATCCCGATCCTGCTGCCGGGCTTCCCCACTCGCGAGCAGCAACGCACGCTCCAGGCGCTCGGATTCACCGAGTTCATCCGCACCGTCGACACCGAGGAGCACGAGATCGCCCCCGGGCTCACGGTGGCGATCCACGTCGAGACCTCGATCACCGACGGGCCCGGTGGTGATTCGGCGCTGGTCGTGTCCGACGGCACGTCGATCCTCGTCAACCAGAACGACTGCCGCACCAACGATCTCGCGCAGTTGCGCGCGCACGGCCCGGTCGATCTGCACTGGCTGCAGTTCTCGGGGGCGATCTGGTACCCGATGGTGTACGAGATGCCCGACGACGACAAGCGCCGTCTGTGCGAGGCGAAGGTCGACGCCCAGTTCGCTCGAGCGATGCGGTACGTCGAGAACATCGACGCCCGCTACGTGGTACCGAGCGCCGGCCCGCCGGCGTTCCTCGACCCCGACCTGTTCGCGCTCAACATGATCGACGGCGACGAGCTGAGCATCTTTCCCGATCAGACCGCGTTCCTCCGCCGCCTCGCCGACAACGGGCGCCACGGGGTGATGAACGTGCCCGGCACCTCGATCGACATCGGGCCCGACTCGATCGAGGTGACGCATCCGATGCCGGCAGCCGACGTCGAGGCGATCTTCAGCGACAAGCGCGCCTACCTCGAGGCCTACCAGGCCGACTGGACACCGTGGCTCGACGACCTGAAGGCGTCGTGGAACCCGCCGAGCACCGACCTGCTCACCACCCTGCGCGAGTGGTGGCAGCCGCTGTTGGAGATGGCGCCCACGCTGCGTTCGCAGGTCGGCGCGAACGTCCTGATCAACGCCGGCGACCTGCCGATCCTCGTCGACTTCCCGAACGCCGAGGTGCGCCGCCACGACGGCGAGCCGTTCTCGTTCCGCTTCGACATCCCGCGCGAACTCGTCGAGACCGTCGCTGCCCAGCGAGCGGTCGACTGGAGCAACTCGTTGCTGCTGTCGTGCCGGTTCACCGCCTGGCGCGATGGCGACTTCAACGAGTACGTCTACAACTTCTTGAAGTCGCTGTCGCGCGAGCGGATGCGCCGCGCCGAGGCCGAAGTCGTCCGCAAACTGACTCCCGTCGACGTGCTCGAACAGCTCGACGAGGACGACATCCGCATCGGCGACTACGTCGTGCAGCGCCGCTGCCCGCACCGCAACGCCGATCTCGCCGCGTTCGGTGAGATCGACGGCTGCGACTTCGTGTGCACACTGCACGGCTGGCGCTTCGACCTCGAGACCGGCCGCAACAAGACCGCCTCCGATCAGCCCCTGCGCATCCGCCCCGCCACCGACTGAACCACCCGTTTGCGTCGCGTTTCCGGTGGGACGGGCCTCCGGAAACGCAACGCAAACGGCTGGGAGATAGGTTGGAAGGGTGCTGGATCTCGGGATCGACCTGAATCTCTGGCCATGGGTATGGCTCGGCGTCGCCGTGTTCTTCGCCCTGATCGAGCTCACGGTGCTCGCCGGTTCGTTCGTGCTGCTGCCCTTCGCCGTGTCGGCGCTCGGCGCCGCGCTGCTCGGGTTCTACGACGTCGCCATCGAGATCCAATGGCTGATGTTCCTCGGCGGTGGCGCTGTGCTCTGGGTCGGGTTGTACCGCTACGCGAAGAACTTTGCCGGCAACAACGAGCTCCAACCGGGCGTCGGCGCCGACCGGCTGGTCGGGCTCACCGGCATCGTCACCTCGGCGATCGACCCCGACGACACCGACCGTCGGGGCCGCATCACCGCGCACGGCGAGGTGTGGGGTGCGACGTCCGAGAACGGCCGACCGCTCCCCCAGGGCACCCACATCCGCATCGTCTCGGTCAGCGGCACCAAGGTCGTCGTGCAATCCACCGACGATGCGATGCCACCTTCCACGCCGCCGACGGCCCCGCCCGGGTCACCCCCCGGTTCGTCACCCCCGAACTCGTCTCCACCGCCACCGCCCACACCACCGCCATCATCCGCCTGAGACCGCCACCGAGCCAGGAGCTCCCATGAACCCCATCGCCATCGTCCTGATCGTCGTCGCACTCATCGGCATCGGCGTGCTGGTCAGCGCCGTCAAGATCGTGCGTCCGTATCAGCGCGGCCTCGTCGAGCGCCTCGGCAAGTACAAGACCACGCGAGATCCCGGTCTCAACCTGATCCTGCCGTTCATCGAGACGATGCAGCTGATCGACATGCGTGAGCAGGTGGTCGACGTGCCACCCCAGGAGGTCATCACCTCCGACAACGTGGTCGTGTCCGTCGACGCCGTCGTGTACTACGAGGCCACCGACCCCCAGCGCCTCGTGTACAACGTGGCCGACTTCTTCACCGCGATCACCAAGCTCGCCCAGACCAACCTCCGAAACCTGATCGGCGACCTCGAGCTCGACCGTGCGCTCACGTCGCGCGACACGATCAACACCCAGTTGCGGGACGTGCTCGACGACGCAACCGACAAGTGGGGTGTGCGGGTGGTCCGAGTCGAGATCCAGCGGATCGACCCACCGCCGGACATCGTGTCGGCGATGCACGCCCAGATGCGCGCCGAGCGCGACCGTCGTGCCACCGTCACCGAGGCCAAGGGCTATCAGGAGGCCGCGATCGCCCGCGCGGACGGCGAACAGCAGGCCGCAGTGCTGTCGGCGCAGGGCCGCAAGCAGGCAGCGGTGCTCGACGCCGAAGGCCAGGCCCAAGCGATCGAGTTGCGAGCCAGCGCCGAGAAGCTCCAGCTGGAGCTGATCGGTGAGGGTGAGGGCAACGCTGCAAAGGCTCGCCTGACGGGAATCAAGGAAGCCGGTGCCGACAAGAGCGTGCTGACGGTCGAGTACCTGCAGGCGCTCGAGCGGATCGGTGACGGTCGGGCGACCAAGCTGGTGATCCCAGCGGAGTTCTCCGGCCTGCTGGGTACGGTCGCTGCGCTCGCGTCCGCGACCGGCGACGACGACACCGACGACGAGGTCCGGCCGAAGGGTGGGTTGCCGATTCCCGACGACGACGATCGCGTCGACCTGCCCGAGCCACCTCGCTCGGAGACCCGCCGATAGTCATGCGCCGCGTCGACGCCCCGAACGCCGGCTGGTACCCGGATCCAGAGAGCCTGACCAATCTTCGGTACTGGGACGGCCTCGACTGGACCGATGCGAAGCGACCGCCCCCGAGTGCGGCCGAGCTGCTGTCCTACGAGCAGCGCGAAGCCTTCGAAGCGGCGCACCAGTACGTGGCACCGAGTTCGGCGGCAGCTGCCGCCACTGCGGCTGCGGCCGCCGGTCGCGCCGGTCGTCCCGACACGCAGCAGATCGTCGAGGACGTTCGACGAGCTGCGCGAACCGAAGTCGATCGAGCCGCCGATCTGTTCTCGCACCGGGCACGGGCCATGCAGCGCGAAATCGTGCCGTTGGTGTCCGACTACACGAATCGGATCGTCAAGTGGATCCGCGCCATCGCGATCCTCGCGGTGATCCTGCTGATCGCGTACTTCGTGTTCCAGCTGTTCGCACAAGCGAGTTTGTTCGAGTGGATCGGCGACCGCATCGACAACCTCACGGACGACCAACAGGGTGCCCCATCGCTCACGCCGTGGATGGCATCAGCAGTCACCCGCGCCGGCTGATCCGATACGTGAAGCGGTAGTCGCCTGCGCCCAGTCGGTACCGATCGAGCACGTCGGGCCCGCAGCTCGCGGTGCCCACTCCGCGATGGGCAACGTCGGCGTGTACGACCAGTGTCCGACGCGGGCGCAGGTCGGTCTCGTGGCCTGCGGCGTAGAGGTCCCCGGAGGTGAACCGGGTCGCCGAGACGTGCATCGAAACCGGATCGAGCACGTCGAGTCGGATGACGGTCCCGGTGGACGAGTCGACGAACTCGAACCAGCGGCAGTCGGTGCGCAACCCGAACTCCTGCGGCACGAGATACGGCGAGTCGTCGACGTCGGACTCCCACACACCGAGCACGGCGCCACGGTTGCGATCGGGGTAGTTCTCGAGCGGTCCCCGCCCGTACCACCGGAGTCGATCGAAGCCCGGCTGCAACTCGAACGTCACGCCGACCCGGGCGACATCGTCGAGACCGTCGGGAACCGCGACCTCGTGGGTGTGCACTTCGGAACCGTCGTCGAGCAACACCAACCCGTGTTCGTGATCGACGAGGTCGTCGGCGGGCTCGCGGTCGATGCCGGCGTCGACCCAGTGTCGGAGCCCGTCGCCGCCGACCCCGATCCGTCGACCGAGGTCCGCCAGCAGTTTGAATCCGTCGTTGTCGACCGGCGCCCGGAACAGTTGCAGCGTGGGACCCCCGCCCAGGCCGAAATGTCGCGCCACCGTTGCGCCTGGCGCAACGTCCCCGGACTTTTTCGGGTGTTGGCTCGGGTCCCGGCTCGGGTCCCGGCTGGGGGTTCTGCTCGGGTTGACACCGAGGGGTCGGTTCGCTGGGCGCAACGTGACCTGATCCCAGGCGACGAGGTGACCCTTGGGCGCCCACGGCGACGACCGGCGCTGGGCCCAGCGCACGGTGAGATGAACGTCATCGGCGTCGGGTACGACGCAGGGCAACGGCACCTCGATCGTCGAGCCGGGTGGAACGACGCGGCCCGGGTCGTCGTCTCGTTGATCCAGGTCGAGGTCGAGCGGACCCGAGGCGATCACCTCACCGGCCGCGAGCAGCTCCCAGGAGGCAGCGAGATCGGCGAGATCGGCGAAGCTGCGGCGGTTCGTGATCCGCAGCGACGAGTGGTCGCCGGCGAGTGCGGTGACCACTGGCCGGTACACCCACATCACCTCCTGCAGGCCCGGATGGGGTCGCAGGTCCGACGACATCAGTCCGTCGGCAACGAAGTTGCCGTCGTTGGGTTCGTCGCCGAATTGGCCGCCGTACGCGAAGCCGCGTCTGCCGTTCGGCAGTCGGGTGAGCAGGCCGTGATCCTTCCATTCCCAGATGAACCCGCCCTGCAGGCCGGGGGTGGCGGTGATCACGTCCCAGTAGTCGGCGAGCGACCCGTTCGAGTTGCCCATCGCGTGGCTGTACTCGCACATGATCAGCGGTCGGTCGCCGCGCCCGCTGCGCCCGTACTCGGCGATCGCATCGATCGTCGGGTACATCGGGCAGACCACATCGGTGGCGACGGTGCCACCGTCGACCCAGCCGTCGTGGAACACGGCACCCTCGTAGTGCAACGGCCGCGAGGGGTCGGTGCGACGGATCCAGCCCGCCAACGCATCGTGATTCGTTCCGTAGCCGGCCTCGTTGCCGAGTGACCACATGATCACACTCGGATGGTTGCGATCCCGCTCGACCATTCGCGCACCACGCGACAGCCAGGTCGAGCGATAGCGCGTGTCGTCGCAGAGGCTGGTGTTGTACGCGTGGCTCTCGAGGTTGGCCTCGTCGACGACGTACATCCCGATCTCGTCGCACAGATCGAGGAACGCCGGATCGTTCGGGTAGTGCGCGCACCGCACGGCGGTGATGTTGTGGCGGCGCATCGCGAGCAGATCGTCGCGCATGTCGTCGAGCGTCACCGCCTTCCCGCGTGTGGGATGGTGGTCGTGTCGATTCACCCCGAAGATCCAGACCGCCGCGCCGTTCACGAGGAGCTGACGATCGCGGACCTCGACGTGACGGAAGCCGATCAGCTGGGTGTGCGCCTCGACGACGGCGCCGTCGGGATCGAGCAACTCGGCGGTCGCCCGGTAACGCGTCGGCGACTCGGCCGACCACGGCTCGATGCCGGGGAACTCGAACGTCGTGGTGGCGGTGTGGCCACTGAACAGGTACGGCGTGGCGAACCGGTGCGGAACGTCGACGTCGTGCGCTCGTCCGAGCCGGCGGCCTCGCAACGTCTCGACGCCGAAGCGCACCCGCCAGCCCGGACCGGGCGGGCTGAGCCCGTCGATCGTCGCGCTCACGGTCAGCGTGCCCGAGACCACGGGCGTGCCGGCACCGCGCAGATCGGCGTCGCACACGAGGGAGCCGACATGCACCGGGTTGCGCGCCTCGACGAAGACCGACCGGTGGAGGCCGGCCATCCACCACTGATCCTGGTCTTCGACGTAACTGTGCGCGCTCCAGCGCATGACCACGATGGCGACGTCGTTGACGCCCGCGTGGACGAACGAGGTCACGTCGTACTCGCTGGCCAGGCGGCTGTCGGTGCCGTACCCGACGAAATCACCGTTGACGTACACGGCGTGGACGCTCTCGGCGCCGCCGACGTGCAGCACCAGGTGCCGGTCGAGCCAACCCGCCGGGATGCGCATCGTGCGGCGATACACGCCGGTGGGGTTGCGCTCGGGAAGACGGGGTGGCGGCCCGTGGAACGGCATCCGCACGTTCGTGTACTGAGGGAGATCACCGACGTCCTGGAGGGTCCAGTTGCCCGGCACGTTCACCGTCGACCATGCAGCTCCGTCCGCCGGCTTCGTGATCGCCGACGGCGGCACCTGATCGGGGTGATCGAAGAGGCGCAGCCGCCAGCGCCCGTCGAGCGAGCGCCGCCACGGGGTCCGAGCCGGGGCTGCGGCAAGGGACGAGGACGACGTCGTTCGGGCGTCGCCGAGGCTGGCAGCAGCCGTCGTCGGTGGGCGCATCGATCGGCGGTTGATCGACACGACGTGGGGATCGGCCCATGGTCGGACGGCACCGATGGCAGCGAGCATGGCGTCGAGTCTCCCAGACGCGGGTCACGGCCCCGTCAGCGGCTCAGGCGCCGTCGTGGACCCAGACCGGAGTGCGCATCGGCATGATGCCGCTGTCCCAGACCCAGTCCATCGCCGGGACGCTCACCCGCACGCAACCGTGCGACGCGGGGTAGTTCGGGATGCTGTTCGAGCCGTGCACCGCCACACCGCCGACGAAGTACTTCGGCCGGTAGATCTCGCCGAGGTCGCCTTCCCACCAGCCTTCCGGGCGCTCGCGGTCGACCTTGTGCAGCCCGCTCGGGGTGAGCGACACGCCGGAGATCATCTCGCCCGGTGTGTTCTGGTCGGGCTCGGTGTACTCCTCGCCGTTGCCGGTCGAGGTGTTGAGGATCCACTCGGTCTTGCCGTCGATCACGAAGAACAGCAGCTGCTTGGCCTTGTCGACCTCGACCAGCGTGCCGGAGTTGGCGCGTGCGATCGGTCGCAGCGTCATGGTCGTCAACGCCTCGGCAGTGCGCTCGTCGACCCGGCCGTCGGCATCGAATCCCATGTACTTCTCGAAGGCCATGACCGCCTGACTCGTGGTCAGGCCGTACTCGCCGTCCATCGCCGAGAGCCAGAAGCCGAGTTCGAGCAACCGCATCTGGATCCGTGCGGTTTCCTGCCCGCTGGCGGTGCCGACCGCTTGCATCGGCGGCTCGGACACGGCGACCGGGATGATGTTGGCCGGCACGGTGGTGGTGGGCGGCAACGTCGTCGGTGGCGACGTGGTGGTGGGCGCCTGCGTGGTGGTGGGCGCCTGCGTGGTGGTGGGCGCAGCGGTGGTCGTCGGCACCGCGGTCGTTGCGGTCGCGGCCGCTCCGGGGCTGTCGTCGTTGTCGGTGTCGTCGACGTCGACGTCGTCCATGCTGACGGCGTTGACCGCAGCTGCCCGCTCGTCGCCACCAGACCCGGCGGCGCCGGAGCCGCTGGTGACCGCCGTGGAACAGCCAGTGATCGCAACGAGCCCGAGCACCATGAAGGTGCCGATCCGTGCTCGCCTGCGCGTCTGCTCCACCACGGTACGTGAGCCTAACGTCGATGTCGGTGGTGCGGTCGGCGCGTGCGCGAAGCTCGCTCGGCCCTCAGCTCCGTGTCGTCAACGGCGCCAGCGAGCAGGGCTCGCGTGGGATCGAACCGAGATCGAACCGGTCGACGAGGACACCCAGGGTGCTCGCCACCGGAGTATCGAGACCGATCGACGCTGCGAGCCACGCTGTGATGTCGGCCAGGGTCACCCCGACGGCGGCGAGCTCGCCGATCGTCACCGGAACACCATGGCGTTTCGCCAGTCGCTCGCCGTGTTCGTCGACGACGAGCGGAACGTGGACATAGGTCGGCCGGGGATGGCCCAGCAACTCCTGGAGATGGATCTGTCGGGCCGTCGAGGCAAGCAGATCGTCACCGCGCACCACCTCCGTCACACCTTGGAGTGCATCGTCGACGACCACGGCGAGGTTGTAGGCGGGCACTCCGTCGTTGCGGCGCAGGACGACGTCGTCGACCACACCCGTCACCGCTCCGTGCACTGCGTCGTCGAAGTCGACCTCCTGGCCGTCAGCGCGCAGCCGCAGCGCGGGGCGTCGACCAGCCCGACGCCGCTCCGCTCGATCACGGTCGGTGAGCTCGCGACACAGCCCCGGGTACGAACCTGGTGGCCCGTGGGGCGCGTGCGCCGCGGACTCGATCTCGTTGCGGATCTCCCGTCGCGAACAGAAACACTCGTAGACGAGGCGACGGGCGGCGAGTTCGGCGATGGCCGCTTCGTAGCGGTCGAATCGTTCGCTCTGTCGCACCACTGGGCCGTCCCAGTCGATCCCGAGCGCCGCCAGGTCGCGCAGCTGTGACGCCTCGATGTCGACGCTCGACTGGTGCCGGTCGAGGTCCTCCATGCGAACGATGAAGCCGTCGCCACGCGACCTGGCCGACAACCATGCGATCGCAGCGGTGCGCAGGTTCCCGAGATGCAGGTCGCCGGTCGGGGAAGGAGCGAAACGTCCGGCCACATCGACAGTGTCGCCGACGAAGGCGTCGTTGTCACTCGCCGTCGAATCGGATCGACGCAACCGTCGAGCTCGGATCTCCTACAGTCGTGGCATGCGCTGTCCTCGCTGCGGGATCGAGGTCTCCGAGCTGCAGAAGTTCTGCCACGAGTGTGGAATGGGGCTGACCGTGCCCACCTCCGCTGCGCCGAGCGCTGCGGACCCACCCGTGGTCGGACCGACCGAGCCCACCGATCAGATGACCGAGCCAATGGATCAGGTGACCGAGCCGACAGAGCTCACCGAGGCCTCCGAGCCCACCGAGCCCACCGAGCCCACCGAGCCCACCGAGCCCACCGAGCCCACCGAGGAAGCGACGGGGTCGGAGGCGGCCACCGTCACCGTGCCGATCGAGGTCCTCCCGCCGCCGATGTTGCACGGCACCGACGAACCGGCTGCCGCCGGGGCGCCCGTCGTGACCCAGGAGATGCCGGCGTTCGAGGAGGTGCCGGCAGTGTTCGACGGGCATGCCGACCTCGCCGACTATCCGACCCCGCGCGAGCCGTTCCAGGTGCGGTTGATCTTCCTGCTGGCCGTGTTCGGCGCTGCGGCGATGCTGATGGCGATCGTCGCCGACGTGATCGACATTCGCACCACGCGGCCGGCACCCGGGATCGCCACCGGTTCACAGGCGCTCGACGAACTCGGCTCGAACCTCGGCCTCGCCGGATTCGTCGGGGCGTCGGTGATGGTGCTCGGAGGCCTCCTCGCCTGTTTCGGGCTGCGGTGGGGCGCTGGACTCGCCGGCGGCGCGGGCCTGGCACTGGCCGGTTGGGCAGGGCTGTCGATCGGGCTCGCCGAGTTGCCGATCGCCATCGCGGAGTCGATCACCCGGACCTCCTCGACCCAGTTCACGTTGCGGGTCACCCGCGATCTCGGGTGGTGGTTGATTCTCGGCGTCGGGGTGGTCGGCCTGGTCGTGTTCGTCGCGTCCCTGCGCTCGATCGGCACCGGGGGTCGGCGGGCGCTCAACCCCCTGATCGCGGCGATCACCGCGGTGGCCGTGGTCGTGCTCGCGTTCGGACCGCTCGTCCCGGTGGACGCTGCGTTCGCCGACAACTTCCGATCGGTCGACCCGACGCGCGACCTGCCCTCGGCGTTCTTTGCCGGACGGCTCGGGCAGGTCGGATTGATCGCCCTCGCCGGGGTGGTCGGCATGCTGATCGTACGCAGCTACGGGCTGGGGCTCGCCGTCGGTGGCGTCAGCGTGTCGGTGTGGTTGTGGGTGTCGTCGCTCGCCGAGATCGGCTCGAACCCGGTCGGGATCGCGTACCGCAACCCCGGCGCCGACAGCACCGTGCCCCACGCCGTCACCACCGTCGGCATGATCTCCACGTTGGTCCTGTTGATCGTGTCGGCCGGCCTCGCCACGTATCGACTGAACCGCGCGAGGTGACCAGGGTGACGCGCCACGCGCACCGCGGCGCCCGGCGTCGTGGTCCGCTGCCAGACTGACGCGATGTCATCAGGTGCGGTCAGCGCGCTGGGTCGGTCCACTCGCTGGGAGCTCACGGACTCGGCGGACGTTGCGGGCGACGTCGGACATCCGCAGGGCCTGACCCGCTGGGGCGACGGATGGCTGGCGTCGACGGTGCATCCCGGACCGGGACGTGGCGAGATACTCGAGATCGCCGGAGATGGCGAAGTGGTCCGCTGCGTCGACGTCACCGACGGCGAGCGCATCCATCCCGGAGGTCTGTGCGCCGACGCAGCGGGATGCTGGATCGCCGTCGCCGAGTACCGACCGCGGTCGACGACCACCGTGCTGCGCGTCGACCGTGAACTCGCCGTCGTGGAGTCGTTCGTGTTCGACGATCACCTGGGTGCCGTCTCGGCGCTCGACGACGGCACACTCTTCGCGGTGTCGTGGGCGTCTCGCCGTTGGTATCGGCTCGACACGACCGGGCGCATCCTCGATCAGCGGACCACTCCGACACGATGGGTCGACCTCCAGGACGTCGGCGCTGTCGACGCTCACCACGTGGTCGCCACCGGAGTCGGCAGCATCGGCGCCCCGAACGGGTCGGTCCAGTTCGGTGGCCTCGTCGTGATCGACGTCGACGCGCTGGTCGTGGCTCACGAGACGCCGGTCTCGGCGTGGATGCCGTCGGGGCGCGTCGCCACCTACAACGGTGCCCACATCGACATGACCGACGACGACCTCGCCGCGGTGATGCTGCACTGTCTCGTCGACGACACCACCGGAGCAATCGGGACCTGGTCGGTGCAGCCCCATCGAAACCCCACAGCGACTCACTCGCGGGTCGGGGGTGATCGAGCCGAACCTGGTCGTCCGGGCTGACGGTGCTCGGCCTCCGGGCAGCGCGGGCCACCCACTGCGGAACCGGAACCCTCACGGTGCTCATCCAGCGGTCCCACCCAGCGCCGGGCCGGCGCCGTCGAGTGACCGATCAACGTCACTCGACCGAGTTGTGCGCGAGGGGGGGACTTGAACTCGGGGGGTTACCCGTAGTTCGGTGGAGTCCAGGAAATACCGATCTAGCTGGTCGAATGCAAACCACAGTGCTGTAACGTGCTGAGGGCTTCTACCCGGTTTCTACCCGTCCGGTAGAAGAATCGGTAGAAGTTGACCGCTATCTCAGGGTCCCACCCGACATCCGGGCCGTGTGTAGCCGAGCGCGATCATCGCTCGGGTCGGAGTGCGTCCCTGCCGGCTATCGCGTGAGTTCTCCGTGCACGCTCGCTGGACGTTCTGCCTGTTCTGTACGTGTCGGCTTGATCCGATTCCGAGTCGGGAACGCGGTTCGAATTGCCCGCAACGAGCATCGGATCTCGACGCGAGGTTGCCGGTAGCCGAGGGAATCTGAGGCTGACAGACTGATGCGTATGGGTGCTGGATGCTGCGATGCCGACGACGACGCACTCGTTGCGTTGCGCGACCGCCAACGGACAGTGCTGTGGATGGTCCTCGGGATCAACGCCGTCCTCTTCGTCGTCGAGTTCGGCGTCGGCTGGTGGGCACGTTCGACGGCGCTGCTCGCCGATTCGCTCGACATGCTCGGCGACGCGTTCGTCTATGCGTTCAGTTTGTGGGTGCTGCATCGCGGGACCCGGTGGCGTGCGCGGGCGGCGCTGTCCAAGGGTGTCGTCCAGCTGGTGTTCGGTCTCGTCGTGTTGAGCCAAGCAGCGTGGCGTGCCGTCGATGGCACACCACCCGCCGCCGACGCGATGGCGCTCATGGGACTCGTCGCGCTCGCCGGCAACACGTGGGCGTTCGCGCTGCTGTGGCGGCACCGCTCCGACGACATCAACATGACCTCGACGTGGCTGTGCTCGCGCAACGACCTGATCGCAAACGCGGCAGTACTCGCAGCGGCGGCCGCGGTCTGGCGGCTCGACAGTGTCTGGCCGGACGTGATCGTCGGCGTCGCTATCGCAGTGCTCTTCCTTCGCACCGCCCGCGACGTGATCCGTGACGCCCGCGCCGAGTTGGCGCACGCCGATGAGGAGCCGACGCACGTCAGGGCGTGATCGGCCCGACGTGGAACTTCGAGTCGGATGGCCACCACGACGTCGACGACGGTGAGGGTGGCGCCGCGTCGCTCTCTTCGAGCGCGCCGCGTAGGTCGACATCGGGCTTCGACCTACGAATGCCCGCGCAGATGATGATGACCACCGACCGGTTCAGCGACGAGCGCCTGCCGGTCGGCGACGGCGACGTGGAGCCAGTGCGGGTGTCGTTTCGGAAGGCGTCCCGACGAGATCGATCGAGGTGCGGGCCGATAGTCGTCAGCTGGCGCTGCGGTACTTGAAGAGGGCCTTGCGGGCTGCCTTGGCGATGCGCTTGTCGGGGTGGTGACCGCCGACGGCGGCGAGCACTTCGCCGGTCGTGATGCCGCTGACGCGCCACGCCGAGTCCAGCATCACATCGATACCGGGATCGCCGGCCGCCGGGACCGCCCACGCTGCCGCTGCCGCGTCGGGCCCCCACAGTTCAATGACGGTGTGGAGCAAGCGGACCCATCCTTCGGGGTCGCCGGCGCGGTCCATCTCGTCGGGTGACGCAGCGAGCGTGTCGACGCGGAAGACGGTGACGAATTCGGCGAGGTCGGGATGCTTCGCCAATTCTTCGACGGACTGACCAGCGGGCGATCCGATTCGCAGGAGTGCCCGGAAGCCGAGACCGCGTCCGGTTTCGTCGGCACCCGGTAGTGCTGCGCACAGTTCGTCGGCAGCTGACGTGCCGTGGTGATCGACCCACGCGTCAATCTCCCCGCGCGCCACCTCGTCGGCAAGGTCGCCGGCCGCGCGGAGCAACTCGGCTGCTGACACATCACGGAGCGCTCCGACGACCGGCGCGTCCGTCAACTTCGACGCCATCCGTTGCATCGCCCACAGTCCGAGGGGAGCGAGCTGCACCGTCCCTTGGCTGCGCTCGACTCCTCCGTACTTGGTGGGCGTGAGGTTCTCGTCGGCGATCTCGACGATGCCGAGTTCGGCGAGCCGATCGAGGGCGTGCCGCAGTGCGTTCTCGACCAGGATTCGGTGGTGGGCGAGCTTGTCGGCGGGAACGTCCGACAGGTCGTACTCGTCCTGCAGGACGTTCCACATCGTCTCGGCCAGTTCATCGACCTCGCGTGGCTCGCGGTGTCGGTAGAACTCGAGCAGCAGCGGCGTCAACTGCGTATCGAGTTCCTCGGCGTACCAGCCCCAGCCGTAGTTGTCCTTCCGGTATCGGTGCTGGGTCGGACCGATGCGCTTCAACATCACGAGGAGCGCGCCGTACGCGACGTCGAGCGGCGTGTCGACCCAGTCCGCGTTCGCACCGGGAAGCAGCTTGGTTCCTTCGGTCTCGAGCATCAGGGTCTCGAGCGCGATTCGGTACGTCCAGTC
>Ga0102938_10000536_pt1 | contig 27892 bp, 25 predicted proteins | sample SalPonR2_B_D2_MG_FD_84516 | JGI IMG/M metagenome (GOLD analysis project Ga0102938, IMG submission 84516) | Salt pond soil microbial communities from South San Francisco under conditions of wetland restoration - Salt Pond MetaG R2_B_D2_MG | ecosystem: Environmental > Aquatic > Marine >... | reverse complement strand
TGTTCTTTTCGAGGATGGAACAGTATGGCTCAACCGCCATCAAATGGCTGAGCTGCGAGGACGGGACCAATGCCTTCCTGCCGGCATCGGTTCCAATATTCAGCCCCACCTGTTCTACCCTTTGAAGAACTTCTGTAAAAAACCTTTTTTCTTGCTGCCCTCTTCCCGGATGGAGATGTCCCCCAGCATCGAGAACCCCTCTAAAATGTAGGTCCCCGTGCTTTCTTCGAAACCTTCTTCCTGGCCACTTTGTTCATCGCTTCGAACAAGTTCGTAATCACCAAGCAGACTTTTAAATCGGTTTTTTACTTTCATTCCCCTGGGAATGATTATGCGGGTATCCCCGATGAAAGAAAAGATCTTTATTCGTATGGGCTCTTCACAGTTTCTAAACCGACGCATATCGATGTTTACATCACCTAATATGGAAAGGCATTGGATACTCTTATTCGAAAAATCCTCCGCGGTAAGATGTTCATCGCCAATCAGAGTGATTTTGGTATTATCAGCAGATTCAGAGAAATCCTTATCGATGTCAGTTGTTATGTCACGGTCCGCCGACTGTTAATGGCCTGGAAAATCATGCACAAGAATTTCGAGATCTTCTATGAATTCAGCTTTGCAGGCCAGATCAAGACGCCGTTCATATTCCTCTAATTCCAGTTTGTTGCCGGCATAGGCAGTTTCAAGGCGCCTTATAATTTGATCCCTGTAGTGTGGAACACCGTATTTTCTTTTTTCCGGTAGCTTATCCGACGCTGCTTACTTCTTTATTAGTAAGTGGGAGTATTCTAAGATATTCACTCGCCGCCGGCTCTTCCCACCATATGTGCGTGATGCGCCATCTCGATTTGCAGAACAATGCCGGTGGGATGATTGCCGAATTTTTCGCCGAATATATTTAATCCGCCCCGAAATTCGGCTTCCTCTTTAATGCCCAGTCTTACTCTGATTCGGTACTCCTCCTGCAGGTGCAAGTCTTCGATTTTCGTAGAGGCCGAATTGATGCCATCAATAAAGGCGCCATCATTTGTTACTCTCCATGATTTTAGAAAGCCGTATTGGGTATTCTCAAGTCCCCACCATTTTGGAGTAAACCGGCCCCGCTTTCCGCCCATATCTCCGGGACTGGTCCAGGTACCTACTTCTTTGGAATTAATCCACATAGTTATATCACTCGGCCAGTCCTCTTTATAACCGGGAAACTCCGCACAAATTTCAGTGGTTATTTGGATTGATTTTACAGAACGCTCTTTGGGTATGTTCACCGGAAAGCTGTACTCTATAAATCCATCGGTAAACCAGATCAGCTGGGCGTTGCCCCGTTTTGGACTAAAAAAAGCTCGCTCACTGTCTAGATAATCAATGATCTCGGATTCACTTATCATTCCGCACGAGGGATGAACCTTAAAATCCGTATACAATCCGATCGGCATATTTATCACAATAGTATTTTCATCAAGCTCCTCTTCCTCTTCGAGCAGAGGGAGGACCACTTCGGAGTAAATCAGTCTACACATTTTCTGACTGCCGCGGACAGCCGGAACCATTTCTGTTTCTAAAAGGCCTACCCTCTCGAGTACTTGTATATTCATGGTACAGGTAGAGGTTAAGATGTCCAGTTCTTTCGCTAAGTTCTGGATATTCATCGCTTGCTGTCTGAGGACATGCAGCATCTTTATTCTAAGCGGAGAGCTTAGGGCTTTGGCAACAGGTAGCACATCATCGCTTTTAGTAATAAAGACTTTTGATTCCATCAGTTATTCACAATTTCCCTGATAATTTTTTTGATAATAGATGGTTCTACTTTTGGAGTTCTATCTGCAAACAGCAAACCGTTTTTTTCTTTTTCAACGTCGGAAAACTGAGTATAACACCAACCGGATATGCCGTCCAGAGCAGAGGCTGTCTCGATTATGTGTTTGAAAAGTTCAAGAAAAGCGTGTGTACTTTCAGCGGTATCGCCATATCCCCAGTGCTCCAGCTCATCATTCTCTCCAACAAAACTAACGGCACCAAATTCACTCAATACCCAGGGAAATTTCAACATATCCTTAGAATATAGATTAAAAACCCTGCGATGGATGCCGCAGCGCTCATTTTTACGAGCCCGCTCCCAATCGTCTTGTAATGATTTGGCACTATGCTCGTAGCTGTGGAGTGTCATTATGTCGCTGTCCAGGTGCTCCCATCCGTCATTGCTGATGACCGGCCGGGACGGATCAATACGGCGGGTCAAGGCAACCATTTCGTTCAACCATGATCTTATTCGATCCGATTCCCTGATATCCTTTATTCCCCAGGACTCATTTCCGATTACCCAAGCTATCAAACTCGGATGCCGCTTGTCTCTATTAAGTATTTCGGTCAGCTCTTTTTGAAACACTGAACACGATTTCTCCGTAAAGGAGTAGAATGAAGGGGCTTCTCCCCATACTAAAAATCCGAGCCTATCGGCAGCATACAGAAACCGAGGGTCTTCAAATTTCATATGCATGCGACAGCCATTGAACCCCATCTCCTGTGCACGCTGGATATCCTCCTCCATACTGTCGACATTCGGGGCCGTGTATCCGCTATCCTCCCAGATCCCCTGCATGAGAATCAGCTTCTGAAAGTATTTCTTCCGGTTTATATATAATCCGTCGGTCCTCACATCAATCTCACGGAAGGAGAGATACGTCTCGACGTGATCTAGGACAACATCATTCTGCATGAGCGAAAAGTGCACCTCATAGAGATTAGGCTTCTCAGGGCTCCATTTACGAATATCGGGAAGGTCAAAGTGCATCGCCGTACTCGGATAGGAACAGTCGCACGCATCCGAGGCCACAGATTGACCTGCGAAGCGTACCTCTGCTGCAAGCCGACACTCTTTAGCGGGTTCCGCTATTCGTACATGAAAATCAGCAGAACCGCTTTCCGCATGCTGCTCCCCTGACAGCCCGGCAATGTATATTTCAGGCAAAAACTCCAGCCACACGCTCTGCCAAATTCCGGTTACCGCCGTATACCAGCAGGCAAAGGGTGAAGCTATTGCCTGTTTCCCGCGCGGCTGCTCCGGAGACGGCTTATCTTCTACAATAAGTGAGAGAGTTACTGTCTGTTTATCCTTAAAAAACGAGCTTATATCAAAATTAAACGGAGTATACCCGCCGGTGTGGCTCCCGACCCGTACATCATCTATACAGACTTCAGCAATATAATCGATTGCAGCAAAATGCAGCAGTACCCGCATCTCTCTTTCGGCTTCAGTTAGGTGAATCTTTTTTCTGTATACAACCCGCTCATGAATATCTTTATCTTCTATTCCCGAAAGGCGGGTTTGGTAGGTAAAGGGGACCTGAATGGTGTGGCTAAAAGATTCTGTAAGTTTTTCTCTATAGGAAAGCACGAAAGCGTCATCGTAGAAATCAAATTCCCACGATCCGTTTAAGCTGCGCCAGGTTTTTCTGTACATATTCGGTCGCGGATAATCTTTCGGTATCATGCTCAGCTCCTTTTATAGTTCAGAATAACATGAATCACTAACTATTTCAACGATTTTTTCTTGACATATTCATATACTGATGAAATAATAACTTAATAATTCATGTTTTTTTGATACATAAGGAGCGGTTATGAAATCGAGATCGCGCATAAACCTCCCGGTTCTTTATTTTGTCCTACCCTTTATGGTGGTATACGTAATTTTCCAGATTTATCCTTTGTTCCAAGCTGTTATTGCCAGCATGTTCAAGTGGGACTTACTCACCTCTTCAATGAGTTTTATCGGATTCAAAAATTACACCCATATGTTCCAGGACCCAACCTTCTGGTCCTCCCTCATGAACACCATTAAGTTTGTTATTTTTTCTACCCCTCTTCTCATCGGAGTCGGCCTTCTGTTCGCATTGCTTTTGAACGGAACCGGTTCCAAAAAGGTTCTTTTCAGGACCGCATACTTTGCCCCTTATGTATTTTCAGTCTCCATAGTCACTCTTATCTGGGGTTTTATGTTCAACCCCCAAAAAGGACTGTTAGGGGAGTTTTCTCGCATGCTCGGCGCGGAACCGATAAACTGGCTCACAGACCCGACCTTCGCCATGCCGGCGATCATCATTGCAACTCTCTGGTGGACGGTTGGCTTCAATATGGTTCTGCTTCTTGCAGGTTTACAGGACATAGACCCGGCGCTTTACGAGTCAAGCTCACTGGAAGGGGCTACATGGTTTCAAGACTTGCTCTACATAACTCTTCCCAGTCTCAGGCGAACACTCGAGTTAGTTACCATATTACAGATAATAATGTCGTTTCAAATATTCGGGCAGGTATACATCCTCACCAAGGGAGGCCCCGGCGGTACCACCAGGGTGTTGATCCAGTACATTTATGAAACCGGCTTCAGAGATCATCAGCTCGGTTACGCTTCAGCCATGGCTTTCATTCTGTTTCTAGTGATGGCAATGGTTTCCTTTTTCCAATTCAGACTTTCAAAAGAGGAAAACTAATGAAGACTAAAAATTTAATCGTAACAACATTACTCATCTTGTTAGCAGTTGTATGGATACTTCCGCTTTACTGGATGATCGTTATGGCGATTACCCCTAACGATCTGTTGAAACTGAATTCAACAGCCCTGTGGCCGCAGGGCTTTACGCTGCAGAATTTCTGGGGAGTACTCCAAATAGGACTCACTGTCAGGTGGTTTCTTAATAGTATAATTGTAACTATCCTGGGCACGGCCCTCACCCTGGTGCTGCAGTCTATGGCCGCATATGCCTTTGCAAAAATGCGCTTCAAGGGACGGCAGCTGCTCTTTTCGCTTACCCTGGCCGGCCTAATGGTACCCAAAGAAGCGATGTTTATTCCTCTGTTTCTCATGTTTGCGCAAATAAGCGGGCACAACAGCTACGCCGCCTTGTACCTGCCGCGGGTTGCTATTCCCATGGGCGTGTTTATCATGGCCCAATTCTTTAGGGGAATTCCAGACTCGGTCACGGAGGCAGCGCAGATAGACGGGGCGTCTCCGCTGCGCACGTTCTTCAATATAATCATGCCAATGTCCATTCCCGCACTCACTTCGGTGGGCATATTCACCTACATACTCACCTGGAACGACTTCCTGTGGCCGCTGGTTTCAGCTACCAGAAAAGAGATGTTTACCATTACCACCGGTTTAGCTTCCCTTCAGGGAAACTTCGCCCAGGCAACCGAACTCGGTTCGCTTATGGCGCGGGGTGTTATAGCAGGCTTACCGCTGTTTATCCTATTTCTCATTTTCCAGAAGCATTTGATCCGCGGCATATCGATGTCCAGTGGCGGTAAATATTGAGTTCATAATTTTGGACTGAAATAGTCCAATAATATAATAAGGAGAACTGTATGAAAAAAATGACAATCTTATTTATGGGGCTGATCATCACTCTTCTGCTGCTGCCAGGCTGTAGTGGTGAAAAAGAGAGTGCAGCGGACGCAGGCAATGCCGCAGAAGATGAAGTAGTGGCGTTAGAACTGGCCCGCTTTTTCGGAGAACCCGACGACGAGTTGATGGATTCGACCGACCTGAGCAAAGCCAACTCAGAGGCAGCGACAATACAAATTCTCACCAACATATTTAATGAGGAACATGAAGGTGAAATACGGATAGAGAAACTCGGCGGCAGTGCATGGGGCAATTACTACGATCAGTTGAATACCACCTTTGCCGCCAACGATCCTCCAGATGTAGCAGTTATGCACCAATCGAATATGCCCGCCTATGCCTCCCGCGAGCTTCTCTTGGAATTGGACGACTATTATACCGAATACGAAATGAATCCTTCCGACTGGACTGCTCCGGCACAGAAAGCCGCATCCTATGAAGGCGCATCCTACGGGGTTCCCTTCGATCTGCACGCCAACCTACTGCATGTAAATGTTGATCTCTTTAAGCAGGCCGGCTTGGTAGATGAACAGGGAGTTCCCATTCTTCCCACTAGTACCGAGGAATGGTTTGAGCAATCTCAAATTATGAAAGAAAAAACCGGTAAACTGTACTGGGTAGAAGATGCCACCCAGTTTCCGATTTCCTTTCGCCTGTTTCACTCTCTCATGGAACAGCAGGGGGTACCAGTTGTAAACACCAATTCAGGACAAGTGAATATTGACTCACAGGCTGGAAAGAACGCTCTGCAGTTTATGCTCAGACGATTCGAGGAAGGTTACTCCGACCCCAATGCCGACTACACTTCCGCTCAGCAGCAATTTATGAATGGGGAAGCGGCCATAGAGATGAACGGTACCTGGGTGGTTGATCAGTATAGCCAAGAACTTAGCTTTGATTATCGTGCTATGAACTTTCCCAATCTTATGGGCGAGAAGAAGGTGTGGGCAAACAGCCATATGTGGGTTGTACCGAAGCAGAAAGAAGGCAACCGCAAGTATGAGGCTGCTATGGAGTTCTCTAAATTCATGAGCAACCATGTGTACGAGTGGGCAGCAGGTTCCGGGCACATTGCACCCCGCAAGAGTGCATTGCAGAAACTGGCCGATAACAATGTACCTCAGAGGGCCAACTATGCGGAAACCGCCTCTAATGCGGCCACCTTTCCTCCCGTCGTAAACTACTCAAACATCGAAACAATTATCAAGGAAGAGGTAGAAAAAACCTGGCTGCTGGGCAACGAAGTTGACAGTGTACTCGCACAGGCTCAAAAACGTGTAGAAGCAGTATTAAGCGAATAAACATCAAACGGGGCTTCCGGTATAGGGAGCCCCGTTTTACATATGGGCTACCCTTCACACCCGGTTGCACAGAAAAAAGCTGAACTCTATAATTAAACGCATATGAATAAAGATACCCCTCAAAAGCATGTACATAGAGTGGCCCGAATGATTCGACGCTGGGCCGGAATACAACAGACACCACAGCGGGATACGACTCCGCCGGAACTACACCAGACACGCAACAGACCCGGTGCATTTGCCGCGGTTCAGAGTAACGGAAACACGGTAGCAGAAGCGGCCCGCAGAATTCCTGTACTCGACAGCTGCGAAGTATTGATAGTAGGCGGCGGGCCGGCCGGGATTTCTGCTGCACTGGCAGCCAAGCGCACCGGTGCCGACACCCTCCTGATGGAGCGCTTCGGCTGTTTCGGCGGGATCATTACTACCGTGGGTATGGAAACTATAGGCTGGTACCGCTATGAAGGCACAGTGGAATCGGAGGGCATCGGGATAGAAATGGAGCGACTTGCGGCCCGCATGGGCGGCACCACCAAATGGCCGCACAACGACAGTGAGTGCCTCGATGCCGATAACTTCAAAGTTGTTGCCGATAATCTCCTGGCCGAAGCCGGTGTCCGCCCCCTCCTACACACGATGGCTGTAGAAGCGATCGTGGAAAACGGACAGATAAAAGGGGTAATTACCGAAAGTAAATCCGGCCGGCAGGCAATCCTGGCGGAGAGAATAATCGATTGTACCGGCGATGCGGATATAGCTCATCTGGCCGGCTGCAGCTATCACAAGCTTCCCAGAGAGGATATGCTGGGGGTAAGCACGGTTTTCAGCTGCGCCGGCGTCGATAAGGATAGATTCCTTAAGTACGCCCAGACTCACCCTAAAAAATATGCCGATTGGGCCACTGAATGGACGCCTGCCACCACCGGAAAGGAGGATGATCTGCTGACTCCTTATCTGGGTGAAGAGTTCGAACAGGCTAAGGAAATGGGAGTTATATCAAAGGACCTCGAGCTGGGGGGCACTTGGTCGTCCCTCTCGAGTGCCGGCGAAGCGACCAATCTCAATTTGGTGTACATGAAAGGCTATGATGCCACTGATGTCCATGATTTGACCGCTGCCTCCCAGAGGGGCCGCAAGGAAGCACTGGAGGCTCTAAAGGCACTCAAAGCAGTTGTACCGGGCTTTGAAAACGCAAAACTACGGAACTTTTCGATGACCCTCGGTGCAAGAGACAGCCGTAAAATAAACGGCCGTTACCGCTTAACCGAGCAGGATGTAACCACTCAGGCGGTATTCAAAGATTCAATCGGTATTTTTCCAGAGTTTTTAGACGGCTACAACATTCTGGTACTGCCGAGCTCGGGACGCTTCTTTCAGGTTCCCTACAGCTGCCTGGTGCCGGATGCAGTTGATAATCTGCTGGTAGCCGGCAGGGCTGTATCCGGTGACCGTATCTCGCATACGGCCATGCGCAACATGATGGGCTGTACCGTCACCGGACAAGGGGCCGGCATAGCCGCCGCGGTCTCACTGCAGGAGCATACCACAACTGCCGAAGCCAACATAATTGCAATCCAGAACGAACTAAAACGGCAGGGAGTACGGCTGGAATAATTCCGGCGCTAATTTTGAGTTTCCCTGCGTGCCGGAAGGAGGAGAGAAAACCACTGAGCCCGCTCTCAATCTGCTATTGGAAAATCCGCTGCAATTTGCGACAGACTGCATAACGATTTTTTTATACAGGAGGATTAACACCTCCCGGTTTTATCCCCTTTTAGCCCTCCGGGAGCGCATCCAGTATGGAATAGATTTGCTCCATTACCGAATCATCCAGCTTTGCGAAAAGGTCGAGAGCCTTCATATTCTCCTGTACCTGCTGCGGCCGGGAGGCGCCGGTAATTGCGGTGCTCACATTCGGGTTCTTCAGAGTCCAGGCCAATGCCAGCTGGGCCATACTCCCCCCGAGATCCTGAGCGATTTTTCCCAGTTTCGGTACCGATTCAATCAGTGCTTTGCGTTCCTCGCTCAGCATACGTTCTTTGAGCCATTCATAGCCGGAGAGATTTAAGCGGGAGTCCTTGGGTATGCCTTCGGTGTACTTACCTGTGAGAATACCTGAATAAAGTGGCGACCAAATAGTGGCACCGAGACCAATCTCTGAATACAGTCGGTGGTACTCATCCTCCACCCTTTTGCGGTGAAACATATTGTACTCGGGCTGCTCCATGGTCGGCGGTACCAGGTTATACTGCCTGGCTATGGAGTAAGCTTCCATAATCTGCTGGGCAGACCACTCCGATGTGCCCCAATACAGCACTTTTCCCTGCGAAATAAGGTCGCTCATTGCCCTTACCGTCTCTTCGATGGGCGTATTTTCATCCGGGCGATGGCAGAAGTAGAGATCAAGGTATTCCACATTGAGCCGCTCCATAGCCTGATGACAGGCTTCGACTACATGTTTTCGGCTGAGGCCGGTCTGGTTCGGTTTGCGCTCAGGAGAGCTACCGAACATCACTTTACTCGATACGACATACGAATCGCGGCGCCATCCGGAATCTTTTAACACCTCGCCCATGATAGCTTCTGATTTTCCCGATGCATAGGCTTCTGCATTGTCGAAAAAATTCACCCCGGCATCATATGCGGCGTACATGCATTTCTTTGCATTTTCGACCTGCAGCTGATTTGAAAAAGTTACCCACGAGCCGAACGAAAGGGCACTCACCTGGAGACCTGCCCGGCCTAATCTACGATATTGCATAATTACTCCTTTCCTTATTTTAATCATAGTGGATTCGACCGGCACTTTCAAACTGCGAGACACACACTGCAGGAAGGCTGTTTTGGGCAAGCGCTTTGGACTGCATTAGTATTTTTATTTTCATGGTCTCTATGATGGTACTAAAGAAAAGCGAGCGATAAAAATGGAATCATAAAACCTACTAGACCAAAGATGATGCCGAAAACAAGAAGTATCCTATCAAAGCGCAACCCGCGTTGAACTACACCTCCGTAAAGTGGAAGCTGTTGAATCATAAAGATTTTTCCCGTACCTGCGGGTGTTCACAAGCTGGTACACTAAAAGCCGAATCCTATTCCTATTGCTAAGCCATGAAGCCCAAAACTGGTATCATCCCATTCATCAGTAAATATTTCTTCTCCTGATAAGCCCGGAGAAAAGGATAGTTTATATTTCAAATTTACACAGAAATTTCCCAAAAAGTAGTCTGTACCAAGCTCCAATCCAAGTAAGACTCCACCGGCACTTTCACCGGACTGCATCCAATAGGCAAAAGTAGCAGAGTCGCTATAACTATCCCCAAATCTCAAAACCATATACCCTAGGTTTATACCGGCATATGTTTGTAAGCTCTTTGAAAATGCAAGCGCAACTCCACCGCCTCCGGTAAAGTCAAATGTACTTAATATTTGCCATGTATATTCTTCATAATAATCAGGATCTACTATACTTAGATTCTGATTTGTATAACTGAACCCAAGACTATAATAGAACTGATTAATAGGTACCATAAGATGCAGATCGATACCTATATTGGTATTTTTTGCCTCCGAAATTCCCCAGTCAAGCATTTCTTGATCTTGTTGATAAATCGGATATGTGCCGCCGGAATTCTCAGCACCCATGTAGCCCGGGAGTATAACACTAATTGCAAAACGGGATTTTACTTCTGCTGCTACAGATTTATCGGATGCTTTTGCCTTGGGAGTAGGTTCTTTCTTGTTTGGAGCAGATTTAGACTTATCTTTAGCGGGCTCTTCCACGATGGGAGCCGGTTCCGGCTTTTCAGGGGGGGCTTCGGAGCTCTCTGCTATACCGAGGCCGCTACTTACAAGTTTATTACCAACTGTTTCAGCGATGATAAATAATACATCAATTGTTCCCCTTTTTTTCTCCGATTCTTGATTTATAACTTGTGCAGTCTCTACCTCAATCAATCGGGCAGATACACTGTATGTAGATCCGAGAACACTTACATTTGCTACACATAGGTAATCAGCACCAAAAGTAACTCCAAGTTCTTTGATATCCTCTTCGTTTACTTCTCCAGATAGCTGAAATTCTTTTTCTTTCTGTATACTGCTTATGTATGCACGATCAATAGCAATAAAATCAGGTGATTTTACAAACTCTTCGTTCAATGTATCGGCAACAATCAATGATGCATTTGGATGAACCTCCTGACCAAGGGAGGCATCCAGAACGGCTACTTTTTGTTGTGCAACCAGGGCATGTATAATTAGAAGGAAAATAAGAATACTTAATGAAGCCTTTTTCATTTTTTTCCTCACAATCTACAGATTTTCTTAACCGTTAAAGGATATTATTCCTGTTCCCATCCTACAGCGAGTTCTATTCCACCTACAAAATAGGTAATCTCTTCACTTGTATATACCGTGCCTGGGTCATCTACATAATACCAGTCGGAAGCCAGAGAAAACCCAACTCCAGCGAAAATTCCAAGATTCATAAAAAACCGTGTGGGATTGCGCCATTTATACCCAAAGGATGCTCCAGTAATTAACAAATTAGTAGAGCCCTCCCATTCATAGTCTGTTCCGACATCCCCGTACTCAGAGCTGAAACCGAGTTCGAGTGTACCCCCGTAGTATACCCGGTTAGGCCCCCCATCAGGTGAGTTCTGCCCGAATATGCCAACTCCAGCGGAAAAACTGTATATTCTCAGCCAGTCATCATCAGCGGCGCCGGCTAACACCTGGGTCAGTAAACCCATGCCTAAAATTCTTATGCGTGGTGCAACGTAGAGCTCAGGACTGACAAGAAAGCCGTATTCAAAAATTGGCCCAGTCTGCAGTAATCCCAAAGGATTAAAAAGAAAATATGTACTGCCCGGGGAAATATCTCCTTGAACGCTTTGACTCGATTTTTCTGGTTTAGAAGTAACACCACGTACTTCTTCCACATCCTCCCGTTCAACTGTCACGATTGTCCCGTCATCCTTCATCACATTAACATCAAAATCTCCCACACCGATAAGGGTCCCTCTCACCTCGCTTCCGTCCAGCTTCTCTACGATTACCTGACGCTCGATCAATGCGTTCCATACGGAGTCGGAAACATCAGCACAAAGCGGGAAAACGAAAACTATTAAAACACTTACAAAGAAAAACTGTTTCATATCTATTCTCCTTCAATCGCATTTCAAAATTTGTTAAGGTCTTATACCTTACTGTCGTGTGTATTGAAGTATCTCTCCTCCCATATTAACTGTTAAGGTATCATTTGATACTGAATAGGTGAGGGTATAATAGTCAGTTTCATAGTACCATTCGCTTTCATCAACATATCCATCACCATCATTATCATCTAAATCAATATCCCAGGTATATGTTATGTTAACGTTGAATTGGTCACCGCTTACCGTATAGGTGCTCTTCTCCGCATATAGTGTGGGGTTCATATCCGAATAATTTGAAAATTTAGTAGTAAAGGATGAATCTGTTATTACTATCTGTTGCCATCCATCTCCATCGTATCCCAGCCATGTACCTATGTAATCAGCATCGCTCGAGCTACCTGAAGAGTCATACGAAAGACCCAGCATCTCACATCCGGAAAAATTCCATACGACAAGCAATAGTAACGGGATAAAAAATGATCTATATGCCTTCATTTCATCCCCCTTTATTCAATATATACTACTTTAATAGCGTGCTCGCATCCGTAAAACATACGTAGTTTATTCAATTAATTCCTTGACAAGAATAAAATCACTATCTTACAATTGTACTGTTAGATAGAAACATTATCATGATTGTTGGAACAGATTGGAAAGGCTTATACGAGCTCTTAAACGATTTGATCCGACAGGAAGATGTTGCCAATCTGGAAACGAGCTTGAGTGAAAACATAGACAGCCTCATTCCTGCCGATCTTGGTGCGCCCTTTTTTAATTACTATGAGAATCAACCTCACTGTGTTCGATGGCCTGACTACGCCAACAACTACGTCGATTATTTCAACAGCTATTACGGTAAAATTTGTCCGGTTCCATTCAATGTAAACTCTCTGCTGCTGGGTCCTGTATCATGGAAGCACCATAGACACACCGAATATGACACCGATTTCAACCGCCCCCTCAATATCGGTCATACTTTTGCCTGTGGATTTAGAAACCCCAGGGATAATTCTATACATGTTATTGCACTAACCCGAAGTCGAAGGTGTAAACCTTTCTCTCACAAGGACACATATAATTTCAGACTTCTTGCCACGCTGTTCGCCAACTTGTATTATAAAATCGATACATCAATTTCCGATCTTCAAAGAGGTATAAGGCATGTGAACATGCTGCGAGGAATTATTCCTCTCAGCTGCCGTGAAGCGGAAATCTGTACACTTATCTGCAAGCATTACACCTCAAGAGAGATTGCTGAACTGCTTTCTATTAGTTCACGCACAGTTGAATGTCACTGCATGCATATTTACAATAAAATGAATGTTAAAAACCGCAATGAGCTTCTAAATCTGATTTTCACTGCCGTTTCCTGAAAAGAGGGATTACATTCAATTATTTTTTTCGGCTTGTTTTCACAGGTAATTGCAAACAATTACTCCAGTGTTACTATATGATAGAATTTTTATCTTCAAAAAAAGACCCATAGCACGGTGTAAAGGATGATACATCTATAACAGGGACTCTAAATTGAAAATAATTGCCTATTAAACCAGAGGGCTGCATTGCTTTTTTGATCATGCTGTTGGCGGTGCTTGTAGGCGCCCAAGGGGCAGCGGGATTGGGAGGGACGACACTCTGAGCCTCGATGAGTTCAAGACAGAGTGGCAGGCGGAGCCTACCGAGCACTTGTGGATCAATGCGAGGGTGGCTCTACCCTCCGGACTTGTGGGGCAGTCGGACTGCTCGTGCATGCATTCAGGAGTGAAACGGGATAATACCGTGGTGGTAATCAATTCTACCCTTTGAAGAACTTCTGTAAAAACCCCTTTTTCTTGCTGCCCTCTTCCCGGATGGAGATGTCCCCCAGTATCGAGAACCCCTCTAAAATGCAGGTTCCCGTGCTTTCTTCGAAACTTTCTTCCTGGCCATGCTGTTCATCGCTTCGAACAAGTTCGTAATCACCAAGCAGACTTTTAAATCGGTTTTTTACCTTCATTCCCCTGGGAATTATTATGCGGGTATCCCCAATGAGAGAAGAAATCCTTATTCGTATGGGCTCTTCACAGTTTCTAAACCGGCGTATATCGATGTTTACATCGCCTAAAATTGAAAGGCTTTGAATTTTCTTATTAGAAAAATCCTCCGCGGTAAGATGTTGATCGCCAATTAGAGTGATTTTGGTATTATCATCAGACTCAGAGATATCCTTATCTATGTCAGTATTTATGTCACGGCCTACGGACTGTTGATGACCTGGAAAATCATGCACAAGAACCTCGAGGTCTTCTATGAATTCAGCTTTGCAGGCCAGATCAAGGCGCCTTTCATATTCCTCTAATTCCAGTTTGTTGCCGGCATAGGCAGTTTCAAGACGCCTTATAATTTGATCCCTGTAGTCCGGGACACCGTATTTTCTTTTTTCCGATAGGTTATCCGACACTGCTTTCTCCTTTAGTAAAGGGACATTTTTTCTGTTATATAGCGGCGAGCGCTTCCGTTGGCCCGTTCCTAACCCAATTGACGGTGATGAACGAGCTTACCATGCTATCGACCTGCCGTTCAATAATTTAATCGTATAGCTCGATCGCACCATAGAAACCTCCTCTATTGTGCGCATTCAGCGTATTCAACTGCAGTTATTGTGTAGGTCGGAGACCGGGCAGGGGGCAGCGAGATGGGACTGGAAGACACCCTCAGTCTCGATAAGGTGTATGAGGACGTCTCGTTTATCAGCCGGGGCTTTTAACTAATATAAAAAACCGGCCAGCGCTTTCCAGTCCAGATTATTCAAAACCTGCTCAAAAAGTTCACGCATTTTGACATCTTTAGGAGCATGAAAACTGACAACACACATGGTTAATGCATCTGCAGGAAAACCAGCTGCAAAAACTTCAGGATTTCTTCTTAAAACCTTACGGACTTCAGACCCTCCGGGTGTACCGGGAGGTTGGATAACAGCTTGTCTTTTTGTTTGGGCAACCCTGAAATTTGCGCTTCCTAAGGCCTGGGCATTGCGGTATTCGTCACTGAAGGCTGCTATATGCCTGCGCATATCTACAATTTCCTTTTCCAATAACGCATTGCGTTCTTCTGCTGCCTCCATAAGACGATTATAATAATTGATTTCTTTTTCAGGAGGATTTTCCATTTCTTTTAACGCTTTTTCTATCTCAGCTCTGTATTCGTCTGCTTTATCTGGAAACATTTCTATTGCCTTTTCATAGCTGGAGACAAGCGCTTCCTTCATCTGTTTATTCGCTTCCACCGGATGGGGTATCTTCTCCATATTTGACTTATATTCAGCCAGGTCTTTTTCAACACGCTCAACTCTATCGTTGAAAAATTCTTCATTAGTTACAGGAAACCACAGTGGCGGAAGCTTTTCTGATACAAGAGAAACAAAATACTGATTGCTTGTACGTCCACTTCGGGCATCATAGATTGGTTCATACACAGTAAAGGGCCCTGCACTGCCAACAGGAACCGGTTCAAGGTACCAGGCCTCATCTTTCAGACTTTTGTCTCCAGGACCAAATACAGCAGATGGAGCAGTCTCGTTCACAAAAATATTAATAAAACCGGTTGCACGCCTTGCCCTCTTGGGACTTCCGTCTTTTGATTTTACAAGCGGAAAAAAAGTAAGGCTTAGATCAGCCTTCGGCAAGTCGGCGCTGTTTTTAAGCCATCCTGGAATGATAAAGCTGATTTTTCTAGTGCGTGTAATATCTGCTCCTGCCGGAGGGTTTAGTGTTGGTGTTTTTTTCAACAGTTCCACAATTTCTGTAAGTTTGTTCAGGATACTCTGTTTGTCTGTTTCTGATGCCGGAACATATCGGGACCCTGACCGGAGATCTGCCTGATCTTTCGACCAGTCATCCCAGATTCCTTCAAAATTTTGATCTGCCCAAACTGTCATGCTAAGAATAAAAAATATCATAAATACGAAAAGAGCTTTACTCATACTTTTCATACTTTTTCTCCTAAGAAGTACATGCAGCATATGTAATGATACTTAAAAATTCTAATATAGCAACTGTATTTTAAAGAGTTTCTGGACTGGCAGGTTGCCCACTGCCACTACTCATATCTCATTACTGAGAACACCCCGTCCCTTATCTCCTTTATCTCATCACCATCAATCAAGTCTCCAGAAAAGGTCCCTTCAATACGCCCCCCAACCGGGCCGTAGGTGTTTACCTCGATAGAAAACCAACAGCCGTCAACACTACGTGCAAAATTGTCTTACGCATATTATACCTCTTATGAAGATAGAAGAATACAGGCCGGCACAGTCTGGTCCACTGCCGGCCGCGAGATTCGGTACTCCGCCGCGGGTACCATCGGCTTCTTGTGCGTTCCCCGCCTCATTTTGTCAGTTATTCGAGTTATTCAAGAAACCACACAGTTCCCGTCGGCTCCTCCTCTGTTTTCAAAGTCACAACCTTATTGATGTCATCGCTTTGAAAGACGGCCCGGTTCCAACCGGTGGTAAGCTGCAGGTCTATCGTCACCGAGTAATCACCATCATCGAATTCTGCGGTAATATGGGTTGTTCCATCGGCATATATCCAGTTCACCGTCCCTGTTCCGTCAGCGATTCCACGACAGATTATCGCATCCATTGATGTAGACACATCCAAAAGACAGAACGACTGAAATCGTACCGTATCGTCGGTTATATTTCCAACACTGGAGATAACAGTCAATTCATAGCAGTACACCTCCTGAAAGTCGCTCCAGCTCAGGAGAGCTTCCCCGGGCGGAGGCTCGATCGTCATGCCAGGGAAATAACCATCAACCCTAATCGGTCCGTATCCGTGTACGATGTCCGCGTAGCTGTCAAACAAAAAAATGACCGCCTCTTCTTCGGTTCCCAGGTCCCAAGCCGTAATAACACCGGGCGGCAGTTCGAGTGCCTCACCCGAACTTTCCGATCCGTCCGTTCCGCCTAAATTGGAATCACTCCCATCGTCCGGTCCGCCTGCTCCCGCAGATTCACAGCCGGATAGGATAAGCAGCAGGGCTGCAAAGAGTACCGCCAGAATAGTGCCGATATGCAGGTACATTGTTTTCTCTCTCATTTTCTTCTCCTTCAGACTTAAAAAGACCTTCAAGATGGGGCTCGGTAGAGTAAAGCTCTATAAGTCATTGTAGGACGTTCCGGTAGAATACATTGACGATTCCGGCACTCTTATTGATGGTAAAAGAATTATCTTTTTCCAAGGAAACATAGTATAATTGCGCGAGGAGGTGCAGGGGTGCTTAAGGGAAGCATGCATACGTCCGAGACTCCGTTAAGAACCGATATTACCCTTAAAATGCCCGATACTCCCTTCGCAAGAATATCAATGCTCAACTCGGATGAATCGGAGCAATCCATACACCTGCCGCCCGAGCTCGGGAGGGGTGAGGTTCACTCTTTACGCCTTCACAATGGGCTCGGTTTTTTGAATACCGATTTCATAAACGGCGATGAACAGTTTGTCTGCAAGCTCCACTCGCCTCACGGACTACTGAAGTTTACCTTTATCCTCTCACCCATGGCAACACAAGTGTCGATCGCGGGAGAGAAGAAAGTGTTTTGTGTAACAGGTGGAGATTCTATTATACTGTCCGTGCCGGCGGGGGTTGATAATGTCATTACTCCACAATGCAAGCTCCATAATCTGTGTATACTCGCCGATGCTAGTTTAATAGAGTTTTACCTTCGAGATAGTCGATCCCGTATACCTCCTGATTTTATCCGGACAATAGAACAAGGCGCGGCCCCCTATTTTCACAAGAACCTAATCACCCCTTCTATGAGTGTAGCACTCGATCAGATTCTTTCCTGTGCATATAAAGACGGATTGAAGCGCTTGTATCTGGAGGCAAAATGTATGGAGTTGATTGTTTTGCGTCTTGATCAGCTTTTCGGAGAAAGCACAGAGTGCAAGCAGATTCATCTCAATCATATCGATATCCAACGCATTCATGCGGCCCGGGACATCATCATCTTCCGCAGTGCCGATCCCCCTACATTACATGAAATCGCCCTTGCGGTAGGAATAAATAGCAATAAATTGAAATGCGGCTTCAAACAGGTTTTTGGGACGACGGTGTTCGGCTTTTTACGCAATATCCGCTTGGAACAGGCACGGGGCTTGCTGCAGGAGGGTAATTTTTCGGTAACCGAAGTCGCCTTGGAGGTAGGATACAACAGCCTCAGCCACTTTGCTCGCCTGTTCAAACAGACTTATGGGCTAAGCCCGCATGTATTTATGAAACGCATGCTTTACTGATATCATAGAAATTAAATTTGTCTTTGCCTATCAAGCCATACTCCACTTAATATAAATGCAAATTCGCACGAGTAGGAATACATATGCGAAAAATTGAACCTGAATTGAGCGATTTTGCCGAGGTGCGGTAGACCGGCAGTGGAAGCGTAGCTACACCCAAGCAAAGAACCTGATGAAACGTGTATTGATGGAAGAGAGGGCGTTGATGAGAGCCAGTGAGCGATACCCACAAAGCTTTTACCACGCCCATTGCTCCCGTAATGATAATATCCTGAGCGGCCTCCAGCAGGCTAAGACAGACACTTGCCATACCGTAAATCCTTATGCTGCTGATCTTATTGATTGTATTCGTAACTGAGGTTTCGTTGGAGTCAAGGGTCTTCGATGTAACTTTTCACCTCACGATAGCTGATAGGGTTGTAATTCCAGGCTTTTCGGCAGGCTATGTTCAGATCTTCAACCGAGTACTTGGTCGGCATATAGAAATGATGCCGACACAAGGTTTGTAAACCCGCTCTTTGAGCCGCTTGGACTGCCGGAGATGGGAGATGACAAGATAGGTTTCCTCGCCAATGCTCTATGTGCCTGTCGGGTGAACTGCTCGGCTGACAGGAGCACATAGTAGTCGGGAACGACCTTTCTGTGTTCGAAGGATTTGAGTGAATAGGGGCTGGAAGGAAGGGTTTTTAGCTCTCTTTGTTCTGTTTCTTCACATAATTACCTTCGGGAGATTTGCAGCCTCTTCATTTTTCGGCTATTGTGCTTTTCATGCTGCTCCCGGATAGCTTCGTAGGGCTCATCGAGGAGTGAAACCATCTTTCGCGCAACGGAGCAAAAATCCGCGGGTAGATCAGTTGTGCAATATTATTTCAGTGTTTTCTTCATTCGGTTTGGCATGACAATGTTTTGTTGGTGTGAGCTACTCGGAAAGCAGCATAAACCCCTTTTCAACGCGTTGTGTACGAGTTCGGATACTATCCTCCGACTCGCCGGACAGCGGTAGTGCCCAGCGCGTAAGGTAATTCTTAATCGCTTTCGGGTTAGGTATGACCGGCCCTCGAAAGAGTTTATTGATGTTCTCATATGTAATCAAACGAATCGTTTTTGCACTCAATCCCAGTCCGACAAAGTGTCCGACCTCCGGTAATGGGGAAAATGGATTATCCGATATCGCCATATGAGTGAGAAAACGAAGGAGAGTGTTATACCGATCGAAATTGGCTTCTAATGAATGCGGTGGAAGTAGTTTTAATTCCGGTGCCAGGAAAAACGCATCGGTTCCGAAGAGGATTCGGGTTTCGTAGTTTGAAAAGAATTCACGCGCTGCAGTGTATTGTTGTTTAGACAAAGGTATTCCACTGCCATCTGCGGCGCCAAGGGCAGGGTACATGTACATACCAGGTGCAAGATCGACCGACATATTTGGGTATCGGTCAAGAAACCATGCGAGTCGATCAAGTTCCCCTGCGAGAAACAGAAGGTGAGGAAATATGAAATGCGTGTGTGGTGCGCACTCGCATATCGCACCGGCTTGGCGCATCAGTTCGTCAAATTCGAGAACGTTCCGGTTTACGTAGCTCCACAGGCCGCCCTCTCGCGTCCAAAAAAGCGGTGGATCCGCCACATGAATCAGGACCGGCATATCCGCCGTACCGGCGTCTCGGTAGGCGGCACACAGCAACGGATCATCCAGGGCTAACCTAAGGCTTGTCTGGAGTTCCGGCTTTCCCTCCCAAAACTTCACTCCCTGAAACCCGGCGGCCCGCATTTCTTGTACTTGCCGCGCCGGGTTCCATCGTTTCCCGCCATCAGAGAGGTCACGCAGGCGATAGCGATTATCAAGTGAGCCAAATGCCGGAGCGATTGTGCCTCGTGCAGCGAGTACCGATGACGCAACTAGGACTTCTGGATTGAAGTTAACGATCGTGTCACCCTGTTCGCCAGTACCGGCGGTGGGGAGCGATAATAAACCGATCGACCCAAGCTGAAGGCGTTCAACATATTCTAACAGTTCCGGAAGCCGGCCAAAATCGCCAAAATGGAGGTGACCATCAGAATGTATCTCGCTTTGTGTGTTCAACGTAATCCAAAATTCGGAGGAACTGCGACCGACTCGGTCATTGTGACCACAACGTCTTTGTGTTCTCGTACCAGAGACGCTGGAAAGAGAGTTGTAACCGGACCAAACAACATTTTTCGGGCCACTGCCCGCTGCCAGGGGCGATTGAGGTATACCATAATACGGTGGCTTTCCAGAATTTGCTTCATCCCCACCGTCACTGCCTGGGAGGGTATCTGTTCCCACGCACCCCCGAGGGCTGTATTACTGTTGATCGTGATCGTTTCGCGACTTAACGTCACAACACGGCTTGGCGCGTTTCGGAACCCAGGTTCCTCTTGAGACGGGGGTTCGTTAAATGCAAGATGGCCGTTAATTCCGACACCGGCAAAACAGATCTGCGCGCCACCGAGCGAGCTAAGCCGTGCGTCATATGCGTCCGGATCGATCGGATCGGGGAAGTATATTTGCGCGGGTTTGAACGTCGAAACGTCGTCCAGTAGATCAAGCAGTTCACGCCGGACGAATCCTCGAAACGAGAGAGTATCGTTGGGGTCTATAAGCTGGCCCTTTTTATCAAGATATTCATCCATGAAAAAGATGTGTAATTGTGACAGGTCGATCGGTCGTTGTCGGCACAGCCATGCGAATCGCCGGTACTGGAACGTCGGCCCCACCGGGGCAATAAACACCGATGGTAAGTTGTCACGGTTGTTTCGTTCGATTGCCGTGTACATCTCAAACGCGATATGGTAGTACAGATCGATATCTGTCTCAACCACACGAACTATTGGAGCAATGGACTCGTTTGACACAATACGCTGGTTATAGAAACTGATAGCATCACTCATAGTTATATTCTAACCCCATGGTGCCGAATGTCAAAGGGAAAATCCCCACATTAGGATCAGCGGCATACCCGCAACGACTATACACCACGGAAAGAAGATATGACGAACAACAATAAGTGGATTTTTATAACCCGTGACGGTTGCAACCAATGCCGTAAACGGGACAAGCGGTGATATATTCATTGAGGACACGTAGGCGATCATAAGAACCAGGGCAAAACCGAGGGGTGTCAGGCCTAGTGTTTCCGCCGTGAACACGGTACCGAAGATCACGATTGTGACCAACATATGTACGCCGAATACCGCAAGCATAATGGTGCTCGCAATAATAAAGAGAAGACTGAAATACATCGGAAAATCTGTAACCGTTTCCACAATAGCCACAATAAAGTGGGACAACGGTGACTCCGGAAGCACCGTTCCCATAAATGAGGCTGCTATCAACAGGGGAAGAAAGCCGGAATAATTCGGGATCGCGTTTCCCACCAGGCGGCGTGCGTGTAGCACCGCGGCGATTCCTCGTGTTCGAAATTGCCAGATCATACCGTATACACCACCGAGGACACCGATGACAACCGCGCTCGGAAGTTCAGAAAAAAGCGCAGTACCGACAATTGCAGCCACAAAGAGGAATCCAAGGTGGGCAAGGAGCAGAGGAGATACAGTTGGGGTGTTTTCGTTGTCGTTAAGCTTTCCCGGCATCTCCGAGACGGTATTGTCGTCAACCAAACCCATACGACGATTCCGGAAAAATTCGACCAATGCAAAGGCGCTAACGTACCAGAAAAGCGCAGCTGCCGCTCCACCGATAAACTGAAAGTACGTGATTCCACTGAGAAGTATTGCCGTATGTACGATCACATCAAACGGTGACGATGTAACGTTCATGGAATACCCCAGTGACATACCACGATGATTTGTCGTTGTGTCGAATCCTCGCTTTTCGAACAGGGGCCCGGTGATCCATAACGCGCCGATGCTCATGACCAAAGAGAGCACGAATTGCGTACCCGCGACTTCGACCAGCGGTGCTAACCTGTTCTGTTTATGCCGATGAGCGCGGCGTTCTCGCGGACCGGTTCGTTCGGTAAGCGTGGTAAACATTTCAGTCAGAAGAGGAATGGCACTAAAGAGGATAAGCATTCCGGCGCTTCTGTTCAGCCCGTCTCCCCACGTCCCCCGGACATCAGTCACCGTTGTCAAGAGAACAAGTCCTGCGGTAAGCATAACGCCAGCCGCAATTTTTACGAAGCGCGGAGAGAACACTAACGAGACCACAAAGTACACAAGAACTGCCGCCGGTAACACGACGGTCATAAGAGATTCCCAAAAGAGCGATAAAAAAGCAGTGGCGGCCGCTACGGAAAACGCGACTACCACAAGTCGTTGTAGTACAGACACAGGCCAGCGCAGTGTCATTCGTTATCTCTTTCGGATTCGGGCAGAAGAACCACTGGTTCCGGGAGCTCGAAATCCTGGCCGGAGAAATAGGTGTGGTATCGGTTTTCGACACTGGCCGTTCCATTCGGGTGCGACGCATCGATTATAAACTCGATCATTTCCATTTCCGTGAATACGAACGTTCCATTGCGATCAGTCGTTACGATCTGTCCGTCTTTAATCAAGTTTAGAGTTTTTTCACGAATCCGAACCTGGGCATTCGCTACCGGATCACCCTCTGTGTCGACAACCTGCCCGCGAATCTCCCCGGTCCCCTGAATCTCTTTCCACGCCGGAAGGCCAATTGCAATAAGAACGGCAAGGATCAGGAGGACGATATTAAAATTTATCTCTGGAAATTTTTTCATTATCCTATCCTTTCACCGCTCCCGCGAGGATCCCTTTCACGAAGCTTTTTTGATTTGCAAGGAAGACTAGAATAACCGGTATTGCGACAAGTACGACGAAAGCGTACAGCTGCCCGCTAGTATCTTCGAAATAGCTGAGAAAGCGGGAAAGCGCCAAAGGTAATGTTTGCATTTCCTCATCGCGAACGATAATGAGTGGCCAGATGAAGTTGTTCCACGACCAAACGAACGCCAGAATAATATTAGTAGCGATCGCCGGTCCCGCCAACGGGAGATAAATCTTATCGAGGATGCGCCATTCACTTAACCCGTCGATACGTGACGAATCGATGATCGATTTTGGCACTGCGTCAAACGAACTCTTGAACACAAATATGTTCACGATCGTTGCCAGAAGCGGCATCGCCAAACCAAGGTGACTATTCAGAAGCCCAAGTTCCCGCGTCAGCAAAAATGCGGGGATGATCGCCGTCTGGAACGGGATCATCATACTGCTCAGATACATTGTAATAACGATACTTTTCAGTTTAAAATCGTATGTGAGAGCCATCGCAGCCATTGAATTGAACAACAAGTTTGCAAAAACGACAATTCCTGAGACGATAACACTGTTAAGGGCAAACCGCGCGAATGGTATCCAATAGAACACATCGACAAAGTTGAACAGATGCGGATTCACCGGAAATGGACTCGGTGGATAACTGTAAAGGTTTTCTCCCGTCAAACTTGTTTTGAAAACCCAATACAGGGGGACAATTATAACCGCGGTCGCTGCGATTAACACAACCTGGGCCAGAATTTTTCCGACCAGTTCCTGCCGGCTTTTGCTTTTACTCATAGTTGCGGCCTCCCCCGGCTTCCCCACCGGATAGACGGTTGGAGAGGAACGTTACCGCAAGAAGAACAATAAACATCACGACCGTCATTGCTGCCGAATAACCCAGCCGGTTGAATTCAAACGCGTTCCGATAGATATAGGTCACCAGGAACTCTGTGGCGTGTCCAGGCCCACCGTTCGTCATTACGTAGACCATGTCAAAAACCGTGAAGGAGTTGATAATACCGATGATGAAGCAGAGAAACAGTGTCGATTTGATTAACGGAAGTGTGATCGACCAGGTCCGCCGAATAGTGCCGGCACCATCGATGAGTGCGGCATCGTTGAGACTTGTGGGGATTGTCTGCAAACCGGCGAGCACCAGAATCATAAAATAGCCAACGACTTGCCAGATAGTCGTACCAATCACGGAAGGTAACGCAAATTGGAATGATTGAAGAAAGGGTATCCCGTTTTCGATAAGTCCGAGAGAGCGCAGGATATGGTTTACGAGTCCGACGCGATCATTCAACATCCATTTCCAGATTAAACCGATCGCCACCGGGGTGATCGGATAAGGGAGGAAAATAACCGTCCGGTAGAAGTTACGACCACGGATCGGCTCATTCACGAGTAGACCGAGCAGCAAAGCCAATGCAATCGCAATTGGAGTTCCAATAAAAAAATAAATGAGCGTATTCTCGAGTGATTCCCAAAACACCGGATCAGCGATAATCGTTTGATAGCTCTTTAGGCCTATCCATTCATTTTCACCGATCGGCTTCCAATTCTGAAACGACAGAAAGAAATTCCACATAACAGGAAGCCACCGGTAAAGGAACAAGACGGCAATTGAAGGCAACAAATAGAGAGCGATGAGCCCTCGTGGATGTTTGTGTTTCATAACGTTTGGACGGTTATACCGAAGCCATTACGGCCCCGGTATAACCAGAGGTTGAATCCTCCTTCGCTTATTCGGCGAGAATCGCGTTAACTGCTTTTTCGGCGTCATTCAAGGCCTTTTGTGCCGAAACTTCGCCGAAAATCGCGCGTGTGAGGTTGGTATAAACCGCATCCTTAATGCGTGAATCCGCAGCGAGACCGGTCATTCCAGTGAGGTTCGCCATGTTACTGCGTTCCACCTCAAACATGCGAACCTTTACGGGATTGTCCGCTTGGAATTCGGGATCGTTTAGGGCTATGTCGTCGGCAGCTTTGTTTCCGCTGAGAGTTCCGAGACTGCTTACGATCTCCTGAGCCCATTTGTCGCTGGTGACGATCTTGACGAAATCCCACGCCAAATCAGGATATTTAGTGGTGCTGGTAATCCCAAGACTGTGATAGTTTGGAACTGCATAGTTACCAGGGAATGAAGCCACACCAATTGTGTCCTCATTGGCCCAGTCACTGTTTGAACTGAACGCGTTAAATGCCGTTACGTGCGCGTTGAGCATACCCGCCTGACCAGCGCCAAATGCTCCATTTGGCTCAGCCCAACGTCCTGTCCACGTTACTGCGGGAATAGCACCTTCATCGGTGAGAGCTGTCAATGTCTCGAGTACTTCAACCGCCGCCGGTGTGTTAAACGCTGCTGCTGATTTATCGGATGTAAGGATTTCAACACCGTTGCTCGCAAACAGCGGCCAATAGAGCCAGTCGAAGTTAAGCGTGATAAACCCGCCCCGTTCATCTTCGGTTAATGCTCGGGAGTATTCAACTAGTTCTTCCATCGTTTTTGGCGGACCCGGAAGACCGGCTTCCTCAAACATCGGTTTATTGTAGAACAGCACGGTTGAAGGGGTGTAGAGAGGAAGCATATAGTAGTTGCCATTAAAGTTTGCTGCTGCCTCGAACAGATCGGGGTAGAAACGATCCTTTACGGCAGGTTCCGCTGCAAATCGTTCGGTCAAATCAAGGAGAACACCATCCGCCGCGTATTGGTACCACAGGGCACCCTGTACGTCGATGATATCGGGCGGATCTCCCGCTGCGAGTTGTGTCTGGAAGTAGGTAGACCACTCGCCCCCCTTTACGTCAACCCAATCGATCGTCGCATCGGGATGCATCTCCTCAAAGTCAGCGATCCATCCATTAATCTGTTCCTCGTAATGGGGCAAGTTCCATGTCAAAAGTGTAAGTTCTTTGGGTGCTTCTTCCTCCTGCCCACCGCCGGCAAATGCAGAACCGAGTGCCACTAGTGCGATCAATGTCACTAATAGAATTCGTCGATCCATAAGAGCCTCCTTTTTTTCTTTCCTTAAATAAGTAAACCACGCCTTTGCATATGTGTCAAACACAAATTACTTGAAGATAGGAAAATTTAACGAGGAGCGCTAGCCGAAACTCGAAAAAATCAGAGACTTCGGGATAAAAAATCGGCACAAATCACCCTACCGGATCGGGCCGCCGCACTGAACAACTCGATCTGCAAGGTACGCATGCACACGGTCGCTCCCGCCGTGTTTTGGATCAGTCTGTAGGGTGACAATAACTACCTTTTTCCCGGTTAAATCTGCCTCACCCAAGAAAGCATTAATCGCAGGATTCCCATTTCCCGCCCATATAGGTGAACACAGATAAAGGGTATCAAATGACGCCGTACGCTCACACGGCTGTCCAAGCAGTCGTGAGGATCGCTTAAGACTGGCCTGGAACCCGCTCTTTAGAAAACCCCAAAGACCTTTTCTGGTCCCCTTCTCTTCCAGGGGAATAAGCGCCCCCTCTGTTTTCTCCACAACACACTCGGCAACAAAGCGGGTGTTCCCAGTCCTTGAATAATACACAATAGCTACGGTCACTTCTCCTCCTCTATTTCAACAATAATATAACTCGTACCTCGTCACTAGACCTTGCATATCTGATCACCCCCAGCTAATAGAACTCCGCAGCTTCTTCCTCTCGCATTGAGTGGCCGGAGTTCTAAATGAATTTCCAGTTGAACCAGCAGATTATGTGGTATACTCTCCCTGGTATGAAATATCACAGGCGTTCATTTAAGCGGAGCGTTGCCTATGCGCTGCGGGGCATACATGGTGCTGTGAAGTATGAGTTTCACATGCGCGTGCATATTGTGCTGGCCGTGCTGGCGGTCTGTTTTGGTTTTGTGCTGAGAATTAGCCATGCCGATTGGATGTACCTTACTATTACGATTACCCTGGTGCTGTTTGCGGAACTGGTGAACACCGCTATAGAGTCGTATGTGGACTTGGCGACCAAGGAGATCGAAGAGGAAGCACGGGTGGCAAAGGATGTTGCTGCAGGGGCGGTCTTGGTTACCTCGGTCCACGCAGTGCTCGCCGCGTTTATTATCTTCCTGCCTAAAATTATCTCTTTCCTTTGAACCATCGTTTAAACAGCTTTGACACGTTTCTCTTTTTTGTGTATATTATAAGTAATATATAGGAGAAACAATTATGCTAAATATACTCATTATCGGCGGGGTTGCGGCCGGAGCTACTGCTGCCGCCCGAGCTCGGCGTGTGAACCAGGATGCGACCATCACCCTGATAGAGGCCGGCCCGGATGTGTCCTTCGCAAACTGCGGCCTGCCCTACTACATCGGAGGCGATATAGAGCATCGATCATCACTCATCCTTGCAAGTGCCCAGACTTTCTACGACCAGTACAGGGTAAATGTGCACACCAATACCGAGGCTATCCGGATTGACCGGAAGGACAAGTATGTGCTGGCTCGGGATAAACAGGATCATAGCGAGAAGCAGTTTGCCTACGATAAGCTGATTCTCGCCCAGGGGGGGAAACCGCTGGTGCCGCATCTGCCGGGGGTAGAAAGGGACCATGTGTTCCAGCTCTGGACCCTGGATGATATGGACGGCATTGATAATTTTATTGAAACCAATACTCCAAAGACCGCCGTGGTGGTGGGCGGAGGGTTTATCGGCCTTGAAATGGTTGAAGCCCTGGCTAAGCGGGGTATGAAGGTGCGGCTTGTAGAGATGGCCGACCAGGTTATGCCGAATATGGAGGCGGAGTTTGCGGGATATCTGCAGAAGGAGCTTCTGGACTATGGGGTGGAACTGCATCTGGGTACCTCGCTGAAGGAGATCGAGGAGAGCCGTGTGCTTCTTAGCAACGGGAAATCGGTAGATGCAGAGTTTGTTCTTCTGTCCGTAGGGGTACGCCCCAGCCTGAAACTTGCGGAGAACGCGGGGCTCGAATTAGGCGATGCGGGGGGACTGTTGGTGAATAACC
>Ga0102938_10000530_pt1 | contig 28031 bp, 8 predicted proteins | sample SalPonR2_B_D2_MG_FD_84516 | JGI IMG/M metagenome (GOLD analysis project Ga0102938, IMG submission 84516) | Salt pond soil microbial communities from South San Francisco under conditions of wetland restoration - Salt Pond MetaG R2_B_D2_MG | ecosystem: Environmental > Aquatic > Marine > Intertidal... | reverse complement strand
TTGGAGCGAGAATGCGACCAAAAATCGGCCACGACCGGTCGACGATGCGATCACGAACCGATCGACCGCCATGGAGGCTCTCCAGAATTCGCATAATTCGGCCGCGCACCCCTCAAGAGGACCGAAAATCCCTGCCGTCACAATTCGGCCAAAACTGCGACATCAAAAAGGCCGGTAACAGCTTGGGTAGAGCTGCTTGGTTTCTCATCCTTGATCTCGTAAGTGGAGGCCGCATTGTCGCTCATCGGCCCCTTACTGGAACCCCTCCGCAGAGCCGGTCGGCTCGTCGCGATGTGCTAGCAAATCGAAGTCGCTCAAACACGAGGAAAACCGACACTCCGTCACTCACCGGGAGTTGCTGCTCTTTTCTGGCTCCAACACCAGAAGTGATGCGGATTGCCGACCTCGCTCGTTAAGGCAGAAGAAAACGCAGGAACAGTCTCGCTCCGTTAATGAAGCCTCCATTGATTACGTCAGCGTCCTTAACAAAGTCACTTTGGTTAGGCGGCTTCGGAAGACCACTTCCCCATTGTGCTCCCTGAAGCAATGTCGCGAGGAGTATCCTTCCCTCTAGAGCCAGAGCTTCGATCTGAGCAGCAATCATCCGATCTCCGAGTGCTTCTCCAGCATCGTACCCGCCCAAATATGTACCTGCAGCGTTGAGAGGCGTTGTGATATTCAGCACTCCATGATTGTGGTTAATGGATGAAATGGCCCATTCAAAGACAAGCAATTTAGACAGGTCATTCATCAAACGATCAACTGCTGCTGACTCATCTAACGTGTCGAGGAAGTGCCCGACGTAACGTAAGGAACTCGTAGCGAACCCTTGGAGGAATCCGATAGGTGCTAGAGCAGGGCTGTCAAGTCGGTTGTTAATTTGAGCTGCGTAACTGAATATCGCTGTCATGCCGGTCGGATCAATTCCGTTCAGCGGTGAATTGCCGACAAACCGCTGGAGGTTGAGATCTCCTCCCGAAAAACCCAACGGATCCACGTTTTGAAATGTCCCGTTAACTGGTGAATAATATCTCGCCCGAAAATAGTATTCACCGATTGATCCATCGTATTCTCTTCCGGTGAACAGAGGCGCATCGCTGATGTCGTTTTCTGCGTCGCTCAAGACCATGCCGAAGGCACTAAATGTGACGTGCATTGTTTTCTCGGCGGCGGGTGTCACCCTATCACGAATGGATCCCAATCGGTCGGCAAGATGCCAGCGTAACAATGCATTCACTTGATGGGTTGCCAATATGCGGTCGATGGAATTCCCGAAGAGATACCTTGTCGGAGGCCGCTCCGGACTACCACTAACATCAATCCATTTGTTGTCACTGCTATAAATGAAATAGAGAGTATCGAGGCTCGGCTGAGCAGCTTGATTAAGGGTAGCACGCCTCGATACACGCCGACCGAAAGCGTCGTAAGCGTACTCGATGCTTTGGGTTAATACGCCTGCCCCACCCGTTCCATTCGGATCGCTGCTCCAGTTGTCGACTCGGACTAAGCGATTGTGGTGGTCGTACTCGAAGGTGCGAGTCTCCCCGGTTTCGAGATTGACTCTTTTGACTTGGTTGGCTTCTTCGTCGTACTCGTAGCGGTAGGTGCCGTCGCTGACGAGTTGGTTCGCGGTGCTGGTGGTATAGGTGCGGGTTTCGTCCCCGAACTCGGAGGACTCGCGGTTTCCGTTTGCGTCGTAGACAAACACTTCGTCAGGCTGTGTGTCGAAGTCGGCGAGAGTAAGCTGACCGGTAAGGTCGTACTCGTAGTCGATTGTTTGTTCGTACTGGCTGTCTTGATGTAATCGGGCTTCGTGGGTCAGCAAGCCGCCGAAGTCGTAGTCGTAGTCGTAACCGGCGAGTAGCTCGTCGAGGGCGTCGCGGTGGATAAGATCGTCGCTGCGGCCGGAAAGATCGTAGGTTCGTTCGGTGCGACCGACCAACGTGTTGGCGTCGAGGTCCGAGTAACGGCGCACTTCGGCTTCTCGTCCGGCGGCGTTGTAGAAGAAGTCGACTCGGGCTGGATCGACGTCGGGGTCTTCCCCAGTCGGAAGATCGGCGTCGTACCACTTGCGGACTGAAAGGCGGTTGCGGGAATCGTATTCGGATTCGACGGTGACACCTGCGTCGTCTTCGGTGAGCGTGACGTTGCCTTGAGCGTCGTAATCGTAAGTGAGGATGACTCGGGGGACGCCGCGGTCTTCGTTGGGGTTGTTGTCAACGGACGTCAGGCGGTTGAGGATGTCATAGGTGTACAGGTAGCTGCTGTTGGGATCGACGGCGGTCAGCATGTTGCCCAGCACGTCGTAGGCGAAATTGCTGGCTTGCACCAAGTCGTCCATGTTGGCAGCGTACCAGCGTTCTTCTTCCAATCGTCCGGCATGGTCATAGTCGAACTCGCGACGGCGGGCGTTGCGGTCGATCGTCTGGCTTTGGTTGCCTTCGGCGTCGTAGCACGTCAAACGGACGTGATCGGCAGCGGTGTTGGCTTCGCATGATGCACCGCTGGACGTTTCCAACGCGTTGATCGCTTCGTCGATCGACAAGCCTTCGTTGTAGAACGGGTCGCGTTCCTCGCTGACTCGGTTCAGGTCGTCGTAAACCCAGGTGGTGATGTTTCCGACCGGGTCTTGTAGCAAGACTCGATTGCCCCCCGCGTCATAGCGGAACTCAACCACGCCACCCAACGCATCGGTTTGCTGGATCAGACGATCATTTTGGTCATACTCAAAATCCGTGATGCGGCTTTTGCGTTCCTCAACCGGTGTCGCGGGTGACTCAAGCAGCACGCCGTCGGCGTCCAGCGATTCGGGGCTAACGATGATTTCCCAATCGAGTAGCTGCCCGTCGTAGAAACGTCGAACGACGGTTTGCGGATGATCGGGATCGCCATCCACGCCGCTGCGTTCTTCGATCACGCGACCCGATCGGTCGTAGTCAGTCTCACGAAGCTCGACCAGTGTGTCGTCGGCTTCGTAGTAGGCTTCGCGGGTGACTTGCCCGAACTGGTTGTATTCCAGTTCTTGGTAGGTGTCGTCAGCAAAGATCACTTTCGACGGTGAGCCGCAGGGACAAGCGTCCGTGTAGTCGAACGTGGTTACGTTGCCGTTGAAGTCGGTGAAGCTGGCTCTGCGGCCTTGCTCGTCGTAGGTGAAGCTGGATGTATCGCCCAGCGCGTTGGTGATCTGCGTGAGGTTGCCGTTGGCATCGTATTGGAAGCTGGTCGTTGAATTCTTAGCGTTCGTGATCGAACGGACTCGGTTGCCCGCGTCGTAAGTGAACCGGGTAACGATGGGCTTCTCGAAAGGCTCGACCTCGGTGCCGATTTCGAGAATCTGCATCACGTTACCGCGAGCGTCGTACTCGCGATCGGTGATGAAGCCGCGGCGGTCGATGATGCGGGTTTCCAGGTCCGGATTCTGCGCGTCGTTGTACTCGCGGAACGTGGTGTTTCCGAGTGGATCGATCTCTTCCAGCACGTTGCCGCGATCGTCGTAGATCAGCGTGGTTTCGTTGCCGTTTCCATCGCGGAGGATGCCGGTGTTGTTGTCGGTATCGAAGTCACGGTCGTCGACTCGGTTGCCCGCAGCATCGATGACGCCTTTGAATTCAAGCTGGCCGGTATCGGGATTCGTTTCGTAGACCGCTTTTACGACTCGCTTATCCAGCGAGTCGTAGGCAGCGTCCAGGTAGTGCGCCGGTGAATCCAGGTATTCGTAGCGGGTTGTCAGGCCGGCTTGATTCGTCACGCTGGTCAGGTCACCACCAACGTCGTAGGTGTAGACGATGGAATTGCCCGCCGTATCGACGACTTCCGTGATGCGATTGCGATGATCCCGCTTGAACTCGATCGAGTCGCCCGACGAGTGACTGATGCCGTCGTTGGTGAAGGAGACGACGTTGTCATTCAGGTCGGTGATCGTTCGCAGGCCGTCGATTTCACCGTAGCGGTAGCGCAATCCGTCCTTTGTCGTCAGCGTGTAGACGTTTGGGTTGATGCCAGATCCGAGCAGGCCGAGGATGCCGCCTCGTCCAACTTGGGTTTCGTCAATCGTCAGTGTGTCGTAAACGCCGGGATCAGGCTCGAAATAGGGCGTGTAGACCGCACCGAAGAAGCTGGCAGAGGACAGGCGTTCTTTGTAGGTGAATCCGACTCGCTGGCCGGACGGGTTGGTCAGGTAGACCTTGGTCGTATCAGGCACAAACCTGTCGTTGCCACCGCTGAAGACTCCGCCTTCGCCCAAGGCCCCGACTTCCAGAATTCGAGCGTCTTGAACGCCCAGCGTCCAGCCAAACCCAAAGTCACCCTCGTCGTTGGCGTTCAGCGTGTCATAAGATCGGGTGACTTCGATCGGAATTCCGTTTAGCGGCAGGCTGAGGTCGGTGAAGGACAACTGGAAATTGCCCAGTTGCACATTGCCTTCGACGTTGACGAGCGTTGGCTGAACAAAGCCGCGCCCGTTGGTGTCGTAGGCGGCAACCGCGATGACGTAGGCGTCGTTGCCCAAGCCCGAGGGATCGAAGCTGGCGATTTCGCCATCGACGACTTCGTCGGTGGACTGATGGAACTGCACCCAATCCGAATCGCTGAGATCCAACGAGGTCAGTGAAACGCGGTCGGCACGCGAGTAGAACGCTCTGTAGTACCAAAGATTGTCTTCGGGATCGTCGACGGAGCCGACAATCGAAACGACGTTGGTGACGCTGTCGCCGATGGCGGGGCTGGTGATCGTGACGGTCGGAGCCTGATTGTCGGTCGGGTCGCCGCCGGGATTGTCGGGCAAGTTCGGATCGTCCGTCGGCGGTGGGTTGGAGCCGGCACGACCAGCGACGGTCAACGTTGCGTCGGATGTTCCTTCGTTCCCCGATGCGTCGATGGCCATGGCAACTAGAGCGACCGAGCCAATGGAGGTCGCTTGTAAAGTAACTGCGCCTGACGCGTCCAACGAAACGACGTTTCCGTCGACCGAAAGTTGCACATCTTCAACACCGACGTTGTCCGTCGCGCCCACTCGTACGGTGTAAGTCGATCCGATATCGACTTGGGCATCGCCCGCCGCCGATGTGCCGCCTGCCGTCACGGTGATGGATACGTTCGGTGGAACTTCGTCAGCGACCATGTCGATTGACCAGGATTGCGAGTCTGTTTGACCGCGATTGTCGAACACCTCGACCGTAACATCCTGAGGGTCCGTGTCCGTCACGTCGGATTGCCAGATGATCCGGCCGAAACGATCGATCGACATTCCGTCGGGCACACCTTCGGCAAGGCGGTAGGTTAGCGGATCGCCGTCAGGATCACTCGCGCGAACGGTGTAGCGATAGACAGCACCACTGGTCGCGGTTTCGACGGGATCAGACTGAATCTCCGGTGGGCTATTGACGGTGACGCTTAGCAGGTAGCCCTGAGTCGACTTTGCGCCATGTTCATCGGTCGCTGCGACGTTGATCACGCGTTCGCCAGCGTCCGCTTCCGCAGGCGTCCAGGTGATCAAGCCGTCGTTAATCGTCATCCCGCTGGGTGCGTCGTCGGGAAGTGACAGCACCAAGTCGTCACCGTCGGGATCGATGGCGGTCACTTGGTACTGGTAGACCGAGTCCACTTCCGCTGTGAAGACAGGATTCGACGTGAAGATCGGCGCACGATTGCCTTTCGTTCCCTTGGCTGGATCATTCGGGTCGACCAACTCATCGGAACTGCTGACGACAACCTTGTACGCTTGCGTCCCAATGTTGATGCCGTCGCTGACCTCGATCGCCACATCGTGCGACGCGATCTGATCCGTCGTCGGCGACCAACGAATGACCGCCGTTTGCGCATTGATGCTCATGCCCGCTGGAGGATCGACCAGCGACCACGTCAACGCGTCGTCTTCGAAGTCGTCCGCCCGAACCGCATACAGATAGACTCGGTCCGTTAGGGCGACTGTTGGCGGAATCGACAAAATCACCGGTGCCAGATTGTTGCAGCCGACGTGCAATTCGTATCGCTGTGTGAATTGTCCCACCAGCGGATCGGTCGCCGTCACCGCAACGATATGCGAACCAAGTTGTTGATCGTCGGGCGTCCAGCGGATGGTGCCAGTTTGCGAATCGATCGACATGCCACGAGGGGCAGCATCGAGACTCCAGATGAACGAATCCCCGTCCGGATCCTCTGCCACCGCATCGTAGGAATACGTTTGATCAATAACCGCGACCGCGACCGGAACGGACGTGATCACGGGTGTCTGGTTTTGATCGATGGAAGTCAAGACGATTTCAAAGCTCTGGGTCGTTTCCGCGCCTCGGCCATCGGCCACCACGACTTCCACGGGCACAGTGCTGGCCGCATCATTCGGGACATCCCATTCAATCAGACCTAGATCTGAAATCTCCATCCCGGCCGGCGGTGAGTTGAGCGAATACGTTAGCCGATCTCCATCGGAATCCGATGCTTCGATCACGTAGTTCCAAGGCAAACCAACTCGAGCAGATTGACGAGGGGTAGAGGTGATCTCAGGATCGGTGTTCGCGGAGTTTATATCCCTCACATCGACACTCCAAGACTGGGTGTCGATTCCACCACTACTATCTACGACGGAGACCGAGAATGCAGCACTGGCTCCAATTGCGGATGACGGAACATCCCAAACCAGCGTTGATTGTCTGGCAATCAACTCGCCTGTCTGCTCGTCATGCAACTCTTCTGTTTCGATTGCTGCCCCAATCGGTCCCTCCTCGATTGAGAAAGAAAGAAAGCTGTCTTCGGCATCTTGAGCGCGGAGGTTGTACCGATATTGTCGAGTTCCCACTGCCCTCAGGCCGGGTGAGGATGTAATGATAGGCGATGAATTCGCGAGCGAAACTGCGATTGAGAAGGTTTGTAAAGCAACGCCGCCTTGACTGTCTTCAACTCGGAGCGACACATCAGCTGAGCCAGTTTGTTGCCCGGTCGGGATCCAGACTACGGTTCCAAGAGTTGGGTGAACAGTCATCCCTGCTGGAGCGAAAGGCAAACTAAATGCAAGGGGTAAGTCGTTTGGATTACTGACCTTTGCATCATACCGAAAGAGTTCCGTAGCGTTCGCAAAGCCACTTGGTTCTGTGATAAAAGCGAGGTCATCAGTGCTGTTCAGTATGTTGCCAAAGTGGCCGGTCACGAAGGGTGCATCTTCCGGCAGAGTGAATGGATGTGAGTTTGGGATTGGCGCTGTCGAAGTCCACCCTGCTTGCAGCTCCTGCCGTAGTTCATAGTCGCCATCTGGTAAGGAGTCGAACCGGTAATTGCCTTCGTGATCTGATACACGGAAGGGTTCGCCAGGATTTCGCACGCCATCTCGATTTAGGTCGGCGTAAACAATCCATCCAGGCAGTGACGGTTCGAGAAACGTCAAGCTTCCGGCATCAATGCCAGAGAAAATATCAAGAAATTCGTCGGTACTCGTAATCCGCCTGGTTTCAGGATCGATATCGCGAAGAGCTTCGAGAGATGAGTCGTCACCGATACCAAAGGCTTGGATGTTGACACCTCCATTCCTCAAGGTTGCGACTTCGTCACGAAAATCGCCGCCATTGGGTTCTCCATCGGAAAAGAATATCAGGTTCGACGATGCTGGCTCGCTGCCGTGCGCGTCAAAGTGATCGATAGCGCGTTGAAGCCCGACGTCGAAATGGGTGCCGCCACCTGTGCCGATTGTTGAAATCGCCTGAACAAAGTCTAAGGTCCCGTTGGAGTCATTGTCAGCGCCAAGAGTTGTAAATTGTTGGATTCCATCAACGCTTGGGTCCAAGTCTAAGGTGCGCACCTCTGGATTATTGATCCCAAAGAACCCACTTCCGAAAAACAGTACAACACTCAGTTCTGCTGTTCCTTCAAACCCTCTGTCAATGAGACTGTCATGCAACGCAATCATTCCAGCAATCGTTGCATCCATTCTGGTATCTGAAACTCCATCCCCATTTAGGTCGCCAACGGGATCGCCTTCAAAAGCGAACTGCATACTGCCGGAGCGATCGACAACAAACACAATGTCCGGATCATCTCCAACAATCAGATCGGTATCCCGAATTCCGTTACGGTTAAGATCCTCGAAAAAGTAACCTGAGACTTGAGCATTACCGGGCAGCGGTACATCGACTTCGAAGACCTGCTGATCCTTCGCACCAAGGGTATCCGTCGCTTCGACCGAGATCGTTTGCTTCCCAGAAAAACCAAATGGGATCGGCCATGACAAAAGCCCTGTTTGAGGATCTATCGTGATCCCTGCATGTGTAGTCTCCGATGTTAGGCCGTACTGCAACGCATCGTTTTCAGGGTCAATCGCCGCAACTTGGTACTCAAACAGGCCGGTTTGACCACTCGCTGCATTACCAGTAACGGTCGGGACAGACGCCGACATTCTGACGTCTACATAGCCCTCTACCCCCGAATCCCGAGCTCGAATAGCAACGAGGTTCTCGCCTTCAACCAAGACGTCGTCAGGTACAGAGAAAATTTTTGAATCTCGGACAGCGCAACCGCCACTCGACTGAAACCCGTTCGATACGTCAACACCGTTCACGAAGACTTGTATATCGTTATCAATTGCTGCACCAATCTCGACCCTGGTCGCTCCTGGAGGAAGCACCACACTTCGACGAAGCAAGATGTCGGTGTTTAAGGGCCAGAAAGTTTCGAGCGCGCTGCCGCCCAATGGACAGTTCGTGCCTTCGCCAAACCCTCCTTGCCCAACTTCGAAATTCGAAGCATCGAAGTCAACTGCTTCGAATCCCGACATTTCACCAAAGTCAACTACTTCGTAATGCCACTCGCTCTGGTAGGGGATAAGTTCTGTCTCCGTGAAGAAGGCAGAGCCAGCACTGACTGGGGGAGTGCTAATGATCGCAGGAGCGTAATTACTAGCTGTCGGCTTGACACAGATGATGTAGCTCTGCGTTACAAAACCGTCATTTCCATCCTGAACCTCGATGACTACCGGATGATCGCCCACTTGAGAGACCGTCGGAGCCCAAGCGACGAGGCCACTCGCACTGTCTATGGTTAAACCGGAAGGCCCTTCGGAAACAGAATAGGTGAGCGTATCGTCATCTGGATCTGAAGCCACCACTTGATATTCGTACGCATCCAGCAACGATGCTTCTTCTTGTTGAGAACCCGGGTCAATCACGGGAGTCGCGAAGGTCGTAGGCGTGCTTGTAATCACCGGCGGACGATTTGGCGGAGCCTCGCTGACGACGATCGCGTACCCTTGGTTCGCTGAGCCACCTCGGCCGTCTTCGACGAGCACGGAGATGTCGTGCAGGCCGGTGTTGTTGATGGTCGGTGTCCAAGCGATGACTCCTGTGTCTTCGTTGATCTCCATTCCGTCAGGCGAGACCATTAAGGAGAACGTCAGTCGATCGTTGTCGGCATCAATCGCGTCGACGTCGTACGTGTACTCGCGATCGTAGGGCGCTTCCAGCGTTGGGATCGTCGTGATGACCGGGGCTTCGTTCAGCTTGCCAAGAAAGACGAGTTCGTAGTCGAACTGGTTCTTCAGCCGATTGTGGAATGCGATCGTGAGCGGCCCCGACGTCTCGTCGGTTTTGAGCGTTCCGCCATCAACCACACCGGTGAAATCGTAGTACGGAGTTCCATCAGGCATGACACCGTCAGCTTCGATGACCGAAACAGTCGGATCGCTGATGTTTCGCACGCCGACCAACAGCGGAACGTCACTCTCAAACACTCCGTCGTTGCGCGTCGACAGATCAACATAGAGGTTGCGTTCCTGTTCATTGAACGAGGTGCGACCGTAGACGCCAGAGAAAGATCCGGTCGTGTCAGTGAACTGCGAGAAGTCTATGGCACCTAACGGATTTGAAATGCCGTCGACTTCGAGGACAAGCGAGGCCGAATCGCCGCGTTCATCAATTGCAGAGACCGAGACGGAATTCACTCCCGGCTCAATGTTGATCAATGCGAAAAAGTTACCAGAGGGGTCCAAGATATCGACGGGACGTCCATTTACTCTCACATCTATGATTGAATTCGATGTGTTGCCAACTTCCGCGAAAACCCTCGCTGTTCCCGAAATAAGCTGCGTTGTTCCCGCTTCAACTCTGTTGGACGAAATTGATGCCACTAGCGAGATTTGATCTTCACCGACTGGGTCAAAACGGTCACGGTACTGCCACGAAACAATGTCGTGGTTGCCCCAATTGGACCCCGTGCCAGATGTAAAGCCAACAAACGCAGTTGAACTGTTGATCAAAGAGGGAACGTCGAGTTCACGCGATAGAACCGGATCGGCAGGTCGTTGGTCAGTCTGACTTAGTCGAACTTCGAGGATTGCTCCGTCGTAGTCGACCCAAGAGTACCAAAGTTCTCCGTTATCAAAATTGGGCTGTACAGTCGCCGTGAACTCAGCTCCCGCACCATGGTTGACGCTTCCACCAAGGTTGATTGCAACGTGATTTGAATTGGGGTCGTTGTTGCCAGGGTTACACCAAGTGTCAAATTCGACGCCAATGCTGTCTTGAATGCCTGCATAGCCAATCCCTTGGCCAAACGATCCGATTCCAGAGCTAACAGATTGGACAACGAATACGATGCCATCCGCTCCAGTCTCGCTGTCGCAATCTGAAACTCCTCCACCTGGATCCGAAATGCGAAAACTGAATGCTGTGCTGAAATCCGCCGCATTGACTTGAGTCTCGCTAAAGACGCTGCCAGTCTGAAAGCGACGCGCGGGAGTGATACGTAAGACACTGCCGTCTGTAGTTTCGACAACGGATGCCGCACCATTAAGCACCAATTGCTCGGGCGACGCGAAGTCGAAAAATTGCACTCGACCAATCTGCTGGCCATTGATCTCGCTGGTGGGGTTGTCGCCTCCGATGGACGACACAACCAGTGGTGACGAGACTGCGGAAGGTTCGACCGATCGTTCTAGACGAATGGGCTGACTGATCGTTCGCTGTGTGGATGAACCCGACGTATCCGGGGTCGGCTGAAGGCTCGAAAACGCTACGTTGCGTGACGAACTATCGGTAATCGCCACGCTTTGCATGGCAACCCGAGACTCTTGATCGGCATCGTTGTTCGCCAACCGAAAAATCAGCGTCGCTTTCTCTCCGGCCAACGTTTCGTCGACGTCCACTTCGACGGTTGCCTCAGCCTCACCAGCAACATCAGACATCGTGACCGTCACGGCATCACCTGTTTCCATCCCGTTGTCCTCGGTCACGTTCAGAAATGCATCGCGACCAGCTTTAAAGGGATCGACAATCGGATTTCCGAATCGGTCAACCAGGGCGACTTCAAAGGCGTCGTTAATGAAGTCATTGTCAGTTTTGTCAAAACCTAACGCCGAGTAGGTAAATTTGACCGTGCCCCCGCTCTCGGGCACGGTGAACGAAGTGTCAAGAGAGACGGTGAATGAATCCCCCTCGGTCAACACCGCAGCGCAATCCTGAACAATGACGGTCCCGCGACCTTGATCGGTTCCTCCGCTTTCGTTTACTAACCAATCCGTCAGGTTTTGGTCGAAAGTGCAGTTGCCAACGTTGACAGTGAATGACTCGGTGTCGCTCAGATTCGGTATCGCTCCATCGAAGACCGAGACGTCGATCTGATAGGTTTCACCAACCGCGTCATCGGGTGTGATCCACTGAAATGCCCCAGACGCCGGATCAATCGATGCACCGGGGGGCGCGTCATCGCCAAGTGAATATGTGAGAGCGTTTGCAGGAACATCAGCGTCGGTCGCGACCGCCGTGAAAGTGACCGTCTCCCCGGGCTCGACGTTGAGATCCTGGATCGGCTGAAGCACTGGGGCTTGGTTGACTTCGAGCACGCTGATGGCGAAGGTTTCGGTGGTCGAAGCCCCTTCTGGGTCGGTTACGCGAAACGAAAATTCGTATTCGCCTGGACCTTCTGCCTCGGTCGGTGTCCATGTGTAGGACAACGAAGTGTCATCAGAAACCAAGACGCCCGGGCCATTGATGTACTCAATCGAAAGGTCTCGACGTTCGTGATCCGCGTCAGAGATCTGGATGGTTAACGTGAGCTCGGAAAGTTCATCGATCGTTTGATCCGCGATCGGCTCAATCACCGGGGTGGCATTCGGATCGTACGGTTCTCCAACCTCGACCGTGACTTTGACGTCGTCATAGCCTCGATTACCGACCGAATAGATGGATGAAGGTGACGCAAACATCTCCCATCCAATCGACATGGAGTTTGCGTCCTCGGTCGTGACTTGGAGATGGTCTTCTGAAACACCGCCACCAACGGCTTCCTGCATGATGTAGACGCCAATGTGCTGACCGGCGGTGAAAGTGACGGTGTGACTGTCTCGGGCAAGCCCCAAACGGGAATGCACAACATGGCGTTCTTGCTTGTCGAAGACGGCTTGGGGGTAGTCGGGGTGTTCTGGTGCTAGACCGTCGACGTAGCCTTCGGCATCATCGGTCACGAAGAATCCCAGTTCGTTGAAGTCTTCGGCGCCGAAGGTGCGTTGGGTCGATAGTTCAACAAGTTGAGAGTCGTCGCCGGGAAGCACGCCCAGCATCATGCTGATGAAGCCTGCCGGAGCGAGTTCTGACTCACCTTCGGCTCGAAGCGTCGGATAGACAGGGCCGCCCCCTGCGCGATTCAATCCGTTGATGACTTGCAGTGCATCCAGCGCAGAGACGTTACCGTCGCCGGAGGTGTCGAAGTACTTCGACAGTCGGCTGGGTCGCTCGCCGAGAGGCGTTGATACGCCGTTGCGGCTGAGTTGATTGATGACCAGCAATGCGTCGTAGGCGGTCGCTTGTCCGTCGTTGTTGACGTCCAGTGGGCGGGCCGGATTCTGCCAGCCGCCGCCATCAAGCATTAGTCGAGTCTCCAGCTGCTCGATTTTTGAGCGACGATTTCGTCGCTCGCGGCTTTTTTGGCGGGAAAGCGAGTGGGGACGACGCTTGCTCATGATGTAACGACTTCAAGATGTTGGGGCGTAACCGAACGGGCCATCGGTGGGTGCATCCTAGTCAATTCCGCCTGCAAAATCCCTCCCACGCCTACAACTAGCACTTCCGCAAAAGAGGGCCGTCAACCCTGGTGAAACATCGGTGGCCGCTCCGTAAAGCTAAGAACGACAACAGCTTAACAAATTTTTTTTCCGGCCTCAGTCAATGCTGGAAGACATCAAAACAGTGCGAAAGATTTCAAAACATGCGGGTTTTGCGGATTGTCAGGTGACTTTCGCTTGCATGAACGGCAGAATCAGCAGAACAAGGAATGACGGAATAAACGGAATGACGAGAACCCCCCTTGGAAGTACCGTCTGCGCAATTCGTCGCCCAAGGAAGCCGTTTCATGACCGTTCGATCGATTGCCTCCGTCGTCCTCCTTGCGGCGTCGCTGACACCTGCTCTGAGCGTTGCTCAATCGTCTTGCGACGATGCCCCGCGCGCCGAGGGCGAAGTTATCTGTGACTCGCTGGTCGATGAGTTTAAAGCGGCTGTTCGATGCGACGATCTCGTCCACCGTACACCCGCAATGATCGGTGATTTCTTTTCCGGCGGATCGGCTCGACTGTCAGGGGCATCGATTGTTGATCGCCTAATGGTCGTCGCCGATGACTTGGATGCGTCCAACCCATTGCCAGCAGCTGGATCAACATTGACGATCACTGAACCGGGACCAGTTGGTATCTTCCGAACATCGCTCGGCTCCATCCAAGAGATTCAGTCCCTGTTGCGTGGAGGATCGCCGCTCCCTGCGGCAACGCTGCAGGGGACGATTGGCGACAATGCGACGCTGGCAACATCGCTGACCGTGGGTCAGATCCAAGCCTTGCTGGGCTCAACCGCCCAGGGGTACGACATCATCGGGCTCGATCCACCGCCTGGGACGTACCTAACGGCGGTCGACGGTGTGTTTGCGTCGCAAAATTCAGTCAACGGCACGTCCGTCCTGAATAGCGACGGCTCGGGTGCTGTGTTGCAGGGTGGCCTCGATACGCTCAACGGTGGTGAAGACTTCGATGCTTTCTACTTCTACGACTACCAGGTCGCGCTCGATTTGTTGGTTCCGCAGATTTCTGGCGGTGGCGTCGGTCGAATGAAGATGGCGGAAGGTGGAAGCGTGCTTCCGCAGGATCGGGTGTACTTCCGGTTCAGCTACATCGATGACGTGGTGTACCGGACCAACGGCGTTGGACTCAGTCGCTTCACACCGGGTTTTGAAAAAACATTCGGCGACGGATTGTTCTCGTTTGAAATGCGAACACCGTTCGCAAGCAACACGGTCGTCGATGTGAATTCCGATGGTGGCCGGTCCTTTGGTTCTGCAACATCGGAATTTGGGAACATGACGATGTACCTGAAGGCTCTGTTGCTGTCGTCATCCAACGGAGCCTTGACCGGCGGTTTGGGCATTGAACTGCCTACGGCTGACGGGGTATCGGTTTCGCTGGCCGGAACGCCGTTGCTGGAAGTAGCAAATGATTCGGTGCACTTGCAACCGTTCTTGGGCATGCTTCACTATCACGGGGAGAAGCTGTTCTCGCACGGCTTTGTACAATTCGACTTCGCGACCAGCGGCAATGATGTCCGCATCAATCCGAACGGTGCTGGACTGCGTTCGGTCGGTCGCTTCGCAAACCGAAACAACGTGTTCATCGATTACGGCATCGGTTATTGGTTGTACCGGGGCCACCAAGCGACCGGTTTGACCGGTGTCATTCCGACCTTTGAAGTCCACCACACTAATTCGATTAGCGATGGAACGCCGGTGACAGCAGGAGCGATTTCTCTGGCCTCGGGCAGCATAAGCGTGACCAACTTTGTCGCAGGCACCACGCTTGAGTTCGGCAAAAACAGCAACTTGACTGTCGCTTATGGCGACAGTCTTGATGGAAGTGACCTTCGTCGCGGCGCGTTTCGAATGATGCTGAGCCACCGGCGGTAGGCATGGTCTGACAGCGAGTATGACAGTCCATACTTGATACCCAGAACACTGGTGTAGTCTGAGAACCAATCCGCTTGCAGTTCTTCAATCGCTGACGAAGAGGCGGCGTTGTTCTTCCCAGTTGGGTTCGGCCGCGATGGGGCGGATTTGACGCTTGCGTAGTAAGGCTCGGCCGTCGGTGTAGGGCCGCAGGAAGAGGAGTTTTTCTTGAAGGTCGGCGGCGAGGCACGTGAGATTCAGGATCTGGGTCAGACGGGCGCGGCTGACTCGGCTTGTGATTGGAAACGGCCGGTGGCGAGAAAGCGGTCGAAGTGGATGGCGAGGGCCATCAAGCGGGATAGCCGTGGCAGTCGCCTCCGAGAACAGGACACGAATCTCTGACAGCCGAGCTGACCGATCGGATGTCGAACCGGATTGTTCTCCACGCAAGTAACACCTGCAGTGAAGAGTTTTTGGCAGGTGACGCTAAGGGCGTGGAATCTACTCTTGTCCATCTCGGCTTTCTGTTACACAACTCCACGAAGTTGCATCGACCGAACGGAGTTCGGTCGGAGCGCAACTCGCATCGGTGTGTTGACCGAAGTGAGAATCGCATGGCTGTCAGCGGACGTTCTCCAAAATTCCCAAAGCTGTTAACCATGTGTTAACCGAAACAGTCTGTAAACCTGAGAGTCTTTGAGTTCTCGGCTTGAACGTGCCGGAAGGTACGTTCAACGGAAGTTTCGTTTCGGGGATCCCGGAATCTGAGAGTGGAACGGAGATCGGGTGAGAAATTGCTGATGGTGCCCAGACGCCGGAAAAAGTGGCCGAAAATGACGAACGTGCGTTAACCGAATTTCCGCTCACGGGCGTTAACTGATTCGCCAACGACATGCTCAATCGCTGGGAGTCGTTTACTCGGTGTTGGGTTTTGCTTCCGTTCCGATGGACAAAAACGCTGCCGAACACGTGCTGAAACGCCCGATAGATGAGCTACTCTTCCTTGGAGGGCCGATCACGGTACACATACCAGACATATCCGAAACGGAAAACCAACGTCAGAGCCATTGCAATGGCCACACCGATCAAGATGGTGAAAACTAGGCGGTCGCGCTGGAAACCGTTGATTGCGCCGACGCCTAAGATCCCGATCGCGAGGAATACAGCCTGCATCCACTCAAATTGCCACCAAGGATGCTTCTCTTGGCAGTGTGGGCAAAGGAACCAATACTTGACGTTCGACCGAATCTTCTGAGTGCTATTCGGATTTCGTCCGGAGAATTTCTTACGGCGAGATTGCCATTGTCTGACCTCTTCTCGGCAATAGGGACACCAATCTTCTTTGGGCTGTCGGCTCATGATTCGTCTGACTTTTGCTTCCCACCGTGCAAGAACCCCCTTGCAGTGGCCCAACAGGTACTCTGGTTCGACAGATTCGATGAGAAAACACAAACGTCGGCAAACGCCACAGTGGTTCCAGCAAATGATGCTTGGATGATGACACATCGTACCATTTTCAATGCTCCACCTCGCCCTCTGTATAACAAACTCGTAAAAGCTTGTTTTGACAACGAAGTTGAGTCGATGAAGAAAAGGTACGCGGACTCTTACCCATCGCGAGGGCGTGACATTCGTTAGAAGTCGGCTCCGATCAAAGCAGTCGATTCTTCCGTGCGCCAGACCGCTGCGAGTTGCGCCGCTCTCCTAGACGTAGCGGTTGCATCGCCCTCGGCGAGTTTGGTCGATCGCTTCGAAGCAGTTTCCTCTGATTTTCGGACTATTTTAGAGGAAGTGTGCAGCCGAGCGGCCGCGTCATCTGTTTCCATCCGTGTGACAGGAGGTTCGGAAGGAGCCACATTCTCCGGCTATCGGCCGGCGACGTAGCCCGGCATCGAGGCAATGGGCCGACGGCCTCGGAGTCGTCAACATGTCGATCAGCCTTGAATCCGTCGCCACAAAGTATTTGACCGCCAAGAAACTCTCGGGAGGAACCCGCAAGGAGTACAAATTGACCATTTCCAAGTGAATTACTTGGGGTCACGGCGTGGACGTTGAGCAGATCAATCGTTCCCACATTCGTGACTTTCTGGACTGTGTCCACGAAAAAGGAGCTCACGATGGTGGATCGAATCCAGGCCGGACGGCCAATAAGGCGCGCGAAAACCTCCGAGCCATTCTGTCATGGGCCTGGGAGCAAGATCACCTTGCCAAGCTGCCCCGATTTCCCAGCGCGAAACCACAACGGGATGTCGCCGGGCGACATTACCTGACCAAACCCGATCTCACTGCCCTGTACTTCGCCACCCACCAACTCAGGAAACCCCGTGGCTGGAAGCAGCCTTTCATCGTCGGGCACTACTGGCGAGCGGCATTGGTTTTGTTCTTCAACTACGCCGTCGATACCGGGACCATTTTCAAACTGGCCAGTTTTCACGAACCCATGCTTTGGCGACACATTTCGTGGCGACCTGATCCGCCCAATGGTCAAGGCAAGGATTCCCGATACGGTTGGGTCTACTACCGCCGGGTGAAAACGCGAAAGCAGTTTCATCGGCCGATGAACCGGGTTGTTCATGCCCACCTGAGAAGTATTCGGCCCGAGACCGCTCAGCCGGACTCACCTATTTTCCACGCTGGCAGCTCACGTCCGAATAAGCAGTTTCAATTGCTTTGTGACGTGGCCGGTATCAAACCAAAAAAGGACATTGAGACGGGCGATGAGAAGCCCTGGGTGTTGAAGGATCTTCGAAAGACGAGTGCCACTTACTACGACGCCCATATGCCCGAATCGTCGATCGAAATTCTCGGTCACTCCGTCGGTGGCGTGACTTACCGGCACTATGCCCATCGCGACCCATTGGCGTTCAAAGCGATCATGACGCTCCCTCAGCCAACTGCTTTCCACGCCCTACTGCATGGAGTCCAAGGCGAATGCCCCTGTTGCCGCAGGAAATTTGAGCAAGCCTGACCCGCATGACGGTGGTCTGATGTCCGCAAGCGGCGTCGGTCACCGGTTTGGAAAGGGAATCCGCATCGGTCGCGCGACCGATGCAAGTTTCGCCCCGACCGAAGCGAGTTCAGTAAGGCAGTGGCGATGGTAGCAATGGCTGCTTCAATACCCTTGCGAATCCTGTGCATAAGGGTGGTAACCTGCGGGAGCATAAGCGAAGAAGTCAGTCCAACCGGCCGAGCGCTACGAAACCCCACAAGCTCTGTCTGCGGACATCGAAAGATTCCTTGCTGACGAACCGGTGACGGCGATCCGTGAACCGGTGTCGGTGCGAGCGTGGCGTTGGGTCCGCAAGCACCCCGCGGTCGTCGCCAGTACAGCTGCGGTGTTCTTGGTGAGCGTTTTCGACTCTGTCGCGTTTTCCTCTGTGATAGCCGGCAAGAATGCCGAATTGATTGCTGCGAACGCGGGCGAACGGACCGCTCGCAAAGACGCCCAATCCGCCCAAACAATAGCCGAAGCCAACGAACAGGTTGCGCGGCAGCAAAACGAACTGGCATTTGCGACGCTCACCAGTGTGGCCATGGACCTGCAAGCGGAGTTCGAAGATCTTCCCCGCGGCGGTACGGTTCGTCGACGACTCTTGAACCGGTCGCTGGCGGGTTTCGAGAAGCTCGCCGACGGACTTCTGGTGTCGGGAGCAGCCGATTGGAGAAAGATGCAAACGCTTTGGAAGCTCAGCGACTTGCTGTCAGAAACCGGCATCGGCGACGCGCGCGGCCAGAGTTTAAAACATTGCTAAAGAGCCAAAGTGACCAAACAATGGGCGACCGATAGCAGGTGTCCGTCTCCACGCCAGGTAAGAGTCTCCGGGCCGAACGAGATTCCGCAGCATTCAGCATTCCTAAACACGTCAAGGGACCGAAGCGCCGAACGAGACTTGGTTCTCGACGGCGGGCGATGCCGCGGCCTTCTCTAAAAAAAACATCGTTCGTGCTTGCGGTGGACCTGAACTCTGTATGCTAAGTCCTGCACGAGGCGACCGGTTGGCTGACGATTCCAGCGGACGAGTGGCGTCAGACGCGGTTGTTGAAATCGAGTGAATCGTCCTAGCGGTTGGGAATCGAGAGGCGAAGAGTGCCCTGGCCTTCTGCAGTCACCGACAACTGTCCATCCCAGTATTCGACTCTCTTGCCGTCTTCATCAGCACTCTTCACACGAACCGGTGAGTCTGCGTAAACAGCAACCACTTCCCCGGGGCCGAGCGTCATTAGCTGTAGCTCGGCGGAGAGTGACTCTGACTTGAACGCCGATGCGTACTCGACCCGTAAGGCCACATCATTCAACGCAAAGCGACTGTGATTGCGGACCAGAACTCGCCTACGGATCGAGAAGCCGGTCACCTGAACCTGAATGTCCACCAGATCTCGGAAGCGGCGATGTTGCCGAGGAAAGTCGACACACTGCCGCACTTCCTCGAGATTCGGCAACTTAAGTTCGATGATCGCCTTCTCGAGTTCGTCGAGCCCTCCGTCGACATCACCGCCGGCACTGATAAGACGAGCCAGTACATAATGCGCTTGGGCCGAATCCGGTTCTTGCGCCACCAGCTGGTGCGCCTGCTGAAGTGCCTCCGCTTGGCGTCCGACTTGCGCCAAGGCGATCGCACGCTTCCTGCGTAAGACGCCATCCGGATCCAAGGGGTACAATTCAAGAGCACGGTCTAAGAATGACAAGGCGCGGTGTGTCATGCGATGGTAGCTATCCGTTGTTGATCTGGGATGAGCGTCGAAGCGAACGCCGCGGATCACCAGGCCGGCTGCCAAGCCGTAAAGGCGAGCACGATCCGGATCGTAGATCTCGCCTGCTGGAATCCAAGGAAGCAAATCGATCAGTTGCTTGGCGCACAAATAGAGGGCGGCCGGTTGCTGGGATGTGGAACCGCGAAGCAGAATCAGATCGGCCTCCAACAGTGGATCGCTGCGATCCGATGCAGCGATGAAGGCTGCCGACTGCTGCCGCAGCCACTTGGCCATCGCGGCCGAATTCGTCGGCGATGGCGGCTCGCTGAAAGTCGGCAGATCGAGTTTCATTTCATCGACTGCCAGTTTGTTCCAGGCGGCTTCAAATCGACCTAAAGCGGTCTGACGCTTCTCGAGGATCTCCTGCAACCGCCTACCCGTTTCGGTCTCGGACATCTCCTTCGCGGTCCGTAATTGCCGTTCCAGATCGGCAGACGCGTTTAGCGATGCCATTGCCTGAGACATTCCCCATTCGGAAATCCCGGGGGCCAAATCAAAATCCAGGGTGTGTTCATGGATCAAGCGGTCGGTAATCCTTTCCCGGCCGATCGGTATGCGGATTTTGGTGAGCCCAGCCTCTCCGAGAAAGGCACCCATCAGTCCCGTTATCATGCCGGCCCGAGCTTGAAATTCCGCGCTCCCTTTCAATTCCGCCATTTCGATCATGGCGCGATTCATTTCCGCGAGGATTTCTCGTCGTTGCCGGCTCGTGGCCTCAAGGACGGGGATCACCGAGTGAAGCTCACGATACAGTTCGTTTAACGATGCCGCATGTGACGATAAAGATGCCGCGTATTGCGCCCGGGCGGTCGCCTGCTGCCGAAGTCCGGCCAACTGATCCGCGGTGCCGTCGCGTTCCGATCGCTCGAGAGCAATTCCCAGCTGCCTGCGGGCGGTGGTTAACAAATACAGAGCCTCTTGCTCGGCATTAAAAGGCTGAGCGGCGGGAACTTGATGCTCCGGAGGCGCGGGCACCGTGGGCCCCTGGTAAGACGCTTGCTCGGCATCCCAAACCCATTGCAAACTGCGATTGGACGACGCGATACGTTTGTAGGTATCGCCCGATTTGTTTTCCAAGCGACCGCCGGGACCTTGGAAGATCGCCTCTTCGGATGTCAACCTTAGCAGCTTGCGAGTCTCAACCTCGCCGTCCTGACGCTGAACGTAAACCGGCAGTGGGCCACTCTCCAACATAACGGTGGCTGCACCAGCAGGTGCAGCATCAGGAGTCGGACTGTCTCGTCTTGCGACTTGCGGAGGCGACGACAGCTTCCACAATCGCACCTTCCCGTCCTCCGCGCCGGCTGCGGCAAAGCGGCCGTCAGAGCTGACGGCACAGACACCAAGCCGAGTATCGGGAGCCGGCAGCTCGAGGTTGCGATCACGAACCAGATTCCTAAGGGTTGCCTTTCCTGCGGAGACAAAAACCAGGCGGGAGCCGTCGCCACTCAATGCCAACCCGGTTATCGGATCAGCGCCAATCACAAGCAATTCGCTCAATTTGCCCGCTGGGATATCCACCAGCATGATCGCCCAGTTACCACGCGGCCCGGCGCTCGTCACAGCGACAGTGGATCCGTCCTGGGAGACCGCCAACAGAGCGCCCCCGGTCGTCGGGGTCGTCCGGTTTACCGAGAGGGGATCGCGACGACTATTCTGACCGGGCCTACTGCGGTTCGCGCCATTCGGTCGACGAGTGCCTTCGGTTGGAACCAGTGAGATCTCCGATCGCAGGTTGCCTTCATGCACGTCCCACACGTAAAGCCGCGGTTGCCCCGCTTTGGATAACGCAATGAACAGGGAACCGTCCGCCGAAAACTGTGATGGCGGTGAAGCCGGACTGGGAAGCTCAACTGGATCATCCACCGGCGTCCAGCGAGATTGGGGCGTGCGCGGCCCAAAACCTATTTGTCTTCTTTCTGTCTCCAAACGCCAGCGTTGCAGTCCGCCCTCCGGCTCGGCAACCACTATCACACGCTCGCCGTCGAGAACCGTTAGGGCCAATACGCTGCCGGCATCGACGGGCATCAAACGATGAAACTCGGGTTGAGCAGATGGGATTGGCCAGAACATCATTCCGGTCCGCTTGTGCAGACCTTGACCGCCACCTTCATTCGAATCGCGCATCTGGTTCTCGGTGGCATGTGCGTAGATCGTCCTGCCGTCCTGACTGAACCGGGGGATCATTCGCCGCGCTGTGAGATCGGTTACTCGTGCCACCTTGTCTGGCCGGAACGTCACCAGATCCCAGGTCTGGATAAACTCCTCAACCATGCGAGAGGCTCCGACGGTTCTGACGTTCCGAGCCCGTTCGCCGTCCGCCACCAAGGCCCTGCCGTTCGGGCTGAACGCCAAGGTCTCCCACTTGACGGGACCATGGTCCAACAGTGGCAGGTTTGGCAGCACCCGCGCGTCCGGCGGCGTCGCAGGTGGCTCGTTCTGGGCTCTGGCTTCCGTTGCAATCAGCAATGCGAACAGGACCGTCACTCGTCTGGCGGTCAAGATCCGGAGTGTAGCGATCATTGACGTAACCTTTCCTCGGTCGCCCTACTGGGTGGAGAAAGTGATCGTTGATGGAACAGCGAGCTGAATTTTAACAAAACGGTGATGGCGCTACCATGTTCGTCAGTGAAATCGGCATTTCGGGCTTAGCACGGCTATTGGGCAAGTGCAGTGCGCGATTCGGTTAAAACGTCATGCGGATCGAGGGCGTTGCTCTTACACCTAATCAACTCGATTACTCAGACACCGTTGCCAGCGGAACGGGTTTGCACCGCAGCGGAGGCACGTTCCTGCATGGTTTCAACTTCGGACTTGAATACGGATATTGAGCTTTCTGCTCAAGTGGTTTGAGTGTTTCGTTACGGCGTTGTCTCTGAAACGCGGTCAACGGGTCAGCCTCTGCTAAGCTGCATATGGAACATCTGAGACGTTGGCAGTTAGCAGCGTGTTTGTCATCTCGAGCCCATTCAAGAAAAGTTCGCGCGAAGCTAATGGGGCTCAAACCGTCTTAGCGCAGCAGACGTCGGTCTCTCTCAACTCCACGAGGTTGGACCACCCGGCCCGCCCGAAACGATTTCCATTCGGCGCGGAGGTGCTGCTGACCGAAGCGGGTTTTGGACTGCTGCCAACGCGCACCGGCGGCCGACACCGGGATACTCACCTTCGATGCTCCGATCGATGAAGCCGGTGGACTTTGGCGACAACCGTTTCGGCGCGTCGGTGTCCCAATTTTCGCCACACCGATGCGATTTCTGCCCAGAGTTTCAAGCGTTCGGTCGGTGCAACCTCGTGAAGTTACCAGGGAAGTCTTCTGCTTTGCTAACGGGCCGATCCTTTCCTTTGGCAGTCGCAAGTTTGCAGCTGGCAAAGCTGGCCACGACATTACTTTTCCCCGACTGGATTTGAGTCCTTGAATCTTTCCTTCTTCTTTGGCACTCTCGTTGGTTAAGCCGTCAGCGTTCTTGAGTTCCCGCACGGGCGCGTGTGCGTTACAGACTTGCCGATGGCAGAGGCAGGCCTGACACCAAACAATTCAAACACCTCGTTGAATTTGGCTACATTCTCAGCGGATCACGGCGTCGACGACTTTGCCGCGCACATCGACCTACAGTATCTTTTTCCGGCCGAATTCAAAGTTGCAACGCCAAAGACGCCCTGAAAATTCTCACAACCCACTGAGGTGATCGCCAGTCTGCGCTTCGTTTCGATGGGAGTTGGCGTTGCACAAGAAGGCGTCATTGCATCAGGTATTCGCGCAGAATAGACTTTTTTCAACTGCCAAGTTGGACCGCATTTCCAAACATTTCTGGCGGCTTGCGAGAGCGGCGTTCGTTGGGGCTATGTGGCCAGCAAGACTCAACGCTGCACGCATGAAAACTTCGAAATGGAGAAAGTCTCGATGAACTTCACAGGCACGCATTGGTACATCTCCATTTCCGTGCTGTGCGCAATTGCATTGCAGCCCTTGTTTCCTCGAGCAATCGCCCAAACAAAGTCACAAGACTCACCAGCGATACCAATCAACATCCGAGTTTTGGTGCTGAATTACGACCCTTTTTTCGAGGGAAAGAGGCTTCATGATGTCTTGAATTTTAACGACCCAAGAGAGTTGACGAAGGGATACATTCAAGATCTTCAGGAGGCGACCGGTGGCCTCGTGCGGTTTCAAATCGTTGAGTGGCGAGACCTGGACGAAATCTACGCACGAGAGGATGGGCAACGGTATGAGGTTGGGCAGTATGTTCGGAATCGGCGCGCAGGTGGTGGCTGGCCTGAAAAGTTCATGGCAGACTACCCTCGCCTGCTCGCCGAACAAAAAGTGGTCCCTCTGATTAACGAGGCGATCATTGATGAAGTCTGGATTTTTGGCGATCACTATTTCGGCGTCTGGGAAGCGTCGATGGCTGGCCCGGGTGCATTCTTCATCAATGGTGGAGTATACCCCCATGTGCCTTCTCTACGCCCTTTTGCGTTCTATGGGTTTAATTACGAACGCGGAGTAGCGGAAATGCTGCACAACACTTCCCATCGAACCGAAGCGACACTCAACCGTGTTTATGGAAAATGGAATTTGAAATCTCCATCCAACAATTGGGAGAGATTCAGCGCCAATGTCGAGCAGTCAAATGGAGTTGCGGGTGTGGGAACCTGCCATTGGCCACCCAATGCATCCCAGGACTACGACTACGGGAATACAAGGACGGTAATGAGTTGGGCCGACGACTTTTTGAACTATCCCGATTTGACTGGGAAGCGGTTGTCGGTAAACAAGTCGACTTGGTGCCCGGATGGCAAAGACCCGCACCGAAGTTATATGCGTTGGTACTTCCAGCACATCCCCAAGGCTGACGGTGTCAATTCTGACGGACGCCTGAACAATTGGTTGCGGTACATATTCGATTTTCAGAACTATGATCAGCTAGGCCAGCCAGATCCGCCAAAGTCTTACGTCGTCAAATGCGTTCGTCGCGATGGCATGACGGCTGTCATGCTGGGATTCCAAAGTGCTTATGGCGTCGACACCAGGCAATTGACACCGGACGCGGTTGGCCTGGTCGACGATACGGGAAAACGCATCGATGCATCAAGAATCTTTCGCTACAAGAAGAAGTCCGGGACATATTGCACGGCGACTTACGTGTTTAAAGACTCTGTGGGAAAGCGGAATCGATTTGTCGTCCGGCTCAAAAACTCCAACGTGCGTGATTTAGCCGGACGCGAGTTTGCCGAGTCACAGTGGCAAATGGATCAAGTTGAGCAGGCATGGATGGCAACTCCACTACCATTTGGCCGGAATACGCAGCGAGAAGTCGCGTCCTGGGTACTCAAGGTCAATGGGCGTTTAATGTTGAAGGGCAGTGATCGGTGGATCGAAAGGATCGAAGAGCTGCCGGCGAACGGGCCTCTGCTTGTTGTCAAGGTGTCATTATGGAAAGGGGACGGTAAGGCCGATCCAATTCAGCCGGAAGATGTTCTTCCGCTCGTGAACCTGACCGAACTAGAGGAATTGCAGCTACGCGGACAATCACTCGGAGACAGCGTGATCCGCGCGTTGACTGAGTTGAAGAATCTGCAGGTACTGAATCTTCACGCATGCGGAATCTCGGATGAGTCGCTTCCGCTACTTGCGCAGATCAGTCAATTACGCGTTTTGGACGTCGGTTACTCGAAGCGAAGGATTACGGACAAGGGAGCGGCAAGCCTTGCCGACCTGCACACGCTTGAGGAGCTCAACATCTACTCATCCGCAATTACAGATTCCACGTTGCAAACCCTTACCAAACTTTCACGGTTGAAACGTATTGAAGTCACGGCAACTGATGTCACTGAGAGTGGGATCGAATACCTCAAGTCAAAGATCCCCGATTGCAACGTGGTATATCATGACTGAGCGACAATCAATGCGAAGATAACGAAGACAAACAGCGGGAAAGAATTCAGCAGTCGCTCCGCATAGACCGGGAACAACTGAAGCGTTGGGGCCATGATAGGCCGATCGGCGATCCATAATTTGCGGTGAGCAGAATGTTTCAACCACTTTGAGACAACGTTGTGGCTCAACTTAGAGACAGAAGTCAGTGCTGTGGAGGGCCAGCTCCCGAACTCCCGGGATTCATTTAGGCATGAATCGGGTGTTCAATGATAAGTTTTGCGGTATCGTCGCTTTGCTCAGTGAACCGGAGGATGGCTTTACGGGGACGCAACAAACCCGGCCTCGAATGAAGCTCGCGCCCGCTATGCGGTGTGCTGTTAAGCAGGGTCGGTAACAGTCAAGGGCGGCTGAAACGCCTTTGACCGAGTAACTTTTAAGGTCTGTAACCTGCATAGGATGGACCAACCGCCAACTCGAAACGAACTCCCGAATCCGCTTTGGTCTGCAACACCTCCGCGACTTTTGGAGATCCTCTAGAGTGCTCCGGCGGCCGACGCCGGATGTCATACGGGCTTCATCGACCGGGCGTTGCTCTGGTGTCGGCTGCCGTTGCTTTCTAAAGCTGCTTCGATGCTTGAGACGCGAAAGGCGAGGGAGTCACCCACTTAGCGATCGGATCGCTTGTCGCAAACTTGTTCTGATGGCTTTGCAGGGCTTCTGTCAGTCGCGATTCGTTGTTCGCATGAATCGTTGCGACCGGTCCATGCGAAACGGTTGAAGCTCTCCTTCGCAGATCAAATTCAATCGTTTTTTTTAAGCGCCAGCGCATGCTCGATGAGGGCCCGGACGGCCGTACCCAAAATGACGAATGGGGATGTCCCATTCGTTGTTGAAACTCTTGATGGTCTCACTGTTCAGAACTTAGGGTTACTCGGTTGCACTTTCAATACTCGCCGCCTTTTTTAATCGCCTAGGCGATTAAAAAGGGCGGCGAAGTCGGTCACGTCGACGGCGATGGTGAACGCTTTAACGCCTTGATCAACTCGCTCAGAGATCCGTGGCCCGCAATCTTCCGGAAGCCTTTTTCCGCCTCCAGCAACGCGTACGAAAGCCAGCGACTTGCTTGATCCGTCTCTGCCCGGAAACGCGTCACGCGGCCAAGCTTGCGACGCGTGTTTAAGAATGAATTCTCGATCGCATTGGTGCTCAGCAGCGAACGATGCAACGTGTTCGGAACGTTCAGCCGCTGAAGCGCCAACAAGTCCTCGCCAGCTTCCTGCAAGCTCTGGAAGCCTTCCGCGTTGATCGGCTGCAAGAACCGTTTCAATTCGCCAAACACTTCATCGGCCGACTCGTAGCCCTGAACATTGCGCAGGCGCCTGAACAACCTCGACAACTCGCCCCAGTGACGCTTCGAGAGCTTGCCCTTGATGTTCCGCTCCTTGTGAACCAAACAACGCTGCACCACCGAGTCGGGAAAGAACTCCTTGACCGCGCCTCGCAAGGCGGCGCTGCCATCGAGAACCACATACAAACGATGATCGCATTGGAAACCGCGAGCGACGATGCGACTCACCAATTCACGCGAAATCTCCAGGCTTTCGCTGCTCCCCAAGACAAAGTCCAAGACATGCTTGTTGCCCTCCCTGTCGATCCCCAGGGCAACCACCGCCGTCTGCTCGCTGCTAAGCCGAATGCCGTCGAGCATCAACGCACACCAAGTGATCGAGGACAGCTCTTTGCTGCGCAGTTGGTCGATAAACTTGGCACCTGTTTCTTGCCACAGTCGCGAGACGTTGGAGCGACCGACGCCGGGGGAGTTTGGCTTGAGCTCTCGGGCGCTACGACTGCTCACACCAGCGATAATCGCTTGCATGATTTGAGCCTGAAGCTGCGTCGGATCTTTGGCAACTCGATACGTCGCCAGTTCCACCTCGTGACTGGCCCCCTGGTCGTCCTGGCAGCGAACACGCGGCCGTACGACCTCTTCACGCTCCCCGTCGACCAGGACACGTCCGGGGCTGCTACCGGCTCGATAGTGGTCGCCTGGCGATGGAGCGTGCTTGGGGCCGCACAGCTCGGTGACTTCAGCCGCCATGACTTCACTGATCATCTCGCGGACGTGCCCTCGCAAAAAAGCTCGGAACACTTCCCCAGTTTCCGACGCAGAAACTTGCCCCAGGGACTGTAAAAGACTAACTTCGTTCATGATGGTCTCCCCGTCGGTTGCACCCGACGAAAATTGGAAAGTTGCGGAGAGCAGAGTCTGCTCTCCGGGAGACCATCTTTCAACTTTCAACAATTCTTGGGACGTTTCCTGAACGTGGCCTGCTTGTCTACCATCTCCCACCATACAGCCCTGAGCTGAACTCGATTGAACGGTTGTGGAAAAAACTGAAATACCAACTGATGCCTGTCGACGCTTGGGAAAAATTCTCAACACTGCTGGGGACACTCACGAGCAAGCTGTGCGAGATCGGCGAAGTTTCCTATATGCCGTCATTGC
>Ga0102938_10000529_pt1 | contig 28046 bp, 24 predicted proteins | sample SalPonR2_B_D2_MG_FD_84516 | JGI IMG/M metagenome (GOLD analysis project Ga0102938, IMG submission 84516) | Salt pond soil microbial communities from South San Francisco under conditions of wetland restoration - Salt Pond MetaG R2_B_D2_MG | ecosystem: Environmental > Aquatic > Marine >... | reverse complement strand
TACGAGGCGGCGATCGTCACGGAGCTTCCGGGCACGACGCGAGATCTCGTGAGGGAGGATATTCTCGTCGATGGCATGCCGGTCCGGGTGGTAGACACGGCCGGCCTGCGCGCCAGCGACGACCGCGTCGAGGCGGAAGGCATGCGTCGCGCGCACGCCGCCATGCAGGCCGCGGACCTGGTGGTGCTGATGCGGGAGGCCGGAGACGACTCGACATCGTATTTGGCAGGGCGTGTGTTCTCCCGCCCTGGGCAGGCGCCGGCGCCGCTGGGCGAGGCCGCGACTGACCCTGCAGCAGCCGCGTTGCCGGACGGGATTCCCGTGCTGCATGTCCATAACAAGATCGACCTCGCCGGGCAGCCTGCCGGCGAGACAAAAGACGTTGCCGGCAATGGTGTAATTCGCCTCTCCGCGTTGACCGGCGATGGCCTGGATTTGCTGCGTGAGCATCTAAAGCGTGTTGCGGGTTACACCGGCGAAGCCGGAGGCGCCTGTTCTGCGCGCAGCCGGCATCTCGAGGCGCTCGATCGCGGCAGGCGTCATATCGAGACCGCGCGCATTGCCCTTTTGGAAAGCGCGACGGCGGAACTCGCCGCCGAAGACCTGCGTCTCGCGCAGCAGGCACTCGGCGAGATCACCGGCGAAGTTACGACCGAGGACCTCCTCGGGCGGATTTTCAGCGAGTTTTGTATCGGCAAATGATTCACACGTAGACTGCCCGAGGGAAAACGGTGCCGGATCGGTCGATGCCGAGGCGCCTCGCCCACCGAGACGAAACCAGCACGAGGCCGGATGGTTCGCCGCCGCATATGACCGAACAGACGACCACCTCCAACGTCCCGGACGCCGACATGCCGCTCGTCGGGGCCCCGAGCTCCCCCGCCGCAGCAGCGCTCAGCCTGGGTGCGGCCGTGGTTATCGCGGGCCTGCTCCTCATCTCGCTGTCGCCGGACTGGCTCTTGCCGCTGGGCCTGCCGGTCGGCGCGCCCCGGCCGACGGCGCTGCTGGTGCTGGTGCTGTTGTCCGTCGGCATTACGGCGCTGGTTCGGGGCCACCATGTGTTGCAGCGGGTGTGCGGACTGGCCGGTGTCGTCATCGTCGGCCTTGCCGCCATGCATTGGGCCACCTCCGAATCGACGTCGATCGGTCCGCCGGGCGCCTTCGGCACTCCGTTGATCGCGCTTCCCTGGATGGTCATCCTCGCCCTCGGCTGCGGAGTGCTGTTCGTCGCGTCCCTCGCCGGAATGCGAGCGTACCGCGGCACCATCACCTGGGCGTCCGGTCTGGTCCTGCTCGCTGCCAGCATCGTGATTGCGTCGGACAACCTGCTCGGACTCGGTGCCGTCGGCTGGCAGGTTTCTCCGCTCGGCAGCGTGGTCGTGATCCTGATCGCTGCCGCGTTGACGGCAGCGCTGTTCCTGCAGGGAAAATGCGAAATCGGGCGCGATGTGCGCCTGCTCGGCCCGAGCGTCGCAGGGCTCGCTACCGGCCTTTTGACGGGCGTGATCTGGCTCGGTCTCGTGCACGAGCTGCAGCTTGACGATGCCCGTGTCGCCGAACGCTCCAAAGCAGCCACGCGCGCGCTGGTCACCGAACTGGTCACCGTGAAGATCGAGGCAATGCAGCGGCTGGCATGGCGGGTGGAACGCGCGTCGCCGGCGCAGCGGGACGCGGTTTTTCTCGACGAAGCACAGCGCCATCTCGACGACGCCGGGGCGATCGTCGGGCTCGCCTGGCTCGATCGAAGCGGCGATGTCGTCCATGCCCTGTCCAAAGCCGACGGCGACACGTGGCGGATCGTTCTACGGGACCAGGATCCGCGCATGGCGGCCGCCGGTGCGCGCGCCGTTACGACCGGCCTTCCCGCTTTGAGCGCGCCGATGGAGACCAGCCGTGGCGGGATCGGCGCGCAACTGGTGCTGCCCCTGGCGTCTGGCGAGCTCGCGGGCCACGCCCTGGTGGCGGCCGTCCGTTTCGCTCCCTTGTTCGAGGCACTCGCCGCCGGCGAGTCGATCCGGATCACGGACGACGGGCAGGCGTTGTTTGACGCCGGCAACGCGGCCGGCGGGCCGGCGGCCACCACGACGCTCGATGTCCACGGCCGGCGGTGGCAGATCGAGGCGCGTCCGCCGCCGTCGCGCCACATCGCCGAGGTGCTCCCGGAGCTCGTGCTGGTCGCCGGCCTGTTCACCGCGGGATTCCTGGCCGCCGCGTTGCTATTGGCCCGCAGCGCCCGCCAGAGCGCGCTGCGTACCCAGGAACATTTCGACCGTTACCAGGCGGCGAGCGAAGCACTCGAGGCTTCCAAGCAGGGTCTCGTTCAGGCGCTTGAGATCACCAGCGATGCCGTGGTGATCATCGATCACGACTGGCGTTACGTGTATGCCAATCCCACGGCGACCATCCTCATGCATCGCTCGACACATGAACTCGTCGGAAGAACCGCCATGGAAGTCTTTCCGGAGCTCGAGGCCAGCGCCTTCGCCGGCATGTTGGAAAACGCGATGGCCAGGCGCGAGGCGGGTCACCGGGAGGATTATTTCGCGCCGTTGGGAACCTGGCTGGAGGTGCGCGCCCATCCCCATCCCGAAGGAATGGTGGTTTATTTTCGCGACGTGAGCGAGCGCCGCCAGGCATTCGACCGCGTGGTACGCAGTGAGCAGTTGCTGGTGCGTGCGCAGAAAGTGGCTCGCCTCGGTGCCTGGGAGCTGGATCTCGGCACAGGTGCCATGACCTGGAGCGAGCAGGTCCGGGACGTGTTCGGCATAGATACCGAAGTATCGAGAGGCACTTTCGAGGCCTTTCTCAAACTCGTCCACCCGGACGATCGAGCCTACGTCGCCAGCTTGCGCGCCAGCGTTCTGGACGGGCAGGACAGCATCGACGTCAAGCACCGGGTTCTTCACCCCGACGGCACGGTGCACTGGATTCACGAACGGGCCGAACGAAGCGAAGCCTCGGACGGCAGCGTCATCCTGGCGGGCACCGCGCAGGACATCACCGAGCTGCAGGCCGGCCGCGAGGCGATCGTGGCCCGGGACCGCTTTTTTGAACTCTCCATCGACATGTTCTGCATCGCCGGAACGGACGGCTACTTTCGCCAGGTGAACCCCGCTTTTTCCCGCGTGCTGGGACATTCTGCCGAGGTGTTGCTGGCCGAGCCGTGGATCAACTTCGTGCATCCCGATGACGTGGAGCCGACGGAAAAGGCGCGCGCCACATTGCAGCAGGGCCGCAGGATCTTCAGGTTCGAGAACCGCTTTCGCTGCGCTGACGGCAGCTACCGCTGGCTGTCCTGGGTGTCAATGCCGGTCGGCGAGGTGATGTACGGCGTGGCGCGGGACGTGACCGATAGCCGTCGGCTGCAGGCCTCTTTGCGACGCGCCATGGATGACCTGCAAAGTCGGAACCGGGAGCTGGAGGATTTCGCTTTTGTTGCGTCGCACGATCTGCAGGAACCCTTGCGCAAGATCCGTGCTTTTTCCGACCGGCTGGTCAGCACGGCGTCGGCTGGTCTCGACGAGCAGGCGCAGGATTACCTCGCGCGAATCACGGCCGCGTCGCGTCGTATGCAGGTATTGATCGACGACCTGTTGTCGTATTCGCGCATCAGTACGCGAGCAAAGCCTTTCGCGCGGGTGCCTCTGACCGAAGTGGTCGCCGAGGCGCTGGCCGATCTCGACACGCGGATCGAAGAGACCGGCGCGACAGTGATCGTGGAGGATCTGCCCGTCATCGAAGCGGATCGCAGCCAGTTGCGCCAGGTGATGCACAATCTGCTGGCCAACAGTCTCAAGTTCACGGCGGCAGGCCGGGCGCCACATGTCCGGGTACAAGCGGAGCGCTGCGACACAGGCACCGCCCAGGAGGCCATCCAGGTGATCGTCGAGGACAATGGCATCGGCTTCGATATGCAGTATGCTGAGAGAATATTTTCCCCGTTCCAGCGTTTGCATGGACGCAGCATGTACCAGGGTACGGGGATGGGCCTGGCGATCGTGCGACGCATCATCGAACGCCACGGCGGAAAGATCACTGCCCGAGGCATGCCCGGACAAGGTGCGGTTTTCGTGCTGACCCTGCCGCACACGCAAGCCAGGGGCGGCCGCTCCGGCCTCACCCAGGAGGCGTCATGACAGAATCCACTGCGCCCATCACGATCCTGCTGGTCGACGACGACGCCGACGACCAGGAACTGGCGCGCGCAGCCTTCGCCGAGAGCCACCTACGCAACGATCTGCACTGCGTGGAGAGCGGGGAGGAGATGCTGGCGTACCTGCGCCGCGAAGGGCCATACAGCGACCCGGCCGACTCCCCGCTCCCGGGCATCGTGTTGCTCGACCTGAACATGCCCGGAATGGGGGGGCGCGAGGCCCTGGAAAAGATGAAGCGGGATGCGGCTCTCCGGCATATTCCGGTCGTTGTCATGACCACCTCGAAAGCCGACGAGGATATCCTGAACTCCTACCAGCACGGCGCCAACTCCTACATCGCGAAGCCCGTGACCTTCGAGGGACTGGTGAACGTCGTGAAAGGGCTGCAGCGGTACTGGCTGCAGATCGTCCAACTACCAACGGACCTCGCGAACGAATAATGAGCTCCACCCCGATCCGGGTCCTCGTGATCGACGACGACGAGGAAGACGCGATGATCATCGCGGACATGCTGCACGACGATCCGGAAGCGTCGTTCGTGGTCGAGCAGTGCACTCTGCCGCAACAGTACTGGTCTTCGGTCGCGGCACAGCGGCACGATATCTACCTGGTCGATTACCGGCTGGGACCCGAAAGCGGCCTCGAGCTGATCCGCCGGGCCACGGCCGAAGGCATCACACGCCCCATGATCCTGCTGACCGGACAGGGCGGCGACGGCGTCGACCAGCTCGCACTCAAGGCCGGGGCCGCCGACTATCTCGTCAAGGGCCACGCCGATCTCACGCAGTTCACCAGGGCGATCCGCTATGCCATCGAGCGCGGCGAGTACATCGGTCGCCTGGCCGCCAGCGAAAGCCAGTACCGTCACCTTTTCGAACGCAGCCCGGTGCCTCTGCTGCTACTCGAACCCGTCGAGTTGAAGTTCATCGAGGCGAACGATGCGGCGGCCGAGCAACTCGGATTCACCAAGGACGAGTTGCTCGAGCAATCGCTACGCTCGCTGTTCGCTCCCGGCGAACTGGAGCGTTACCTCGGCCTGGTAGACACTTGGCCCCGCGGCTATTTCGAGGCCGGCGTCTGGAGCTTCCTGCGCAAGAACGGCTCGGTGATGCATGCGGACGTGGTGCGCCACGAGCTCGACCTCGAAGGCATGACCGGCAAGCTGATCCTGGCACGCGACGTCACCGACAAAGTCGAAACACAGGAGAAACTGCGCGAGCAGTCTGCAGCCCTGGCGCATGCCGCCACCCACGACCGCCTCACGGGGCTGGCGCAACTGGAGACTTTTGAACAGCGCTTCGCGGCGATGGCGGCGGAGGCCGTCTGCGAGGAAACCCAGTTGGCGCTGTATTTCATCGACCTGGACCGCTTTCACACCGTCAACGAGACCCTCGGACCGGCGGCCGGTGACCGCCTGCTGGTAACCGTCGCCCAGCGACTGCGCGAGGCTTTTCCTCCCGATGCGTTGTTCGGCCGCTTCGCGGGCGACGAATTCATCGTTGCAGTCGCGCTGGATGCCGCGACGCCGGAACCCGAGGCCTTTGCCGGGCTCGCGCGGGCCGTGATCGCCGCGCCGGTAGAAACCGGCGACTACAGCCTGTACCCGAGTTGCAGCATCGGCATCGCCATCTGCCCCGATCACGGCGACGAATTGTCGAGCCTGCTGCGCCTGGCGGAGGCGGCGATGATGCGGGCCAAGGCCTACGGTCGGAACCGGACGCAGATGTTCGATGCCCGCATGGGACGGGAACTGAAGGACCGCCTGGCCATCGGTGCGCGGCTGCGGCGCGCGGTGCAGAGCGATGAGCTCGACCTGTACTACCAGCCCTTCTTTGATGCGTTGACCGGGCGCCTCGCTGGCTTCGAGGCGCTGGCGCGCTGGGACAGCCCGGAGCTCGGCATGGTGTCGCCGGGTCGTTTCATCCCCGTGGCCGAGCAGCTCGGCCTCATCCTCGATATCGGGCGCTGGGTTCTCAACGAAGCCTGCCGCCAGATGCGCAGCTGGCGCGACGCGGGCATGCCGCTGTTGCCCGTGGCGGTGAACGTCAGCGCGGTGCAGTTGCAGCAGGAGGATTTTTCGCCTTACGTGGCGGCGCTCATGCGTCGTTACCGCCTGCCGGAGGGCGCCATCGAGATCGAGATGACCGAGTCGGCGTTGCTGGTCAATCCGGAACAGGTCGTCGCAAACCTGAAAGCGCTGCGCCATGCCGGCGTGCGTCTTTCCATCGACGACTTCGGCACCGGCTTCTCCAGCCTCTCGTACCTCAAGCAGCTGGCCATCGCCAAGCTCAAGATCGACCGTTCCTTCGTCATCGGCCTGCCGGAAAACGCGAACGATGCCGCGATCGCCAACACCATCGTGACGATCGCGCACCAGCTCGGCATGACAGTCACGGCAGAGGGTGTCGAAACGCCATCGCAGCGAGAGTTTCTCTGTGGCCTGGGTTGCGAATACCTGCAGGGTTATCTGCTCGGTCGACCCGTGCCTGCGGACGAGGCCGAGCAGGTCATGCGACGCAGCGGGCCGTCTCGGTCTAGTCGACCGCCGGCTTGATGGAGATCACCTTGGCGTCGCGCGGTCCGCGGCGCACTTTCTCCGTGAAGACCTGGTCGCGACCGGAATTCTTCGCCCGGTAGAGCGCGTCGTCCGCACGACGCAAGCATTGCTCCACGGTTTCGCCGTGGCGGTAGACCGAAATTCCTGCCGAGAAAGTGACCCGGATGTCCTGTTCGAAATGCTCGGTCGCGAGCGCCGTGCGCAGCCGGTTTGCGCAGAGCCGCGCGCCGTCTAGCCCGGTCTCCGGCAGCAGGGCGATGAACTCCTCGCCGCCGAAACGACCGAAGGCATTGGCCCGCCGGCCCGGCGAGATCACGTCCGCCGCCCGCATTTCGCGCCGGGCGATCTCCGCGAACTTCGTGAGCACCCGATCCCCGGCGATGTGGCCATAGCGATCATTGATGTTTTTGAAATGATCGAGATCGAAAATGACGATCGCGAAGGGCGCGTGACGATGTTCAGAGCGCGCGCGTTCTTCCTCGAGCGCGTTCATGATGTAACGGCGGTTGTAGGCCCAGGTGAGGTGATCGCGATCCGCGATGCGGCGGGCGTCCTTCACGTGCTGTTGCAGGGCGAGGTTCTGCTTGCGCAGCCGGGCGCGCAATTCGGCCACGTGTGTACCGAAGAACGTACACCACAGGAGGCATGAGGCCAGGACGAGGAAGCGCATGAATTCGTGGAAATAATCGATTTCGACGTTGCGGATGGCGAGATCTGTCGCCACCACCACGGCGTAGCCGGCCATCGCGATGGCGGTCAGCATGAAAAACCTGCGTCGATCCAGGCGGAAGATGCCAAACAACATGATCACGACGTAAACCACGATCATCAGGCTGCGGTCAACGTGCGAGGCGCCGATGACGACCAGCACCCAGAACATGGCGATCAGCACCTGCGGAAAGGTCAGCGAGGGATCTTCGAAGAGCAGGCTGCGACCGGACCGGAGCAGGTACCAGAACACCAGGTTGGAGACCGCGACGCCGCTCAACACGGCGACGAGCAACTTGGGCGGCATGACGATCAGGCCGCCCAGCCACGCGATCACTGCGATCCCGCCCCACAGAGCATACGAGGCGACCGCCATGTAGAACCGGCGCAGCCTCACGCCATGGCGCGCATCCATGGCCGCGGCCGGGTCGTCGTGCGCGGCGTCCTGGGGCGAGTGGCCCAATAGGGTGTTCTCCTAAGCTTGCCGAGCACATTGGAACCCGGGGTACGGAGGATGGCTCAGGCTTCGGGCGGGCGCTGTGACTGGATTCTCAGAACGTTTCGCTGTGCTTCCGGTTTTCTTGCTGAACTCTTCGCGCCACCGCGGGTATCATGGTCGAAGGGTCACGGGGACTCCTCGGGAGCGGTGCCATGGAGCATCCTGAAATCTTCGACGTCATCGTCGTCGGCGGCGGTCACGCCGGCACCGAAGCGGCGCTCGCGGCTGCCCGGATGGGCGCCCGCACCCTGCTGCTGACGCAGAACATCGAGACGCTGGGGCAGATGAGCTGCAACCCGGCCATCGGCGGGATCGGCAAGGGCCACCTGGCCCGGGAGATCGACGCGCTCGGCGGCGCCATGGCACGCGCCGCGGATGCCGCCGGGATTCACTTCCGCACGCTGAACGCCCGCAAGGGTCCGGCGGTGCGCGCGACGCGCGCACAGGCCGACCGCAGCCTGTATCGCGGCGCCATCCGTCGGTTGGTCGAGTCGCAGGCCAACCTGGTACTGTTCCAGCAGGACGTCGTGGACCTCGTGGTGGCGGGCGAGCGCGTTGCAGGCGTCGCGACGGGGATGGGCCTGGTGTTCCGCGCGGATGCCGTGGTGTTGACTGTCGGGACTTTCCTGGGCGGGCGCATCCACGTCGGGGAGTCGAGTCATGCCGCCGGACGGGCTGGCGACCCGCCGGCCAATCGCCTGGCGGCGCGGCTGCGTGATATGGGGTTGCGAGTCGGGCGACTGAAGACGGGGACACCGCCGCGACTCGACGCTCGCAGCCTCGATTTCGGCCGCATGCGCGAGCAGCCGGGAGATTCGCCGCGCCCCGTGTTCAGTTTTCTCGGCCGGCCGGCCGATCATCCGCGTCAGGTACCGTGCTGGATCACCGCGACCACGGAGCGCACCCACGACATCATCCGGGCGGCATTGCACCGCTCCCCGATGTACAGCGGCGCCATCGCCGGCGTCGGACCGCGATACTGCCCTTCTGTCGAGGACAAGATCACGCGATTCGCCGACAAGACCTCGCACCAGGTGTTCGTCGAGCCGGAGGGTCTCGAGACGCGCGAGGTCTATCCGAACGGGATCTCGACCAGCCTGCCTTTCGAGGTGCAGCTGGAACTCGTGCGTAGCATCCCCGGCTTCGAGGCCGCGCATATCACGCGGCCCGGCTACGCGATCGAGTACGACTATTTCGATCCGCGGGATCTCAGGCCGAGCCTGGAGACACGGACGCTGCAAGGGCTGTTCTTCGCCGGACAGATCAACGGGACCACCGGTTACGAGGAGGCCGCGGCGCAGGGCCTGCTCGCCGGGATCAACGCCGTGCGGGATGTCCGGGGCGAGCCGGCGTGGATACCCGCGCGTCACGAAGCCTATCTCGGCGTGCTGGTGGACGACCTGGTCACGCGCGGCACGGTGGAACCCTATCGGATGTTCACCAGTCGCGCCGAATACCGGCTGCTGCTGCGGGAAGACAATGCCGACGAGCGCCTGACGCCGCGGGGACGCGAACTGGGCCTCGTGGATGAGCGGCGCTGGACGGCGTTTGCGGATCGCCAGGCCGCCATCGAGGCGGAAACCGCACGGCTTGCGGCCTGCCTGGTGCGCCCCGCCTCGCTCACGGCCGACGAAGCTGCGGCTTTTCCGGGCGGTCCCCCGTCACGGGAGACCCGCGCGCTGGAGTTGCTGCGTCGTCCCGGTGTCGCCTATGCGGACCTCGCCGCGCTGGGCTGCGTCGGCGATGCTGGCACCTTGCCGGGGATCGGCGCGCAGATCGAAGTGCGCGCCCGTTACGAGGGTTACATCCGGCGTCAGCAACAGGAGATCGAGCGGCAGCGCCGCCAGGAGGGCGCGATGCTTCCGGATGCCCTCGATTATCACCAGGTGCGGGGATTGTCGAACGAGGTACGACAGAAACTGCTCGACGCGCGACCTGCGACCCTGGGCCAGGCTGCGCGGCTGCCCGGCGTGACGCCCGCCGCCGTGTCGTTGCTCATGGTGCATCTGAAGCGTCACGGGCGTCCTGACGGCGAGGTGGCCTGACGCCATGCGGCTGCACGGCGCCAGCCTGCGTTGCAAAATGACGCGCAGCTTCGCGCTTTGCGCGGCCGGCCTGGCCATACTCGCGCTGTCCGCCTGCAGCCCGCCGGAGAGCCCCGAAGGCGTCCAGATGAAGCCGGGCGTACAGGTGCTGAAGCGCGGCAACGGCGCCGAACCGGTCACGCTGGATCCCCACCGCGCGGTGTCCGTGCCGGCCATGAACATATTGCGCGACCTGTTCGAGGGACTCGTCGCCACCGCGCCCGACGGCACCTCGATCCCCGGGGTGGCGACGCGGTGGGAAACGAGCATCGACGGCCTGCAGTGGCGCTTCGAGCTGCGGCGCGATGCACGGTGGTCGAACGGCGATCCTGTCACGGCGGCGGACTTTGTGGCGGGATTGCGACGGGCGCTCGATCCGGCGACCCGCTCGGCCACCGCCGGGCTGCTCGCGCCGATATCGAACGCGCGCGCGGTCATGACCGGGCGGTTGCCGCCGGAACAGCTCGGCGTCGAAGCGCCGGACGATTACACGGTCGTGGTGAAGCTCGCGGCAGCCACCCCGTGGTTGCCGGAGCTGCTCAGCCATCCCGTCAGCGCACCGCTGTACCGCCCCGGCTATGAAAAACATGGCGACGATTTCGCGTTACCGGGCCGGATGATAAGCAACGGACCCTTCCACCTGTCCGAGTGGCAGCCGGGTCAATTCGTGAAACTGTCGGCCAATCACAACTATCCCGACCGCCAGGACATCGCGATCGACGCGGTGATCTATTATCCGATCGAGAACCAGGACGTCGAACTCCAGCGTTTCGAGTCCGGCGAGCTTCACTGGACCGCGGACGTGCCCCATCACCGTCTTGGCTGGCTCGAGCGGCGCCGTGCCGATGAACTCGTGATCACGCCGCGCATGGCAATCACCTGGCTCGGCTTCAACGTCACGCGGCCGCCATTCGAAGCTGCGCCCGGACTGCGTCGTGCGCTGGCCATGGCGGTGGACAGGGATCTGATCGTGCGTGCGGTCACCGGGGCGGGAGAGATGCAGGCTTACGGCTGGGTGCCCCCGATGGATGGCTACGAGTTGCAGGTGCCGGAGTGGGCCGAGTTGCCGCGCCACGAACAACTCGAGCAGGCGCGCGGGCTGTATGCGGCCGCCGGGTTCAGCGCGGAGACTCCGCTAGAGCTGGAACTGCTGTATCCCGCCGGGCTGAATAACCGTCGGCTGGCGATCGCGGTCGCGGCGATGTGGCGTGATGCGTTCGGCGTGCGGACCCGGCTTCGCGAGGAACCTTTCGTCGAGTTCCTCGAGTCGCGCGCCGACACAGGAACCACCATGGTGTTCCGGTCCGGCTGGGCCGCCGACTATGCCGATCCCTACAGCTTTCTCGGCCTGTTCGACAGCGAGACGGGGGCCAGCGACACGGGATGGCGCAGCGCCGCCTACGATGAATTGCTGCAGGCCTCCCTGCAGGCGCTGAATCCGCGCCGCCGGTTGACGCTGCTCGCCGAGGCCGAGCGATTGTTGCTGGAGGACCAGCCGATCGTGCCGCTGTATTTCGACGTACGCCGCCGGCTCGTGAAAGCCGAGGTGCGGGGCTGGAAACCCAATCCGATGGACCTGCATCCGAGCCGTCATTTCTACCTGGCCGTGGCGGAGCAGTGAGGATGGTCGTAAACAGGCGGTTGCGCGGGGGCCGGGTGCTGCTGGCCGCTATCGCGCTGGCGATTGCTGGCGGTTGCGGGCCCGGGCCTCAGTCGCCCGACGCCGAGGCGGTCTCGGCGGAACGCGAGGCGCCCGCGGAAGTCGTCCTGCGTCGCGCCAACGGCCCCGAGCCGGACACGCTCGATCCGCAGCGCGCCGAGGACGAGACTAGCAGGGAGATCATTCGCGACCTCTACGAAGGGCTCGTGGGCGAAACGGCATCCGGCGATCTCGTCCCGGGGGCGGCCGAGTCCTGGGAAGTGTCTCCCGACGGCCTCGAATGGACATTCGTCCTGCGGCCCGATGGACGCTGGTCGAACGGCGAACCGGTTATCGCGGCGGATTTCGTGGCCGGACTCCGGCGTGCGGTCGATCCGGCGACGGCAAATTCCAGCGCGTCCCTGCTGGCGCCGCTGGCGGGGGCGCTCGAGATCATCGCCGGTGATCGGCCACCCGCTGCCCTGGGCGCGGACGCCCTGGACGACCGCCGCCTGGTGCTGCGCCTCGACAGTCCGACACCCTATCTTCTGGGGCTGCTCACCCACCCCGTGACCTTCCCGGCGCATGGCCCGAGCCTGGTCGAACACGGTGCCCAGTTCGCGCGGCCCGGCCGACAGGTCTCCAACGGCGCCTACCGCCTCGACGAATGGGTCGTGCAGAGTCATGTGCAGCTGCGGCGGAACACGTATTTTCGCGAGCGGCCGCAGATCGACGTGGTGCGCTACTACACTTTCGACACCCCGGAGGCTGCCCTGAATCGCTACCGCGCCGGAGAGCTGGACCTGACAGTGCAGTTTCCGATGGCACGTTTCCAGTGGCTGCGCGAGAACCTGCCGGACGAACTGCACACCGCCCCTGCACTGTCCACCCAGTTCTGGCTGTTCAACACCGTTCGCGCCCCGACCGACGATTTGCGGGTCCGTGAGGCGCTTGCCATGGCGGTCGATCGCGACAAGATCACGAGCCTGGTCACGGGCCTCGGCGATCATCCCGCCTACGGGCTGGTACCTCCCGGCGTCGCGAATTACAGCGCGCAATCCTTTCCGTGGCACGACTGGCCGATGGCCGAGCGGGTCGCCCAGGCGCGTGCGCGTCTCGCCGAGGCCGGTTACGGGCCGCAGCGTCCCCTGCGGGTGGAAGTGCATTACAACACCGACGAAAACCTGCGTCGGGTAGTGGCTGCCGTGGCATCGATGTGGCGCGAGCACCTGGATGTCGAGGCCACGCTCTACAACGAGGAATTCCGCGTCATGTTGAATCGGCGCAAGCAGCCGGATGCGTGGCAGATCCTCCGCCTCGCCTGGCGGGGCGACTACAACGATGCGTCCAATTTTCTCGAGGCCCTGTCGGTCAACGGCGCAGTGAGCGACACGGGCTTCGATGACCCGGAGTACGAACGCCTGCTCGCCGCCGCAGCGGCTGAGAATGATCCGGCGGGCCGACGCGCCCTGCTGGAGGAAGCCGAGCGACGTATGCTCGCGCAGTATCCCATTCTGCCGATCTATCACCCGGTCGGAAAAATACTCATCAAGCCATGGGTGACGGGGTTCGCGCCCAACGTGCTCGCGCGCAACTATTCGCGCCACCTGTCGATCGACGTCGCACACCGAGGTTACTGAATTGCGTCGCGGCGGCGTCCTGGGGGTATTGCTTGCGCTTGCCGGATTGGCCGGCGGCGCATGGTTCGCGCTGCAGCCGGCGCCGGACAGTGACCAAGCGGCATCGAGCGATCGGCCGATCGAATTCGTGCGCGGCAACAGCGCGGACCCCGAGTCGCTCGACCCCCTGTACGCGCGCAGCGAGCCGGCGCTCAATATCATGCGCGATCTGCACGAGGGGCTGGTGTCGCTGGACGCGGCGGGCGTCCCGGTGCCCGGCGCCGCACGGCGCTGGACGGAGTCGGCCGACGCGCTGGCCTGGCGTTTCGAGATCGATCCCGCGGCGCGGTGGTCGGATGGCCGGCCGGTGGTTGCTGCCGATTTTGTCACGACCTTCCAGGCACTCGGCGATCCCACCCTGGCCTCGCCACACGGGGCGCTTTTCCTCTCCATCGAGGGCATGGCCGATGCGCTCGCGGGCCGCGCCGCACCTGCGGAAATCGGGGTCTCCGTCGTTGCGGAAGACCAGCTCGAGATTCGTCTTGCCGCCCCCTTGCCGTGGTTGCCCGCACTGCTCGCGCATCCCGCCGCCTCACCGCGCCGCAGCGACGTGCCCAACGACGGCCTGGTGTCGAGCGGCCCCTTCCTGCTGGGGGAACGGGTACCCGGCTCCCACGTGCTTTTACTGCGCAATGCTGCGTATCGCGACGCCGCCACGGTGGCCATTGACCGGGTCCGTTATCTCTCGTTGGGGGACCAGGCCAGCGAGTTGTCGCGCTACCGGGCGGGCGAGATCGACATGACCTACACCGTGCCGGTTTCCCGCGTGCCCTGGTTGCGCGAACACCTGGCGCAGGAGTTCCGGGTCAGCCCATATCTCGCGGTGTACTTCTACGGTTTCAACACGCGTCGTCCCCCGCTTGACGACCCGCGGGTGCGGCGCGCACTGTCGCTGGCGATCGACCGCGACCTGATCGCGAGCCGGATCACGGGAGCGGGCGAGCAACCCGCCTGCACGCTGGTGCCGCCCGTCATGCCGGGCTATCCGTCGCCACCTGATCCTGCCTGCGAGGCCCGGCGCCGGGACCGCATCGAGCGCGCCCTCGCCCTGATGGACGAAGCCGGGTTCGGCCCGGATCGGCCGCTGGAACTCGAGATCCGCTACAACACCGGTGAGTTGCACGACCGGTTGGCCGTGGCGGTGGGTGCAATGTGGCAGGAAGGCCTGGGCGTGAAAACACGGCTGGTCGGCGAAGAGTTCCGGGTGCTGCTGGACAATGTGCGCCTGGGCGAAGTGACGCAGGTTTACCGGGGCAGCTGGATCGCCGATTTCGCGGCGCCCGAGAGTTTTCTCCAGATCCTCGCCGGGGACAACCCGGTCAACGGCACGGGCTGGGCCGACGCGCGATACGACGAACTGCTTGCTGCGGCGCGGACGGCGGACGACGAGCTCGCGCGGATGAAGGCGCTCGCTGCGGCCGAGGCGCGCGCGCTGGAAGCCGCGCCGCTGATGCCGCTGTTCTTCTACGTCAGCAAGAAACTGGTCAAGCCCCACGTGTGCGGCATCGTCGACAATCCGCTCAACGTCCACCCCAGCCGCTATGTCAGCTTCTGTCGCGAGGCTAGTTCGACTTGATCTCGAAGCTCGCCGTGACGTTGGCCGTGATGCGGATCAGGCCCGGCTGGTAGGTCTCTGCGCCACCCGCCGCGTCGGCTTCCGTCATCGCCATGCGTGCGAGGGGGCGCGGTCCCGGTCCGCTCAGGCCGCCATCGATGCGGACCGGCTCACCCGCCCTGACGCCCAGCGCCCGCGCCATGACCTCCGCCCGGCCGCGTGCATGACGGGCCGCCGCGGCGAGCGCCTCGTTCTCCAGGGCCTCGCGCCGCGAGCTGTCGAAGGCCGGCGGCGAAGCCTCGGTGACCCCGAGCTCCAGCGCGCGCTCGGTCAGCTCACCGAGCTTGTCGAGGTCCGTCAGGCGGATCATCACCTGGCGCGAGACGACGAATCCTTCCGGCTGCCGTTCGCGCGTCTCCGGGTCCCAGCTGAAATCCTGGCTGACGGAAATCTCCGCGGTCGCGATATGGTCGTCCGCCACGCCGAGTTCGCGGGCCAGGCGGATCAACCGAGCGACGCCCTCGGACACCTCGTCCCGTGCTGCCTCGACGGCCGGCTTGCGGGCCGTGACGCCGAAGGACAGCCGGGCGATGTCCGGGATGACTTCGACCAGGCCCTGGCCGGTGGCCGTGACGACTTCGTCATCGTCGGCCGCGACAGGCAGTGCCAGCAACAGGGCGCCGAGCGAGACGAGGACAGCGAGTACGGTTTTCGGGTACATCCGGGTTTCTCCACGAGCGATGACGGTTTGCGCCGGGAGCGACGGCCATGGCTCGACCTTCTTCGAGCCGGGGGGTCCGCGCCGCGGTTGGCTTTTTACAGGCTCCCTGATTACCATACCGACGCGATTTCCCGCCACCGTTCCGACCCGGAGGATGCTTGCCGATGCGACTGCGTGCCGTACTGACCGGAGTGGCCCTCGGCGCCTCCCTGACCGTATCCCCGGCCTTCGCCAGTGAGCGTCCGGCCGCAGTCGAGACCTGTCTCGGTTGCCACGGTATCAAGGGATACAAGAACGTTTATCCGACCTTCCCGGTGCCGAAGCTCGGGGGCCAGAGCGCGCAATACATTCTCGATGCCTTGCGTGCCTATGCCGAAAACACGCGCCCGCATTCGACCATGCATGCCAATGCGGTGACGCTCTCAGAGGAACAGAAGCAGGCTATTGCCGCGTGGTTCGAGGCACAGGGGCGCGAGGAGCAGGACCAGTGAAGATCGCCAACCGTTCAATTCTCGCGGTTACCGCGGCCGGGCTGCTTCTCGTCGGCACCGCCCAAGCGGGCGATCCGGAACTCGGCCGCACCAAGGCCGCGCCGTGCGCAGCCTGCCACGGGGAAGACGGCATGGGCACGGCGCCTAACTTCCCCGTGCTGGCCGGACAGTACGCCGGTTACCTGGTGCACGTGCTCAAGCAGTACCGCAGCGGCGAACGTGAGAACGCCCTGATGGCGCCGTGGGTCGCCGAGCTGTCGGATGCCGATATCGCGGATCTCGCGGCCTACTACGCGGCCATGCAGGGGCTCGTCGTCCCCGAGCTCTAGGTTCCGCGCTGCTTTGCTCATCGCGGCGCGAGGCGAGACAATCGGGTCCTTCGTTTCGAGAGGAGCCGAGTTTGCACAAGCCAAGCCTGATCGACTTTCATGCCGGCATCACGGCCATCGACACCGAGTACGTGCGCCCCGGCCTGGACGCCAGCCACCTGATCGTCCAGGAGGAGCGCGCCGCCTTCGTGGACACGGGTACGACGCATTCGGTGCCCTTGCTGCTCGCGGCGCTGAAGGAAAAGAATCTCGCCCCGGAACAGGTCGACTACGTCTTCCTCACCCACGTGCATCTCGATCACGCCGGGGGCGCAGGCGCGCTGATGGCCGCATTGCCGCGCGCGACGGCCGTGCTGCACCCGCGCGGAGCGCGCCACATGGCCGATCCCTCGCGCCTGGTGGCGGGCTCGAAGGCGGTCTACGGCGACGCCGCCTTCGATAACTTGTACGGGGAAATCGTGCCGATTCCAGCGGAACGCATCCGCACCGTGGAGGACGGCGAGAAGCTGGTGCTGGCCGAACGCGAGTTCGAGTTCCTGCACACGGAAGGCCACGCCCGCCACCATTACTGCATCGTCGACCCGGCCGCCGACGCCATTTTTACAGGCGACTGTTTCGGCATCTCTTACCGAGAACTCGACACTGCCGCCGGGCCGTTCATTTTCCCCACCACCACGCCGGTACAGTTCGATCCCGAGGCGGCGCACGCGACTCTGCACAGGCTCCTCAGCTATGCACCGCGGTATGTTTTCCTGACCCACTTCAGCCGTGTTTCGGCTCCTGCCGCGCTGGCGCCGCAGCTGCATCGCGACCTCGACGCCTACGTGGAGATAGCGCAGCGTTGCCGCACTGCAGACGATCCCGAAGAGTCGATCCGGCTCGCGCTGCGGGAATGGACCTTCGCGCGTCTCGATGCGCACGGTTTCGATCCCGATCCCGTGTTGCGCGACGAAATCCTGCACATGGACCTGGCGCTGAACGCCCAGGGCCTCGCTTACTGGCTGGCCCATGCCGCCGACGGAGCTTCCGCATGAAAAATTTCACTGCTTTTCGCATTCACCAGGCCGGCAACGGCGTCGATGCACGCCTCGAGACTCTCAGTATCGACGACCTTTCGGCCGGCGAGGTGGTGATCGCCGGCCATTACTCGGACATCAACTACAAGGATGCACTCGCCGCCACCGGCAAGGGCCGCATCCTGCGTCGTTTCCCGCTGGTGGGAGGAATCGACGTCGCGGGCGAAGTGGTCAGCTCGAGCGATCCGCGCTACCAGCCGGGAGACAGCGTGCTGGTCACGGGCTGCGGCCTGAGCGAAGAACATGATGGCGGCTATGCCGAATACGTGCGCGTCCCCGGGGACTGGGTGGTGCCGATTCCTGAGGGGCTGGATGCCCGCGCCGCCATGCAACTCGGCACCGCCGGCTTCACCGCGGGCCTGGCGATTCACCGCCTCGAACACAACGGCCTGTCGCCCGAGGCGGGGCCGGTGATCGTCACGGGCGCCACGGGCGGGGTCGGCAGCCTGGCCGTCGACATGCTGGCCCGGTGCGGTTACCAGGTGACGGCCCTGACCGGCAAAGCCGATGCCGCCGACTACCTCAGAGAGCTCGGTGCAGCCGAGATCCTCGTCCGCGGCGAGTTCGAGATGGGCTCGCGGCCCCTCGAGAAAGGCATGTGGGCCGGGGCGGTCGACAACCTCGGCGGCGAAACGCTGGCCTGGTTGACGCGGACGATGGACTGGTGGGGCTCCATCGCCTCCATCGGCCTGGCCCAGGATCACGCGCTGCACACCACGGTCATGCCGTTCATTCTGCGAGGGGCGAACCTGCTGGGGATCAACTCGGTGGCGACGCCGCGGCCATTGCGCCTCGCGGTCTGGGATCGCCTGGCAACCGGTCTGAAGCCGGCGCACCTGGACCAGATCGCGCACAGAGTCGTCACTTTAAGCGAGCTTCCGGGGGTTTTCGGCGAATATATCGACGGCCAGGTCCGAGGCCGCACGCTGGTGGACCTGCGGCACTGAGCCGGCTCACACAATAGCGCCGCCGGGCTGCTAAAATGATGCGCTGCCCACATCGCAGCGCCCGCCCCGGAGGAAGCCCCTGATGCCCAAGATCCAGTCTGCCGGCGCCCGCTTCCGGGCAGCCCTGGAAGGCGAACGTCCACTGCAGGTCGTCGGCACCGTCAATGCCTACAGCGCATTGCTCGCCGAACGCGCCGGCTACCGGGCGATCTATCTTTCTGGTGCCGGCGTCGCGAACGCCTCGTTCGGCCTTCCGGACCTCGGCATGACCAGCCTCAACGACGTCTGCGAAGACATCCGGCGCATCACGGGGTCCACTGACCTGCCGCTGCTGGTGGATGCCGATACCGGCTGGGGCACGGCCTTCAATATCGCGCGCACCGTGCGCGAAATGGAGCGCGCCGGGGCCGCCGCCCTGCATCTGGAGGATCAGGTTTCGGCCAAGCGCTGCGGTCATCGGCCGGGCAAGGCGCTGGTCTCGAGCGCGGAGATGTGTGACCGGATCCGCGCGGCCGTGGACGGCAGGGACGATGGTGCCTTCGTCATCATGGCGCGTACCGACGCGCATGCCGTCGAGGGCCAGGCGCAGGCCGTCGACCGGGCGCTCGCGTACGTCGATGCGGGCGCCGACATGATCTTCGCCGAGGCGCTCAACACGCTCGACGAATATCGCGAGTTCACCGCTGCGGTGAGCGTCCCGGTGCTGGCCAACATCACGGAATTCGGCCAGACGCCGTTGTTCACCACCGACGAACTCGCCGGAGCCGGCGTGCGCCTGGCGCTGTATCCCCTTTCCGCGTTCCGCGCGATGAGCGCCGCCGCGCTGGCGGTGTACGAGACGTTGCGGCGCGAAGGCACGCAGCAGGCCGTCGTCGACACCATGCAGACACGCAAGGATCTTTACGAGGTGCTCGGCTACCACGAATACGAGCGCAAGCTCGACGCGCTGTTCTCTGCGGACGGCGCGACCAGCAAAACAGGAGAACAACAATGAGCAAGGACAAGAAAGCCGGCGGGCTCGCGGGCGTCTCGGCCGGCCAGACCGGCATCTGCACGGTCGGCAAGGAAGGCGCCGGGCTGACTTACCGCGGTTACGACATCTACGATCTCGCTGACCATGCGCGTTTCGAGGAGGTCGCTTACCTGCTGCACTACGGCCGCCTGCCGGCCCGCGGGGAGTTCGACGCCTACGTAGCGCGCCTGCAGAAGCTGAGAGGCCTGCCGGAGAAACTCAAGAACGCGCTGGAAGCGATTCCCGGCGACACGCACCCGATGGACGTGCTGCGCAGCGGCTGTTCGCTGCTCGGCAACTTCGAGCCCGAAGTGGACGATCTTCCGCAGGTCGACGTTGCCGACCGGCTGCTGGCGGCGTTTCCGTCGATACTGCTCTACTGGTGGCGCTTCCACCAACAGGGCGTGCGCATCGACACGGTGACCGACGACGACAGCGTGGCGGGCCATTTCCTGCACCTGCTGCACGGCAAGCCGCCATCCGATTTCCATCGCCGTGTGCTCGACGTGTCCCTGATCCTGTATGCGGAGCACGAGTTCAACGCCTCGACGTTCACCGCCCGGGTCATCGCGGCGACGTTGTCGGATTTCCACTCGGCGATCACCGGCGCCATCGGCGCCCTGCGCGGTCCGCTGCACGGTGGCGCCAACGAGGCCGCCATGGAGCTGATCGAGCGATTCGACAGTGCGGCGGCCGCCGACCAGGGTATTCGCCAGCTGCTCGCCGACAAGGCGAAGATCATGGGCTTCGGCCATCGTGTCTACACGACCTCCGATCCGCGCAACAAGGTCATCAAGGCCTTTGCGAAGCAACTCGCCGACGAGCGTGGCGACACGGTCATCTTCCCGGTGTCAGAGGCCATCGAGAAAGTCATGTGGGACGAGAAGAAACTGTTCCCCAACGCGGATTTCTATTCCGCCAGCGCGTATCACTTCATGGGCATTCCGACGCCATTGTTCACGCCGATCTTCGTCTGCTCGCGGACGACCGGATGGGCCGCGCACGTTATGGAGCAGCGCGCCGACAATCGCCTCATCCGCCCGGCCGCCGACTATGTAGGCCCCGGATTGCAAAGCTGGACACCGATCGAAGAGCGCGGCTGAGCCGCGTCACTCACAAGGAGCAGACATGTCCGCCTCAGATATCCGTTCGGCCCAGCGCCCCGATCCCGACAAGGTCCTGGTCGCCATCGCCGATTACGTGCACGGCTACCAGATCGACAGCGCCGCTGCGCTGGAAACCGCCCGTTACTGCCTCATGGACACGCTCGCCTGCGGTTTCCAGGCACTCGACTATCCGGCGTGCACCAAGCTGCTCGGCCCCGTGGTGCCGGGCGCCACGCTGCCCGGCGGCGCCCGGGTACCGGGCACGGCCTGGGAGCTCGATCCCGTGCAGGCCGCGTTCAACATCGGCGCGATAGTGCGCTGGCTGGATTTCAACGACACCTGGCTGGCGGCGGAGTGGGGTCATCCCTCCGACAACCTCGGCGCGATTCTCGCCGTGGCCGATTACCTGTCGCGCAAGCAGGTGGCCGCGGGCGAGCCGCCACTGAAGGTCCGTGCCGTGCTCGAGGCCATGATCATGGCCCACGAGATCCAGGGCGTCCTGGCGCTGGAGAACAGCTTCAATCGCGTCGGTCTCGACCACGTGCTGCTGGTGCGGATCGCCTCCACGGCGGTCGTGACCAAGATGCTCGGCGGCAGCCGCGAGCAGATCATCAACGCGGTATCGAACGCCTGGATCGACGGCGGCGCGCTGCGCACCTATCGTCATGCGCCGAACACCGGCTCGCGCAAGAGCTGGGCGGCCGGCGATGCGACCAGCCGCGGCGTGCGCCACGCGCTCATCGCGCTCACCGGCGAGATGGGGTATCCCTCGGCGCTGACCGCGAAGACCTGGGGTTTCCAGGACGTCCTGTTCGGCGGCAAGGACTTGTCCCTGCCGCAGGACTTCGGCAGCTACGTGATGGAGAACGTGCTGTTCAAGATCTCCTTCCCGGCCGAGTTCCACGCCCAGACGGCGGTCGAAGCCGCGATGAAGCTGCACGCCGAGGTTCGCGACCGGCTCGACGACATCAAGGAAGTCGTCATCGAGACCCAGGAGCCGGGCGTGCGCATCATCGACAAGACCGGCCCGCTGGACAATCCGGCGGATCGTGATCACTGCATCCAGTACATGACGGCCATCCCGCTTATCTTCGGCCGCCTGGTGGCGGCCGACTACGAGGACGCCGTGGCGCGCGATCCCCGTGTGGATACCCTGCGCGACAAGATGACGGTGCGCGAGCACGAGCGTTTCACGCGCGATTACTACGACGCGGACAAGCGTTACATCGGCAATGCCGTGCAGGTGTTTTTCAAGGACGGCAGCTCTACGGACCGCGTGGAGGTCGAATTCCCCATCGGCCATCGCAAGCGTCGCGCGGAGGGCATCCCTGTGCTGGTGCGCAAGTTCGAGAACAGCCTCAGGGACAAGCTGGACGGGGACCGCTTCCGCACGTTGAAGTCGCTGTGCGCCGACCAGCAGAAGCTGGAGGCTACGCCGGTGGACGCGTTAATGGCCCTGCTCGTCAACGATTGAGCGGCAACGGGCCGGCAGCGAAAAAAGCCCCCGCGGACGAGTCCGCGGGGGCCCGATTCACCGCCTGATCCGGACTAGTCGCTGCCGTACTTGGCCTCGTAGGCCTCGTCCCACTGCGGGACCACAGTCCTCAGGAACTCGGCCTTGTCTTCCTTCATCATGGCGGCGTCCAGACCCACCGCGGCCTGGGCCGCTGCCTTGGTGGAGATGTCCGGCAGAACCACGGCCGAGGTGTGGCCGTGCCGCGCGAGAATCTGGGCCAGCATGACCCGCGCGTCGGCCGCGCGCTCGAGGGAGGAAGCCAGTTCCTGCAGCGCTTCGGTGGGGTTGTGCGCATGCACGCCGTGTGAGGCGATCGCAAAATCCCAGCGCCACTGCGCGTGCCGGATTGCGGTCAGGGGATCTTTCATTTCCTCCTCCGAGGCCCCGGCCTGCCATGCCGCTGCCGCCTCGTAGTGGGCGCGTACCAGCTGACCCTCCGCTTTCAGCTTGGCGTCGTTGACCATCTTCTTGTAGTCGGCCACCACCGCCTCCAGGTCATCCTTGCTCTGCTCGTGGCAGCTGCCGCAGGAGGCCTCGAAGTTGTCGAAAGGGTTGCCGATGTTGTGGTTGCTGAACTTCCTGCCGTCCGCGTCCTCGATGCGCGGCATGTGGCAGTCGGAGCAGGACACGCCGTTACGCCCGTGGGGTCCCCGGAGGAAAGTCTCGAATTCCGGGTGCTGCGCCTTGAGCATCGGCGCCTTGGAAACGCCGTGCGTCCAATCGGTGAAGTTCAATGCGTCGTAGTAGGCTTCCATCTCCCCGGCCGTCGTGCCCATGTCCCAGGGGAACTTCACGAACTTGTCATCGGTGAAGTAGTACTCCACGTGGCACTGGCCGCAGACCATGGTCTCTTTCTGCGCGCGGCTCGCCTCGCCCCACTGCCAGTCGATGGCTTCGAAGCCGCGGGTCGTAAAGGGCGTCGTAATGGCCAGGCGGCCGTTGGCTTCGTGACAGCTTCCGCAGCCGATTGCGTTGTTCATCTCGTCGCCGAGCCGGGCCCACTTGCCGCTGAAATAGTCCTTCTCGCCCTTTTCGGCGATGTAACGCCCCACGTCCGGGGTCTTGCAGGACCAGCATGCGGTCGGCATGGGGCCGTCATCGGGGCCCGTAGGCGCACCCGTGCGCAACGTGTCTCGAATGTCATCGACCGAATATGCATGGCCCCGGGCCTTGTTGTAGTCCTTGGCGAAACCGTAGCCGGCCCACAGGACGACCAGGTTCGGGTCCTCCTCGAGGACGTCGACGACCTCGCTGCTCGCAGAAGTCTGCTTCCAGCTCTCGTACTGGTTCTTGAATCTTTCCTCGTACTTGCTGCTGTCCGCGTCCATGAATTGGACCGCTGCATAAACGCTCGTCGCGAACAGCGCCAGGAGCGATGCGATGATCCAGGTTGCTCTACCGGTCATGATGTTCCCCAACAATTGTTGCACATTGTAGGCATCAATTTACCGGAGAATTATTTCTTTCCGCTGCCGTGGGTTTTACGTATTCGCCAGACACTTGGCGAGATGTGAATCCCCAAGGGGGTTGCCGGGCGAACATAGTTACGCAAGTCTTGAAGCACGCAAGGAGAGTGGCATGCAGCTGAAGGGTTTCATCGCCGGCGCCGCCGTGGTTTCGCTGGCCTGGCTGGGCTCCACGGCCTGGGGCAATTTTTCTGCCGAAACGCAGGCGCGCTCGACGGCATACGCGCCCGGCGCGCACGGCGCCGCGCAGGGCATGACCGACGCGGAGAAGGAGGCCCACGTGGCCGAGATGCGCCACCTGATGGAGGCACACCGCAACCTGGGGGTCTGCCCGTATTCGGGCCGTAGCGCCCAAGGCGCGGTGCCGCGGGAGGCCGCGCCGCTGCTGCGCCAGCGGAGTCAGCCGGTAGAAATCTAGCCCGTCAGGCGGCGTTAATTCGGTATACTTGCGGGCCCACGTCGCAGGGGTCCCGGTGGACACAGCCCGCATCCAGCACCTGATCGAGGACGGCCTGGCCGCCCTGCGCTTGGCCGAGCCGGCCGGCCTGACCGGGCGGCTGTGCGCCTACCTGGCATTGCTGGAGAAATGGAACCAGGCTTATAACCTCACGGCCGTGCGCGTGCCCGAGGACATGGTGCCACGGCATATCCTCGACAGCCTGGTCCTGCTGCCGTTCGTCGGCGGCGGGCGGGTGGTGGACGTCGGCACCGGCGCCGGGTTGCCGGGCTTGGTGCTGGCCATGGCCAGTCCCGGCCAGGAATTCGTGCTGCTCGATGCCTCCGGCAAGAAAACCCGCTTCCTGGAGCACGCGGCAGCCCGCCTCGAGCTCGACAACGTCGCGGTGGTCAAGGGGCGGGTAGAGGATCACGCCGACCCGCAGGGCTTCGGGGTGGTGCTGAGCCGGGCCTTCTCCTCCCTGGGCGATTTCATGCGTCTTGCCGGCCACCTGGCGCGGGGCGGCGGGCGGCTGCTGGCAATGAAGGGCGCCCTGCCCGAAGCCGAGCTGCAGGCGCTGCCCGCTGGATGGCACCTGTGGGCCGTTCATAAGTTGACGGTGCCGGGCCTGTCGGGCCGCCGCCACCTGCTCGAATTCTGCCGCAAGGACGCCACGACGTGACCCGGATACTCGCGATCGCGAACCAGAAAGGCGGAGTCGGCAAGACGACCACCGCGGTGAACCTCGCCGCCTCCCTGGCCGCGACGCGGCGCCGGGTGATGCTGGTCGATCTCGATCCCCAGGGCAACGCGACGATGGGGGCAGGGGTGGACAAGCGGGAGCTCGAACTGTCGTCCTGTGACGTGCTGCTCGGCGAAGCGGCGGCCCGCGACGCGATCGTGCGCACCGACCCGGGTGGCTTCGACCTCTTACCGGGAAACGAGGACCTGACGACCGCCGAGGTGCGCCTCATCAACGAGTTCGGCCGTGAGACCCGCCTGCGTGCGGCCCTCAAGGACATTGCCCAGGAATACGATTACGTCCTCATCGACTGTCCGCCCTCGATCAATATGCTGACGGTCAACGCGCTGACCGCCGCAACCGGGGTGCTCATTCCGATGCAATGCGAGTATTACGCGCTTGAGGGGCTCTCGGCACTGGTCAACACCATCGAGCAGATTCGCAGCGCCGTGAACCCGCAGCTGCAGATCGAGGGGCTGCTGCGTACCATGTTCGATCCGCGCAACAATCTTGCCAACGAGGTGTCCTCGCAGTTGATACTGCATTTCGGGGATAAAGTGTTCCGCACCGTGATCCCGCGCAATATCCGCCTCGCAGAGGCGCCCAGCTTCGGCATGCCGGCGCTGTTCCACGACAAGACCAGCCGCGGCGCCCTCGCCTACCTGGCCCTCGCCGGCGAGATGATTCGCCGTCAGGCGTCGGCCGAGGCGACGCCCGCGTGAACACTACGGAGACGGAACACTGATGGCCGTGAAGAAACGCTCCCTCGGTCGCGGCCTCGATGCGCTGCTGTCTTCCTCGAGCCGCGCATCGACAGCGGACAGCTCAAAGGAAAATGCGCAGTTCCGCGAGCTCGGGGTCGAGCAACTCAAGCGCGGCCGTTACCAGCCGCGACTGGACATCCGCCAGGAGACGCTCGAGGACCTCGCCGACTCGATCCGCGCCCAGGGCGTCGTGCAGCCGATCGTCATCCGGCCGGTCACCGATGCCGGCGACGGTGCTCGTTTCGAGATCATCGCCGGCGAGCGCCGCTGGCGCGCCGCCCAGCTGGCCGGTCTCCAGAAGGTGCCGGTGATCATTCGCGACGTCCCCGACGAGGCGGCCGTGGCGATGGCGCTGATCGAGAACATCCAGCGGGAAAATCTCAATCCGCTGGAAGAAGCCCGCTCGCTCGAGCGGCTGACGGGGGAGTTCGCATTGACGCATCAGCAGGCGGCCGAGGCAGTGGGCCGGTCCCGCGCGGCGGTGAGCAACCTGTTGCGATTGCTGGAGCTTGGGGATGAGGTGAAGCGCTTCGTCGAGCGACGCGAGATCGAGATGGGCCATGCGCGGGCTTTGCTGGGCCTCGCAGAGCCGAAGGCGCAGGCGGCCGCGGCCCGCGAGGTGGTCGCCAAGGGCCTGTCGGTGCGCGAGACCGAGCGACTGGTGAAACGCCTGTCCAGCGGTGCTGCGCCGTCCAGGGCGCCGGCCCGCGCGGCGCGCAATCCCGACATCCAGCGTCTCGAGACCGAGGTCGGCGAAAAGCTCGGTGCGCGGGTCACGGTCCAGCACACGGCGGCGGGGCGCGGGAAGCTCGTCGTCACTTATAACAGCCTCGATGAGCTCGACGGCATCCTCAGTCACATCCGCTAGAAACGCCCGGCACGCGCCGGCCGGCCGGGGCGTGCCAAAATTGCTGCGACTGCGGAAAGGCGATATACTCCCGCGGCTTTTATAGCCGGGACGGCTCGGCATGAGAAATTGGCAGGGCTCAGCCCCCGTGAAGATCGTCGCCGGGCAAGCTGCGGTGACTTTCGCCGCAGCAGGCGTTTTCGGTGCCACCATGGGCATCGACGCAGCCGTCGGCGCGCTGGCGGGAGGTGGCATAAGTGTCGTGCTGAGTCTCTGGATGGCGCTGCGCGTGTTCTCGGTCCCGGCCGAGGCCGGGGCGGAGGCCATGATGGCGGCCTTCGCGAAGGCGGAGGTCCTTAAATTGGTGATGGCTGTAGCTATGTTTTCAGCGGCAGCCATTTTTTTGAGCCACGTGTTTGTTCCCCTCGTGGTCACGTTCGGCGCCACCCTGGTGATCAACTGGCTGGCGCTGGTTTTTACGCGACGTGACCGACAGGGCTTTGGTGGATGATGGCCATGGCAGCTTCTCCGACCGAATATGTCACGCATCACCTGAAGAATCTCTCCGTCGGAGAGGGCTTCTGGACCATCCACATCGACACCCTCGTCATGTCCTGGCTCCTCGGCGTGCTGTTCGTCGGCGTGTTCTGGGCCGCCGGCCGCGCGGCCACGGCCGGGGTGCCGGGCAAGCTGCAGAATTTCGTCGAGTTGATACTCGAATTCGTGGAGAGCTCCATCAAGGACGCTTACCATGGCCCGCGTAATTTCATCGGGCCGCTGGCGCTCACGATCTTCGTCTGGGTCCTGCTCTGGAACCTGATGGACCTGCTGCCGATCGATCTCGCCGGCACCATCCTCAGGTTCTTCGGCGTGGAGTACTGGAAGGTCTTGCCGTCAGCCGACATGAACGCCACCTTCGGGCTGTCGTTGACGGTGTTTTTCGTCATCATCATCTACGGCATGAAGGGCAAGGGCGTGGGCGGCTACCTCGGCGAGCTGTTCACTCACCCCTTCGGCTCGCATTGGGCGCTGTGGATTCCGAACCTGGTGATGAACCTCGTCGAGTTGATCGCCAAGCCCGTATCGCTGGCCATGCGGCTGTTCGGCAACCTCTACGCGGCGGAGCTGATTTTCATCCTCATCGCCATGCTGCCGGCCTGGGCGCAGTTCATACCCGGCGGCGCCTGGGCTATCTTCCACATCCTCGTCATCCCGCTACAGGCGTTCCTCTTCATGACGCTGACCGTGGTGTACGTGGCCCTGGCTTACGAAAAACACTGAGTTCATCTTTTTAGACCCTGCCTCTTACGGAGATTGATAATGGAAGCAATTGCCCAGGTCCAGACGATGACGGCGCTCGCCGTCGGGCTTATCCTCTCGTTTGCCGCCATCGGTACTGCAATCGGCTTCGCCCTGCTCGGCGGAAAGTTCCTCGAGGGCGCTGCGCGCCAGCCCGAAATGGCCAACATGCTCCAGATCCGCATGTTCATCGTGGCCGGTCTTTTGGACGCCATCCCGATTATCGGTGTCGCGTTCTCTGCGCTGTTGATGTTCGCCAACCCCCTGCTCGCCGCACTCGGCTGAGGGAACGCATTGCGTTCCCCGCATCACTACTCAAGCTGATCGGGAGTTGAATCGTGGGCATTAACGTGACACTGCTGGGCCAGATGGGGACCTTCCTGGTCTTCATCTTGTTCACCATGAAGTTCGTCTGGCCG
>Ga0102938_10000528_pt1 | contig 28079 bp, 27 predicted proteins | sample SalPonR2_B_D2_MG_FD_84516 | JGI IMG/M metagenome (GOLD analysis project Ga0102938, IMG submission 84516) | Salt pond soil microbial communities from South San Francisco under conditions of wetland restoration - Salt Pond MetaG R2_B_D2_MG | ecosystem: Environmental > Aquatic > Marine >... | reverse complement strand
TATAAAATTATTTTTTTGATTTCATACTTTCTTCATATTTAAAATCTATAATATATTTACAGTCGAAATTAAAGACAAATAAAAATATGAAGGAGAGATTAATATGAAGAAAGTAATAGTATCAACATTAGTTTTATCATTAATAGTTTTAGGATTTGGAGCATTTTCAGTTGAGGCTCAGATTGGAAATAAGGCAGGCGGAGTAGGTAATAGAATTAATAATGATATACAAAGACCGGCTTTTCAATCAAATGTATTAGACTTAGATGAAGAACAAGCAGACCAAATAGCAGAGATAAAAGAGTCACATTTTGATAAAAGAGAGCAACTTATAGAAGAATTGCAAACTACTCAAAAAGAGTTAAGAACAGAAGTATTGAAAAATGAATCACCTGAAAAAATATCTGCTTTAGAAGCAAAAGTAGAAACTTTAAGAAAACAAATTGATCAAGCTAGAACCGATTATTTTAATGAAGTCAAAACAGTTTTAACTGAAGAACAAGTAAAGATGATGGCGGAAAATGAATACAGATTAGGACTAGCAGTTGGAAATAATTACGGTCCTAACAATACTAATACTTATAATCAAACCAACCGTACTAATGTTAATGGAACAGCTCGTGGACAAGCGCGTGGTCGTCATGTAAGTGGAATGCGTGGAAGATATAACAATACTGCTAAATAAGGGTATTGCTTTTAATAGATATTAGATATGTACTTACTAAGGCCCCGTGAACAGCGGGGTTTTTAACTTTCAATTAAAAAAAGAAATTAAAGGATATAATTTTAAGATTTATTGAGTATTGATAACTTTAATGGTATAATAAACTAGTAAAAAGAAAATAAACAAGTAATCTTTAATCCCTAAGCTATAGTAGAAGTAGTCAGGGATTTTTTGTTTTTATCTCCATATTTTATCTGATATTGCAATTTATAGATATCAGAAAGGAGGCAAATATGTTGAAAAAAATTAAAATAATTAGTCTAATTCTCCTTTTTATCATAACCATATTTTCAATAAATACCTTAAATGAAACTGCTATTGCCCAAACATCAGATGGCCTGATAAGGCTAGTAGCTTTAGGTGATTCTACTCCGGCTGGGGATGGGGTTAAACCTAGTGAAAATTATATTAGGGTCTATGCTGAATATGTTGAAAATGACCTGGATGTTGAAGTTGATATAATTAATTGGGCTATCAGTGAAGATAGAAGTCTAGCGAGGTGGGTACAGGCGGTTACTACAGATGAAATATTTAGAATGGATTTAAAAAATGCTGATATTATAACAATCTGGATCGGCTGGTATGACATAATGCCTTATATTTATAAAACAGACCGTGTATATAAAAAAGAATTAAATATGACAACTGAAAAAATGGGAGATAGTTTGCATATTCTATTCTCAGAGATTACAAGGTTAGCTGATCCTAAGGAAACCTTGATTTTAGTATCTGAAACCGGTATACCTCCTGGTATTGTAAAAGCCTGGAAAGAGAACAATACTTTTCAAGAATTAAAAGAGTATGCTTATGAAGACTGGCGGGATTACTTAGTAAAGGCAGCAGAAGAAAATAAGATAAAGGTAGTGCCTACTTATAAAACATATAATGGTCCAGAGGGAAATAGTATACTACCTGATGTGTATATGCAAAGTGATGGAATTCATCTTTCAGCTAAAGGCCATAAATTAATGGCTGATATTCACAGAAATATGGGATATAATCCACTAAAATAAATATTATAATTAACAAGATAACCATTAATCTCTTTTCCCTAAGGATTAATGGTTTTTTATTTAGATCCTAGATAAAATTTAAAGATTTTTGTCCAAAATACTAAGCTGACTTTAGTCTGAAATAAACATTGACATCCTATGAAATATTTGTTAAGATTAATTTACTAAACTGAACGGTCGGTCGAGAGAATTAGGAGTGATTAAATGAAGGAAGATACCAGAACTACAATTATGAAAACCGCCATCAAATTATTTGCTGAAAGAGGCTTTAGTGATACCTCTATGTCCAAGATTGCAAATCAAGCCGATGTCGGTAAAGGAACTATTTATTGGCACTTTGATAGTAAAGAAGATCTTTTTTTATCAATAATAGAAGAAAAAGGGAAAACTTACTTCAATGAAGTATTGAAATTAGATGATAGTGATATGGTACCTGAAGAAATTATATATAAGTATATTAAAGACCGGATCGAGTTTATTGAGAACAACTATGATGTAGCTAAGATGTTAATTAATAATACCGATGTAATTAACAGAGATTTTAGGGATACGATGGAAAAAAGGCACAAACAAATGATAAAAGTATTAGAAAATACAATTCAAAAAGGTATGGATAAAGGGATGTTTCGTGAATGTAATAGTAAAGAATATGCCTTGATGATAATCAATACAACTAATAGTGCGCATAATAACTTTAGTTGCGGTATAGAGGGAGATATAGAAACTAGAACTAAAAAAATATACGATTTTATTATGCATGGCTTAGATGGGAGGGAAGTTGAGAATGAGAAAGAGTAAAATATTAATTACAGTATTTACATTATTAATAATAACAACGACAGTATTTACAGCGGCTGCTGAAGAGTTGTCCTTAGAGCAAGCAGTCCAAAAATTTGTAAATAACAGTAACCAGTTAGAAAATGCTAAAAGAGATATTAAGTCATCAGAACTTGATTTAGAGTTAGCTAAAAAGGGTTTAGCCCCTGAGGTAACTTTACAGACTTCATATACAAGATTAGGTGAAGCACCATTATCTCCATCAAAATATTTATTTACACCATTGTCACAGCAAAATCGCTATGTGGGAGAATTAATTCCTATTGAATTTGAAGAACAACCTCAGGATAACTATAATACAACTTTAACCTTAAATAAGCCATTATATTTAGGTGGTCAGGTTAGAAATAGTGTTAACTTAAGTGAAAAAGCGGTCCAGTTAAATAATTTAAAGTATGAACAGTCTTTAAATGATAATTTGAATGCAGTGGTCCAATCCTATTTTAATGTTTTAATAAAAGAAAGCCTGGTGGAAATTCAAAAGAACTCTTTAAAATTAGTGCAGAGCCATTTAGATAGTGTACAGAAAAATTATGAAGCCGGGTTAGTTGTTAAAAGTGATGTTAATGAAGTAAAGATAGAAGAAAATAAGACGAAACAGTCAATAATGACAGCTGAAAATGATTTAAAGATTGCTAAAAAAAGATTAGCAGACTTACTGGAATTAGATAATACTGACTTTTCTTTAAAACAACCCAGTATACCTGAATTAGAAGAAAAACTACAGTCTCAACTCGATAAAGCTTATGCAAATAGATTTGAGATGAAGAGTCTTGAAATCAATCAAGAAATGAAAGATATTAATAAAGAGATGGAAGACAATTTATTTAAACCGTCTTTTTTTCTAAGAGGTAATTATAGTTTTCAGGGTAGTGACTTAAGCTTTGATAACGGCAGCTTTTCAGTTACTTTAAGTGGCCAGGTTTCTCTTTATGATGGAAACAAATCTGATTTGAAACAAGAGAAAGTTGATTTAGAAAAAGCAAATATTGATAATAATAAGGAGCAGCTTAAAAAGAATATTGAAACTGAAATCATGGCTGCTTTATATAAGATTGATGAAAATAGGGAAAGTTTAGAAATTGCTAGGCAAAATGAAGAACAGGCTTTAGAAAACTATAATCAAGCCGTAAAAAGATATGAAAACGGTGTAGGAACCAGTCTTGATGTATTAAGAGCAGAAACAAATTTAAGTCAGATTCAGATTAGTAAAAACCAAACTCATTATCAGTATATAATGAGTATCTATAGCTTACTTCATAAGACAGGCACCCTAAATAATTATTTTGAGGAAGTGATTCAAAGTGAAAACCAATAAAACATTATACCTTACCATAGTCTTAGTCTTATCCTTTAGCCTTATAGCAGGTGCTCAGACTCCTGTTAAGACTGTTCAACCCCAGAGAGATGATATAACGATTACAGAACTATTATCAGGTAAGGTAGTACCAGAAAAGATAGTTAACTTACCGGCAGAAATTAATGGTGTAGTAAGTGATATATATGTATCAGTTGGTGATAAGGTAAAAAAAGGTGATAAAATCTTAGAATTTGATAAAAGCCAACTTTTAATTCAGAAAAAACAGTCAGAAGCAGGTCTTGCAGCAGCCAAAGCGAACTTAGCTCAGCTTAAAAAAGGAGCTTCTAAAGAAGATATTCAAACTGCTGAAGCCAATTATGAACAAGCACAGGTTTCATTAGATAGTGCTCAAAAAAGTTTAGAATTAATTCAAAAGATATATAATGACAAGACTTCCTTAAAACAGCAGTTGATTAATGCGGAGATGCAGTATAAAAATGCGCAAAAACAACTACAGTCGGCTGTAGAAAGAGTTAATCAGGCTGAAAAAGCCTTAGAACAGGCACAAGTTGGTGTTCGTCAAGCAAAAAATAATTTAGCACAGGCCAAAAATGACTATGAGAGAATGCAGCAACTATTTGAAGACAATGTTATTAGTGAAAAGCAGTTAGAAGGCACTAAACTGCAGTTAGAAAATGCTCAATCTTCCTATGAAAATGCTCATTTACAGGTTGAAAATGCAAAGGGTTCAGTAGAAAGTGCCAGGATTGCCAAAGAACAGGCTGAAATTTCTGTAGATACTTCAAAACAGATGTATGAGATAGCCCAAGAAACCTATAATAACCCAACTCAGCTAGAACAGCAGCTTCATCAAGCTAAGACTCAGGTTGAAGTATCAAAAGTAAATGTAAAGATTGCTAAATCTAATCTTGATAAAATTAAAAAAGGTCCAGACCAGGAACAAATTGATGCTGCTCAGGCTAATGTTAACCAAGCTAAAGCTGGTTTAGAACAGGTTAACCTTCAATTATCAAAGGCATCAATTACCAGTCCAATAAGTGCTCATATTGCTTCTGTGAATACAGAAGAAAATGAAATGGTGGGCCCTGGTACACCCGTTGTTAGAATGGCAGTAACTGAAAAATTAAATATTGAAACCAGTGTAACTCCTGATCTTAGACCATATATTTCTAAAGGAGATTCTGTTGATATTATTGTGAAAAATGGTAAAACAATTAATTTTGAAGGTAAAATTAAAACTATTTCACCAGTAACTAACCCTCAAAATGAAGCTTTTCCTATCACAGTAGAAGTGGTTGAGAAGACAGGCCAGATATTTCCAGGTATGTTTGTAGATGTGAGAATTAGTAAAGAAAGTGCGCGTGAAGCTTTAACTTTACCCATAGATGCAGTTGTTAATTTAGAAACATTTCCCCATGTCTTTGTAGTTCAGGATGGAAAGGTAGTTAAGATAAATGTAGGAATTGGAATTGTATATAATAATAAAGTTGAGATCACAGACGGACTTTGGGAAAATGATAAAGTAGTTATTCAAGGACAACAACAGTTATCTGACGGCCAGTCCGTTGAGGTGATTGAATAATGAAACTATCTGATTTCTCGATAAAACGCAGTGTAACAACTGTAATGTTAATCCTCTTAGTTGTAATATTAGGTTTTATTTCACTTGATAGATTAAGTATTGACCTATTACCTAATATTACTTTTCCAGGGGCAGCAGTTGTTACCTCCTATCAGGACGCTGGTCCAGAAGAAGTGGAGTCATTAGTTACTAAGCGGCTTGAAAATTCACTGGCTACAGTAACTAACGTTAAATCTATTAATTCAACTTCAGATGCCGGTCAGTCCACGATAGTAATGGAATTTAACTATGGTACGGACATGGACTTTGCTGCCTTAGATATGCGGGAAGCAACTGATATGGTTTCTGGTATTTTACCAGATGATGCAGGAGAACCCCTAATTTTTCAGTTTGACCCTTCTATGATTCCAATCTTACAGTTAGGGGTTTACAGTGGACAAAACTTAGCTGATCTAAAAACAAATGTAGAAGATAATGTAATTCCCCGTTTAGAAAGATTACCTGGGGTTGCTTCTGTAAATCTTACCGGTGGTCTAGACCGGGAAATACTTATTGAATTAGACCGTAATAAGATGGAGAATTATGGAGTTGATTTTAACTCTGTAACCCAGAACTTATTACTAGAGAACTTTAACTTATCGGGTGGTAAAGTAGACCGCGGTAATATAGAATATTTAATCCGGGTAACCGGTAAATTTGAAAATATAGATCAAATTAGAGAGGTATTAATCCCAACGGGATCACGTCAGGGATTTGTGAAGTTAAGTGATATTGCTAATATAAAAGATACTTTTAAAGAAATGCAAAGTATCACCAGGGTTAATGGACAGCCGAGTATTGGTTTAACAATACAAAAGCAGACTGATGCAAATACAGTGGCAGTGGCAAACAGAGTGCGTGATGAAGTTGATGCTATCAAAGGTGATTATGAGAATTTAAATCTAGTACCGATTGCTGATCAGGCTGAATATATCGAAGATTCCATTAATAATGTATATAGAAATGCTATCTTAGGCGGTCTATTAGCAGTAATAGTACTATTTTTATTCTTAAGAAATATCCGTAGTACGTTAATTATTGGTTTAACTATTCCCATTTCAGTTGTAGCCACCTTCCTTTTACTATATTTTGGTGGATTAACAATAAATATTATTTCTTTAGGTGGTCTTGCGCTTGGAATAGGGATGTTAGTCGATAACTCTATTGTGGTCTTAGAAAATATTTTCCGGTATAAACAATATGGATTAAATCGAGTAGAAGCAGCCAGCCGGGGAAGTGAAGAAGTAGGTATGGCTATTACAGCTTCTACATTTACGACAATCGTTGTATTTTTACCGGTTATATTTGTACAGGGATTAACAGCTCAAATATTTAGAGAACTTGCTTTAACAGTTAGTTTTTCACTTTTTGCTTCTTTAATTGTTGCTTTAACATTAATTCCCATGCTTTCATCTAAGATATTAAAGTTAACTAAAAAACAGATGAAATTAGGCACAGATTCTACTTTAGGATTTGTTAAAAAGAATTATCAGCGTTCTTTAAACTGGTTTTTACACCATCGCTGGACAATAATTATAATAATATTAATTCTGGGAGTAGGTGCTGGCTTTTTGGCAGTGGACTTAGGTACAGAGTTTCTACCTCAGTTTGACCAGGGACAGTTTACGGTTGAATACAGCTTACCAGTGGGAACTGTGATTGAAGAAACCGATGATGTAGCTAAAAAACTAGAAGATACCATAGGACAAATCCCGGAAGTAGAAACGATCTTTACCAATATCGGTGTCAGTAATATGATGAGTGGTTCTACTTCTTCTGAAACAGGTTCTTTTACAGTTATCTTAAAAGACTTAGCTGAAAGAGAACGTTCTACCAGTCAAGTCATGGAAGAGTTAAGACAGAAGGTTAAAATTGCCGGTGCAGATATCAGTATTGAGTCTCAAAGCGGTTTCTTTGGACCAACTGGTGGAGCTCCGATTAATATTAAGGTGGTTGGCCAGAATTTAGATGAGTTAGAACGATTATCTGGATTAGTAATGGAACAGATGAGACAGGTTGAAGGGGTAAGAGAAGTAGAAGATTCATTTGAAGAAGGTAGACCCGAATTTAACATTCAAATAGATAGAGCCCTTGCTGCCAGATTAGGACTTAGAACCAGAAGTGTTGCCAATACAGTAAAAACAGCTGTCACTGGTAGTGTTGCAACTCAGTTTGAAGTTGGTGGTGACCAATATGATGTAAGAGTGACATTGACTGAAGAAGATAAAAGGAATCTTGAACAGATTAAAAATATCATGTTGCCTTCACCAACTGGAGCAAAAGTACCACTTTCCAGAGTGGCTCAATTTGATTTATCAAAAGGGCCTAAACAGATCTTAAGAATTAATCAGGAAAGGTATGCTGAAATAACTGCATCCCTATTCCAAACTGATTTAGGTACAGCTGTTAATGAGATACAACAGAGGATCAATGATAATGTTGAATTTCCAGAAGGCTATAATATAAGGTATGGTGGACAGTTCCAGGACTTACAGCAGTCCTTTACAGATTTATTTTATGCCTTCTTATTAGCGATAGTATTAGTTTATATGGTAATGGCTTCTCAGTTTGAATCACTGGTTCATCCTTTAGTTATTATGTTTACAGTACCACTAGCGGTAATTGGTGTGGTCTATGGACTATATATCACCAATACAACTATTTCTGTACCAGCTTTGATCGGTATTATTACATTGACGGGTATAGTGGTAAATAATGCGATTGTGCTTGTAGATTATATTAATAGACTAAGAGAAGAAGGTAAAACCAAGCTTGATTCTATCTTAGAAGCAGGTCCAATTAGGTTAAGACCGATTATGATGACTGCCTTAACTACAGTTTTAGCATTAGTACCCTTAGGTTTAGGAATTGGGGAAGGTTCTGAATTAGAACAGCCGCTAGCTATTGTAGTAATAAGTGGCCTATTGTTCTCTACCTTCTTAACCCTGTATGTAATACCAGTTCTGTACTCATTATTTACAGATATTAGTGATAAAATTAAAGATAAAGTTAAAAAAGTAGTCTAGATAAGCTAAATATTTAGTAAAGAATAACAAAAAGGGGGTTGATTTTTTACAATCAACTCCTCTATTTGTTTAACTCTTACAAAAAACCCATTAAATCAGCTTAATATATTGTATTTTTATCATGATTATGTTAAAATATAAAAGTGCTGAGGAATGAATAGCGAAATAATAATAGCTGGGGGTGACCTATAGTGTTTGTACTAAAAATATTTCACTTAATAGTTGCGATTGCAGTAATAGTAGGTGTTCTACTACAATCTGGAAAAAGTGCTGGTATGTCCGGTGTAATTGACGGTGGAGCCAGTCAATTTTTTGGGAAGAAGAAAAAAGGATTGGATGAAAAATTAAGTAAATTTACTACAGTAGCTGCTATAGTGTTTATGTTAACATCATTAATCATTGCATTTATTTAAAAAATTAAATACAGACATGGGGGTGTTTGAAATATGAATTTTATAACTCCTGCTGCAGGAGTAATTGCACTATTATTCGCATTATATATGGCCTCTAAAGTTAAAAAAGCTGATGTGGGTTCAGATAGAATGAAAGAATTATCAAGATCCATTAATGAAGGAGCAATGGCTTTTTTAGGCCGTGAATATAGAATATTAGTGTTTTTTGTTTTGATTGTAGCAGTAGTAATGACTTTTACAGGTAATTTAGGCTGGCAGACCGCTGTTTCATTTATATTGGGAGCAATTTTCTCTGGACTGGCTGGATTTATTGGTATGCAGATTGCTACCCAGGCAAATGCCAGAACAACCAATGCTGCTCAGAGTAGTTTAAATGAAGCTCTACAGATCGCATTTTCCGGTGGATCAGTTATGGGTATGTCAGTTGTAGGTTTAGGAACACTTGGACTCGGAATTCTATATATCTTTTTTACTAAAAACATAGACTATATTAGAGGTTTTGCTTTTGGAGCCAGTTCTATAGCTCTTTTTGCACGTGTAGGGGGCGGTATTTATACGAAAGCTGCCGATGTAGGAGCTGATCTTGTAGGTAAAGTAGAAGCTGGAATTCCAGAAGATGACCCTAGAAACCCGGCTGTCATCGCTGATAACGTTGGAGACAACGTCGGTGATGTAGCAGGTATGGGAGCAGACCTTTTTGAATCTTATGTTGGTTCTATTGTTGCAGCAATGACATTAGGAACCGTAATGAGTGTAAACCACGTAGTTACACCATTATTACTGGCAGCAATAGGTATTATTGCTGCTATTATTGGTAGTCAATTTATTAAATTAAAAGAAGGCGGTAATCCTGCTAAGGCACTTGAAAAAGGTACACTTGGTAGTGCTGTTTTAATGGTTATTGGTGCTTTCTTTTTAATCAGATTTATGATAGGAGATATGGGCGTATTTTATGCCGTAGTTGCTGGACTTGTTGCCGGTATTTTAATCGGTAGAATCACTGAATACTATACTTCTGAACATTTTGGCCCTGTTAAATATATTGCAGAACAGTCTGAATCTGGTGCTGCAACTAATATTATAAGCGGCCTATCGGTTGGTATGAGAAGTACTTTATTCCCAATCTTAGTAATTACAGTTGTTATCTTTATTGCCTATTACTTTGCAGACCTTTATGGTATTGCTATGGCAGCTGTAGGTATGTTAGCTACAACCGGTGTTACACTCTCGATTGATGCCTATGGGCCAATCGCTGATAATGCGGGTGGAATTGCTGAGATGGCAGAATTACCAGCAGAAGTTAGAGAAAGAACAGATAAATTAGATTCAGTTGGAAATACAACAGCTGCAATCGGTAAGGGCTTTGCAATCGGTTCAGCGGCCCTAACAGCCTTATCATTATTTGCAGCTTTTTCTTCAGCAGTAAACTTAGATGGAATTAGTCTTACTAATCCTAATGTTATTATTGGGCTATTCATTGGTGCTATGTTACCATTCCTCTTTTCTTCACTTACAATGGATGCTGTTGGAAAAGCAGCCTTTCAGATGATCGCGGAAGTAAGAAGACAGTTTAAAGAAATTCCCGGTATTATGGAAGGAACAGGTGAACCTGATTATAAGAAGTGTGTGGATATTTCCACGGCAGCTGCTTTACGGCAGATGGTGTTACCCGGCTTGTTAGCTGTTATTGTGCCTGTTATAGTTGGCCTATGGAACGTACAGGCTTTAGGAGGACTTTTAGCTGGTGCTTTAAGTACGGGAGTTCTCTTAGCTATTATGATGGCCAATGCAGGTGGTGCTTGGGATAATGCCAAAAAATACATTGAAGCAGGAAACTTTGGAGGTAAAGGAACAGATACCCATGCTGCTTCTATTGTTGGAGATACAGTTGGTGATCCCTTTAAGGATACATCTGGACCCGCACTTAATATCTTAATTAAGTTAATGACAATAGTATCTTTAGTATTTGCACCATTATTTATCTAAAAGATTCGAAATAACAGATATTCCAATATTATGATATAAAAGGGCAATTATCTTCTGTAACAGGGGGTTTTTGCCTTTTTTTAATTTTAACCCAGAGGTGATATAATGGATTTAGGAAACGATAAGATGTGTTTTGCCTGTGGAGAGGATAATCCAATTTCACTAGGCTTAAAGTTTGCAAAGATAGGAAATAAAAAAGTAAAGGCTGAATTTATACCCCAAGATGTCCATCAAGGATATGACGGTATCATGCATGGGGGATTAATAACCACCCTATTAGATGAGGCAATGGCCAAGGTATTAACCTTAAATAATATTGCTGCTTTAACCGCCAAAATGAATATTAGGTTTAAACATCCTTTACCAATCGGGACTGAGCTTGTGGTAACAGCCGAAATTATTAAAAACAAAACAGGATTATACTTTACAGAGGCAGAAGTAAGAAGTAAAGAAGGCAAATTATTTGCAAAAGCAGAAGCTAAATTTATGAAAGTAAGGGAGGCAAAGTAATAATGGAAAGAGAAGAAGCCTATCAATTAGTAAAAGAGAACATAAGTCAGAAAAATTTAGTAAAACACTGTTTAGCAGTAGAAGCAGTGATGATAAGGTTAGCAGAATACTTTGATAAAGACAAAGAAAAATGGGGATTAACCGGGCTGCTGCACGATATTGATTATGAACAAACAGCCGATGATCCAGAAAAACATAGTATTGTGGGAGCTGAGATGTTAGAGGAAATGGGTATGGATGAAGACATCGTACATGCTGTCAAGGTTCATAACCATGAACATGGTTTTGAAAGAAAGTCTCTTATGGATAAAGCCCTTTATGCAAGTGATCCTTTAACTGGATTAATTGTTGCTTCAGCTTTAATCCATCCGGAAAAGAGTTTAGAAGCAGTTGATACAGAGTTTGTGATGAATAGATATTCTGAAAGTTCCTTTGCCAAGGGAGCAGACCGAGATGTGATTGCTTCCTGTAAAGAGATGGATTTAAGTTTAGAAGAATTTATTGGTCTTGCCTTGGAAGGTATGAAATCAATTTCGGATGATTTAGGTCTCTAGTTTTTTGGACTCCGGTTAATTGAAAGGAAGCGAGTAAAATGATTTTAGTAACCGGGGCAACAGGACATCTAGGAAATGTTTTAATAAGAAAACTGCTAAAAGATAAACAAAAAGAAATAAGGGTACTTGTGCTGCCAGGTGAGGATTACAGTATTCTTGAAGATTTTGATTTAGAGATCTATACAGGCGATATCTGTGATTTAAATTCACTTTTGCCGGCTTTTGAAGGTGTAGAAACTGTCTATCACCTGGCAGGTAAAGTATCTATTAAAGATTTTGATCCTACTCTAAAAGCCATCAATTTAGACGGTACTAAAAATATAATAAAAGCTTGTCTTGATAACCAGATTAAAAGATTAGTTTATGTAAGTACTGTTCATGTTTTTGTACCAGATGTAATAAACGAGATCACAGAAAATAATCCGATTTTAATTCAAGAATTAAGAGGAGAATACAGTAAAACAAAGGCGATGGCTACCCTAGAAGTAATCCGAGCCTCTCAATGGGATTTAGAGGCTGTCATTGTTTATCCCAGCGGTATTATTGGTCCATATGATTTCAAAGTATCTCCAATGAGCAGATTAATTATAGACCATATAAAAGGTAAATTAATGTGTTCGGTGGAAGGTTCTTATGATTTTGTTGATGTCAGAGATGTGGCCGATGGGATTATTAAAGCAGCCCAATATGGTCAAAAAGGGGAAGGATATATCCTAGCTGGTCAAAACATAACTATCAATGAAATTTTCAAAATAATTGATAATTTAAAAAAGCCTTTTTTCAAAACCTTTAATCTGCCTATGTGGATGGCTAAAATCGGTATACCTTTTTCCCATACCTATAATAAGATAGTAGGATGTGAAAATTTATTAACTAGATATGCTCTTTATACTCTAAATACACACACTAAGTTTTCTAATAAAAAAGCGAAAGTTAACTTAGGCTATCAGACAAGGTCGATTAAAACCACCTTGGCAGACACTGTCCAATGGTTAGAAGAACAGGGCTTAATTTAAGAGGAGGTCTATTTATGAGTGCAAGATCAAAACTGCTTGAATTTTTAAAAAAAGCATATAGACCAATGACAAAAGAAGAATTAATGGAAGAATTTGAGATATCAACTAAACAAAAACAACATTTCGAAGATTTATTAAAACAGTTACAAAAAGATGGCTTAATTTACAAAAGTAAACAGGATAAGTACGGTTTACCAGATAAATTTGATTTAATAGCCGGTCGTATAGATAAAAACCCGCGTGGATTTGGCTTTTTAATTCCAGAAGAACCGGGCCATGAGGATATCTTTATCAATCCTACCAATTTAAATGGAGCCATGCATAATGATAAGGTTTTTGTAAAAAAAGTTCCCGGCAGCTCTGGTAAAAAAGCGGAAGGTGAAGTTGTTGAGATAATTGAGAGAGCTAACACTCAAATAGTTGGTAAGTTCGAAAAAGTAAAAAACTATGGTTTTGTAGTAGCGGATAATAAGAGGATAAGCTTTGATATATTTATCCCGGGGGGTCATATCAACAAGGCTAAAAATAATCAAAAGGTAGTAGCTGAAATTACAGAATGGCCCAAAAAGAACAGAAATCCAGAAGGAAAGATAACTGAGATTTTAGGTTATCAGGATGAAAAAGGTGTTGATATTGAAGCTATTATCCGTCAGTTAGAACTACCGGGAGATTTTCCAGGCCGGGTTAAAAATGAACTGTCTAGAATCCCAGAAACAATTCCAGATCAAGAGATCGATAAAAGAAAAGATCTCAGAGATTTACCAATGGTTACTATTGATGGAGAAGATGCCAAAGACTTTGATGATGCTGTATCAATAGAAAAGCTATCTGATAATATGGTAAGATTAGGAGTACACATTGCAGATGTCTCCTATTATGTACAAGAAGACAGTAATTTAGACGAGGAGGCCCTCCATCGGGGCACCAGTATTTATTTAGTTGACCGGGTAATACCGATGTTGCCTCAGAAATTATCTAATAATCTGTGCAGTTTAAGGCCAAATAAAGATAGGCTTTCCATGTCAGTATTAATGGATATTCAGCTAAACCCTTTATCATTAGAAAGTTATGATATAAAACCATCGATAATTAATTCTAACCATAGAATGACATATAATGAGGTTCAGGGTATTTTAGTACATGAAAACAGTGAACTTAGAGAACTTTATGATGACTTTGTAAGCCAATTAGAATTGATGAATACATTGAGGAATAAACTGAGAACAAGGCGTTTTAATGAAGGAAGTATAAACTTTGAGAGAACTGAAGTTAAAGTTATCTTAGATGATAATGGGCAGCCTATAGATATTCAACCGGAAAGACATAGGATTGCAGAACAGTTAATTGAAGAGTTTATGATTTTAGCCAACAAAGTAGTTGCCGAAGATATGTATTGGCGGGATGTACCCTTTATCTATAGAATACATGAAGCACCTGATACTGAAAGATTAAAAGAATTCAATGAGTTTATTCATAATTTTGGTTACCATGTAAAAGGCATTGAAAGTGAAGTCCATTCCAGTGCTTTACAGGATGTTTTAAATCAGGTGGAAGGAGAGCCGGAAGAAAATTTAATAAATACAGTATTATTAAGGACCATGAAAAAGGCTATTTATTCACCCCATAATATTGGGCACTATGGACTGGGTTTAGATTATTATACCCATTTCACTTCACCGATTAGAAGGTATCCAGATTTAATGATCCATAGAATTATTAAGGAAGTTACAAAAAAGGGTAAATTAGACCGTAAAAGAGCAGACTATTTAGAAGAAGAGATTCCAAGCATTGCTGATCATAGTTCTTTACAGGAAAGAAGGGCTATGGAAGCTGAACGGGATTCTGTTGAACTTAAAAAGATTGAATATATGCAGGATAAAGTTGGAGAAGAATTCACAGGTATAGTAAGTGGAATTACCAGCTTTGGATTTTTTGTAGAATTAGAGAATACGGTAGAAGGACTTGTACATGTGGAAGACTTAAAAGATGACTATTACCATATCAGGCAGGATATACATGCCCTGGTTGGTGAAAGAACCAATAAGAGATATAGATTAGGAGATGAAGTCAAGGTTAAAGTAATTAGAGTTGACCCTGAAGAAAGAGAGATCGATTTTATCCTGGTTGATTGAGTTAAGGAGTGGTAAGATGAGTGATGATATAAAGGTGATCGCAAGAAATAAGAAAGCTAAACATGATTATCATATTGAAGAGACTTATGAAGCCGGTATTATTTTAAGAGGTACCGAAATTAAGTCAATAAGAAATAGAAATGTTAATTTAAAAGATAGTTTTGCAATGGTAGAAAACGGAGAAGTATTCTTATATAATATGCATATAAGCCCCTATAAACAGGGTAATCGGTATAACCATGATCCCGAGCGAAAAAGAAAACTTCTCCTTCATAAAAATGAGATTCGCAAGTTAATCGGGTATACCAAAAGGAAGGGATATACTTTAGTACCTTTAAGAATATATTTAAAGAATAACTTAGCAAAAGTAGAATTAGCTCTGGCCAAAGGTAAAAATGTACGCGATAAGCGAAGAGATATTGCTAAAAAGACAGCCGAAAGAGAGATTGAAAAAGCTTATCGTAGAAGACTAAAAGGTAAAGATTATTAACTTTAAAGCGGGGGCTACCCCGTTTAATTTTTACATTAATTTAATAAGGAGGGTTGAAAATCTTGCCTGGAACAAAACAGTATTCAGAACAGTTAAGACCACAGATTCATTTTTCCCCACCGAAAAACTGGATGAATGATCCGAATGGCCTAGTATATTATCAAGGAGAATACCATTTATTTTATCAGCATAATCCGACTGAAAGCAGATGGGGGAATATTCATTGGGGCCATGCTGTAAGTAAAGACTTATTACACTGGGAACATCTTGATATTGCCCTCAAACCAGACCAATATGGTTTAATGTTTTCTGGTAGTGCTGTAGTTGACAAAAATGATACAAGCGGTTTTTTTGAAGGTGAGGAAGGCCTGGTTGTAATTTATACAACGGCCTTACCACAGAAAAACAAAGATTTTTACTTACAGCAGCAGTGTATTGCATATAGTAATGATAAGGGACGTACCTGGCATAAATATGAAGGTAATCCTGTTATTGAGAATGAGACCTGGCAGGACTTTCGTGATCCCAAAGTTTTCTGGCATCATAAAACAGACAGCTGGGTAATGGTCGTTACTCAAGGAAAGAAAGTTAATTTTTACCGTTCAGATGATTTAAAGAACTGGAAGTTTGCTAGTGACTTTTCTTGTAATGCCTTCTATTTTGAAGGGGTTTGGGAATGTCCTGACTTAATAGAATTACCGGTGGAAGGTGAAGATGAACAAAAATGGCTCCTACAAGTAGGAGTCCAGGATAATAGCCGAGCCGGTGGCTCTGGAGTACAGTATTTTGTCGGTGAGTTTGATGGTTATCAATTTAAAAACTTAAATCCTAATCAAAAAACTTTCTGGGTAGATTATGGACAGGATTTTTATGCTGTACAGTCCTGGTCTAATTTATCAGAAACAGAAAATAGAGAAGTCTGGACCGCCTGGATGAATAATCTTTCTTATCATGAAGCCATACCGACTAATGATTGGAAAGGTGTTCTATCAATACCTAGAGAATTAAAACTAAAAAAATATAATAATGACTATTATCTAAAACAAAAACCTATTAAAGAGTTAAATAAATTAAAAACAAATATAGAAAGTATTTTAGAACATGACCTTACTAATGATTTTAACTGTAAACTGGATTTTGACCCTTTTGAGGTTAACTTCCAAGCTGAGATTAATTCCAAAGATAAACTAAATGTTAATCTGATTAGAGGAAATAATCTAAAGATAAATTTACTTTATGATCGAAAAAATAAAGAAATAGTATTAAAAAGATCATTTAGTATTGATAAAAAAATAGGTAAGTTTTTTAATGATACTCATACCGCAGTTATTGAAGATGATAAAGAAAATATTGATATTCAATTAATTATGGACCGTTCCACCTTAGAAGTATTCATAAATGAAGGTGAAATTGTCTTTAGTGATTTAGTATTTCCTGAGGATGATGGTAGTACAATCTTTTCTATAATTACCGATAGTAAAGAGGGTAAAGTATATGATTTAAATATTAATAAATTAGAGAGTGTTTGGAGTTAAAATATTAAGGGGGTTAACATGAAAATATATACAAGAGGTGGAGATAAAGGCAATACCAGTCTATTTGATAATTCGAGAGTCCCTAAAGATTCAGCCCGTGTAGAGAGCTATGGAACCTTAGATGAATTAAATTCACAACTGGGTATGGCCCGTAGTATGTTAAAAAATAATGAATTAGCTAATACGATAAAAAATATTCAAAGACAGCTTTTTAATGTGGCGGGAGAATTAGCTACCCCACATAGTGAAGAATTTCCAGAAAGAGTAGAACAAAAAGATATTGAAAAGTTAGAAGATACTATTGATGGATATTTAGATAAGTTAAATAAAGAGCAGTTATCTAAATTTATTATTCCCGGCAGTAATAGATGTTCAGCAGCCCTACATGTAGCTCGGACAATCTGCAGGCGGGCTGAACGCAGAATAATTACACTGGCTCGTGAAGAAGAAGTTAGAGAAGAATTACTCAAGTATGTAAATAGGCTTTCTGATGTGATTTATTCTCTGGCTAGATATGTCGAATCAGAACTTGATTATGTTGACTTTAAAAAAGAAGAAAAGGAGTAAAATATGCGTTTTGATGAAAGAGATATTATGTTTGCCCGGATTAATTATGAACCGGGTACTGAAATATATGAAGAGTATTACAAAAAGAATCCTGAGAAAAAGGAGTTTGATGACTTTTTAAGGTCTCTACCAGGCTTTATGGTAGAAGAAGCCTATTCATTTGACCCCCTTAACTCGGGATTAGTAAACGGAACTTATCACTTTTTAAGTGATTTAAAACAGCAGGCTGAAGGAGCCCAAAGTGAAGATACCTATGAAGTAGATAAAGAGGAAATAAGTCATAAGTTAAAACAGATTGCCAGATATTACGGAGCCGATTTAGTGGGTATTACTGAAATGAAGGATGAATTTTACTATACCCACCGCGGTCGAGAGAAAGCTCACCATGGTGAAAAAGTAACTAACAAACACCAATACGGCATTGTATTTGCAGTTGAACTAGAAAAGGATATGGTCAATCGGGCTCCCCGCTTAGGACAATCCCTAGAAACTTCTAAAGGATATGTTAAAGCAGGTATCATAGGTATGATACTAAGTTATTACTTGCGAGAACTGGGTTATGATGCCAGAAACCATATGGATGGTAACTACTTACTAATGGCACCTTTTACAGCTGAAGCTGCTGGTTTAGGTGAAATTGGTCGAATGGGTATTTTAGTTACAAAAGAATATGGACCAAGAGTTAGATTAGGTGTAGTTACTACTGACCTTGAGTTAAATACAGATCAGAGAAAGCCATTTGGGATGAAAGAGTTTTGTAAGATTTGTAATAAATGTGCTGAAAACTGTCCTTCAGATGCTATTGACTTGGGTTTACCCAGTCAGTTAAATGGGGAGCAAAGATGGAAGACAGAAGTTGAAAAATGCTTTAAAGTCTGGCAGATGTCAGGTACAGACTGTGGCATTTGTATTGCAAGCTGTCCTTTTTCACAAGAACTTGCTATTGATAAAGTTAATAAGCTGAAAGACAATCCTACTGTAATGAGAGATATTTTAAGAGAATATAACAAAGATAATAAGGAACGCCCCTATAATGATAGTGAACATGAATGGCTGTAAAAATTAATATAATTCTTGAGAGTGAGTGAATATTTGTGAAAAAACCAGTCTATATTTTTTTAATAATTTTAGTAATCTTGACGGCCTTTGCCTTAAACAGCCAAACGGCTGATATTGATTTTATTAAAAAAGATAAACTAATCAATGAGCTTAATTTAGAACCAGATATAGAAATTGTAGATAAAAGATTTATTGATATTACCGGTGATGGTATAAATGATCAAATATTTTTAATGGGTCAAAAACCAGCAGGCTCCGATTCATTATTTTATGCTCCCTTAGAAATTATTGTATATGATATCTATCAAAAAGAATATTATAAAAATTCATACGATAATTTTAATGGTTATGAACCAAAGATGGCTTTTTATGATTTTACGGGAGATAAAATATCAGATATATTTATTGAAACAAATACCGGTGGAAGTGGTGGTATCTATAACCACCTTGTAGCTTCTTTTAAAAATGATCAGCTTAAAATAATTTTTAATGAGGATCATAATAAGCTACTAAATATTTCTGGTGGTTATGAGAATAATTTTCAAGCTGCACTTTATATAAGAGAATTAGATCAAAATTTAAAACTTGATCTTTCTTTTAATAAAGAAAAATATATTAGAGAAGGTATCTATAAGCAAGATGGAATGTTGTTAAAAGAAATAAATCCTTATACTTATCCCTTTGGTCAGCTAAAACCGGTTGATTATGATTTAGATGGTGTCTTTGAATTAAAAGGAGCCCAAAGGATTGTGGGTGCTTATGGGGCAGATACAATTGGTTATTTAGAATCTGTTATAAAGTATGAAGAAAACTGGAATATATTAGAAATTAAGATCAGTACCTATTTAAAAAAGTACGATCCCCTGGCTAATGGTAATAATGATAATGTTTCATATCAGGTGAACCGCCATGCAATTACCAGTGGTATAAAAGAAATTTATTATCCACAACTTACTAATTTATCAGAAAATGTCAACTCTATTTATATAAATAAGCAGCTGTATGATATTGTAAAACCATTTTTCGATGAAAACAGGGAACTAAGTATAGATTATAAATTCACCTACAAAAGTAAAGACTTAATAAGTATAAAGTTCAGTGGTTATCAAAAACACGAAGGTGGAGAGTATGAGATTTTAAAATCATTCAATTATGATTTAAAAAACAATAGAAGATTAACTATAAATAATATTTTAAAAGACAATATACAAAACATAGATAAAGTTAATCAGATAATTAAAAACCATATACAAGATAAAAAGTTGAAAGAAACTTTTCCCGGGTTAGCAGACTGGATGGGGATGTACCTAACTAATAATGAACTAATCTTATATTATTTAAGAAATGATTTTGAAACCAAACATAATAAAATCTCAGTACCATTAGTAAAGTTAAAAGAATTTTTAAGTATTGATCTTGATATTAAAAATAATGAAACAGAAATATTTATAATTGAGGTTGATTAATATGGAAACTAATAATATTGAACCGATTAAGGATTATATTAAAAATAATAACCAATTAAGTTTAGAGGAAGTATTAAAAGAGTTTGAAATAGACTCAACTCCTTTAGTAGAAAAAAAGGAAGCTGGTTACCTTATTTCTTTTCTTTATGAAGAAAAAAACTTAAAAAATATTGCGGTAGTAGGGTCATTTCCTGGTTTTGATTTAAAAAATCAAAAACTATATCAAGTAGCTGATTCTAATATCTGGCTGCATAGTTTTGAAGTAGACAATCCTGTCAACTTCACCTATGGTTTTATCAAAAATTATGATGAAGATAACCATGAACTTGATATTAGGGATAAAATAAAAAAAGATCCTTTCAATGATAAGGACATTACAATCTATCAAAATAAAGATGAGATTTTAGATTTATCCTGTTTTGACATGGTCTTGGATAAAACCATTGATAAGTATTTTAATAAAGAATATAATGAGGAACCTTTATTACAAGAAAAACAACTGGAAAGTGAAATATATGGTGTAGATAGAAGGTACTGGACTTTAGAAAATGGAACTAATGATGCTTATGAAGGTATCTTTTTATGTACAGATGGCTATACTTATGCTAATGATAAAGAGTTATTAAAGGTGCTTCACAATTTAAGAGTAGAACAAAGGATTCCTAATCTGTTATTTGTATTTGTTGAAAATGAGGATAGGGGTATCGAACTGGCAGCCGATCAAACCTTTAAGAAATTTTTAAATAATGAGCTATTAGAAGAGATTAAAAAAGATTATAAAATTGAGTTAAAAGATAAAGACAATATTATATGTGGTAAGAGTTTAGGTGGTTTAACTGCTTTTTATAATGCCTATGATTCTGATATCTTTAATAGTATAATAAGCCATTCTGGTACCTTTATCTGGGGATATCCGGATGAAAGAGAACGAGACTTTCTTTTTGAAGAAATTGAAAATAATGATTTTAAACTTAAAAATATTTATCTGGATGTAGGTACCTTAGAAGACGAATTTGTACCGATGTGGTTTATGAGTTTAATTGATGTTAATAAAAGAATGAAAAATACTATTAAAAATAAAACTGAGAGATTATTCTTTGATATATTTAAGGGAGGCCATGATTACTACTGCTGGCGTAAAAACACGGTCAGTGCCTTATTAAAATTCTATAATTAACTGTTATTGGAGGTTAAGACAATGATCAGAAAACTAAATAAATCAGATAAAGATAAATTAATGGAGTATATAAGTGCAGAACCAGCCCTTAACCTATTTATAATTGGAGATATAGAAAATTATGGTTTTGGAGCCGAATTTCAAGATATTTGGGGAAATTTTGATCAAAGCGGTAACTATAAAGCAGTACTTTTAAGATATTATGATAGTTTTATCATTTATGCTAAAAGTAATTATGATGCTAAAGAAATAGCTGAAATTATAAAAGAAAATGAAGCAAAAATGGTTAATGGGAAAAAAGAATGTGTAAAAAAATTAGATGAATACTTAGATGTTTCTAAAAAAAGAGATACATATTTTTGCAAATTAGATAAAGCAGGAGAACTATATCAGGGTCCTTTATTAGAGCAAGTGGAAAAGACAAAATTAGAAGATGTTGAACCTCTTTGGGAACTTCACAATAGAATCGATGAGTTCGATGGTTTAGATGAACTTGAGAGGAAGAAAAAGAAATATAGAGATAAAACCGGTAGAGGTTATCATATTTATGATGAAAATAAGGATAAGATAATCAGCTGTGCTGAGACTACCGCCGAAAATAGCATGTCAGCCATGATTGTAGGGGTAGCCACTGATAAAGATTACCGCGACCAGGGTTTGGCATCTGCAGTAATGTCAAAACTGTGTGAAGAAGTATTAAACGAGGGTAAGGAACTTTGTCTTTTCTATGATAATCCCAGTGCCGGTAAGATATATAAGCGGATTGGCTTTACAGATATCGGGATCTGGAGTATGTGGAGTTTTAATAAGGAGGCAGATTAATGATTAACTTAACACACTGCTGTATTATTACTGATGAAGTAAATGAATTGACCAATTTTTATGAGAAGATATTAAAGATTGAAGCAGAGCGATATGGAGAAAATTATAGTGAAATCGAAGCAGGTAATACCCAACTGGCAATTTTTGATGTTTTTGAACAGGAAGATCTTGCGCCGGGAACTGCCCGGGTAAGGTCAAATGAAAGTCTCATCTTAGAATTTAAGGTTGAGGATCTGGAAGCTGAATACCAAAGGATAAAAGGTATGGGGATAGAAATGGCCAAGGATATCACTACACAACCCTGGGGCAACACGTCCTTCTATTTTAGAGATTCAGATGGGAATTTGATAAACTTTTATACTCAAAGTTAGATAAAGGAGTTATCTTATGCAGTCGAAAAATGTATTAATTACCGGGGCAACCGGGAATGTCGGGCATGCTTTATTAAAAAAATTAACAAATGAAGATAATATAAATATATTTGCAGCCGGGCGCCATGTAGAAAAAACCAAAGATGTGGTCGGTGTTGATAATATAAATTACCGATGCCTTGATTTTAAAGATAAGAATACATATGAAAGCTCAATGCAAGATATTGACATTATCTTTTTAATGAGACCACCGGCTATTTCAAAGGTTAAAAGGTATATTAAACCTTATTTAGTTAAAATCAAGGAAAAAAATATTAAACAGGTAGTATTTTTATCCTTACAGGGGGCGGATAAGAATATTTTGGTTCCCCATCACAGAATAGAAAAATATATAAAAGATTTAGAGATTCCTTATACCTTTTTAAGGCCGAGTTTTTTCATGCAAAATCTATCTACAACCCATCAAGAAGAAATCAAAAAAAGGCATGAAATATATATTTCAGCCGGTAAGGGACAGACTAACTTTATAGATATTAGGGATATAGCTGAGGTTGCTAAAATTGTAATTTTAGAAAAAGGGCATATAAATAATGCTTATGAATTAACAGGACCAGAAAATTTAGATTATTATCAAATAGCTGATAAGATGAGTGAAATATTAGATAAAGATATAGAATATAAAGATCCTTCCATTTGGCAGTTTTATAAACAAAAAAGAAAAGCAGGTTATTCTTTAATGCACACTATAGTTATGATTGGTCTTTACTCTGCTTCTAAATTTGGTAATGAACCTAGTAAATCTGATGATCTAAATAAGTTAATCGATAGAAAAGCAATAACCTTTGATAAGTTTGTGAAAGATAATAAAGAGGTTTGGCTATAAAGTTTCAATTAGAGGTGAGTTCTTTGAATATAAGAAAAATCAAAAATAATTTTGATGAGAAAGAAAAAGTAGCAGCCATGTTAATTAAATTTAGGAGATATCTGGCTAGTTTAAAAAATAGAGAAGAAAATATGACAATTAAAGATGGTGTTGATGAAATAGATTATTATTTAGATAAGAAGTATCCAATCTATACAGCAATCGAAGATGATCAATATGTAGGCTATTTTATCTTAAAGTACGATGATGATGCAGTCTGGTTAGAACAATTTTTTGTAAAAGAAGAATATAGAAAACAGGGGATAGGTACTAAATTATTTCGAAAAGCAGAAGCAGTCTTAGAAGATCTTGGTTATGTTAATTTATATAACTGGGTTCATCCAAATAATAATGGGATGATAAACTTCTTAAAATCTCAAGGATATGATGTATTAAATATGATAGAAGTAAGAAAACAGTTTGATAATGAAGAATTAAAAAGCAAAGTTCAAGTGGGGGAGAATAAGTTTAAATATAATTGATTTTAAAAAGTTTATCTTTAAAAAATATAATAATAGGTGTAAATATAATAAAAAAGAAGGATATCCTATATTAGTTGCGGAAATTGATAATAAGATAGGAAGGCAAGCATATCTTATTATTTTGAAAAAGAGCTCTAATAGTAAATGAGTAAAGGAGTAGATTTGATGAACAAGAAAATCTTTAGCGGTAAGTTTAAAGTAGTTCTGATTGCTTTTTTAATTATTTTATTATCTGGTTTTATTTTAAACTTAATCTCTCAGGGGAATATTAAAGTACTTTATTGGATGGTCATTCCTTCAATAATTTTTGAAGAATTAATTGAAAGTAGTTTTCCTATCATTGCTGATAATGAGATAATTACTCTTACATTTATTTTTATATTTTGGTATCTGGTTGTTTACATAATATTAAATTTCTATGTTATATTAAAAATAATAAATAACGAAGAAAGTCAAGGGAGGAATAATTAATGAAAATACCTGCAGAAAGATGGTTTGAGGCTGTTCGAAAAAGAAGTTCGGTTAGAAACTTTTTGTCAGCTAAGTTAAAAGATGAAGATGAAAATAAGTATACTGAATTTTTAGATGAAATGAGTGAAATGTACCATGGAGTTAGAGTTAAATATGTGCCAGAAGGTTTTCAAGATGTAGCGAAAGGATTTATTGGCTCTTATGGGAAAATAGAAGGGGCTGAATCCTATTTAGTCTGTTTAGCAGAAAAAAATACACCCTATAAAAATGAAAAAGTTGGTTACATGGGTGAAGCAGCAGTTTTAGAAGCAGTATCTATGGGAGTTTCATCTTGTTGGGTGACCGGTACTTATAAAAAAGAAGATGTGGCTGAACAGGTAGATATAAAAGATAACGAACTTATTAAATCTGTAATTGCTTTAGGTTATGCAAAAGATAAAAAGAAATTATCTGAAAAATTGATTAAAACAATTGTTTCAAGTGGTAAGAGAAAACCATTAGAAGAATTATGTGAAAATGGAGTAGATGATAATTGGCCGGATTGGATAAAAACAGCTTTAGAAACAGCTAGATTAGCTCCATCTGCTATCAACCGTCAACCATGGAGATTTAAAGTTGGAGATAATAAAATCACCATAAAGGTAGCTGATGCTAAAGGAGATAAAGAAGCTAAAAAGTTAGATTGTGGGATCTCAATGTTACATCTAGAAGTAGGAGCACTTTATTCAGGTGTACAAGGGGAATGGAAATTCAAATTAGATCCTGAAATTGCAACATATATTAAAAAGTAGAGGTGGATAGATGGTAGGTAAAAATGAAATACTCAAAGAATTAAAGACTGAGCGATTAATATTAAAACCAATTTCCAAAAAATATAAAAATAAAATATATGAACATTTTTCTGATCCAGCTGTAACAAAATACATGGATATAGATGTATTAAACTCAATAGAAGAAGCTGAAGAAATTATTGATTTTTATGTAGAAAAAGAAGATGATCAAAAATGTTATAGATGGGTAGTCATTAGACAAGAAGATAATGTCTTTTTAGGCACCTGTGGTTTTAACAGTTGGATTAAAAACAGAGCCAATCGAGCTGAAATCGGATATGACTTGAGAAAAATATATTGGAGACAGGGTTATATGAAAGAGGCAGTTAAAAGATTAATCAAGCACGGTTTTGAAGTATTAAATCTGCATAGAATAGAAGCCAAAGTTACCAAAGGTAATGAACCTTCCTGTAAGTTATTAGAAAAATTAAAGTTTACACAAGAAGGATTTCTAAGGGATTATAACTACTGGAAAGGTGAATATATAAGCGAATATATGTATTCTTTCTTAGAAGATGAATATAAAAAACATTATAAATAAAAAAATTAAACTCCTGATACTGTAAAAGGTATTGGGAGTTTTTTTATTTTATTATTAAAAATCAATAATTAATATTATCCAATATAAAATATAGAATAAAAAAATATCAGTCTCTGTTATGTTCAATTGTGAAAAAATTAAAAAAATTAAAAATAATTGAAGGAATATTTAAAAGGGCATTGAATAGTAATAAGTGTAATGCGATAATATAATACTACATTCGACAATGTCGAATTAATTATTCGGAGGGGATTACTATTAATGATTATCAAGATAAGATAGATAAAGCTGAAATTAAATCTGTTGCCAAAGCATTGTCTATTATCGATTATATTAATAAAAATGATAGCGCTACTTTAAAAAAAATTTCAAATGATATTGGTATACCAAAAAGCACTGCATTAGGTATATTAAAAACATTAGAACAATTTGAATATATTAATAAATTAGAAGACAAAGAATATGAACTGGGGATATATTTATTTGAACTTGGTAATAATGTACGTAAAAAAATAAATTTAGATGTAATAGCCAAACCTTATTTAGAAAAATTAGCTGATAAATTAGGAGAAACAATTAATTTAGCTATTCTGGATAATAATGAAGTGCTTCTTTTAGATAAATATAAACCGGATTATGGATTTCAGATTGGGGCCCAGATTGGAACCCGGTTGAAGCCTCATTGTATAGCAGTAGGAAAAGTACTTATTTCTCATTTAGAAGAAGAAGAATTAGATCTACTTATTGAAAAAAATGGTCTTCCAAGAATGACTACTAATACAATTATTGATAAAGATAAGTTAAAATCTCATTTAAAACAAGTCTTTAAAGAAGGCTTTGCTGAGGATAATGGTGAACTGATGGAGAATATGAGATGTATTGCTGCCCCTATATATAATCATAAAGGTGAAAACATAGCGGCAATTAGTATTTCTTCTTTGGATTCTAAATTAAGAGGAGAAGTGTTTGATGAATCCAAAAAGTTATTATTGGATTATTCAAAAAAAATATCAAAAAATTTAGGATACAATGAATAGAATTTTTAATAATTGTATATCTATTAAAGGGAGGAGATAATAACATACTTTTATAAATTTATTATCTTAAAAATTAAGGAGGAGATAAAATGGCAAAGAAAAAAATGATTTTAGACTTCATGGAAATGAAAAAAAATAATGAAAAAGTTGCTTGGATAACTGCTTATGATTTTCCAACAGCCCAATTTGCTGAAAAAGCAGGTATGGATATGATTTTAGTGGGAGATTCTCTAGGTATGGTTGTTAAAGGTTATAAAGGGACAGTGCCTGTTACAATGGAAGACTGTATTGCCCACAGCCAAGATGTCAGAAGGGGTGCTCCTAATACGTTTTGTATAGGTGATATGCCTTTTGGATCTTATCAGGTTTCAGATGAAAAAGCTGTAGAAAATGCTGCAATATTTTTAAAAGAAGCAGATATGGATGCAATTAAATTGGAAGGTGGACGCAGAGTTGCTAGTCAAATTAAAGCAATCAGTGAAGCTGGCATAGTTGTATTTGGTCATATTGGACTTACACCGCAGAGTTCTGGACAATTGGGAGGATTCAAAGCCCAGGGTTTGACTGTTGATAGTGCCAGAGACTTAATAAAAGATGCAATTGCGGTACAAGAGGCTGGAGCTCTTGCTTTACTCCTCGAAGCTGTACCACCTGAAGTTACTGAATTTATCACAGATAAATTAGATATTCCGGTTTATTCAATCGGGGCAGGTTTACCTTGTGATGGACAACTACTTATTTGTGGAGATATGTTAGGTATGTTCCAGGCCTTTACACCTAAGTTTGTAAAACAGTATGCTAATGTAGCTGAGATAGAAATAGAAGCTTTTAAAGAATATATTGATGATGTAAAAAATGAGAAGTTCCCAACTGATGATCATGTTTACCATGCGAAAGATAGTGAAGAAGAATTTGAGAAACTTTTTAATGAGTTTGAATAGTAAAATATAATAATATTAAAGGAGTAATTTAAGGGGGAAGGGAAATGAAATTAGATACTGTATCTAAGTATATGGAAAAAGCAGGTATACCAGGCAGAGATAGATATGATTTACCGGATAGTGGAAAAAGTTTTCCAGATGGAGCACATTATAGAATTGAAATGTCAGGGGTGGAAGGTCCCAAAGTATTAGAGGCTTTAATAGATGAAAAAAAC
>Ga0102938_10000525_pt1 | contig 28199 bp, 24 predicted proteins | sample SalPonR2_B_D2_MG_FD_84516 | JGI IMG/M metagenome (GOLD analysis project Ga0102938, IMG submission 84516) | Salt pond soil microbial communities from South San Francisco under conditions of wetland restoration - Salt Pond MetaG R2_B_D2_MG | ecosystem: Environmental > Aquatic > Marine >... | reverse complement strand
CGCTCGATCGTATCGCCGATCGAGGGTGACGTGACGCGGTGCAACTCGTGTCCGGTCAGCCGGGTGGAAAAGGTGATGAAATAGTTGATTTCGGGCGGCAGGGCGCGCGCATAGATTTGGTCGATGATGCCCCACCGACGAAAATACTCCATCGACCGGGCACCCAGAAGGGTCGCCTTGGGGTGTTCGGTGGGACCTTCGCGGGTTTCGACCAACATGGCCTCGCCCCCCCGCCAGCCCAGCTCGCCGGCAAGCGTCAGGCCGACAGGCCCGCCGCCGACGACAAGAACCGGCGTCTCCAAGGCGCCGGCGGACATCACATGTATCCCAGTAATTTCGGCAGTCCGATGGCCAGCACCGGCATGGCGACGATCAATGCCAGACGCACGAAATCTGCCGCCAGGTAGGGCACGATCCCGGCATAGATCCGGCTGAGCGGTATGTTCTTGGCCACCCCGTGCAGCACGAAGACATTGATGCCTATGGGCGGCGTTATCATTCCGATCTCCATCACCATGACCATGACGATGCCCCACCAGATCGGATCCATGCCCAGGGATCCGACAACAAGCGGATAGGTGAACGGCAAGGTGATGACCATGGCCGCGACGGTGTCGAAAATGCTGCCCAGGATGATGTAGAAGACGATCAGGATCAGCAAGATGATCCACGGCGCAAACCCCACGGCCTCGATGGAATTCACGATGATGTCGGGCGCCCGCGTAAAGGCCAGGAATCGTCCCAGGACATTGGCACCGATGATGATCACGAAGATCATGCAGGTGTTGCCGGCCGTTTCCTTGAGGCATTCCGCGAACACCTTGCGGCTGAGGTTTCCGGAAAACAGCGCAAAGATGAAGGTCAGCGCGGCCCCCACGCTGGCCGCTTCGAGCACGGTGAAGATCCCGCCATAGATGCCGACCGCGACACCGATGATCACCACGATCGCCCGCCACCCGCTGCGCACGACCCGCCATCTTTCGTGCCAGGGCATCCGCTCTGCCTCGGGGGCAAGGCCGGGGTTGCGCCGGACGGTCAACTCGATGGCGATGAGATACAAGACCACCGCGATCAGCCCCGGAACAAGCCCCGCCACGAACAGGGCAAGCGGGGAGTTTTCGGTCAGCACGGCGTAAAGCACCATGATCACCGACGGAGGAATGAGGATGCCTAGGGTGCCGCCCGCCGCGACCGATCCGGCGGCAAAGCCGCTGTCGTAGGACCGTCGGGTCATCTCGGGAATGGCGATGCGCGCCATCGTGGCCGTGGTGGCCACGGACGATCCGCAGATGGCGCCGAACCCCGCGCAGCCCCCCACCGTTGCGGCCGCAAGACCCCCCTTGCGATGCCCGAGGAACGCGTTGGCAATGCGGAAAAGATCGGTTGAAAGTCCGGCCACCGTCGCAAAGCTGCCCATCAGCAGGAAGATTGCGATCACCGCCAGGCTTTCCGAACCGATCGCGGAATAGGTTTCGGCCGACACCAGCGACAGCGCACGGTCGAAGCCGATGAACGTGGCGATCCCCGCCACTCCGATCAGCAGCATCGCAACCCCGATCGGCACATGCAGAAAGATCAGGGCAAACATCGCAGCCAACCCGATCAGCGCGAGTTCAAAACCAGAATTCATTTTTCGGGACGCTCGTCAGGGTTGCGGGACAGGTTGTCAGAAGGCGCTGGCTCTTCCAAAGAGATATTCTCGAGGCCGGTTTCCGTGGCCCCGCCGTGATCATCCACGATCACGACACCCGGTCGCAATTCCGCGATTCGCGCGATCGTCACCCAGATCTGAATGAAGACCGCGATACACAAGATGATGGATGCCCCCCAGACCCAGGGGGCAACGATCATGACGGCCGTGCGTGTTGTCCTGTCACCAAGACCAGCCGCCCGTTCGAGCAAGGCAGATGTGATGATCAAGAACGCCGCCAGCGTGAGGATGGCCGCCATCAGGTTAAGCCACCGCGTCGGCCCCTGCCCGAACCATTTGCCCAGGCCCGTGCCAAGAAAGGTGATCGCGATGTTCTGGTTGCGCAACAGCCCGATGGGAAAGCAACAGGCGATCAGGACGGCAAAGATGACCTCCCCGAAATCCCGCAGGCCGTAGACCCGCGGGAACCCCAGATACCGCGCCAGGCCGTCATACATCGTGACCAGGCAGATCACCACAAGACCGGCGAATCCGATCAGCGCCAGAGCATCAGTGCCTTTTTCGAGCCATCGGCGCTGACCGGAGAAGTTTAGCATGAAGCGGCTCCCACCAAGCTGTTTGCAACCGTCACAGGCCTCGTTACTGCGCGCGGTAGCCTGCGATCAGGTCCTGGAATGTCGACAGCACGTCTGCGCCGTTCGACGTGTCGGCGATCCACTGGTCGTAGATGCCGGAATAGGCTTCCTGGTACCGGGTGATGTCGGCTTCATCCGCTTCTTCGATCACGTAGCCCGCGTCGCGCTGAGCATCGATGATGCCAAGCGTGATCTGATCATAGGCCTGGCCGCCCCGGCGCGCCAAGTCTTCGCCACCGTGGCGCATCATGACCTCTTGCTGCTCGGGGGTCAGGCTTTCCCACAGATCGAGGTTCATCAGCAAAAGGAAGGGTGACGCGCCGATGGGCACACGGTAGGCGCCATTGGACACCGCAAAACCGCCAAAGGTGTTCATGCCTGTCCAGCCCTGAAGCTGGCCGTCGATGGTGCCGCGGCCCATGGCTTCGTTGGCCTCGGTCGAACCAAGCGTCTGCGGCGCAGCGCCGATTGCATCGACGAACAATGCCTGCGTTGCACCTGCCGTGCGCAAGGACGTGCCGTTCAGCTCTTCCAGGGAAGTGACAGGATCGGTGAGGTGGATGTTGGTGACGTCAGGCGCCCAGACGGTCAGGACATGGACGTCGTCGAACCCTTCCAGCATGCCGGTCTCGAACAGCCGCCAGCCGACGACCGAGGCCTCTTCGGCCGAAGCCACCAGGAAGGGCAGTTCCGTCACCTGAAGTTGCGCGAACTGGCCCGGGGTGTATCCAGGCAGGATCCATGCCACATCGATGACGCCGTCGCGCACCAGGTCATATTGTTCGAACGGGCTTGGCCCCAGCGCGCCGCCCCAGAAGGGCACCATCTCGACGCTGTCGCCCAGTTCTTCCTGCACGGCTTCCATCCATGGGATCATCACGTGTTGCACACCAACCGCGCCTTCTGGCGTGAAAGAGGCGACGCGGATGGTCGTCTGGGCCGTTGCGGCACCACCAAGCGCCAAACCGGCGAAGACCGCCGCGCCCATGAGCGCAGTTTTGCCGTGGAAATAAGTCATATGAATCTCCCTTTGATGATCGGCGCATCTGGTGCCGCCGCTTGATTTCGTGTCGTGCCCTTTTTACCCCGGGACATGTCTTTGGATGACGCTAGACATGTCTTATCTATAAAACAAGTTTGAACTCACATTAAGGACAAAGCCGCCGCCGGCCCGTCGCAGGACCACCTAGGGGGTACAGATCACACATCAGCGCCCAACCACCGCGCAAGTCGTTCCCTCCAGCCCGGATCGTCATGGAAGGACAAAAGGCTGTCGCGCGTCGGTGTCTCACCGCGGCTGGCGCTGTAGAGCCGCCAGACCAGGCACGACATGCACGACAGCACGACGGCGTCGCCAACCCTTGGAAACCGGGCGATGGTCTGCAATGTCGGCATCCCCGTGCCGAGCATGACGATCGCCTGTGCGCCCGCATCCGAAACGGCCCCAAGACTGCTTTCCGCACGCGTGCCCGACATCGAATAGATCGGGTGAAACGCATCGCTGGACTCGAATGTCGAGGTGCGGGCAACGACCTCGCGGCCCCGCGCCGTCCAATACCCCGCGCTCGCGTCATCGAGGGCCTGATCGTAGGGCGACAGCAGGGCGATCCGCGTCGCGTCAAGTGCGTCCAACGCATCCACCACGGCGGTTGCCGCCGTGATGACCGGCACTCCGAATTGCTGGCCGAGCCCCGCAAGGGTTTCATCCTCGCGGGCCGTTCCGGCAAGATACGACGCGCCCGTGCAAGCAAACCCGATCGCCGACACCGGCGCATTGGCGAATTGCTGCGCCGCCTGGCCATAATGGTCGAAATAATCGCGCAACCGTTCTGGAATGGTCGGTTTGTCACTGGTCAGGCGCGCATTGACAAAAGCGTGGCCCGGAGGCGTCAGGATGGCGAATTCCGGCTCCACGGTAGTGTTCGCTTGCGGCGTAAGAACCCCGACAAGCCCTTTGGGTGCATACGCAACGCTCATGTGATCGCCTCCGCCTGCCGCAACCCGTCGATCATGGAACTGCGCAGCAGATGCGCCTTCAGCCTTGCGGGATCACGCGTGATGGCCTGCAGGTCGTCCATGATTTCCTGACGGCGCTGCGGATCCTTCGTGCGCATGCGGGCACGGTTCTGTCCGGCCTGTGCCAGGATCTGATCGGCCGCGATCGGACGACGCCGGCGGTCATACCGGCCCAGCAGATCAAGGGACGCCCCGTCCAGAATCGCCGCAAGCGTCTCGGACAACTCGAAAGCGTCGTGCAACCCACCGTTCAGCCCCATCCCGCCAGCCGGGCTGTTGAGATGGGCCGCATCGCCCGCAAGCGCCAACCGCCCTTTCACATAGGTCGGAGCGATCCGCTGATGAATGCGATAAGCCCGGCTTTCGCGGACCTCGTATTCGGCATCCCGCGCAACGATCTCTTGCAGCGACCGCTGGATCGCTTCGGGCTCCAGTTGCTGTTCCACGCTCAGGTCCTCGCGCGGATAGATCGACACGCGCCACCGGCCCGGCACTTTCAAAAGCGAGAAATTGCCGCCCTCCTTCCAACAATAAGATACGTTCGACAGCCCCTCCATATGGTCCTCGAACGGGAATGTGGTGGTCGCAAGGATGGTGGTTTCCGGGAAGGTTTCACCCTCAAGCGAAAGACCCATCGCCGCGCGGACAGCACTGCGGGCGCCGTCGGCCCCGACACCCAGGCGCGCACGATGTTCGATGCGCCCCTCGGGGCCGGTCATGACCAGTGTCACGCCTGTTTCGTCCTGTGTGACGGTGTCGATTTCCGTCCCGAAATGCACCTGTGCGTTTGCCTCTTGAGACAGCGCCGCCAGCAGCGCCCGCGACAGTTTCCACTGTTCGCACTGCAACCGGTAAGGATGGCCGGTATGGTCGTTCAACACCGACAGATCAAAGACGGCCCTGTTGCCCGAAGGATGCATGCGCACCTGCCAATGCGGACAGACCAGGCCCTCGTCGACCAGCGTGTCGGCAATGCCGATGCTGTCCAGCATATCCAGTGTCGGCGGATGAAATGTGGAGGCGCGCAGATCCTCGGATAGCTCGGGCGACGCTTCGAAGACACGCACCGCCACGCCTTTGCGAGCCAGGAGAAGCGCCAGGCACAAACCAACCGGCCCCCCGCCTGAAATCGCGACATCCGTGTCGGTCATGACCCCGCCCCGATAATCGCGGGCCGGATGTCGGGATTGCGCATCGCCATGTTACCTCTTGCCCTGATATGCTGTCTTATTCATAAGACAAGTATGTTGGCGAATTTTCGAGAAATCAACCATGCATGATCTCAACCCGCACGAAAATCAGCCTGCCGGATCCGGCGCGCCCGAAGCGGCGCACAGCATTGTCGCCGGCAAGGAGATTCAAGGGACCGGACGCACGCTCGATATCTCCAATCCAGCCACGGGCGGCATTGCCGGAACGCTGTGCGAAGCGGGCGCGGACGTTGTCGCCGATGCCGTTCGCGCGGCCCGGCAGGCTTTTGACAGAACGGATTGGCCCAGATGGAGCGTGCCCAGACGCCAGGCGCTTTTGCTGGCCGTGCGGGACAAGATCGTCGAGCACGCCGACGAACTGGCGCGGCTCGAGTGCCTTGCGCTCGGCGTTCCGCTGCGGGAACTCAAAAGCCGTCACATGATGCGCGCGGCCGAGAATTTCCGGTTCTTTGCCGAATTCATCGGACAGGCCCGTGGGGACCTCTATGACCAGACCCCTGGTTACCGTTCGATCGTGACACGCGAACCCGTGGGTGTCGCGGCGCTGATCGCCCCGTGGAATGCGCCTGTCGCGCTGGCTTCGATGAAACTGGCGGCGGCGTTGGCATTCGGGAACACATGCGTTCTCAAGCCCTCGGAACAGACCCCTTTCGCGCTGCATCTTTTCGTCAGGTTGCTACACGAGGCAGGCGTCCCCGATGGGGTGGTGAACCTTGTGAACGGGCGCGGTGATGTGACCGGGGCAGCCTTGGTGGCACAAGATGGCGTCGACCTGATCAGCTTTACCGGCGGCACGGGCACCGGCCGACTGATCATGGCCGAGGCCGGGCGCAGACTGGTGCCGTGCACGATGGAACTCGGCGGCAAGAGCGCCAATATCGTCTTTGCCTCGGCCGACCGTGACCGCGCGCTGGATGCGGCCCTGGCCAGCATATATTCCAACAATGGCCAGCAATGCCTTGCCGGATCGCGGATATTCGTTGACCGCGCGATCGCCGATGATTTCATTTCCGATTTCGTGGACCGGGCCCGCAACATTCGCATCGGGGATCCCAACGACGCCGAAACGGAGCTTGGCCCGCTTGCCTCTGCCGCGCATCGCGACCGCGTGCTCAGGTTTGCGCATACCGCCCCGCAGGACGGTGTCGAGATCCTGACGGGTGGCGGTGTGCCGGCTGGCCTGCCCGACGAGATTTCCGGCGGATACTACATCGACCCCATCGCGGCACTGGCGCCCGGCAATGCAAACGTGGTCTGCCAGCAGGAGATCTTTGGCCCCTTCGCGACATTCCAGATCTTCGACAGCTATGACGAGGTTGTCACCGCCGCCAATGCAACGGAATTCGGCCTCGTGTCCTATGTATGGTCCGATCACCTGCCCACGGTGGAACGCGCGGTGCGCGATCTTCGATCCGGCGTCGTGTGGGTCAACACCACCATGACGCGGGAATTGCGCGCGCCCTTTGGCGGGTTCAAATCCAGCGGTGTCGGGCGTGAGGGCGGCGAGGCCTGCGAGCGCTTCTACACGGAGCCAAAGACCGTCACCGTGCCGTCCGCCCCGATCGAGCCGCGCCGTATGGGGGTGCGCCCATGAGCGATCGACCGGACCTGCAGCTTGCCCCGGCACATGGGGCCACGATCGCGGTCATCGGTGCGGCCGGCGGCATCGGGCAGGCCACGGTCGCGGCGCTTGCAGCGGCCGGATGCCAGGTCTTCGCGATAGATCGCGCCGACCCGCTTGCAAAGATGCAAGATGTCTGGCCCGACACCATCACGTCCGTGGCCATCGACGCCACGGACGCGGCCAGCGTGGATCAGGCCTTTGCCCGGATCGCAGCCGAGGTTCCGGCGCTTGACGGCCTCGTGCATCTTGCAGGCTTCACCAATCCCCGCACGCCCGTGGCCGATCTCGATCCGGCGGATTGGCGAGAGGTCATCGAAGGCAATCTCGACAGCGCGTATCTGTGCGCACGGGCGGCCATGCCCCTGCTGCACAAAGGCCGCGCGCCGTCGGTTGTTCTGGCATCCTCGGGGCTCGCGGTGAAATCAATGCCGGGCTACGGGTCATATGCGGCCGCAAAGGCGGGCCTTCTTGCGTTCATGCGGGTTCTTGCGGCGGAAATGGCCCCACATGCACGCGTCAACGCAATCGCGCCTTCCGCGGTCGATACACCCTTTCTGCAAGGTGGCACCGGACGGCAGACAAGGGCGCTTGGCTTTGACAAGGACGTCTATGTGAAATCGGTCCCGCTGGCCCGCATCGCCGTGCCCGAGGATATCGTGGGCCCGATCCTGTTTCTGCTCGGCCCGGCCTCGGCCTACATCACCGGCCAGACCCTGCACGTGAACGGCGGCCTTTTGATGACGTGACGCCGACACGGGCGCGTCTGATTTCGAGACCGTACCCGCATCCGAACGGGCCGCGCGTGCCGCTGCCGCCTACCGGGCGCAGATCTCCTGTCTGATGCGGAATTCGGCGTTCCACCGCCAGCGCGTGCAAGCGGCAGGGTGTGTCGATGTGGCAGCGGGGGGGGATTGCCGGAGACCACCAACCCGCCTTTCACCACGACCGATGACCTGCGCGCCACCCGCGACGAGACCCATCCGATCGGCATCCACCTCACCGCGCCGATGTCCGACGTCGTTCGCGCCCATTCGACCAACGGCACGACGGGAACGCCCAGTTCCATCCCGCCGATGCAACCCGACCTTGAAACTTGGATCGAGATTTCACGACGCTCCTGCGGCGCATCCGGCGGCGTTGCCGGCGAACGCATGGCTGACGGCCAGGCATTCGTCTAATTCCCAGTAACCTCGAAATACAGCTTCGAGTCCCGCCCCAATACGGCTTGCATCTTTCCAACAACCCAGCCTGCGGATCGGCAAAAGGTCAGTAGCGTCCGACCGCCCGTCAAAGGGACGGACACAGCAGCCACAACCGTCAGCAGCAATCGAATTGGCAAGATGATTACGAGGCTTCGTAATTTCTTGGGGTTTTTGCGGAATTTCCTGCGGAAATTTGCAGTGGCCTGATCACGCCCCCGTCGGAACTGGTAACGTATGCTCAACCGTTCCCGAGGGATACTTTCGTAGGCGAACGCATCTGCAACCCAGCCCGTTGGCAAGCCGCGCGAGACGACATCGGAGTAGAATTGCACATCGCTCCCGCCTGTATGGCGCAGCGACTCATCGAACCAGATCCCCTCGGTCGTGAACAGGTGTGTGCGGGCAGCCCAGTTATTGGTAACGATCGTAACACCCGGCGTCGTGCACAAACTTGCCTTGCGTGCAGCGCGGCGTTCCTTTCTCGCGTAGCGCCGGGCAATGTTTTCGTGCATCAGCTTTTCCACAAGACCATGCCCGTAGAACCTGTGTTCGACACGCAATGGGCCCCCGATCAACACGGCATTTGTCTTCCGGAACGCGTCGGCAAGTTTCACCAGCCAGTCACGGGCCAGAACCTCGTCGTCATCGACAAATACAAGCCAATCCGAATTCGCCGCGATCGCCAATCGGGCCGCAGCATTTCGTGCGAACGGAATGCCGATCTCTGGCTCAAAAGCATAGTCAAGCGTGATGGCCGGATGAATCCCGGCCAGATCCTCGATCAATCGTTTCGTGTTCTCACAGGTATCATTCTCGACAACAAGAAACCGAATTTCGCAGCCTTTCGGAACCTCCAATGCAGCCCAGGACCCAATGAGTTTCGACACCATATTCGGTCGACGCCTTGTAAGGGACGCGACCGTTATCTTGAGGGAGGGGGGGGGTCATTTATTGATGGGCCTTCCAAGAATTCCGAATTCGAATCCATATCTTGACGTTAATCCCTCATAATTTATTTCGGCGACAATTCAAATTTATCTCTGCCATTTGAATTTTGACCCTGAATTTTCATTTCGTGATTTCGCGCATCCAAAATGGAATTCATTCACGTCATGACTGATTGAGTGAACCCTGTTCCAGGCACCCCGACAGCCTTTGAAAGCATCCTGCCAAGCGGCCTTGGGGCGATGGCGCGTGGATCGCCCCGATGGGGCTGGTCTGCGTCGCGCATACGTCCGGCGCTGTCGGGTCATTGAAATTCCATCGAATTGACCTGCGTCATCGCGCGGCTTGGCGAACTCGGCTCTTGTCGGGGTCGAGGGGAGGATGACGCCATGCATGATCACAGCACCAAGACCATACCGCCCGGGGCCGCGGCACTGGGGTCGGATGGATTGCACGGGGATTGGGCCGAGGCCCGAAGCATGATCGACGGTCTCGACGGCGCCCTGAACATCGCGCACGAGGCGTTGGATCGCCATGTCATCGCCGGCCACGGTGAACAGGTTGCGCTGCGATGGTTCGGAAAGGCCGGCGGACAGCGCGACCTGACCTACGGCGAAATGGCCGATCTCGCGGCCAGGTTCGCGAACGTTCTGGCCAGCCATGGCTTCGAGAGGGGCGACAGTCTTTTCGCGCTGATGGGGCGGGTGCCGGACCTGTATGCCTGTGCCCTGGGCACGCTGAAGGCCGGGCTTGTGTTTTCGCCCCTTTTCGCAGCTTTCGGGCCGGAACCGATCCGGACACGGATGGAGATCGGATCGGCCAGGGTGCTGGTCACGACGGCATCGATATACAATCAGAAGATCGCGGCCTGGCGGCACGAGGTACCAACGCTTGACCTGGTGCTGATCGAGGGAGAAGACGCACCCGACGGCTGCGTCGCCCTTGGCCCTGCGCTGCGAGCGGCGTCCCCCGATTTCGCGACCGTGCGGACCGATCCCGAGGCCCCGGCCCTTATTCATTTCACGTCAGGCACGACGGGAAAACCGAAGGGCGCGGTGCATGTCCATAATGCCGTGCTTTATCATGCATTTTCGGGCCGCAAGGCATTGGGGCTGACCCCTGGCACGCTCTACTGGTGCACCGCCGATCCCGGCTGGGTCACGGGCACGTCCTACGGCATCATCTCTCCGTTGGTGAACCGCGTGACGATGATCGTCGACGAGGCCGAATTCGATATCGACCGCTGGTACAACATGATCGAACGGGAAAAGGTCGAGGTCTGGTATACCGCACCGACCGCTATCCGGATGATGATGCGTGCAGGCGAACAAGCGGCAAGAGCATACGATTTTTCCTCTCTCAGGTTTCTGGCCAGCGTCGGTGAACCCCTCAACCCCGAAGCCGTGATCTGGAGCGAGAAGGTCTTTGGCCAGCCGTTTCATGACAACTGGTGGCAGACCGAGACCGGCGGGATCATGATCGCGAACCTTGCCGGCATGGCGGTCCGGCCGGGCTCCATGGGCAAGCCGATGCCCGGAATCGAGGTCGGGATTGTCGAACATGAAGACGGCAGGCTGCGTGAACTCGGGCCCGACAAGATCGGCGAACTGGCGCTCAGACCCGGCTGGCCCTCGATGATGCGGGCCTATCTCAACGAGCAGGCGCGCTATGACAAATGCTTCGTGGATGGGTGGTACCTGTCCGGCGATCTCGCGATGCGCGACGCTGATGGATACGTCTGGTTCGTCGGTCGCGCGGACGACCTGATCAAGTCGTCCGGTCACCTGATCGGCCCGTTCGAAGTTGAAAGCGCATTGATCGAACACCCGGCCGTTGCCGAAGCGGGGGTCATCGGCGTGCCGGATGCGACCGCCGGTGAAGTCGTGAACGCCTATGTCACCCTCAATCCGGATTTCGAGTGGTCGGACGCGCTGGAACGCGACATCCGCGGCCATGCGCGGAAACGACTGGGGCCAGCCGTGGCTCCGCGCGCGATCACGTTTCGCAAGACACTGCCCAAGACCAGATCAGGCAAGATCATGCGGCGCTTGCTGAAGGCACGCGAACTGGGGCTGCCCGAAGGCGACATATCCACATTGGAGACGGACGAGACATGACCGTGACGGACAAACCGAAGCTGGACCGGGCACATGTGCTGGAGCTCCTTGAGCACATGATCCGCATCCGGCGCTTCGAAGACAAATGTGCCGAGCTTTACACCCGGGAAAAGATCCGGGGGTTCCTTCACCTGTATGACGGGGAAGAGGCGATCGCGGCCGGAATCATCCCGCTTCTGGCGGCGTCGGACAAGATCGTGGCCACCTATCGCGAACATGGCCACGCACTGGTTCGCGGGGTATCGATGAACGCGGTTCTCGCCGAGATGTACGGCAAGGCCGAAGGCTGTTCCGGCGGTCGCGGCGGGTCGATGCACCTCTTTGATGCCGAGACGAACCTGTACGGGGGCAACGCCATCGTTGGCGGGGGCCTGCCCCTGGCAGGGGGGCTCGCGCTTGCCGACCGGATGCGGGCAGAGCCCCACGTGACGGCCTGCTTTTTCGGTGAAGGCGCAGTGGCAGAAGGGGAATTCCACGAGGCCCTGAATCTTGCCCAGCTCTGGAACCTGCCGGTTCTTTTCGTGTGCGAAAACAACGGATACGCCATGGGGTCGGCCCTCGACCGGACCGAGGCCGCAACCGACATCATGCAAAAGGCCGCGTCCTACGGGATCGAAGCGCATCACGTGGACGGGATGGACGTTGTGGCGGTCGAGGTCGCGGCCCGCAAGGCGATTGCGCGTATCCGCGAGACCGGCGCACCGGTGTTTCTCGAATGCCAGACCTACCGGTTCCGCGCGCATTCGATGTTCGATGCCCAGCTTTACCGGGAAAAGGACGAGGTCGAACAGTGGCGCCGGAAGGGTCCCATCGTCAGGTTCCAGACCTGGCTCCTGGACAATCACCTGATCCATCCCGAAGACGTCAAGGCGATCGAAGCCCGGGTGACGGCGGAAATCGAGGAGGCCGTGGCCTTCGCGGAGGCCGGGACATGGGAACCGGTGGAAAGTCTCACCACCCATGTCCTTGGGCAGGCCCCGCCCTTCGAGCCCGCTCCGCCATCCGGAAACACCGTCGAGATCACCTATCGCGAGGCGGTCAAACAGGCGATCCGAGAGGCGATGCAGCGCGACGAACGCGTCTTTCTGATGGGCGAGGACGTGGGCGCCTATGGGGGGTGCTACGCCGTGTCAAAGGGGCTGATGGACGAGTTCGGCACAGACCGCATACGCGATACACCCCTTTCCGAATCCGGGTTCACGGGGGCAGGCATCGGCGCGGCGGCGAATGGAATGCGCCCGATTGTCGAACTGATGACGGTGAATTTCAGTCTGCTCGCGCTCGACCAGATCATGAACACCGCCGCCACGATCCGGCACATGTCGGGCGGTCAGTTCAGCGTCCCCCTGGTCATCCGAATGGCCACCGGCGCGGGCAAGCAACTGGCCGCACAGCATTCCCATAGCCTCGAAGGGTGGTATGCCCATATTCCGGGGCTCAAGGTCCTTGCGCCGGCAACGGTCGAGGATGCGCGCGGGATGCTTTGGACGGCATTGCACGATCCCGACCCGGTGCTGATCTTCGAAAACGTGATGCTCTACAACATGACCGGCCCTCTCGATGCCGCGTCGGGACCGGTGGATATATCGCAAGCGGCCGTGCGCCGCGAGGGAACGGACCTGAGCCTGATCACCTATGGCGGCTCGCTGTTCAAAACCCTCGCTGCGGCCCGCGAGCTTGCCGACGTCGGCATATCGGCCGAAGTCATCGACCTGCGAACGCTGCGGCCCCTCGACGATGCCACGATCCTGGCCTCGCTCGCCAAGACGCGCCGCGCGGTCATCGTCGACGAGGGTTGGCGATCGGGCTCACTGGCGGCCGAGATCATGGCCCGGATCATGGAAAAGGGGTTCTGGTCCCTCGATGCCCCCGTGGCGCGGGTCTGCTCCGAAGAGGTCCCGATCCCGTACCCGAAACACCTGGAGGATGCCGCGACACCTCAGATCCCCGCGATCGTCGCAGCCGCCAGGACCGTGATGGGGCGCTGAGATGGGGGTTTTCACAATGCCGTCTCTGGGCGCCGATATGGAAACCGGGACCTTGGTCGAATGGTTGATCGCTCCGGGTTCCAGGGTGCACCGTGGCGATACGGTCGCGGTCATCGAAACCCAGAAAGGCGCGATCGAGATCGAGATTTTCGAAGAGGGTATCGTCCATCGGCTGGAAGCCGCACTTGGGGATGACCTGCCCGTGGGCGCGCCCATGGCGATCATTCTGGCCGAGGGTGAGGCGGCCCCGTCCGACGACGCCGCCCGAACGCATGAACCGCAGGCAGCATCCGGGCCAGCCCCCCTTGCGGCCGCCCCCCCGGTTGCGTCCCCGCGCCCTTCTGTACCGCCGGCGACCACGGTCCCGCCATCCCAGGGTGGGGCCGCCGCATCTCCTGCCGCGCGGCTCCGAGCCAGGGAACTGGGGGTGGATCTGGCATCCATCGAGGGCAGCGGTCCGAACGGGGTGATCGTCTTGTCCGACATCGAGCGCACGGGACCCGGCGGGCGTCGCGAACCGCAACCGTCGCCCGCCGGTTCACCCATGACCGAGATGCGCAAAGCCATTGCCGCCGCAATGACAAGGTCCAAGGAAACGATCCCACATGTCTACCTGTCACATACGATCGATCTGCAGCGGGCGATCGATTGGCTGGCCGCGCACAACCGCGAAAAGCCCCCGCAAGAACGTATCTTGCTCGGTGCGCTCTTCGTGCGTGCAACGGCACTTGCGGCACGGGACTCGAAGGACCTGAACGGTCACTACCTTGCGGACGGGTTTCATGCATCGGATATGGTCAATCCCGGCGTCGCCGTGGCGCTCAGAGGGGGCGGGCTTGTGGCTCCCGCGCTGATGGACGCCCCGGCCATGACATTGACAGAAACGATGGCTGGCATACGCGACCTTGTGACCCGTGCCCGCGCCGGGCGGCTCAAAGGTTCCGAAATGACCGGAGGTACGATCACCGTCTCGGCGTTGGGCGAAAGCGGTTGCGACATGATGACCGGCATCATCTTTCCACCGCAGGTTGCGCTTGTCGGTCTGGGGGCACCTCAAACACGGCCCTGGGTCGTTGATGGGACGGTTGTGCCCAGATCTGTGGTCACGGTCTGCGTCTCGGCAGATCACAGGGTCGCCGATGGCCGACAGATATCCCGCTTCATCACCGAATTCGAAACACTTCTGCAACGCCCGGAGGCGCTATGACACAGACGGATTTCCGAGCCGCCTTTCTCGAGGAACTCACACGCGTCGCTCCCGATATCGACCCTGCCACGGTCGGGGATGACGACCATATCCAGGACGACCTTGGGCTCGATTCCATGGACGTGCTGAACCTGGTCGTGGCGCTTCATGATCGCCTGGGTATCGATATCCCCGAGGCACAGTATGTCGAGATCGCAACCCCGCGCCTTGCGTCCGCATATCTTGCCAGCAAGGTGGCGGCGGGTGCCTAGCGTTCGCCGCGCCGGTAGGGGGTCATGAGCGCTTCGGGAACCTGGGCGCGACGCGCAACCAGGATCAGGGCCGCGATCGACAGAACATAGGGCGCCATCAGGAACAACTGGTAGGGAACGCCCTCGACCACGGTCTGCAGGCGCAACTGGTAGGCGTCGAAGAAGGCAAAAAGGAGCGCGCCAAGCAGCGCCTTGCCCGGTCGCCACGAGGCGAAAACGACCAGCGCGATGCAGATCCAGCCCCGTCCCTGCACCATTTCGGGAAAGAAGCTGTTGAACGCGGCCGTGGTCAGGAACGCACCGCCGACCGCCATCAGCGCCGACCCCGCCACCACCGCCCCGATGCGGATGCGGATCGGGTTGAGGCCCTGCGCCTCGACCGCGTGGGGATTTTCCCCGGTCATGCGAATGGCCAGCCCAAGTGGCGTGCGCGCAAGCACATAGGCCATCACCACGACGCTCAGCAGCGCAAGGTAGGTCGGCATGGTCTGGGAAAACAGGATCGGCCCCAGAACGGGGATGTCGGACAGGATCGGGATATCGAGAGGGCGAAAGGGCTCGATCGTGGGCGGCAGATCTCCGACCGTCACGATCAGCCGATACAGGTAATACGACAGCGCCGAGGCGAAGAGCGTGATGCCAAGCCCCGAGACATGCTGCGACAGGCCGAGCGGGACGGTCAGCATGGCATGCAAGAGCCCCATCAACCCACCGCACATGGCCGCAACCAGCAACCCGGTCCAAAGATCGCCACCCATGTAGACCGTCAGCCACCCGGTCATGGCCCCCATCGTCATGATCCCCTCGATCCCGAGGTTCAGAACGCCCGATCGCTCGCACAGCAATGCGCCCAGAACCCCAAAGATCAGCGGCGTCGCAATGCGCAGGACGGCGGCCCAGAGGTTGGTGTTCAGCAAAAGCTCCAAAGCATCCATCATCGCCGCACCCGGTAGGTTGTGAACAAGAGAGCCACCAACATGGTGAGCAGGCAGAGCGCCACGATGACGTCGGCGATGAAGCTAGGAACTCCGGTCGCGCGGCTCATGGCGTCGGCCCGACAAAAACGGTGGCCACAAAGATCGCGGCGGCCACCACGCCGGCCGGGTGAAGTGCGGCCAGCATGGCCACCACGATGCCCGCGTAGCCGAAACCGGGGGACATGGTGGTGGTGACGCCGGCGGTGACGCCCAGGACTTCCACCGATCCGGCCAACCCCGCCAACGCACCAGACAGCAACGCCACGCCCATCAGCGTCCGTGGCAGCGAAATGCCGGCAAAGGCCGCCGCCGACGCGTTCAGCCCCGCTGCGCGTGTTTCCGCGCCAAAGACCGTGCGCGCAAGGATCAGCCAGACGGCCCCGGCCGCCACAATCGCAACCAGGAACCCGATGTGAAGTCGTGTGCGCGCGACCAGGTCGGGCAGCCTGAAATCGCCGTCCACCGGCACCGAGGACGGCCAGCCAAAGGCCAGCGGATCGCGTAGCGGGCCTTCGATCATCAGACCCACGAACAAGATCACGATGAAATTCAGCAGCAGCGTGGTCACCACTTCATCAACGCTGAAGCGCAGGCGCAAATAGGCCGGTCCCGCCAGCAGCAAAGCCCCCGAGGCCATGCCCAGCGCCATCAGAACCGGGATTCCAACGGGGCCGGGAAGGGCAAGGGAATGACCGACCCACGCGGTGACCAGTGCGCCGACGAAGAATTGTCCTTCGCCGCCGATATTCCACAGACGTGCGCGAAAGGCGACCGCGGCGGCCAGACCCGTCAGGATCAAAGGCGTCGCGCGGGTCAGCATCTCGGTCACCGACAGCCGCGACCCAAGCGCGCCGCGCAGCATCTCGGCATAGGCGGTCGCAGGGCTCACCCCTGCCGCCGCGATCAGAGCCCCGGCGAGGATCAAAGCCACCGCCACCGCCGCCAACGGCGCGACGACGACAAGGTAAAGTGGCACATGGGCGCGCCGTTCAAGCCGCATGATCGTCTTCCTTCCACACACCGGCCATCATCAGGCCCAGCTTGCGCGCATCCGCGTCATGGGCCGGGACTGGCTGCGACAGGCGGCCCTTCACGATGGCCTGAATACGGTCGGACAGCGCGACGGCCTCCTCCAGTTCCTCGGAGATCAGCAAGATCGCGGCGCCCTCGGCCCGCGCGGCGAGCAATTCGGCATGAACCGCCGCGATGGCGCCTTCGTCGAGCCCTCGGGTCGGTTGGTTGGCCAGCACGAACCGCGGGCCGATCGACAAGCAGCGCCCCAGGATCAGTTTTTGCATGTTGCCCCCCGACAAGAGCCGTGTCCGCGTGTCGGGGGTGGCACCGCGGATGTCGAAACGGGCGATCAATTCGGCGGCGTAGGCTTTGCAGGCCGCCTGCCGCACGAACCCCCTGCGCGAGAAATCCGGGCTGCGAAGCCGCTCGAGAACCGCGTTCTCCCACACGGCCAGTTCGCCCACGGCCCCCTCGGCATGGCGGTCTTCGGGCACCCGGCCCGCCCCGGCCCGGATCATGCCGCGCGGCCCCAATGGGCCCACATCCTGCCCGGCCAGTGTCAGCGCGCCGGACACCGGCGTGGTCAGCCCTGACAGCAGCCCGCCCAAGGCCGCCTGTCCATTGCCCGACACCCCGACGATCCCGAGGATCTCGCCCTCATGCACGGCAAATGACACGTCGTCCAACCGTGCCTCGCCCTTTTCCTCGACCCGCACCTTTTCGGCGATCAACACGGGCGCGCCGATCTCGTGGCCTTGCCGCACCGGCCGTTCCACCTTGCGGCCGACCATCAGTTCGGCCAGTTCCTCGGGGCTGGTATCGGCGGTCTTGCGTTCGGCCACCATCCGCCCTCCCCTCAGCACCGCCACGCGGTCCGAGGCCGCCATGACCTCGTGCAGCTTGTGGCTGATGAAGATCAACGAGAGACCTTCCCTGGTCATGTCGCGCAGGGTCTCGAACAGGCGTTGCGCCTCGGGCCGGGCCAGAACGGCGGTGGGTTCATCCAGGATCAGGATGCGCGCGTCGCGGTAGAGTGCCTTGAGGATCTCGACCCGTTGGCGTTCCCCGACCGACAGTTCGGCAATCCGGGCCTCGGGCGTCACCGGAAGGCCGAACCTGTCGGAGATCTGCATCAACTTCTTGCGCGCGGCCGCGCGGGCGGAGCTTGGCGACAACAGGGATTCCGATCCGAGCATGACATTTTCCAGCACGGTCAGATTGCCGGCCAGCGTGAAATGCTGGTGAACCATGCCAACCCCGGCCTCGATCGCCGCGCGGGGTTTGCCCGACGGCAATTCCTTGCCGAAAACCCGCACCGTCCCCTCGTCCGCGGCGTAGTGGCCGAACAGGATGTTCATCAACGTGGTCTTGCCCGCGCCATTTTCGCCCAGAAGGGCAAGGATTTCCCCCTGCCCCAGCGTCAGGGTCACATCGTCATTGGCGGTCAGGGTGCCAAAGCGTTTGGTGATGTCCTGAAGCTCGAGAACCGGGGTCATGCGGGCAATCCTGCGATGGGAAAGGGATATTCGAGCATCGGTGCGCGGGCTTCTATCAATGCCGCGAGATGGCACAATGCCAGATCCGCGCCGGGTGGTCCCCAAAGCTGCACGCCGACGGGCAGGCTACCCTGCATCCCGAACGGCAGCGCAATCGCTGGCAGGCCCGCGACATTGGCGAGCGCGGCATTGGGGGCAAAGGCCTCCATCTTGGCGAAATGGGCATCGGTGTCGGAATGGCCAAGCCCGAACGCCCCCAAGGGCGGCGGGGCTGATGACAGAACCGGGCACAAAACGGCATCGAAGCGGTGGAACATGGCGCCCGCGCGATCCGAAAGGCGGGCCATGCGGCGGGTGGCGGCAAACAGGCCAGTTGCCGACGTCTCGCGCCCCTCGGCGGCCAGCGCCGCCACGAGCGGGGGCACCTTGTCGCCAGGTATCGCAAGCGCGGCCAGCCATTCGGCAAGGGACACGGACAGGATCAGCCTGGCGATGGCATGGGCCTCGGCCCCCATATCGTCGGGGGCGGCGATCTCTTGAATGGTGCAGCCGGCTTCGGTCAGGGCGCCGGCTGCGCCATGGGCGGCCGTGGTCTGGGCGGCATCGCAGCGATCGGGCAGCACCAGTGCAACGCGCGGATTGCCCGGCATGGCAACCGGCGACACCGGCAACCGGACGGCGGCAAAGGCCGCGCGCACGTCGCGGACAGAGCGGGCCAGCACAAGTTCGGACGCGATCCCCATCAGGTGATTGTCGAAGTCCGGGCCACCGGGCACAGCCCCGCGCGACGGTTTCAGCCCGACAAGCCCGCAACAGGCCGCGGGCACCCGGATCGACCCGGCGGCGTCCGTGGCATGGGCAATGGCGACAAGACCGGCGGCCACTGCGACGGCGGCCCCGCCGGACGACCCGCCAGGGGTCAACGACGGATCCCAGGGGTTGCGGCCAGGCAAAAGACCCTCGGGCGCGCTGTCCAGCGCAAGGCCGAAAGGCGGCGTCGCGGTCAGACCGAACGGGATCAGCCCGGCATGGCGAAAGGCGGAAAAGAGGTGGCTGTCCTGCATGGGTAGGACAGCCTGCGAACGCAGCGCCGCCGCACCTGCGGCAGCTGGCAGCCCCTTGGCCGCCGACCCCAGATCTTTTGCCAGGAAAGGCACACCGTGGAACGGTGCACGTCTCCCTGCTGCCACGGCATCGGCATCGGCATCGGCATCGGCTGCGCTAGCCTCCGCACGTGCCAACGCCTCGTCAAGAAAGACCACGGCCCCCAACCCGGCATGGGTTTGGCATGCCGCGAGGCTCGCCTCCATCACCGCACGCGCGCTGGTGCGCCCGTCGGAGATGGCGGCGGCAAGGGCCGTGGCATCAGGCATGGCTCAGCGCCCGTCAGGCCGGCTCATCGTTGTCGATGGGAACGTCCCACTCACCCGCCTCGATCGCTGCTTGCTTGGCCAGCATCGGCGCAACCGCGTCGGCTGGCACTTCATCGGCCACATAGATCAACTCGTTGCCGCCATAGGCCATGAAGGAATACTCGGTATAATCCCGCCCGACCGGGGTGCCGGCCTGAATATCAGCGACGATGGCCTCAATGGTGGGACCATAGTTCCAGATCGCATTGGCGAACACGGTACCGGGATAGCGCGGCGTATAGTCGATCAGCGATCCGATGGCCTTGACGCCCCGTTCTTCCGCGGCATCGGCGGTGCCGATCCGTTCCCCGAAGAGGATGTCTGCGCCCGCATCGATCTGCGCCATCGCGGCCTCTTTCGCGCGGGCCGGGTCAAACCAGGCACCGATAAAGCCGTTGAGGAAGGTCGCGTCCGGGTTCACTTCGCTGACCCCCATGCGGAAGGCGTTGATCAGCAGGTTGACCTCGGGGATCGGGTAGCCGCCGACAGAGCCGAACACATTGGAGTCCGACATTCTGCCCGCCAACATCCCGGCCAGGTAGGCGGCTTCGTGGTTGCGCGTTCCGAAAACGCCGAAATTGTCGCCTTCCGGCCCACCGGAGGATCCCATCAGGAACGCCGTTTCGGGATAGTCGCCCGCGACTTCGCGCGCTTCGCGTTCAACAGCATAGGATTCACCCCAGACCAGTTGCGCGCCGCCTTCCGCATATTCGCGCATGGCGCGCGGATAATCGGTCGGGGCCACGCCTTCGGAGAATTCGTACTCGATCAGGCCCGAGGCCGCGGCCTCCTGAAACGCCAGGTGAATGCGGCTGTTCCAGGCGTTTTCGACCGGCGACATGTGGACACCGGCGACGCGGGTGACGCCCTGGGCGCGAGCGCCACGGATATAGGCGGGCAGCGCCAGCGTGGCGGCTGCCCCGACCATCAGTTGGCGGCGAGTTGTGGTTAGTTTCATGGAAGCTTCCTCTCTGGTGTTGGCAGTTTGTTAAGTCTGTTCATCTTGGGCCGGCGGCGCATAGTCGGCCGGGTCGATCATGCCGGGGCGGCCGGGAAGGTCGAGGGTGGCAACGCGCGGTGCGGTACGCGCCAGCACCTTGCCGTGTTTGATCACTGCAAGCCGCGTCGCCTTGAGGCGCACGGCCTCGATCGGGTCGCGCGCCTGCAAGACGACCATGCTGGCCGGGCCGCCTTCGCGAAGCGTGGGGTCCGGCAGTCCCATGGCGCGGGCGCCGTTTTGCGTGACCGAGGTAAAGGCCCAGGCCATCGCCTCGCGCGAGGTCATGGGAACCGCGTGCACCCCCATATGGGCAACCTCGAGCATGTCGCCCGATCCAAGGGAATACCAGGGGTCCATCGTGCAATCCTGCCCGAAAGCCACGTTGACGCCCGCTGCGCGCAACTCCGGCACCCGGGTCAGGCCGCGACGGCGCGGATAGGTGTCTGACCGACCTTGCAAGGTGATGTTTATCAGCGGGTTCGGAACCACGTTCATACCGCTCTCGGCGATCAGCGGGATCAGCTTCGTGGCGTAATAGTTGTCGTAGGAATGCATCGCGGTGACGTGGCTGGCGACCACACGCCCGCCCAGGCCCAGCCGTGTCGTCTCGGCTGCGAGGGTTTCCACATGGCGCGACATCGGGTCGTCGCTTTCGTCGCAATGCAGGTCGAGCATCAGGTCCCGTTCGGCAGCGATCTCGCAAAGACGGGTGACCGACCTTGCACCATCGGCCATCGTCCGTTCGAAATGCGGGATGCCCCCCACCACGTCCACACCCTTGTCCAAGGCGCGCAACAGGTTCGCCTCGGCCGTGGCCGACCGATAAAGCCCGTCCTGGGGAAAGGCGACCAGTTGCAGGTCGATGTAGGGCGCCACGCGTTTGCGCACCTCGATCAACGCCTCAACCGCTGTCAGCCTGTCATCGCAGACATCGACATGGGACCGAATCGACAACAGGCCCTGCGCCACGGCCAGATCACAATACCGCAAGGCGCGTTCCATGACCGCTTCGGGCGTCAAGAGCGGCTTCAACTCGCCCCAAAGCGCTATGCCTTCCAGCAACGTGCCCGAGACGTTGAGACGGGGCAATCCCAGGCTGAGCGTCGCATCCATGTGGAAATGCGGGTCTGTGAACGGTGGCGCGACCAGGCGCCCGGAGGCGTCGATGACATCGCGCGCCTCGGCGTCGATCCGTGGCGTGATCGTGACGATCCTGTCGCCCCGGATGCCGATATCGACCGGCCCACGACCGTCTGGCAAACGGCCTTGTCTGACAATGATATCCAGCATCCCCATCCCCGGATTTTTGATCATACGGTAAATATTTTTGTCACAAAGACCTACAACTTTCGCAACGAATGCCCAAGAAATGCACTGCTGTCCATTTTTTGGGCGCGTAGGGGCGGCTTGTTTGCGGCGTTGCCTGTTATTTGGGCGCCAGACCACAAATGTCGCCCGCGCCCGGTTCCCCGGCCGCGGTCGGGCGCGTTCCCGGCGCAGCGTGTTTCGCGTTCCCGATGGTCACTGGCCGGTCCGTGCCCTGTCCATCGGATCGTGCGACCAGCCAGAGCCAGGCCTGACCAAGAAGGACGGGAACCAGGCTGGCAGTGGCCGCGACACCCAGACCGGCCGGGCCAGGGTTGGGCAGGCCCAAGAGATCTGCCAAAGGCGGAAACCACAAGGCGAGGCCTATCAATCCCAGGCACAGCACGATGGCCCCCCACACATATCCGTTGCGCGTCACCTCGTTTCGCAGCAACGGGGCATCGCGATCTTTCACGTTGAACACGTTCCAAAGCTGCGCCAGCGCAAGGGTCAGAAAGGCCACTGTAACCGCGGGGCCATGAGCAAGGCCAAGCCAGAAAAGCGCGCAGGCGAACGCAGCCAGAGTAGCTATTGTTATGAAGAGACCGAACATGCCGATCAGGATCCAACCCGGGCGGTTGACGATGGCTTCCGCGGGGTCGCGCGGTGGTTTGGTCATGGCGGTCCCATCCCCCTTGCCCAGCCCCAATGCAAAAGCCGGGAAGACATCGGTGACCAGGTTCAGGAACAGGATTTGCAGCGGCAGAAGCGGCGTGGGCAACCCCGCGCCCACCGCAAGACATACGATCAGGACTTCGCTGACATTGCACGACATCAGATAGATGACGAACTTGCGGATGTTGTCAAAGATCACCCGCCCCTGCTGCATGGCCGCGATGATGGTGACGAAGGCGTCATCTTGCAGAACCATATTGGCAGCTTCCTGGGCCACCTGAGTGCCACGCTGGCCCATCGCAATGCCGATGTCGGCCTTCTTCAACGCCGGCGCATCATTCACCCCGTCGCCCGTCATGGCGACGACATGCCCCGCGCCCTGAAACAAGGACACGAGCATGAGTTTCGTCTCGGGCGAGACGCGTGCAAATACGTCCGCATCCAGTAGGCGGGCGCGGTCCTGATCACGGATGGTTTCCAGATCAAGCCCTGCGATTTCACCGCTTTCGATGACGGTCATTTCGCCGTCTCCGAGGCGTGCCTGCCGCGCGATGGCCGCGGCCGTGTCTGCGTGATCGCCCGTCAGCATGATCACACGCACCCCGGCCGCGCGGCAGGCCTCGATGGCGTCCGGCACGTCCCGACGGACGGGATCTTGCAGACAGACCAGCCCCGCAAGCGTCAGGTCTTCATACGGGTCCGCATCCTTCGGCAGCCCGTCCTTCATCGCCAGCGCCAAAACGCGCAAACCACCTTGCGCGGCCCTGGAACTGCGATCCGCCCATTCCCGACGCGCATCTGCCGTCATGGCCCGGATACCGTCCTGCCCGATTACCTTCGTACACACCCCGATCACCGCCTCGGGTGCGCCCTTGACGGCGAAGAGATGACCCTGGCCGGACTCGTGCACGGTTGCCATCATCTTCGTCCCGGGATCGAAGGCATGTTCGCTGACCTCCGGGGTCGCGTCGAGAAGGCTGTTTCGCGACACCCCGAAAGCCGCGGCAGCCGACAGCAGCGCAATTTCCATCGGGTCGCCGGTCGGGTCATCCACCCCACCAGCCCCAAGTTCTGCATTGCTGCACAGTGCCCCGATCCGGATCGCCCACCCCATCGGGCCATCGGGCTCTGGCGGGTCGGATGCCTTCGCGCCGTCGACATCCACATCACCGGTGGCCAGCAGGTAGCGGGCTACCGTCATGCGGTTTTCCGTCAGCGTACCGGTCTTGTCTGTCAGGATCACCGTTGTGGCCCCCAGCGTCTCGACCGAGGACAACCTGGTAATCAGTGCCTTGCGCCGGCTCAACCGCCACATGCCGCGCGCAAGACAGAGAGTGGCGACAACCGGCAACCCCTCGGGCACCGCGGCGACCGCAAGCGCAACCCCGGTTTGCACCATGATGGCCACGTCGTGCCCGCGCAGGATTCCGGCAAAGACGGTCAGTGCCGCAAGCGCGAACGTCAGCCAGACAAGGCGATGGCCCAGCTTGTCAAGGCGGCGCTCCAGCGGGGCGACCTCACCTTGTGCGCTTTGAGCCAGGTCGGCAATGCGGCCAAGCTCTGTCGCCATGCCCGTCGCGGTCACGATCCCCTGACCGGTGCCTTGCGTGATGGCCGTGCCCTTGAACGCCATGCTGAGACGATCACCAAGGGCGGCGCCCTTGTCGGTGGGTTCGGTGCGTTTGGTCACCGGAGCGGATTCCCCGGTCAGAACCGATTCGTCCGCTTGCAGGTTCGACGCCTCGCTGACCCGCAGATCCGCCGTGACGACATCACCCGCCTCAAGGATCACGACATCGCCGGGAACCAGGTCGCGCGCATCGATCATCCGGACCTGACCGCCACGCCGCACCCGTGTCCGGACCTCTGCAATGCGCATCAACGCCTCGATGGAACGGGCTGCCTTCAGTTCGGTAAAGAACCCGATGGCGGAGTTCAGGATCAGCACGAAAACGATCGCGACGCCTTCGGCGATGTCCCCCATCGCAAAGGACATCACGGCCGCAGACGCCAAGAGCAACACGATGATGCTTCTGAACTGGTGCAAGAGAACGGCCAGCGCGCTTTTCTTTTTCTGCCGGCGCAGGCGGTTCGGCCCGTGCAGATGCAGCCGCCGTTTCACCTCGTCCGGAGCCAACCCCGTTGCAGGATCGGACTCCAGCTTCTGCGCCAGGTCCTGAACGGACATCCAAAAGGCGTCATCATTCGATCCCTTGAGCAACCTTCACCTCCATCGAACGAGGGGCGACATCCGGCTCCGCCCTACAGAGCAATACCCGACCGCGCACTGCGGGACTTTAATGCAGATCAACGAAGACGCGGCGGCCGGGGTGCGTGCCGGGCGCGGTGAACCCGTCTCGGGCTGGCCTGGCGCGCCATGCTCTGCCCCGCGCACGGGCTCGGGTCGCAAGGCCGAACCCGGCAACCGGGTTCGAAAACGTGTCCGGCAAGGATGCCCTCGCGGGTTCTTTTCACGGAACATCCTGTTGCGGGGCCGGCATGGACTTGAAGTAGCGGAAGGCCAACGATAGCGGCACCACGAGGGCGAACATCGCCATGGCCAGGACGATGGGTCCCTGTTCATGTCCGGTTCGGTCCAGAATCGCCCCGGCGATCGGCGGGGTCGCCATCATGATCGCGAAATAGACCGTGAAGAAGATACCCATGCCAAAAGCCCGCACCTGCGGCCGCAGGGCCTGCCCCGCCAAGGCCATGATGACGCCAGCGGGCGCCATGCCGACAAGGCCGAAAAGAAGGCTCGCGGCCAATCCTGCCCCGGGCACGCTGAGCAGTATCAGCGACAAGACCGCCCCGCTCATGCAGACGGTCACGATCACGTCGCGGCGGCCAAGCCGGTCCGCGATTTGCCCGCACAGCGTGCCGGACACGATCATCAGCCAGCTTCCGACACTGACGATCCCCGCAGCCGCGATCGCCGACAGGCCAAGGCTTTCCAGAAGTTTCGGCCCGAACGACAGGTAGATGACATAGGCCGCGTTGAAGATGCCCCATGCGACGGCCGCGCAGAAAATGAGCCGCCATTCCTGCCGTGTCATGCGTGCTGTGCCGACGCTGCCCACCTGCGGCAGGGCATTCGGAGGTCGGTAGACAACAAACACGGCCAACGCCGCGATCAGGCAATAGACCGACGCCACCTGGAACGGAACCTGCCAGCCAAAGGCCTGCTCAAGCCACGCGTGGCCGACCTGCCCCATGGCGATCCCGAAGGGCCAACTCATGACCAGAATGCTCATCGCGGTTGCGATCTCGCGACCTTCGAACCAATCGGCGACCATTTTGGTGAAATACAGGTTGGTCGACAAGAACCCGGCCCCGGCGATCAGGCGGCCCGCGCCCATCATCCAACTGTCCACCGCAAGCGATGACACGACACCACCTGCGGCCAAGGCGCCAAGACCGAACACGACCATCTGCCGGTCGGTCACGAACCGGCCCAGATAGCCCGCCGGCAGCGCCAGAAACAGCCCCGGCAACATGAACAACCCGATCAGAAGTCCGACACCCGCGTAGTCCAGCCCGAAGGCGACGGTCAGACTGTCGCCAACCGAGCCCAGCGTCTGAAACTGGAACCCCAGCCCGATACGGGCGAGGAACAGCAGGCCGAGGATCCGCCAGCGCATCACCCACGCCTCAGGCCGAGCGGGGCCTGAATGCCGGTCCAGCCCATGGCAACGTCGCTGATCATGTAGCGGTCGAATTCAATGGTATCCGCATGGCCCGGGAACCTCGTGGCATCTGTCGATGCACCCCCTTTGCAGGACGGACTTGCATCGCCGACGCACCATGGTCGACCGTCACTCCGGCCTTTGCCGGTGTCACATGCATCCAGGACAACCGCTGTGGTCTCGAAATGTCCCATACCGAGGCCTCTCTTGTTCGGTTGACGAGAACGACCTTACAGGCGGCGCGGCGGTCCGGATATCGGGCAAGTGTAGTAATTGATGCCCGGGCAATGCAGTATTTGCCTACTGCATCCGGATGGCCCATCGTGGTGTCGGACACGTTCCAGCCCTATCCGGACATCAGGCAAAGGAGCCAGTCGCGTGTTGGACAACAGCACCCTGAGCGCCAGGGAATTTCAGATCGCGCAGGCCTACGCGGCGGGATCAAGTTACCAGGACATCGCGGGCATGCTGTGTCTTGCTCCGTCGACGGTGCGCACGCATCTGGCCACGATTTACCGGAAACTGCAGGTGTCCTCGAAGCTGGAACTCGCGACGCGCCTGAAGGGGGATGCGTCCGAGCCACGCAACGAATCCGAACTCAGCGCCATCATATCCGAGCTTGCGCTGAGCCTCGAAGAAGCCATCAGTCGTGAAAAGGCCCTGAGCGAGGTGTTGCGGATCATCAGCGCGTCGCAGGGCAACCTGGACGTGGTGATGCCACGTGTCCTGAATTACACGCTCGAGATGTGCGACGCGGAATACGGCATATTGTTCGAATACCTCGGCAAGAACCAATTCCAGGCCAGTTTCGCGCGCGGTATCCCCACGGCGTTTCAGGAATGGCTTGATGCCAACGGCGCCGTCACGGTCACCCCGCAAACCGGTCTTGGCCGGATGATCGTTCAACGGCAGGTGGTGAACATCATCGACGTGAAATCCGAAGCGCTCTATCGATCGAACGATCCGCTGCGTTTCGCGACCGCCGATCTTGGCGGCGCGCGATCCTTTGCCGCCATCCCGATGCTTGCGGCCGAACGGCTCGTCGGGGCGTTTTGCATCTATCGTCAGACGGTCCGGCCCTTCTCTGAGGACGCGCTGAGGCTGGCAGGCGGATTTGCCGAACAAAGCGTCATCGCGCTGGAAAACGCCCGGTTGATCAGCCTTGCACGCGGCGTGAAAGCATAAGCCGGGCCGCCTGGTTGGCCGCGCAGGCAACACGGATCGCCGCAGGCCCTGCAAAGCGCACCAGCCATCATGATGGTGCCGGGACAGGTCTGATGCGTCTCTTGCAGGGGGTGAGTCCGAAACCGGCCTCCAACCGGTGCGACCGGAACCGGCGCATCCCGGCGCGCCGGTGGACCTGCCTCACCTCGCCTCGCGGCCAAGGCGGCCGATCAGACGACGCAGGGCCGTTGCATCGAGACAGGACACATGCGTCAATTCATGCAGTAAATCCGCCGGCATCTGTGCCGCCACGAGGCAATCGCGCGCCTTCGTCGCCAGCCGGTCGCCGGTCACGGGCCGTCCCCAAATCCCGTCAGGGCCATCGCACATGGAACGTCTCGTGGCCCCGCCGGCGAGCTGCACTTCCAGATCGACACGCATTCTATCAAAGCGCCCCTCCCGGCCGGGATCGGATTTGATCTTGATGCGCGTCAGCAACGCCTCGACGTCCGCACGAAAGCGCCGGGCGTCGGTAAAGCTGGCAAGGTTGACCCGTCCATCCAGCAGGGCCACCGCCGCGACATACTGAAAGCTGAATTTCCCAGCCAGCCCCGATGCGGGCG
>Ga0102938_10000522_pt1 | contig 28352 bp, 24 predicted proteins | sample SalPonR2_B_D2_MG_FD_84516 | JGI IMG/M metagenome (GOLD analysis project Ga0102938, IMG submission 84516) | Salt pond soil microbial communities from South San Francisco under conditions of wetland restoration - Salt Pond MetaG R2_B_D2_MG | ecosystem: Environmental > Aquatic > Marine >... | reverse complement strand
TTAACAGTAAAAATTCAATCAGAAACACAACTAAAAAAGGGAAATCTTAAATACGGCTGTTTTGTGAAAAGTGAAGGCATATTGGCAAATTATATAAACCAACAAACAGGCTGATGAAACCATATAAAATAACACTTTTTTTGATCGCCTTCTTGCTTTCAATAGCATTACTTGCCTTTTTTATGCCCAAAAAAGGAATACAGCTTACTGATGACATTCATCTTGACTTTCCTACATTAAAAGAGATATACCAAAAACCTGAAGATCAATACAAAGACATATCAGAGATTTTGAATCCTGTTATGGATAAAGGAGATAGCCTCGTTCTAAAACCTGACGAAAAGAAACAAGATAGTCTCCAGACAGATACTATAAAAAAAGACAGTATTGGCAGAGTTGAAAGAGATAAAGAGAAACAGGATACTATAAGATATCAAAAGCCAGAAACACAAAAAGCTGATCTTAACCGGAATTTACAATATCCCGGGGGAGACAAATCAATCCTATACCCACTTTTCACTGCACTGAATGAAGAAACCAAAAACAAACTTATCAGAGTGCTTCACTATGGCGATTCTCAGATAGAGGGTGACCGAATCACCTCTTACCTCAGAAATGAAATGCAGAAAAAATTCGGTGGTACTGGTTTTGGGATGTTTCCTGCAAAATTGCCCTTTAATACTACTATCTCAATGAAATACGAAGCTTCCAAATCGTGGATTCGTTATACAACAAAAAACATAGGGAACTCCTCCCTTCCGCACAAGAAATTCGGGGTGCTCCTCTCCTTTTCAAAGTTTTCTCCGATTTATAGCTCTTACCAGGGCCAGGTGTACGAGGCAAGCATAGAACTGGAAAAATCTCCAATTGGTTATGAAAGAAATGCAGAATTTAACAAATGTCGTATTTTCTATTCCAACAACGACAAACCTTTTATTGTTAAACTTTCCGAAGAAGGAGAGATAAACGATGCAGACATGATCCCTCCTACAAATCAGTTAAAAGATATCACATGGACCGTCGACCCTGCATCAGATGAATACACCCTTCACTTTCAGGGGGTACACAGTCCGGATATTTATGGTATTTCTATGGAAAGCAATACGGGTGTGATGATCGATAACATACCCCTGAGAGGAAACAGTGGTACCGATTTCACAAAAACCAATATGAAGTTCTACAAAACCATGGTGAACAGTCTTAATGTGAAAATGATCATTCTTCATTTTGGAGTAAACGTAGTCCCCATGATCAGAGAAAATTACAATTTCTACAAAAATTCCTTGTATAAACAGTTAATAGCATTAAAAAATACAAATCCTGAATTAGCCATAATTGTCATGGGAGTATCTGATATGTCGAGAAAAGAAGGTAGCCGCTATGAGTCCTACCCTAATATCGAAAAGATCAGAAACGCACAAAAAAATGCAGCATTTAAAGCAGGTTGTGTTTTCTGGGATACCTATGAAGCGATGGGGGGTAAAAACAGCATGCCAAGCTGGGTATTTGCAGACCCTCCGCTGGCAAGAAAAGATTTTACTCATTTTACCTACAGAGGATCAAAAGTGATTGCTAAACTGTTTCACAAAGCTCTCATGAAGGACTATGAAGAATTCATGTTGATACAGCAGGAAACAACAACTGCTGCAAAACCCGACAGTTTATGAAACAATCTATTTCCAAAGCTTTAATAATACTATTTCTGATAACCTGCATTTTTCAAACATCTCCTGCACAGTATAACTATTCTCAATATAAATTTTTAAATTTACCGGAAAACAAGTTCAAACATTTGAAAGATTCTACAAACTTTAATAAAGTAATGAATCAATTTCAAGCAATTTGCCTCGGCAAAAAAAAGCAGATTAATATTGTCCACATTGGGAATTCTCATATACAGGGAGGTTTTCTGACCAACGAACTAAAAACAAACTTTCATAACTATTTCTTAAATGACACAACGGCTCATGCAGGTTTTATTTTTCCTTACCAGGTAGCAAAAACCAACACACCGGCCAACTATCGATCGGTAGCTACAGGAGAATGGAGCACTCATAAGGCTACAGAAGCGGATTCTTCATGCTTAATTGGAGCATCCGGAATCAGCATTTTTTCACATGATACTTCAGCAACAGTCAAGGTGAATCTCCAACAAGTAAACCCATTTAAAAACCCAGATTTCTCAACCATGAGAGTTCTTTGTGAAAACACAGAAAATTCCTATAAAGTAGAATTTAGTCCGAATGCAAATAAAATTATTAAAGATTCACTGGGTTATCTTGTTCATTTTTCTGAATTGTCGGACTCAATTAAAATTTCAATCACTAAAAAAAATAACAAAGATTCTTCAAAATTTATTTTACACGGATTCATTCCGGGAAATTATTCTGCAATAAATTATTATGCCCTGGGAGTGAATGGAGCTAAAGCAGAATCCTATCTTAATTGTTCTCTTTTTCAGAAACATCTGGAAATTTTATCACCAAACTGGATTATCATCTCTCTTGGGACAAATGAAGCTTACAACAGAAAATATAAAAAGGAACAGTTTACAAGACATCTCGGTGAACTGATAAACAAAATCAGGGAAATAAATCCAGAAGCATGGATCTTGCTAACTACCCCCGGAGATGCATTAAGAAGCGGCCGGCTAAAAAACTCCAATAATAAAATTGCCGGAAAAAATATCATCCATGTTGCTAAAAAACAACACTGCAGTTACTGGAATTTTTATAAAGTTATGGGGGGAGAAGGCTCGATTGAGAAATGGTCAGAAAATAAACTGACAGCCAGAGACAAGCTTCACTTAAATAAAAAAGGCTATATCCTGAAAGCAAATTTATTTTTTGATGCTTTTCTTGAAACTTTGCTCCCACATCTGAAAGAACAAATCTCAAAAGAATAAGCCCGGGTGGAATATTTAAAAGACATATTTACATATTCCAGTGAAGAACCTATGCTCTTCACAAGACTTTATTTCTGGGTGTTTTTTACGGTTCTGCTGGTTTTTTATAGTTTTCTCTACAAACACAAAGCGCTGAGGAATGCTTACCTGTTTCTGATGAGCCTCTTCTTCTATTACAAATCCGGGGGGTATTTTTTCTCACTGCTCATTTTTTCTACTATAGCTGATTATACTTTGGGACATCTTATTTACAGGGCCCGGAATCCATTAAAGAAGAAAGGATATCTTGCTACCAGTGTCATTATTAATTTAGGAGTTCTCTCCTACTTCAAATATTCGTACTTCTTTACAGATATGGTTAACCGGATCTTTAATACAGATCTGGAAGTAGTAAACCTGCTTGCCAAATGGTCGAACGAAATTGCCGGAACGGGTTTTGATATCGGAACCATTATCCTGCCTGTAGGTATTTCATTTTACACCTTCCAAACCATTAGCTATACAGTAGATATTTATCGGAATAAAGTCAAGCCGGTGAACAATATCCTGGATTTTGGATTTTATGTCTCTTTCTTTCCCCAGTTGGTGGCCGGACCTATCGTTCGTGCAGCCGAATTCATCCCTCAGCTTAAGCAAAAGTTCCAGCTTACTTACCGGGAGTTCAGCCATGCACTGTTTCTAATCCTTAGCGGCCTTCTGAAAAAAATGCTCATTTCAGACTATATCTCTATTAACTATGTCGACAGGGTTTTTGATGCCCCAACTGCCTATTCGGGTTTTGAAAATGCACTAGCTGTATATGGTTATTCTTTGCAAATTTATTGTGACTTCTCAGGATATACAGACATTGCAATTGGAGTGGCGCTGTTATTAGGTTTCCGGTTACCCATAAACTTCAACTCTCCATACAAAGCAAGGAGCGTAACCGAATTCTGGCACCGATGGCACATCTCACTCTCCTCCTGGTTAAGAGATTATCTGTACATTCCACTGGGAGGAAACCGGAAAGGAGAATTACGCAAAAACGTCAACCTCATGATTACCATGCTCCTGGGGGGCTTATGGCACGGGGCACACCTCAGGTTTATAATCTGGGGAGGCATTCATGGAATCTTCCTGGTCATACACAAGCAATGGCTTAAGATATCAAACTACCTGGCGGAAAAAATGAACCTGAAAACTTTCTCCGGTCATAAACCACTGAATCGTTTTTTATCCGTGTTTTTCACATTCCACATTGTCACCATTGCCTGGATATTTTTCCGGGCACAGGACATGCGAAGGGCCAAACTAATGTTCAGCCAAATATTTAATAAATTCAATGCAGGGCTTATCCCTGATATTATCTCTTCTTACCAGGAAGTTTTCTTCATCATTGTGGGTGGCTTTATACTGCACTGGTTACCAGCCAACTTTAAAGAAAAATACCGGGGCTGGTTTATACAATCACCTCTCTGGGTGAAACTCATCATCGTGGTAGTGATTGTTTTTGTAATTTACCAGGTTAAATCCTCTGCCATACAGCCGTTTATATATTTTAAATTTTAGGAGATTAACCTTTTATCAAAAAATACCTAATCTGAAAAAATATTTTTTTATAAAAAAAGCCTTACCATCCTGAAAAAAAGGGGAGGGCATTGTATTGGTAATAATAATAAAAACACAAGTAACTAGCATTTTACACAAATATTAAGTAATTTGCTTTCAGGGCATAAAATCACTTCAAAAATCGGGATTTCATTTCCTGAAGTCTGTGTTATTTATTCAGCGAAATGAAAAAAAAATTTAAAAGTAATTTTAGGATACAAAGCATTCATAAAATGACAATAGAATCAACAATTCATATTATCATAATTGCAAATGGTTTTCAAACTGACTATTTACTAAACTTCGTAACTGCATTGTCAGAAAATTGTAAAGTTGTTTTTATTTGCTCAGATAACATGGAAAAAACCAAATTTAATACAAATGTTGTTGTTAAAAATTTGAGAGGCGATCATAATCCAGATGTACCATTAAAAAATAAGGTGATTCGAATTTTAAAATACTATTACAAACTTTTCCGGTTTATACAAAAATCTAAAATAAAAGTAGTGCACATTCAATGGCTGCGGTTCTATTTGATTGATGGTCTGCTTTTCACCCTTTTTGCCCGTTTAACCGGAAAAAAAGTAATATATACTGCGCATGATGTCTTACCTCACGACAGGATAACATTAATTAACAGATTGATTTTTCGACTAATCTACAAATCTCAAAATGTTATAATTGTCCATACTTCATTCTTAAAGAATCGTCTTCATAAAGAGTTCAATGTTGCCAAAAATAAAGTTCATTTTATTGAACATGGTGTTTACAATGTAGCTAATTCAAAAGAAATTACTTTTGAATTAGCAAGATATAGATATAATTTATGCAAAGAGGACTTTGTTGTTTTGTTTTTTGGCAGAATTGCTAAATATAAGGGGGTTGAACTTATTGCTTCGAATATTAACAGATTCAGCTATAATAATAAAAATGTAAAATTAATAATAGCCGGTGAAGTATCGAAAGATTACGAAACTGAGTTTTATAAGTATTTTAAAACCATTGACACTTCGAATATTATTAAGAGATTTGGTTTTATAGAAAATCAAGAAGTCGAATTTTTATTTAAATCTTCAAACGTAACTGTATTACCATACAAAGAAGCAAGTCAAAGTGGAGTTCTGTTTCTTTCTTATGCATACGGTACTCCGATAATTGCTCCCCAAATCGGGGGGTTTTCAAACTATATCATACATAACAAAACCGGATTGTTGTATAATCCTGATGTCGAATCCAGCTTTTTTAGTGCAGTCAGTAAAGCAATTCAAATTTTCAGTAACCTCAGTACTGAGTCAAGAAACAGCATAAAAAAGTATGCATACAATAATTTCTCATGGAGTGCGAGTTGTAAAAAACTAAATTCAATATATACGAAATATCAATAGCTATGATTGCAAATGATTGTCCGTATATCTCAGTTATTATCCCATCATATAATTCATTTCGTACTATAAATAATACGATTGAAAAAATTATTGATCAAAACACTCGTAATTATATTCTTGAAATAATAATTGTTGATTCTTCTGAAGATGAAAAAACAAAAAAAACTCTTGAAAATATTAATTGTCCGTTTGTTAAAATAATAAATTCAGGTAAAAAAGTTCCCCCGGCGCTTCAAAGAAATATTGGTGCATTTAATGCAAAAGGGAAACTGCTCATTTTTATAGATTCAGACGCTTATCCTGCTTCCAACTGGCTTCGTGGCATACATGAAGCATATATAAACGGGTTTATGATTGGAGGAGGCAGTTACATGATTGATAATAACCAAACTAAAATAAATCATATTGTTGCCCAATATTATTTTGAGTTTGGTGAATTCATTCCTGTAGGAAGAATAAGGAAAAAAAAGATCTTACCTTCATGTAATTTATTTTGTGACAAAGAACTATTCATTAAAGCAAAAGGATTCCCTGATATAAGAGCAGCTGAAGATTCATTATTTGGTATCATAATAAACCAGTTTGCAACCCTGTACTTTTTCCCTGATATAAAGATCTACCACACATTCAGAGAAAATATAAAAGAATCACTGTTGAACCAGAAGCTAATAGGGAAATATGCTATTATATACCGCAAATTTTGTTTCCCATACCTATATGGAAATAAATATCTTATTTTAAGTATATTCCCTTTTATTTTTCTTTATAAATTTTTCAAAGTTTACTTTAGACCAATATTCCATAATCCTGTCGATTTTCTGAAACAAAACAAAGTCTTATTCAGGTTTTTACAGTGTTTAACTTTCTGGTCGTTAGGAGTTATGCAAGGCATCTTAAATAATACCCAGGTAAATAAAAATTACAGAGTTCAATTAAAAATAGGCAGAAAATGATTACTTTAGCCGTTAGTTTCAATATTTCTAATACTTTATAATGTTATGAAAAAAATTATTCTTATATCGTTCATTACTCTTTTTGCTGCAAATCAAATTTTTGCCCAGGAAGAAAAAAAATTTGAAGTAAATGCAATGGTTGGCATGCATCATTATTCCAGTTCATTTTTCCATGCCATAAACACTGTTACATGGGTTCAGGATCCTGCCGGTAACTTCACCGACTTTTCCGGCTATGGTACCAGTATCTTGCCAGCAGTGAATGTAAGTTATTATTTTAACACAACCCTGGGTGTTACTGCAGGGATTACTCCCATAACTGCAGAGAATGATCTATATGTTGATGATGCCACAGGAACGTATTATGATTATTCTGCAGATCAGTTTAATATTAACCTGGGCGTTTCAGGCAGAGTCTTTTTTGATGGAACACCTTTATCCTTAAATATGGGTTCCGGATTCATCTTTGCTCCGTTTGATATCTCACAAAATATTGAATCAAGTGCAGGGGGAAGTTACCTTGAAGGTTCTGATGTTGGTGCCGGCTTTTACGGAAATGCTTCTTTCCAGATCAAAATTTTCTCATTCATGCAATACAAAACACAATTTTCCTATAGCTATATTCCGGCTTCAATTACGCTTAATGACACTGATGGTAATGTAGAACAAAATATAAACAATTTAAATGTGGGTGGAATTACTCTAAAAACAGGATTTTCTTTCCATTTTTAGAGGAAAAAAGGAATCCCAAACAATATAAAAGTAATTCTGAGCAGATATCTCATCCTTATAGATTTTAACATTATTCAGAGAGCCTATCTCCTTTTATGTAATTATATCCCTTAATTTACACTTAAAAGTAGATTTTCTCATAAATAATACTTATTTTAGTTGTTGAGGACAGAAATAAGAGGGACAACGGGCTCCTTTTTCTTTTTTTATACTTTTAATAATTATTCTTATGGAAAAAGTTATCAAATCAATAAAAAAGATCGATGATGTTTTTATTATTATTGGTATTATAGAGGTTTTCCTCTGGGTATTGGTATCATCAAGTTTTTTTGCTGCTTTTATTGGCATATTAACTATTTATCCGGCCTATATGGCGCAGAAAAAACAAAACTACAAATGGAATTATTTCCTGGGCATCCTGTCAATTGTCAAATTTAATCCTTTAACCCTGGCAATTCTTTCATTTATATTCAGTGATTTGGCATACAGGTTTAATACAGCAGGTTTTTACATCTGTATTATTCTCTCTTCGCTCGTTTTCCTTGCTTCATTGATACTCGGAATTATTTTACTGGTTAAAACAGCCAGATTTTATAGACTTCAAAGAACATAAATCAATTAGAAAAATTAAAATTATTCATTTAAAACAAAATCAGAATCATGAAAAAGTTAACAATCACCATCTTAACAGGAATTTTCACATTGTCACTAGCCTCTTGCGGAGGATCAGGAGACAATAAAACAAAAGACGATGCTTCAAACAAGGTATCAGAAGTAAAAAAGGTAGAGAAAAAAGAAGAAAAAAGCGAAAAGTTATTGACTTTTCAATTAAATGATGAGAAAAAAACATACAAAACAGTCCATTTCAGACACAACCGTATGGCAGACGTTGTTGAGATAAGTGCATTTGAGGAGGGCAACAATGAAAGCGTATTCTCCCTGGATTTTAAAGGAACCGAATCAGGGAAAATGAAAGAACCCAGTCTGAGCATTGATGGTTACAAAGTTGAGGAGGTATCAGGAAAAGTAACTTCCATTAAAACCGGGAAAAAACAATACAGCCGGGGGATTTCTATTGAATCAATTAAAGGAACCTTTCAGGCCAAAGTGAAGAAGGAGGACGGAAACATAGATCCTAAGGGTGAAACCATAGAAGTAAAAGGAAATTTCCAGAAATAACATTTAGAATTTAAGACATTATAAATCAACAAATAAGGGAGAGACTATGAAAAAGATATTGATTACCTCAGTCATGTTTTTGGCTTTTTCCATACTGGCGTTTGCACAGGTAGAGAATACAGCCAAAGAAATTTTAAAAGCATACAAGAACAGAGACCTTGAATTATTGAAAAAGAATGCATCCGGTATTCTAAAAATGACCATCAAAGATGGTTATTTTGAATCCAATGATCTAAAGGATCCCATTAAAGTAGTTGACAACTGGGATGGAAAAATACGGGAGATAAGGTATACAGAAGAAAAAGTAATGGGAAGGACTGCACATATTGCAGCAGCCTATTTTGCAGACCACCCGGATAAAGAAAATGAAATTTACTGGGTTGCGTTATCCCGTATGGGAGGAAGTGACTGGGTAATGTTTGCAAAGGGTCTTATTTCTGACAAAAGAACGGAATTTGAAAAAATGAGTCCGTCTCTGACAGGTGCGCAAAAAAACAGAAAAGCCAGAGAAACAAGAGAAAAGTTCTCTGTTGAAATGGCCAATGGAGATACTTTTGATAAAGTATCGACCAAAAAGATTGAAAAGCTAATTAATAAACTTAACGGAGATAATTTCTTTATAATTCTAAACAAGGGGGATAAAGATTTTCTACAGGCTGCTTATTCAGAAAACGGATATTCTGTCCAGTATAAAGAAAACAACAAACAATACGAGGCAAAAGAAGTGCTGGATAAGGCCAAAACCATAAAACTATTTAAGTCCTACTTTGATTGCGACAAGGACTGGAAAAAAGACATAAAATGGAAATCTTACTAAAACCTAACTTTTAATAAAAGAAATGCTATTAAAAAAAACAGGGTACTACACAGGAATCATTATCTGTGTAGTACTTTTCAATATTTTTTTCATTAATAACCTTCCGGCACAGGAAAATATTGAACTGGAAGAAATAAACCTGATGGATACCCTTGAATACGTATCTTTTAATGTCAGGGAAGTTTTCAACAAAAATTATCCCCCGGAAAATTTATTTGATGGAAACATGAATACATGCTGGGTAGCCGGTTCTGTAAATAAACCGGGGAATTCATCATTATTCCTCCAGCTCGATACAGGAAATCACACACTGAATATTTTTCCGGGTTATGGAAAAAGCAAAACACTGTATAAGCAAAATGCCCGCCCAAAAGAGATCAAACTAACTGTTTATCCCGCTTATTCATGGGGAGGGTTCGCCTTTAATTATGGAATGAGCTATCTGTCAGCTAAATTCCCTTTTGAGGTAACCTTTCATATCCCGGACACCTTTGAATTACGACCCATTCCCATTGATTTCCCCGAGGAAATGCTCAAACAGTTCAAAAAAAAGGTTCAGAAAAAATACAGAACCAGCAATGAATTTCCACTTGAAATCAGTACCATGATTCTGAAAATAGAAATAATGGGAACCTATCCCGGCAGCAAATATGATGACATATGCATCTCCGAAATATTCCTCAACGACCGTTTTGTACAGAACAGACCAATATCTTTTCCCAAAATAAAAAAGGTGTATGAAAATGCAGAACAAAATGCAATCCTACTGGATGATTCCGAAAAAAATGCACAGGTGGTTTTTAAAGATACTTCTAAGGTAGTCCAGCTCTTAGAAGTATCTCCGGATAAAAAATGGGCCATCATGCTCACCATGCCGAATGAAACTGAGGGAAGAACTGAAACCATCTACCATCTCCTGGACCTGGTCAACCGGGAAGAAGTGACAAATCAAATTGAAAGAATTACCAGAGACCAAATAGATTTGGGCATGACTTTTAAAACCGGGAAATACGGAAAACTATTCCTGGATTATTATGAAAGTAAAATAGAATTGAAATAAAAAATACATTTTTTTAAATTTATCCCAAAGAAGACTACACGTTATGAAGACACAAAGATTTTTAATCCTTATCGTTCTTATTTCTATCCTGAGCGGATGTTTGCCCTCGCTAAACCCCATCTACACTGAAAAAGACATTTTTTTCAACAAAAATCTGGTTGGTACCTGGACTGAAGCAGATAAGGAAAATGAAAAATGGACCTTCAAAAAGAATGGTGAAAATAAATACAAATTGACTTACCTGGAAGAAGGCAAAAAAGCATCTTTTGATGCACATCTTGCAAAAATTGGTGAATATAACTTTTTAAACCTTTACCCGAAAGATCATGCTTCGGAAAATACACTCTACCAATGTCATTTTATCCCTGTTCACACTTTTTCAAAAATAAGAATTGACAAAGACAAGGTTGTAGTGAAAATGGTGGATCCGACCTGGGTAGAAGAAAAAATCATGAAAAAAGAAATTGATATCGAACATGCATTTTCTTCAAAAGGAAATTTGTTACTTACAGCCTCTACCAATAAATTGCAGGAATTTGCTTTAAAATATGCTGAGAACGAAGAAGCTTTCCAGGAGCCAATTATTTTGAAAAGAGAAAAACCATTAAGGGAAAAGGAAAGGATTACTAAAAAGAAAATAAAATAACCTGATTAAAACACCGGTTAAACTTCAAAAAAGCCGGAGAATATCCGGCTTTTCCTTTTTCTGTAGAATGTTTCTGTTTACTCTTCTTTTTGTTTTTGTTCTTCAACGTAAGATTTAAAATCCTCTTCTCCCCGGTCCTTCCAATATTTACCAAAAAGCTTCCAATCGGTTCCTCTGTTCTTATGATGAGTGATTTTGTCGTTGAAAAAACGGTCAACAAACTTTGGATGCTTATTACTGTTGGCATGGTGATCGTGACCGTGATGTTTAAATCCTCCAAATATCAAACGTGCCAGGATTACTATTCCTACTGCCTGCCAGAAGGTAATCTGACCCAGGCCGAAGATGGATGGCATCAGCCAGTTCCAAAGGAGCATTACAAAATAGCCAAACAAAACGGCCAGTGCTCCTACTCCAATTACACCTATAAGCGCCATCAGGACAAATTTCAGTCCTCTTAAAAACGGGTTCTTTTTTTTGCTTATTACTTGTTCCATAGTTGTGAATTTTTATTGTTTAATTTTTTAATACTGCCTTTCTCAAACACCGAACAGATCTTCCGGATTGATCCACTCTTTAAGTTTTTTTACAGCCCTGCTTTTCCTTGCCAGAAGAGTCCCGATTGGGATATTCCATTTTTCTGAGAGCTCTTCGAATGTATGCCCTTCAAACTCGGTTTCGATGATCACAGCCTGCTGGTCGGGTTTCAACTTCTCAATAGCTTCCATTAGCACAGCTTGAAACTTATAGGGATCAACAAAGCGGTTTTCATCTTCCTCATAAAAAGATTCGGCCACATCTGTCAATTCGGTTGCTTCATCAAGCGTTTTATAAACTGAATATCGTTTCCTCTGATGGTCTATAATTTTGTTTTTGATTGCCCTGTAAACATAACCTGCAACATTTTCCACATAAGCATCAAAGTCAATTTTGTTGAAGATGTTCAATGCCACATCCTGTATGATGTCTTCTGCAGAAACCCGGTAATAGGACTCATCAAGCCGTCCGCGAACAAAATTCATCAGGTTTTGATACTCCTCTTTGAAGAAGTCTTTTATCAACCTATTTGGGCTTTTTGTTTTCATCTCATCGAAAAAGACGGTAGTTTTTTCTCTTATTGCAATTTCAAGAAAAAAAATGAAGAAAAAAATGCCTGCCAGCACATATCCCTGGTTTTGCAAACAAAACAGGGCAGACTCAATAAAGCCTGCCCAACCAAAAAAGCCAATCTAACTAAAATCTTAGAACTATGATCTGAGAATATTGGTTTCTTTGCTAAAATACCTTACTGAGAATGATATAGCTGCCACAGCAAATACAATCAGTGAAGCATAAACAATCGCCAGCAGGCTGAAATCAATCGTACCTGCAACTATCTCTTTTGTTGCCAATGCAATATTTATTACAGGAATTACAGCTGTTTTTACATTCAGCTCAATTCCCGGCAACATACCGATAATAGCAGGAAGAATAACTATTATATTAAGGGGTGTAATTATGGATTGTGCCTCTTTGAATGACTTTGCATAAACTGTAATTGGAATAAGAATACCTGCAAAAAAGATTGTCAGAGGAATTAACATAGACAGAAGCAATAAAATTGTATTGGCTGAAAGCATATCGGTTACCACTTCTGTAAGTTGTGAGGGCAATGCTTCTGCAGAATTCAGGCCGAAAAACAAGCCAACTATAGCCAGCAATGCTGAAAAGATTCCTGCCAGAATAATCACCATCATTTTACCTGTTAAAATTTCCATTCTGTACACTGGTGTCGTAAGAATCGTTTCAATAGTCTGTCTCTCCTTTTCACCGGTAAATAGATCAATAGCAGGATACATTGCACCAATGAAACAGAAGATAATGAACACATAAGGAATTAAACCACCCGCAATCTTACCTATTTTTTCCTGCGTTGTGGAAACATCATTTCGCTTTATTATAACAGGATCAATAACAGACTTATTAATTTCCAGTTTGCTAAGACGCTCATTTACAATTTCCTCTTCGTACTGCCTAATTAGTCCAACAATTCTTTCTTCTACCTGCTCCTCTGTTGATTCAAAATAAAAACCCACCGAAGTTTCTTTCATCGAGTCAATCATAGAATCAAACCCGGAAGGAAAGATAAGGACTGCATGAAGCGTATCTTCTTTTATTATTTTTGATAATGAATCTCTTTGTTGTAATTCAATCAGTGCAAAATTTTCATTTTTCTCTAAATAATTCAGAAGAGTTTCATTCCCCGAAACTTTATTATACCCGATATTGAGTTTTCTTTCAGCAGCTTCTTTCATTGAACTACTCTGTATATTACCAACAAAAGAAAAAATAACAGGAAACAAAAGTAACGGAACAACGATCATAACCAACAATGTTCTTCGGTCTCTTAAAGTATCCTTAAACTCTTTTTTAGCAATGGTGATTATATTTTTCATAAAATCTATATTTTTCTAATCCTTATATTTTTTTCAAACAGATAATTTACTTAACTGGCTTTTTCACTCTCTTCTACCAGGCGGATAAAATCTTTTGTTAAACTATCGGTTTTCATCTGTTTCCTGAAGTTCTCCATCTCGTCATTGAACAGGATTTTTCCTTTATGAATAATAGCGAGCTCATCACAGAGCAAGTCAACTTCACTCATTATGTGAGATGAAAAAATAACCGTTTTATTATCCTCCTTACACTGCTGTATCATGCTAATTATGCTTTCGGCAGTAATTACATCGAGTCCGGCAGTAGGCTCGTCAAAAACAATCACTTCAGGGTCATGAATCATTGTCCGGGCAATAGAGACTTTTTGTCTCATACCAGTTGATAGTTCGCCAATTTTCTTTGAAGCAAAACTCTTAATATCCAACATTGAAAAAAGCTCATTTTTCCTGTTCTGAATATGGATCGAATCCATTTTATTAAGTTTCCCAAAATAAGTTACCAGCTCATCAGGTGTTAACCGATCATACAGTCCGGTAGTGCCGGTAAGAAAACCAATTTTCGATCTTACTTTGGCTCCTTCCGAATTCACATCATATCCTCCTACTTTAATATTACCATAGGTTGGTTGAAGGATAGTTGCTATCATTCGCAGGGTAGTAGTTTTTCCGGCACCGTTTGGCCCGAGCAATGAAAAAATCTTTCCTGGCTGACACTGGAAACTAATACCATCCACAGCTTTAACAACACCAGTAGCTGTTTGCATCTTTTTCCGCTGCTGCCTGGATAGCTTAAAAGTTTTTGTTAAATTATTTACTTCAATCATAATGATTTGAATATTTATTTTAATTCATTTAAATATTTCTCCAGAGAATCTAAATGTTTACCATAAAGCTTTTTGGTATAGAACCTTGTAATTGGCCTCAAGACAATAAAAAACATAATAACACCTATGATCACAAGTACACCAAGACCTATTAATGGCTGAGCGGGGTTATCAACATAATCAATTAAACCTGCAATGGCCAATACCAAAATATAGATTCCATAAGTAATTCTGTAATAATACCTAATAAAAGTTTTAAGGTAGTTAACTTGTTTGGATAGCTTTTCCTGTAAGGGCAACCCTGTGTCTTCAAGTTTATAAATTCTTTTATAAACCACATATAAATATGCAAAAAATGCTGCCAAAGCTACCAGGATCACCACCAGTAATACCATCCTCAGACTACTATCTTCCTGAAACAAATTGCTGAAAAAAAAGATTAATAAAATTGGAACAGCCAAAATATTTATTCCAGCCTCCAGGAAAAAATTCCTCCTCAGTTTTCTAAGCGACTGATGACTTTTTTTCCTGATTTTTTTTATCAAATCATCCTTATCTCCAAGATCTTTATCCTGAAAGTCAGCAGTGTATTTTTTCCATTTTCCTTTTAAATTTTCAATATCCATCGGCAACCTTATTATATATTTTTTTCAATTTTTTCTTAATTCGATTAATTTTTACTCCCACATTTGTCCGTGTCATTCCTAAAATCTCTGCAATGTCATCATAACTTTTCTCTTCCATGTAAAGCATGATAAGCGCCTTCTCAATATCAGAAAGATAATCAATGGCTTTATATAGACATTCAATATCTTCAGAAAGGTCTTTATTACCAGGCTTTATCAAATCATCATTTATTGCTTCATCGGTTCGGTTGTTATATACTTTGTTAGAAGTTTTTCTGAATCCGGCAATCACAGTATTTAAGGCAACTCTGTACATCCATGTACTGATTTTTGATTTTCCTTCAAATGTAGGATAAGCTTTCCACAGGCTCAGCAGTATCTCCTGAAAAGCATCTTCCTGGTCGGCTTTATTTTTATGATAAATAGCCACGACTTTCCAGATCAGATCACGGTTTTCTCCTATCAGCTTTATAAACTCCTCTTTTGTAATTTTTGAACCCAAGATGAAGTAATTTTTTTACAATTAGTTGAGAAAAAAAACAAATTATTACACACGTACAAAATAAAAAAGGCGCTGTCTGATAAAATCAAAAGGCGCCTTTTTTGTTCATTAACAAAAAAAATTATGCATCTATATTGGCATATTTTGCATGTTTCTGAATAAACTCTCTTCTCGGTAATACATCATCTCCCATAAGCATAGAAAAGATTCTGTCAGCCTCAGCAGCACTTTCAATAGAAACCTGGCGTAATTTTCTGAATTCAGGATTCATTGTTGTTTCCCAAAGTTGTTCTGAATTCATTTCTCCAAGACCTTTGTATCGTTGAATGACAACATTGGCTTCTTTTCCTTTTCCGAGTTCTTCCACCACCTGTTTTCGTTCCTCCTCGTTCCAACAATATCGGATATTTTTACCTCTCCGTATTTGATAAAGAGGTGGAGTAGCAATATAGAGATGTCCTTTACGAACCAATTCAGTCATATAACGGAAGAAGAAAGTCATAATTAATGTTTCAATGTGACTTCCGTCAACATCTGCATCACACATAATGATGATCTTATGATAACGCAGCTTTTCAATATTCAGCTCTTTGCTGTCTTCTTCTGTACCAAGTGTAACACCCAGCGCAGTAAAAATATTTTTTATCTCATCATTCTCAAAAATTTTATTTCGCAAAGCTTTCTCCACATTAAGGATCTTACCCCTGAGCGGCAGGATAGCCTGAAACCTCCTGTCTCTACCTTGTTTTGCTGTTCCTCCGGCAGAATCACCCTCAACAAGATACAATTCTCCTCGTTCCGGGTCTCTGTCAGAACAATCCGCCAATTTACCCGGCAGACCTGCACCATTCATTACATTTTTCCGCTGAACCATTTCCCTGGCTTTTTTTGCAGCATGTCGCGCCTGTGCAGCTGTAATTACTTTTTTAATAATTGTTTTTGCATCTTTTGGATGTTCCTCAAGATAATAAGAGAGCAATTCACTTGTTGCCTGGTCTACTGCTCCGGTAACTTCAGAATTACCTAATTTTGTTTTTGTCTGTCCTTCAAACTGTGGTTCCTGAATTTTAATAGAAATAATGGTTGTAAGTCCTTCCCTAAAATCATCACCGGTAATATTAAGCTTAAGCTTGTTCAACATTCCCGATTTATCCGCATAATTTTTGAGTGTTCGGGTAAGTCCTCTTCTGAAACCTGCCAAATGCGTTCCACCTTCAATAGTATTAATGTTATTTACGTAAGAATGTACATTCTCTGCAAATGAATTGTTGTACTGAAGGGCTATTTCCACTGGAATCCCGTTCTTTTCTGTTTCAAGATGAATCGTTTCATCAATGATTTTATCCCTTGTTGCATCCAGGAATTCAACAAATTCTTTCAAACCTTCCTCTGAATAAAAAGTTTCTTTTCTGTAATCACCGCCATTACCATTCTCTTCAAGTTCACGTTTATCGACAATACTCAAACGAATTCCTTTGTTCAGGAATGCAAGTTCGCGCAAGCGTGAAGAAAGGATCTCAAAATTATATTCATGTACTGAAAATATTTCAGGATCTGGCAGAAAAGTTATTTTAGTGCCTGTCTTGTCAGTCTCTCCAAGCTCCTTTATTTCTTCCAGAGCTTTCCCTTTTTGATATTCCTGGAAATAGATTTTATTATCCCTGTGAATCTCTGCTTTAAGATGAGAAGAAAGGGCATTTACACATGAAACGCCTACTCCGTGTAAACCACCGGATACTTTATATGAATCTTTGTTAAATTTACCACCTGCGTGCAATACCGTCATAACCACTTCAAGGGCCGATTTGCCCTCTTTTTCATGAAAGTCTACAGGTATACCACGACCATCATCTTCAACTGTAATTGAATTTTCTTCATTAATGGTTACGTATATGTTTTTGGCATAGCCTGCTAAAGCCTCATCAATAGAGTTATCAACAACTTCGTAAACTAAATGATGCAATCCCCGGTCACTGACATCTCCAATATACATTGAAGGTCTTTTTCTTACCGCTTCTAATCCTTCTAAAACCTGTATGTTCCCTGCAGAATAATCCTTCAAATTCTCAGCCTGTTTCTTGTTTTTTTCAATCTTACTCATGTCTAAACCTCTGTATTTTTAACTTATTGATTTTCAATGTATTATAAATTTTACAATATATTCAAATTTACAAAAAATAAATGACAATATTGGTATGAAATCCTGATTATATCAGGTATTTTTCAACATATTATCAACCAGTAAAATTTCGCAAAAAAGTGGACTAAAAAGCATATGTGATTCCGAGAAATGCCTCTAAGCCATAAACCGGATAGCGATTCCATCTGTAATAGTTGTCAGAGAGGATATTACGAAATTGAAGAAATCCTGAAAGTATTTTTGAATAACGATACTCAAGTCCAAAATTAAAATCAACATATCCATCCAGCTCCATGGTTTTCATGGTATTTTCATTAATTCCTTCTCTTGCATATCGTTTTCCGTTAAAAAAGATATCAGTCGTAAGTATAATTTTATCGCGCAAATCATAACGGGCAGAAAGCATCAAATCAAATGTGGGCTTGTGCCAGGGCTTTGATTCATTATACAAAGTATATTGGTAATAATTTCCTTCAGCCCTTAGAGAAAAATCTCTCGAAATTTCAAACGACATTTCTCCGAATAAATTAAGCACTTCGCCATTGTCATAGATTACATTAAATTTGTTGGCAGTATTCGACGTATTGGCCAAATCGTTTATAAAAAAGTACATATCATCAAAGAAAGTATAACGAACTCTCATGTTATAGTACGTTGAAGAATTTAAGTTTCCTTTCAGGCCACCGTAAAATATCATTTTATTATTCGTATTCTCTACGTGAAGGCCCGGGAGGATGTAAGGGTTTTTCTGAGAAACAGACTGGTAAGTATTCAGTCCTACATTTCCGTCGATTCCCGCATACGGTATAATATAGTGGTTAACAATATCATATTCCATTTCTGCCACAGGATAAATTCTTCCTTTTGTATTTCCGTCAACTGCATCAAAGGTAAAATTGATTCCTCCCTGGATACGCCATTCATCTCCAAACTTTGCAATCCATGGTTTAAACATGAAGTAAGAATTATTCACATTAGTAATTGTGGCATTATGTTTCAGGTAATGAGCCTTAAAATCTAATCCAACAATATTTGTATTAAAAAATTTATTAAACTTCCCTGAAAGAGCAACATGATCCTCTTTGCTTTGAAAATTATCTTCCAGGTGATCATAAGCAAGTTTCAAATCATAATTCAGATGCGCAGAATCCACATAAGTCGTTTTATAATTAACCATCATATTTATGTTCAGGAAATTCTGTTTGATATCTTTTTTCTCAAAAAGAGTATCTACCTTATAATTATATCCATAAAAATGTCGTGTTCTGCTATTCAAACCTATATTTCCTCCCAATACTGAGTTGCCAAAAAATTTTCTTCCAAAAAGATGCAAATCATTGTCGGCGAAAGATGATTTAACTTTTTCGCCATTTCTAAGCGGTATCTGACCACCTGAAGATGAATGAGAAAAACCAGCTCCAATGGCATACTCTTTTGATCTTTTATTGGAAATATAAAGATCCATTAAAGGAGATAGTTTACTTCCCATTCCTACTTTCACATAACTACTGTATAATTCTCCCAGGGGTTCTCCAACCATGGTTGCTGCAGGTATAGGTTTTACTTTAAATTCAGTTTCCACCAGTTTAGGAATTAAATAGTAGTTAAATTCTTCTGTTACAGTCGAAGTATCTTTAATACCAGGCAATTCACTAATTTTATATGCATCTTTAACTACTGGCTTGTATGCTTTAACTACCTGAACCTGTTTGTCTATATCTTCTTCTTGTCCTGAGACAGAAATAGAAAAAGCAACCAACAAGAAAAATAAAAAGCAGGGTTTAGTATATTTCATTTTTTGATTTTTTTTTGAATTCATTTTCAATTATTTTCCGCCCGATTCATCAAATTTAATTTCCATTTTCTGCTGGGTTGTATCCTGTTTCATATTGTATTTTTCTTCTTCAACCAGCTTATTATATCGTGATTTTGCTGTTTCAATAATTTTATCCTCTTCCGATGTGGCTTCATAATTATCTATAATGCTTTTAAGCGTATGTTTAGCCTGGAATTTATCTCCCTTTTCATCATAAACATCAGCTAATAAGATAAAGCTTTTGGCTTTCCAGTATTCCTGTGAGGTGTTCTGCTCTACAAAATCAAATATCTCATTTTCAGCCACTCCGTACTCTCCTTTCTTATAATATATTTGTGCCATTCGATATTTTGCTTCTGCCCCTTCATCGCTGTTCACATCCACTGCTATTTGTCTGAATTGCTTCAGCGCCTGGTCATACTTTTCATTATTGAATAAAGCCTTCGCCTTAATAAAATGAGCTTCTCTCTTCTCTCTGGAGTTAATTTTTTCTGTATGCAGTACCTTATTTGCCGCATCAAGTGCCTTCTTAAAATCTTTTTGTTTGTAATGTATCCGCATCTGTCCTACCCTGCTTCTAATTAAATTTCTGTGTACTTCAGCAACTTTCTCCAGTTTTTTAAAGTTTTCGAGTGCTTTATCATCATTCCCTCTCTGCCAGTATAATTCGGAGGCACTCGCCAGTGCCTGTTCTGTGAAGTTGTTTTTCGGTTTATCAATAACCTTATCATAATGAGCCAGGGCCATGGCAGTATCTTTTTGCCTGTGAAAACAATCAGCCAGGTAAAAATGTGCATTTACAGCAAAATTCCCATTTTTAAATTTTTGCAGGTACTTTTTAAAAAATTCAATAGCACTTCGGCAATCATCTTTCATATAAATTTTCTCTGCACTGGTATAAGTTAAAGAATCCTGCTCACTCATACTTACCCGCGCAAAATTGCCCAATCCATTTACATAGGCAAAATATTTATCTACCTGGTTCATATCAACATAAATATTTTTTATCCCTGTAAGTGAATTTTTCGCTTCTTCAGTACCCGGATATTCAGCTACAACACGCTTGTAATATTTTAACGATTCCTGGTTGTCGTTTTGGTTGTAATTAATAAGACCAAGCTGAACCAAACTTTTTTTCACATATTTACTTGAAGGATAATTATTAACTAACTTCTCAAAGTACTGTTCTGACTTTTCAGAATTGTCAGTAGTAAGATAACTTTTTCCCAGCTCAAAATATGCGTCATCCCTGAATGAGGATTCCGGATAGGTCTCAATTAATTTTTTAAGAGAATTTATCTTTTTCTGAGGTCTTTTCAGCAAACCCAATGCAAAAGCTCTTTGGAACATGGCATAATCCTGACCACGTATGTCTAAGTCCCTGGCTTTATCATAATATTCAATAGCCAGCCAATAACTCCTCCTTATAAAATAGCAATCACCCAGACGGTTATAAGCATCTGCCAAATATTCTGTTTCTTTGTTCTTATTGAGATTTAAAAATTTTCTAAACCACTTGATGGATTTTGGGTAATCTTCTGTTTTAAAGGCTGTATAAGCCAGGTTATAATGAGCTTTCAGATATTCGTCTGTAGTAAAAGCCCCCGGAGAAACAATAAATTCCTGATAATTTTTCTCTGCCCTTCTGAAACTATCAAGTTGATAATAAGCTTCTGCTTTCCAGTAATAAGCCAGTGCTGCAATTTTTTTATCAAAATCCTGGTAATTTAAAGATTTGGACAAAACTATGACAGCATCATCATAATGTCGGTTATTAAAAAGCTCCAGCCCCCGAAAGTAGGCTACTTTCTGATATGCTTTTTTAAGAGGCATATCCAGTTCCGTCACTTCATCAAGGGATTCAAGTGCAGATTTATAATTATTAGAATGTAGATATGCTTTAACAAGATAATTGTATGCCTCATCAATGTTTTCAGACCCGGGGTATAGGTCAATATATTTTTCAAAGGCATCAATAGCATCGTTAAACGGAGTATTCCGCATCTGGTAGGTTATCTTGGCATAATTGAACAATGCATTTTGCTGTATCTGCTCGTCAAAATCCATTTTAGAGGCAAACTCAAAAGCAAACTTTGCTTTATTCTTGTTGTCCTGGCTCAAATAACAATCCGCCAGATGGTAATATGCATTTTGTGCCAGCTTATCCTCTTTATTTGTAACAGCCTCAAAATTATCTATTGCCAGATCATACTTGTCCAGTTTATAAGCTACATAACCCAATTGATAATAATCTTCACGAGTAAGTGACTTAACCTTCTTTTTATGTAATTGAAGATAGGTCAGAGAACTGTCATATTGCTGAAGTTCAAAATAAGAATCACCTATAATCTTTGCGATTTCTGGCAGTCGTTTTGCAGTAGCAGATTCTACATAATCAGGAGCATATTCAATTACTTTTTTATATTTATCCTGAAGGTAATAGATGTGTGTAATGTAGTAGGGCATTATTGGAGCAAAAGTACGGTCTCCGGTTAACTGCTGAAATCCTTCAAGCGCTGTTTGGTAATTTTTTTGTTTATAAGCAATATGAGAATAATAATATAAAGCAGGAGCTGAAAATTTGGTGTTTTTATCCTTTATTTCATAAAATTCCTGGTTTGCTCTTTCCATTTGATCAGTCTGGAAAAAACTATAACCTTTTTTGAAATAATATTCAGCCAACTGCTCGTTTGATAATTTTTCCCTTTCTATTTTGTCAAACCATTGTATTACTTTTTTGAAGTTCTCATTTCGGTATTGAAAAATACCCATATGGAAATAAGCCAGGTTAACTTTATTACTTTCCGGGTGTCTCGATATAAAGCGACTAATATGATATTCCGCATCATCATGGAACAATTCAATTGCACAAATGGCATAATAATATTCAGCATTTGCCACCAATTCTTTATCCTTATCCGAATTTTGATCTATATAAAGTCTGAATTTTTCCTGTGCACTTGCATATTTTTCTTTGTCAAACAATTCCAAAGCCTCCTTATAAGTATGGCTGGAATGATTATATTTTTCTCCGTCCTGTGCCTGCGAGACAAAAGGTAAAGCACAGCAAAAAATAACAACAAGGCTTATTGCTTTTATATTGAATTTCATATGTTTATAAAAATTGAATTTTTGTTAAATTTAAGATAAAACTGCCAAAGTAACAGTACAACAAGTAGCTTTTAATTAACATTTTCCTGTTAATTTCTTATAGTATTTTATTTTTATCTACATTTGTATAAATTGCAACAGGTTATTGAATAAACAAAAATTTTGCCGTTTTATTATAAGAAAAACAAAATATGGACAATGTTATAGAGTTTGAACACGCCAATATTTTTCAAAAAGAAAATTTAATTCTCACTGATGTTAATTTGTCAATAAAAAAAGATGAGTTTGTTTATTTTATTGGCAGGGTTGGTAGTGGAAAGACCACCCTAATAAAGGTGATTAATGCAGAAATTCCATTAAATCAAGGCACCGGACGTGTTCTAAATTTTAATCTGAATAAAATAAAAAACAAACATATTCCTCAACTTAGAAGGAAACTTGGTATTGTTTTCCAGGATTTTCAATTATTAACAGACCGTACTGTTTTTGATAATCTGTATTTTGTGCTAAAAGCCACAGGGTGGAAGAATAAAAAAGAAATAGAACAAAGAATAGAAGAGGTACTACAAAGGGTTGAGCTTTCTTTTAAGGGCTATAAAATGCCCCATCAATTATCGGGTGGTGAACAGCAAAGAGTAGTTATTGCAAGAGCATTGCTGAATGACCCCGAAATTATTCTTGCTGATGAGCCTACCGGAAACCTGGATCCTGAAACCTCAGAAAACTTGCTTCAGCTTCTTAAAGAGATTAATGAAAGTGGCAGAGCCATAGTTATGGCTACGCATGATTATGAGCTTGTAAAAAAATTTCCGACCCGTACCATCAAGTTTGAAGATGGTCAAATTCATGAAACAGAAAGCACACAGGAAATTGACTTTGAATCATTGAAAATATAAAAACCCCGGACCTAAAAAAGTCCGGGGCTTAACTATTGCATTGATTGCTTTTTCTTAGAAGCAATATTTATTTTCATCAATCAATTTATCCGCAATTCTTCTTCTTGCATCTTTGGAGTTTACACCAGGAATATCTGTATAATGATTAATTCCTTTTTTATATTTATCAGTCATCTCTTCATCTTCAAGCGCATAAAGAATATCCATTGCAAGCTTTCTTATATTTGCTGACGAATCATACACAAAAACATCCAGCATATCTTTATACAATTTCATCATCTCGTCTGGTTTTTGCATATTCTCCATCTTCTTAATTCTTAACAAAGTAGACTCAGCCACATAAGTAAGCATAATAATGTCGGACATATTGCAGGAAATTTCCTGTTCCTGGGCCATTTTTTTACCAAACTTATTATTTACAGCATCAAGCAGCAATAAAACCACTTTTTTAAAATTCTTTATAAAGTTGATTTTATCTTCATAATAACCTTCAGATTTGTATTCAGAGTCTTTTATGCTGTCGAGCTCTTTCAGAACTTCCTTTGCCTGGTCAAAAACCGGCAATTTGCCTTTATGTCCACGTTTGTTAATTGTATCAGCATTCCATAATCGATTGATTTCATTTGTTCCTTCAAATATACGGTTAATACGGGAATCTCTGTAAGCTCTGTCGGCAGGCATTTCTGTTGAGAAACCCATACCTCCCATAATCTGAACTTCCTCATCAACGATATAATCAAGTGATTCAGACCCATATACTTTTATCAGGGCTGCTTCAGCTTCGAACTCAAGGAATCCATCAATACACGCTTTACCATATTCCCTTCCTTCATCAATGAATGTATGCATGGCATTATCTATACCATGACTGATTCGATAAACTGCGGACTCAGTAGTAAAAGTTTTAATTACCTGCTCTGCAAGTTTGTGTTTAATGATTCCAAAGTTTGAAATCAGGTTTCTAAATTGTTTTCTTTCATTTGCATAATTAACTGATTGTGAAACAGCTCTTTTGGCTGCACCAATCACATTACCACCAAGTTTGATACGGCCCATGTGGAGAATATTTAAGGCAATTCTAAAACCTTCCCCTCTTCTTCCAAGTAGATTCTCTGCAGGTACTTTCACATCGTTATAAAAGATCTGCACAGTAGAAGAACCTTTAATACCCATTTTATCCTCTTCCGGATTAATTTCTACTCCATCCCAGTCTTTTTCAACAATAAATGCACTTAAGATCCGGTCATTTTCAATCTTTGCAAATACTACCTGAACATCAGCAAACCCACCATTAGTGATCCACATTTTTTGTCCGTTCAGTATAAAATGTTTACCATCTTCAGTAGGAACAGCTTTTGATTGTCCTGCATTGGCATCGGAACCAGCACCTGGTTCTGTTAATGCAAAAGCTGCAGTATATTCTCCTGAAGCAAGTTTGGGTAAATATTTCTGTTTCTGTTCTTCATTTCCATAATAAACAATAGGTAAAGAACCGATACCCGTATGAGCAGAATAAGCAACAGAGAAAGAATATCCGCCACCCAACACTTCAGCTGAAAGCATTGAGGTGGTAAAGTTCTGCCCAAATCCTTCGTATTCTTCAGGTATTGATATTCCCAACAAGCCTAATTCACCTGATTTTTTCAGCAGGTCTTCCATCAGCCCCTCCTCTTTTTTATCAATACGATCAACAATCGGGAGTACTTCTGTCTCCAGAAAATCTTCACAAGTTTGTGCAATCATCGTTTGTTCCTCGTCAAACTCTTCGGGGATAAAAATATCTTCAGGCTGAACGTCTTTTGTTAAAAATTCGCCTCCTTTTATTTTTAATTCATTTTTTTCCATTGGTATAAGTTTTTGATTATAAATCGAGTGCTTGTTCTATTAATTCAGCAATATCGTAATTTTTTATTTCCTCTTCCTTGTTTTTATATTTAAGTCCGTCTGTCATCATTACCATACAATAAGGGCATGCAGTAACAATAACATCTGCCCCGGTATTTAAAGCTTCTTCTGTACGCTCTATAAAAACTTCTTTGTCTCCCTTTTCAGCTTCTTTAAACATTTGTCCACCTCCTGCACCACAACACAAAGCAAAGCTCTTGTTTCTCGGCATTTCCACTTTTGTTGAAGGAATCGCTTTCAGAATATTGCGGGGGGCGTCATACTCCTTATTAATTCTCCCTAAATAGCAAGGATCATGATAGGTAAATGTTTTATTGCTAAAAACATCGCTATTCAGTTTAAGAATATTCTCCTTAATTAACTTATTAAGAAACTGAGTATGATGCCAGACTTCATAGTTTCCACCGAAATCAGGATATTCATTCTTAAATGTATTATAAGCATGAGGATCACAGGTAATTATTTTTTTCACCTCATACCCATTTAATAATTCGACATTGGTCATGGCCTGCATCTGGAACAGCATCTCATTTCCGCCCCGTCGTGCCACATCACCACTGGAAGATTCCTCAATTCCCAGAACCGCATAATCAATTTTACAATGCGTAAGAATTTTAATAAAAGCCCTGGTCACTTTTTTATATCGATCGTCAAAAGCTCCGGCACTGCCAACCCATACAAGGTACTCAGGCTTATTTCCTTTAGCAAAAAGATCGGCCATTACGGGAACTTCTATTTTTTGTTTTGCTTCTGCCATAATATCTTAAATTGAATATTTTATTTTTCGTTGATATATAGATCATCTGCCCAAAGCATTCTGTCTTCCTGGGAATATTGCCATGGGGCTCCATTGTTTTCAATATTACTGAAAATAGCATTCAGATCGCCAGGTCCTGCAGCTTCTTCCATTACCAAATACCTTCGCATTTCAAGAATCAACTGCGGTTGATTAATATTAATAGGACATTCCTGTGCGCAGGCATTGCAGGTTGTACAAGCCCAAAGCTCTTCTTCTGAAATATAATTCCGAATCAATGCCTTTTCATCCGAATAATCTTTTCCTTTTTTAAGCATTTTCGGCCCTTTTTCTTTCATACGGTCACGTACATCCATCATAATCTTTCTTGGAGATAACTTTTTGCCTGTAATATTTGCCGGGCAAACCGAAGTACATCTCCCACATTGAGTACATGCCAGAGAGTCAAAATAATTTTTCCATACAACATCCTCAACATCCAGCACTCCAAACCTGGTTGTTTCCTCTTCTTGCTCATCTGATTCTTCAAATGCAGCATTTGGATCCATCATTAATTCAACCTCCTTTTTTACATTTTCCTTTGTATCCATTTTACCCAGTGGCTCCAAACGTGTAAGGAAAACATTTGGTACAGATAAGAAAACATGGAAATGCTTTGAATAAGGCAAATAATTAGCAAAAAAGAAAATCAATAATATGTGAACCCACCAGTTTATTTCGTGCAAAAGAAATAACTGATCTACCTGCATGGATGAAAACACAGGCGCGAGAAGCTGGCTTACAGGGAAGACTCCGTGTACCTCATGTCCTGCTGCTGCAGCATGCTGGATATAAAAAGTATTCATTCCTAATAGAGATATCATCAATACCAGAATGAGAGACAGCGCAATATTTGCATCTACATGGTTCCAGTGAGACATCTCAATTCCTCCAAATCTTTTTACATGAAGGAAAAGTCTTCTTGCCAAAAAGACAACAATGGCAATGGCAATAATAAAGGCGAATACATCACCTGCTCCAATGATCACATCATAAACAACACCCAGTGCTTTTAAAATTCGTTCGGTCCCAAGAATCCCATCAAGCACCATTTCAATACTACCAATTAAAATAACTATGAAACCCCAGAAAACCAAGGCGTGTAACAAACCAATTACCGGACGACGAAATATTTTTGTTTGTCCGATAGCCACTTTCATCATTTCATTAAAACGTTTTCCTAAATTTCTTACAGGGAATCCTTTTTTGGTAAGCTTAAACAAGGCAACTAACCGAAACACGGTATAGGTAAAAACACCAAGGGTGATAAGTAATGCGATTATAAAAATAATTTGCTTTGACATACTCATATTTTTTAAGTGAAAAGCAACAGATACGCTTGTTACCTGTTGCCTGAATCTTCCTTATATTTAATAAAAAGCATTAGGATTTTGCTTCTTTTGCAGCTTCGATAATTTCCGGCAACACTTTAAAGGCATCGCCAACGATTCCGTAATCAGCAACTTCGAAAACAGGAGCATCTTTATCATTGTTAATAGCAACAATACATTTGGCACCGCTAACACCTGCAATATGCTGAATTGCCCCAGAAATTCCTACTGCCACATATAAATTAGGAGCAATTATTTTTCCTGTTTGACCGGTATGTTCTTCATGAGGTCTCCATCCTTCGTCAGAAACAGGTCGTGAACATGCTGTGGCACCTCCAAGTACTTCTGCCAGTTCTTCAATTGGTTTCCAGTTTTCAGGTGCTTTCATACCTCTTCCTCCTGAAACAACTATTTCAGCATCTGTAAGCAATAACTGATCAGTATGCTTTTCTACGTTTTCCACTTTTGTTTTAATTAGTTCATCACTAATTTCCGGCTCAAAAGATTCAATATTAGCATCTTTTTTGTTCTCCACTATTTCAAAAGTATTCTGTGGTATGGTTAATACTTTTGCATCTGATTTAAGTTCCACATTAGAAAAACCTTTGCCTGAAAACACCTTCTTATTAATGATAAAAGGATCAACACTGTTTGGTAATTGTTTGACCTCTGAACCTAAGGCTGCTTTCAACTTAACTGATAATCT
>Ga0102938_10000520_pt1 | contig 28370 bp, 28 predicted proteins | sample SalPonR2_B_D2_MG_FD_84516 | JGI IMG/M metagenome (GOLD analysis project Ga0102938, IMG submission 84516) | Salt pond soil microbial communities from South San Francisco under conditions of wetland restoration - Salt Pond MetaG R2_B_D2_MG | ecosystem: Environmental > Aquatic > Marine >... | reverse complement strand
ATTTTGTATTGATGATAGAAAAATTATCTGATTTTTCGGGAATGACTCTTTTGTAGTCTGGAAAATCACCATCAATCATTCTCATGACAAAGGTTGTATTTTCATCGACATAATTAAATAAATTATCTGTTACTCCAATTTTTATTAATTTATTATCAGAATCAATTATTTTATTTAATTCTGTTATACCCTTTTTAGGTAATATAAAACCATTTTTGAATTTTTCATTTAGATCGACATTGAGAATTTTACTCATTACAGAAAGTCTATGACCATCTGTCGATACAAAATTAATTTTACCCTCATAAAATTTAATAAATATTCCTGTCAAATTAAATTTTGCTTCATCATTTGATACTGAGAAAACTGTTGATTCAATCATTTCATCTATTAGATTACTATCAAATTCAACTAATTCATGACTCTGATCTGGAAATTTTGGAAATTCATCAGGAGGTAATCCAACCAAATTAAAAACTGATTTATTACAAGATATTTCTACCCAATAATTATCTTTTTCTTTAATATTAATTAAATTATTTGGGAATTCTTTTATTATTTCAAATAATTTTTTTGCAGATATAGTTATTTTTCCTGATTTTATTATTTCACATTCAATAGAAGTTTTTAAACCTATTTCTAAATCTGTTGCTGATAAGGTTATTTTATTTTCCAATGCCTCTATGTATACATTTGAAAGTATAGGAACTGTATGTTTTTTATCAACAATTCCTTGTATTTTAAATAAGACATTTAAAAATAAATCTTTTTGAACTCTAAATTCCATAATCATATTCTCCTCAACAGGAATTACTTCTTTAATACCTTATAGATTTTAACCAGTAATAGTAGGCCCTGTTTATAAGTTGATAATTTTATAAATAACCTAAATATATAGACTTTTATTTTTTATTAAATTTATAAAAAGTGGTTTAATCCACAATTTTTTTTGTTTTTTTTAAATAGAAAATTAACTCAACAGTTTTTCCATTAATTTATCAACAGTCATTTTTAGACTCATATCTTTGGACATTTTTTCTTCTATTTTTTTTATTGCATGGATTATTGTTGAATGGTCTTTACCTCCAAATTTATCGCCTATTTCCGGATAAGATAAATTGGTCATGTTTCTACTTATATACATTGCAATTTGTCTTGGAAAAACAATATTTTTTTGCCTTTTCTGTGATTTTATATCTGTAGTTTTTATTTGGTAATATTCAGCTATGGTTTTTTGTATTCTATCAATTGTTATTTCTTTATTATTTTCCACTATTATATTTTTTAAAACTTCTTTAGCCATTTCGACGTTGATTGGTGTAGACGTCAAGCTTGAATATGCTCCAACCCTTATCAAATAACCTTCTAACTCTCTTACATTACTGGTAAGAGAATTAGCTAAAAAAGATATGACGTCCTCAGGTACATTTATATTATTTATCTCTGACTTCATTTTTAAAATTGCTTGCTTTGTCTCTGTATCCGGTTCTTGTATGTCTGCTATCAATCCCCATTCGAATCTGGATCTGAGTCTTTCTTCTAGATCCGGAATTTCTTTGGGAAATTTATCAGATGTTACAACTATTTGTTTATGTGACTCATATAATGCGTTAAATGTATGAAAAAATTCCTCCTGCGTACTTTTTTTCCCAGCTATAAATTGAATATCATCTATTAATAATACATCGATAGATCTAAATTTATTACGAAATTCTTCCATCTTTCCATGTCTCAAAGAATTTATGAGCTCATTAGTGAATTTTTCTGAAGAATAGTAGGTAATGGTCAAATTGTTATTATTTTTAATTATTTCATTTCCTATTGAATGTATAATGTGAGTTTTACCTAAACCTACACCTCCGTAAATAAAGAGGGGATTGTAAGTTGTTGCGGGATTTTTAGCCACTGCCATTGCAGCTGCATGTGCAAATTGATTTGATGTACCTGACACAAAGGTATCGAAAGTATATAAATGATTTAAATTTGAATAATTTGTTTTTTTAATAACTTGTTTTGTTTTAATTTCTTTTTTTTCATCATTTGCTGGTTCGTTATCTTTTTTATTTACCTCTTTATGTTTTTGTTTATTTATCTCTATTTTTAAATTTACTTTTTTACCAGTCAGTTCTTGTAATTTTATTACCATTATTTTTCTATAATTATCGTAAAACCAGTCCCTCACAAACTTATTTGGAGCTTCCAAAATTATTGTATCATCTGTATTGTTTACATAATTGAGCGGTTCAATCCAAGTTTTGACGTTTTGCTCACCTATTTCACTCTTTACTTTTCTAACAATTTCTATCCACAAATTTTCCATCATAATCACTCTTTTAATTAAAATAATTTTAAATCGACTTTTTATTATATCTTCATTCTTGGGCACCTTCCAGCTATTTCTTTTACAAAAAATATTGACTTTTCAAAAAATACACTTAAAATCAGTCTTTTGTCAGTTTTAGGAGATTATATATGTCAAAGAGAACATTTCAGCCCAGTCGTATAAAAAGAAAACGTACTCATGGTTTTCGTAAACGGATGCAAACAAAAAGTGGTCGTACCACAATTAACAGGCGTCGCGCTCAAGGTCGAAAGTCCTTGGCAGCGTCTATTCCTAAAAAATAATTGAGTTTTTTTTTTCCAAAAAAAAATCGTTTATTAAAATCACAAGATTTCAGGTTTGTGAAAAAAATGGGGTGCGTTCGAAAAACACCCCATTTTGTTTTGTTGACGAATCAGACTAACAATGATTTTTCTCGTCTTGGTATAACTGTCAGCAAAAAAAATGGAAATGCTGTAAAGCGCAACTTTATAAAGCGTTTTTTAAGAGAATTTTTTAGATTGAATCAGGCTGAATTACAAAATGGTGATTTTGTTATAATCGTGCGGCAATCTTTTAACCAAAAAAATTCGATTTTTATTAAAAATGAATTAGATGAATTATTCTCGAATCAGTAAATATTTTGTTTATCCTTTTATTTGCTTTATCGATTTTTATAAATATTTTATATCTCCCCTTACTTTGAATTGTTGCCGGTTTTTCCCTTCTTGCTCTTCTTATGCTCGCGAATCCTTAATTATCCATGGACTTTTAAAGGGTTCTTATTTTTCTATAATCAGGATCATTAAGTGTCATCCTTTCCACCCCGGTGGGTCTGATCCGGTTCCTCCTTCACATGATCAGGAAATGAGATAATGGACAATAGAACTATTATAGCTATCGTTCTAATTATACTGTTGTGGTCTGGTTACAGTATTTTTTTGGCACCCTCTTCACCAAACCCTGCTTCTCAGGAGAACTCTGAACAATCTGTACAAACAGATCCCCAGTCTGATGTAATTTTAGAGGGAAAAACTAGAATTGCTGAACAATTGGATCGTGGTGTTGATCATGAAGAAAAACTTATTGAAATTAAAAATAGTAAGTTCGATATTATTTTCTCATCCAGGGGAGCGACGATTAAGAGTATAAATTTATTTGATTTTAAGAAGGATAATAAGAGTGATTCTTTAAACTTTTATCTTTTAAATAATGATGATTTCAAATATTACTCTCTTAAAACTTTCTTTTCCGATGGTTTGAATATACCTGAGGATTTAATTTTTGAAATTGCTAATGATGTAGTTCCCTCTTTTGATGAAGAAAATACGCTTACTGTCTCTTTTGTATCTGATTATAATGGTTTTTTATTAAATAAATCTTTTACTATTTATCGCGATTCTTATCATATAACGGTTTCCTATACTATTGAAAATACAAACCGTGATCATTTCTCCGGCATATATAATATTTCTCTTATAAATCCATGGTCTACTGATACAAAAAGTGATCTTTATTCTTTTGTTGGTCCTATTACTTTTGATGGTAATAAGCTTCAAGAAGATAAACCTAAATCTATTATAAAAAATTCCGTTATTTATGACAATTTTGTGTGGTCAGGCTATACTGATAAATATTTTCTTCAAGCACTGAATCCTGATGACAACACAAACCAGGTATTAATTCGTTATAGTTCAGATTTTATCCAAAACAGGTTTTCTTCAAATTCTTTTATTCTCTTGCCAGACCAGGCGGAATCTTTTCAACATACGGCTTATTTTGGTCCCAAAGAGCTTGAGTCGTTAGCTGCAAGCGATTCTTCTTTTGAAGAAGCTATTCATTTTGGTTTTTTTCATTTTTTGGCAAAACCACTTTTCGATGTTTTGCGTTTTTTTAATAGTTTTATTAACAACTACGGTTTTTCAATCATCTTGTTGACCGTTTGTATAAAACTTATTTTTTGGCCGTTGACTCAAAAAAGTTACAAGTCCATGCAGGGCATGCAGAAGTTACAGCCGGAAATGAAACGCCTTAAAGAAAAATATGCTGATGACAAACAACGATTAAACCAAGAAATGATGTCTTTTTATCGTGATAACAAGGTTAATCCCCTGGGAGGGTGCTTACCCATTTTGATTCAGATTCCCGTTTTCTTTTCACTTTACAGAGTCCTTTTGGCTTCAATTGAGTTACGTCATGCTCCTTTTATTTTGTGGATTACCGATCTCTCTGCTAAGGATCCCTACTATATTACGCCTATCATCATGGGCGCCTCGATGTTCCTGCAGCAGAAGTTGACCCCTACTAATCTTGATCCTACCCAGGAAAAGGTTATGTTGATGATGCCGATCATCTTTACTTTTCTCTTTTTGAACTTCCCGGCCGGTTTGGTTATTTACTGGTTGGTTAATAACCTTCTTACTATTCTTCAGCAGTTGCTTATTCGCCGCCAGGCTCAAAAGGCTTGATATTGCACTTATGATCAATGACACAGATACTATTATTGCACCTGCTACAGCGGTGAGCGAATCTGGTATTGCTGTTATACGGATATCCGGGAAAAAAGCCTTATTATTTTTAAAAGAATTTTTTTGTCCTGTTACTGCGATTAAAGAGTTTAAGTCACATTATTTGTATCTTGGTCATATTGTTAACAATGACCAAGCAGTGATTGATGAGGTTATGGCTGTTTATATGGCCGCGCCCCATAGTTACACGACTGAATCAGTGACTGAAATACATTGTCATGGTAGCAGTCAGGTGGTTCGTTTAATTTTAGAACTTGCTAACGCCTTTGGTATCCGTCTTGCTCAGCCAGGTGAATTTACCTATCGCGCCTACCTTAATGGACGCATCAACCTGGTTCAGGCCGAAGCTGTTTCGCGGCTGATTCAATCTACCTCTGAACTTTCGCGCAAATCTGCTCTACAGCAACTTGACGGTCGCTTAAGCCGCGAATTGCATGAATATTCAACGATTATTAAAGGATTGCTGGTTCATATTGAAGCCTGGATAGATTTTCCTGAGGAGGATTTGCCCGCAGAAAACCTCAGCCAAATTTCATCTACTGCAGCCGGGGTTCACGATCGAATGTCAACGCTGTTGGCAACCTATAGCTCCGGTCAGCATGTTCATGAGGGGGCCACTGTCGCTTTGGCTGGGTTGCCTAATGCCGGAAAAAGTTCCCTGATGAACGCCCTTCTCCAGCAGGATCGTTCTATTGTTTCTGATGTCCCCGGCACAACTCGGGATGTGATAGAGCAGTCAACACATATTTCAGGTATTCATGTTCGCCTAGTTGACACCGCAGGTTTGCGGTATTCTGATGATTTTGTAGAACAAGAAGGTGTTCGTCGCGCCCGTAGTATTGTTGCTGCCGCAGATTTGGTCCTTCTAATTCTTGATGGGAGTGTTCCTTTTTCTGATCAGTTTCTTGATCTACTGTCTGAGTTTTCCGGTTCAAAGGTGGTTTTGGTAGTTAATAAATCTGACCTTCCAACGACTCCAAAAAACCTTAATTTTTTTTCAGGTCCCGTCGTTTCTTTGTCGGCAAAGCATGGAGATGGGATGGGAGAGCTTCTAGATGTTATTTCTTCTTTTTTGGTAGGTGATTATCTCCCCTCATCAGAATCTCCCTATATAACTGAGAGGCGTCACTATGAAGCCCTGTCCGCCGCTGCACACCACCTTGGTTCTTTTATCGACAATATCGGCTGTGTTGACCTTGATCTTCTTTCAATAGACATGCGCGCTACCCTTGATGCCCTTGGTCAAATCACTGGTGTCGTTTCTACTGACGATCTTCTGGACGATGTTTTCTCATCCTTTTGTATTGGCAAGTAGGGTTGTTTCACGTGAAACATTTTTGAGTGGATAGATAATGGTGGGATACGGTAAGAAGTATGAAGTCATAGTGGTGGGTGCCGGACATGCGGGATGTGAGGCCGCTCTGGCTGCAGCGCGGATGGGTTGTTCTACCCTGTTGTTGACAATGGGACTTGATACTGTTGCCCAGATGTCTTGCAATCCTTCGATAGGTGGTTTGGCAAAGGGACACCTGGTTCATGAGATAGATGCCCTGGGTGGTGAGATGGGTTTGAATATCGATGAAACCGGTATTCAGTTTAGGCGACTGAATATGCGCAAGGGCCCAGCTGTACGTGCGGGTAGAGCGCAGGCAGACCGGATGGCCTATAGCGCAAGAATGAAACTGGTGCTTGAATCGGTGGGTCTTCTCGACTTGAAGCAGGGAGTTGTAGAAGAGGTTGTTGTCCAGAATTATCGCGTGGTTGGAGTTAAAACCCGAGAGGGGATAGGGTTTCTGGGGAGGTCCGTTGTGATTACGGCGGGCACTTTTATGCGTGGGCTGATCCATGTGGGTATGAATAGTTATGCGGGAGGAAGGGCCGGCGAGCCGGCAGCAGAAAAACTTTCAGTTTGTTTGCGCTCTTTGGGGTTTGTTGTTGGCAGGTTAAAGACAGGAACACCTGCTCGTCTGTCCGCACGGTCAATTAATTTTTCCAAGCTCGAAACGCAGCCGGGTGATGCCGTAATCCGACCATTTTCATTTTTGAATGATAAGATAGAACGGGATCAGGTTGATTGTTATATAGCTAATACAAACGAAAAAACCCATGAAATTATTCGTAACAATATTCATAAGTCACCATTGTACGCGGGGGTGATCGAGGGTGTAGGGCCTAGATACTGTCCATCAATAGAAGATAAGGTTGTTCGCTTCCCCGACAAATTGAGTCACCAGTCGTTTGTGGAGCCGGAGGGGGTAAAGGGTGCCGAGATGTACCCTAGCGGGCTATCAACGTCCTTGCCGGCGGATGTCCAGTTGCAGTATTTTCGTTCGATGCTAGGATTTGAACGGGTAGAAATTATGCGTCCAGGGTATGCCATTGAATATGATTTTGTTGAACCCAGGCAAATCAAGTCAACATTGGAAACTCGAGAGGTAGCTGGACTTTTTCATGCCGGACAGATTAATGGCACATCTGGATATGAAGAGGCAGCGGGCCAAGGGTTGCTGGCAGGAATCAACGCTGCATTGCAGTGTCAGCAGCGGGATCCACTGGTCATCAGAAGGGATCAGGGTTATCTTGGGGTGATGGTTGATGACCTGGTTACCCAGGAAACGACAGAACCTTACCGGATGTTTACCTCCCGCGCAGAGTACCGCCTGTTGTTACGTGAAGATAACGCTGACCTGCGACTTACGGGGATAGGGAAGAATGTTGGGTTGGTGGCTGATGACCGTTGGCAACGTTATCAGAAAAAGGTTGAGTTGATGGAAAGGGCAGTCGATGTTTGCCGAGGAACTACGATAACCAACAAAAATGAAAGATTTTGCTCTTTGTTCGGGCTTGGTGAATTAAAGAGTGGAATAACCCTTGAACAGGTCATCAAGAGACCGGAGGTCTCACTTCAGCAAGTCAAAGAAGAGATCCCTGAGTTAAGCGACCTGCCGGAAAAAGTTCTTGAACAGATAGAAATAGCGATTAAGTATGAAGGTTATATCAGTCGTCAGATTGAACAGGTGGAGCGTTTCGTCGAGTTTGAAAAGGTGAAGATTCCAGATGATATGGATTATACCGAGATTGCGAGTATATCAACTGAAGTCAGAGAAAAGCTGATAAAATATCGACCCTCCAGTCTGGGACAGGCAGGACGCATACAGGGTGTTACGCCCGCAGCGGTAGCGGTATTGAATATATATTTGAGAAAAAATTCACGTGAAAAAAAAACTGAAACTAGGCGCTGAGGCCCTTGGCATCGGAGCTTTAAGCGACGATCTTGCTGGTCGGCTTATTGAGTTTGCAGAAGAGCTATTGCGCTGGAATGTCCGGATTAATCTGACATCAATCAGAGAGATGGAGGGGGTAGTGGAAAAGCATATCCTCGATTCTCTGGTGGTAGCGAGACTTCTTGATAAATCGTCAAGAATTCTGGATATGGGATCTGGTGGCGGCATCCCGATCATTCCTCTTGCGCTAGCCTTGCCACATCAAGCGTTTTTTTCCGTTGATAGTGTCGGAAAAAAAATAAATTTTCAGCACCATATAAAGCGCAGATTTGGCTTGAAGAATCTTGAAATCCGCTGTGCACGTCTTGAAGACCTGAGTGATGCAGGACCAGTCTGGAATGGTTTTGACGTTATCATCGCGCGCGCTCTTGCCCATACGAATGATTTATTAGCGTTGGCGCTGCCGCTCATCAAGCCCGCAGGGGTGTTGATTGCGATGAAGGGACCCGAGGGACCAAAAGAATTGGCCGCTATTGACGCCCGGTGGCACAGATTTTACGAAATCCCCAAAGAGGTATTGACCTATCAATTGCCGTTTTCCGGGGTTGAACGATGTCTGATCAGCATAAGAAGAACTGCGTTCTTGGGCACATAACCTGGTGTTCAAAGGATACAAAACCCTAAGAAAAGAACGTGCAGATTGAGTTCTTTAAGCTAAAAAAGAACAAGCTTATGTGGTAGATTGACGCATTATGAACTGATGTAAAGCAAGGAGATTGATTGTGGCACGGATTATCGCTATAGCAAATCAAAAAGGAGGGGTGGGTAAAACCACCACTGCAGTTAATCTGTCAGCCTCCCTGGCCGCAGCTGAGAAGCGCACATTGCTTATCGATATGGATCCACAGGCGAATGCCTGTAGTGGCCTTGGAATTGATAAAACAACTGTGATATCAACCGTTTACAGTGTTTTGTTGGGTGAAAAGAAAGCGTCAGAAGTAGTTTGTCATACGGATTTGGAGTTTTTGGATGTGCTACCATCCAATACCGACCTGACCGGAGCAGAGATTGAACTGATTGATACAGAAAACCGTGAACAACAGTTAAAAGGGGCATTGGAAGAAATCCGTTTGCACTATGAATACATTATCATCGACTGTCCACCCTCCCTGGGTCTACTGACGATCAATTCATTAGCAGCCGCTGATGCAGTATTGGTGCCCTTGCAATGTGAGTTTTATGCCATGGAGGGTCTAGGCCAGCTGACCCGGACGATCAGGTTAGTTCAGCAGGAATTAAACAAAAAGCTTGAGTTGGAGGGTATTCTCCTGACCATGTTCGATGGCAGAAACAATTTATGTCATCAAGTAAGTCAGGAAATTCGCCAACATTTTGGTAATAAGGTGTTTAACGTTGTGGTCCCACGTAACGTCCGATTGTCTGAGGCACCCAGTTACGGCAAGCCGGCTCTGCTTTATGATATTGCATCACGTGGGGCACAGGCATATATCGATTTAGCGGGTGAGTTGGTAGCAGGAGGAAATCATGTCTAAAAGGCCGGCCCTTGGTAAGGGGATAGGTGCCCTGATAAGTTCGGCAACACAAGAAGGAGGGAAAAAATATTTTTCCTGCCCTATTGAAGAGCTGAAACCTCACTCTCAACAACCGCGTAAAAACTTTGACGATAAAAAAATGGCGGAATTGATTGCTTCGATCAAAGAAAAAGGTGTCATTCAGCCCCTCGTCGTTCGCCAGCAGGGAGACCATTATCAGATCATTGCCGGGGAAAGACGTTGGCGGGCAGCACAAAAAGCCGGACTGGACAGACTTCCGGTTGTCATTCAGGATGTCAGTGAGAATCATGCCTTGGAGATCGCACTGATTGAGAATATTCAGCGTGAAGATCTAAATCCCCTGGAAGAAGCCGGAGCTTATCGTTATCTTGTAGATACCTTTGATTTGTCTCAGGAGGATGTCGCCCAGCGTGTCGGCAAGGATCGCAGTAGCGTAGCAAATGCTCTGAGGCTGCTGCGCCTACCGGAAAAAATCAAGGGGCTGGTGACCGCTAACCAGCTGAGCATGGGCCACGCGCGAGCACTTTTAGCCCTTGAACGGGAAGAAGATATTGTAGAGGCGAGTCATGAGATCCTCAGAAAAAATCTGTCGGTGAGGGAGACGGAAAAACTTGTCAAAAAAATCAAAAACTTTAATGGTGTTATAAAAGAAAAAAAGAATCCGGTAGTAGATCCTGACACTTTGGACTTGATTAATGAGTTGGAAATGCATCTGGGTACACAAGTCAAGCTGGTGAATAAGAGCCGCGGCGGTAAAATAGAAATTCACTATCACGATGATAATGAGCTCTTCAGATTGGTAGAGCAACTGTTCGCAAAAGCAACAAAAGATTGATGTGCGTTGGCAGGCTTCAGATAGAGATGAGGACGTTTGCGGACAGAAACTGATAGGTAACCCAAAAAATGAAAAGGTGTGTCCATGTTTAGTGGCAAAAAAGATGAAAAGACCCAGATTAAAAAACCGGTAGATATCGATAAAGCAGATATCAAGGCCTTTTTGGGTCAGGGAAGTCATTTCGAGGGGAAACTGAATTTTGATGAACTGGTACGCCTGGACGGGAACTTCACTGGAGAAATCTGTTCCAGTGATACCCTGATTGTTGGTGAGACGGCCAGCATCGAGGGGCAGATCAGTGTCGGCGCGCTGATTCTCAGTGGTCGGTTTGTCGGTGGGATTAAAGCGACCAGCCGAGTTGAATTACGCGCTCCGGCACAAGTCGACGGTACGATAGAAACACCCAGCCTGAAAATTGATGAAAAAGTGATATTCAACGGCGAAATCAAGATGTCCAGCGGCACTCCTCCACAGACTACGCAAAAAGCTGAGAACAACAAAAAAAAGGAAGAAAAGACGGTGTCGGAGTAGGAGCATTAGGGTGCTGTATTTCAAGAGTCAAACAGAGTGTTGACAAGAGTTATAAAGGTATGATAGCAATGCCGTTCTTTCATTGCATATCTATTTTCGCCAACCGGTATAACTGTATACTGTATACACAAATGATCGGCTTGGCATTTATCGTAACAAAAGAGGTGAGCTAGGTGATTAGCCTTGACTGGACACTCATTCTTCAGTTTATAAATTTTATTGTTCTGCTCTATCTGTTGAATAGAATATTGTTTAAACCATTGCGTGCAGTAATGGATAAAAGAGGTGAAACAATAGCTGGATCACATGCCCGTGCCCGCGATCTCCAGGCTGATATCGACGAAAAAATGAGCAGCTACCAACAACAGCTGGCGGAAGCCAAAAAGCAGGCGAATGAAGAGCGTGCGCAGATTAGAAAGCTGGCTGTTGAAGAAGAATCCAAAATGATCGCTATGGCACAGTCTAACGCCGGCGCCAGGATGGAGCAGATCAGAGAACAGGTAGGTCAGGAATCAACCCGGGCAAATCAGACGTTAAAAAAGGAATCGACAGCACTTGCACAGCTGATTGCAACAAAAATCCTCGGCAGATCACTGACCTAAGGCAGGAAGGTTTGAAGATGAACGCGAAAAACAAAACGCTGATAGGAGCACTGGTACTGGTTGTACTGTCGTGTGGTACAGCATTTGCGGCCGCTGATGCCCATGTCGACAGTGGCGTCCTGTTAAAAGATTTTCTCTATCGCTTGCTCAATTTTTCCATCGTTGTTGCCATTCTTGTATATTTTCTTAAAAAGCCGATTCGTAATGCCCTGAGCGGACGCCGCGAGGATATTGAAAATGCCCTCGCTGAAGCAAAGAAGGTCAAGGAAGAGGCAGAAGCAAAATTTGCTGAATACGATAAAAAGCTCGACCAGGCCACCCAGGAGATAGCCGCTATTTCTGCGTCAATACGTAAAGAGGCAGAAATGGAAAAGCAAAAAATTATCGAAAATGCCCGGGAACAGGCAACAAAAATTGAGCAGGATGCTGAAAAAGCAGCAGCCCTTGAGGTGGCAAAGGCTCGTATAAGCCTGCAACAAGAGGCGGTGCAGCTGGCCGTGGGTGTTGCTGAAGACCTGCTCAAAAAGAACTTTACCAAAGATGATGACAGCCGTCTGATCGACGAATATATGCAGAAGGTAGGAGAGCTACATTGAGTAACAGTGCGATTTCTATCCGGTATGCCAGAGCGCTGCTGAGACTTGCAGAGGAAAACCAGCAGGTGGATCAGTTCGGGGACGAACTATCGACCATGGCAAGGTTGCTGGAACGGGAAGATCTTTTAAGGCTGCTCCTTGATAGCCCGACCTTTTCCCTGCAGAAAAAAGCGGCCATTCTCCATGATGTTGCTGAGGTGCTCAAACTCAGTGAGTCGATGCGCAGTTTCTTTGGCCTGCTGTTGGAAAAAGGGCGAATTTCTTATGTCAAACAGATCGATTTGAATTACCGACAATTTGCTGATGAACTGTCGGGCGTGATTCGGGCAAATATCCGTGCTGCGAACAAATTGACAAAAGATCGGGTTGATACAATTCGCAAAGGATTAGAACAGCAGACCGGCAAGTCGGTCGTGCTGAATGTGGAAAAAGATGCTGCGTTAATTGGTGGACTGCAGGCGGAAATGGGCGGGAAGCTATTTGACGGGAGCGTAAAAACCCAGCTGAAACGTATGGCTGATACCTTAGCAAAGGGGTAACGGGACACGATTATGGAAATTAGAGCAGAAGAAATCAGTGCGATCATCAAGAAACAGATTGAAACTTTTGGTCGTGAGGTTGAGGTCAGCGAGACCGGCACCATTATCTCCGTTGGCGATGGTATTGCCCGTATCCATGGTCTCGATAAGGCCATGTCCGGAGAGCTCCTTGAGTTTCCCGGTGGCACCATGGGCATGGTTCTTAACCTGGAAGAAGACAATGTTGGTGCCGCTATCCTGGGTGATTCCGAGCACATCAAAGAGGGCGACCTGGTTAAAAGAACCGAGAGGATTGTTCAGGTGCCGGTTGGTGAAGCTCTGGTTGGTCGGGTTGTCAACGGGATCGGTATTCCCATTGATGGCAAAGGCGATATCGATGCCGATAGCTACAGCCAGGTTGAGATTAAAGCACCCGGGATCGTCGCCCGAAAATCTGTGCACGAGCCCATGCAGACTGGATTGAAGGCCATCGATGCGATGGTGCCGATTGGCCGCGGTCAGCGCGAGCTGATCATCGGTGACCGCCAGACCGGAAAAACAGCTGTAGCAATCGATACCATCATTAACCAGAAAGGTAATGGTGTTATCTGCATCTATGTTGCTATCGGCCAGAAACGTTCGACGGTGGCCCAGGTGGTTGATAAGCTCAGACAGCATGGCGCCATGGATTATACCATCGTCGTTGCTGCGACCGCATCCGATCCGGCTCCGCTGCAATTTATTTCACCTTACACTGGGGTTACCATGGGTGAATTCTTTCGTGACAGTGGCCGTCACTCGCTGATTATTTACGATGATCTGTCAAAGCAGGCGGTTGCCTATCGTCAGCTCTCCCTGCTGCTGCGCCGTCCCCCCGGTCGTGAGGCCTTCCCTGGCGATGTGTTCTATCTGCATAGTCGCCTGCTTGAGCGGGCGGCCAAGCTCAGCGATCAACTGGGAGCTGGTTCTCTGACCGCGCTGCCGATTATCGAAACCCAGGCTGGTGATGTGTCGGCCTATATTCCGACCAATGTTATCTCGATTACTGATGGTCAGATTTTTCTTGAAACCGATCTCTTCTACTCCGGCGTAAGACCGGCAATCAACGTCGGTTTGTCGGTTTCACGGGTCGGGGGCTCAGCCCAGGTTAAAGCCATGAAGCAGGTTGCCGGTACCTTGCGTCTGGCCCTCGCTCAATACCGTGAGATGGCAGCTTTTGCCCAGTTTGGTTCGGACCTCGATGCCGCAACTCAGGCTCAGCTGAATCGTGGCGCACGCCTGGTCGAGATCCTTAAGCAGGGACAATATGTGCCGATGCCGATATCAAAGCAGGTGGTTTCCATTTTTGCAGCCAACAATGGCTATGTAGATAAATATCCGGTTGGGTCGGTCAGTCGTTATGAAGGTGAGCTGTTGACGTTCATGGAAAACCAGAAAGCTGAAGTCCTCAAAGAATTGGAAGAGAAAAAAGCGATCGATGAGGAGATGGAGAAAAAGCTCAAACAGGCCCTCGATGAATTCAAAAGTCAGTTTGTTGCCTGATCTTGAGAAAAGGTTGAACAGATGCCAAATCTGAAAGACATAAAAAAAAGGATCAGCTCGGTTAAGAACACCCAGCAGATCACCAAGGCAATGAAAATGGTCGCAGCGGCCAAATTGCGCCGTGCCCAGGATGCCGCAGTGGCTGCCCGTCCCTACGCCCAAAAATTGGAAAAGGTCGTATCTCATCTGGCCCAGCGCGAAGAGGCTGATGGGCATCCGTTCTTGAACCAACGCGGAAAAGAGCGGGCACTGGTATTGCTGCTGACAGCCGATCGTGGACTGTGTGGAGGTTTCAACGCCAACCCTTCAAAAGAAGCAGAACGTTTTATCCGTAATAACACCGAAGGTTACGTCCATATTGATTTAATGATTATCGGGCGTAAAGGTCGTGATTTTTTAAGAAATCGTGTCGGTGATAAAATTATCAAGGTCTATGAGGATATCACCGGAAATGTAACCTTTAAAACGGCCCAGGTGATTGGCGAAGAGATTGTCTCTATGTACGCTGAGAAAACCTATGATTCAGTTTATCTGATCTACAATGCTTTTCAGAGTGCGGTTGTCCAGAATGTCACGGTAGAACAGTTGCTGCCGATCAAGGCAGAAGAAGATGAACAGGCAGAGGTCGAACCGGTCGATTATATCTACGAGCCAAGTCGCAGCGAAGTGTTGGCGGATATTTTGCCAAAAATGGTTGAAGTTCAGCTGTTTCGTGCCCTGCTGGAGTCCATCGCCTCAGAGCATGGAGCCAGAATGTCGGCAATGGACAGTGCCAGCCGTAATGCCTCAGAAATGATCGGTAAATTAACTCTGCAGTATAATCGTGCCCGTCAGGCTGCGATTACCAAAGAATTGATGGAAATCATCTCTGGTGCTGAATCAATCAAATAATTTCGAGATTTCACATAGAAACAGGTACATTCCCGCGGGATTAGGAGGAAGGTTGCATTATGAATAAAGGTAAAATCACACAGGTTATCGGCCCTGTTGTCGACGTTGAGTTTGAGCCCGGTAAACTACCCGAGATTTATCATGCGGTAAAAATCACCAACCCTGCCCTCGGCGATGAAGAGTGGAACCTGGTCTGTGAGGTTGCTCAACACCTCGGTGAAAATACCGTTCGCGCCATTGCGATGGATTCGACTGAAGGCCTGGTTCGTGGTCAGGACGTGCTTGATACCGGGGATCAGATTCTGATGCCGGTTGGAGCAAAAACCCTGGGACGGATTCTCAATGTGATCGGTCAACCTATCGACGAAGGCGGTCCGGTTGAAAATGAGGTGTCGTGGCCGATTCACCGCCCTGCCCCGGACTTTATCAGCCAGTCGACCAAGGTTGAAGCCTTCGAAACCGGGATCAAGGTGGTTGATCTACTCGCCCCGTATTCCCGTGGGGGGAAAATCGGTTTGTTCGGTGGTGCCGGTGTGGGTAAGACGGTTCTGATTATGGAACTGATCAACAACGTTGCCCAGCAGCACGGCGGTTTTTCCGTTTTTGCCGGTGTTGGAGAGCGAACCCGCGAAGGGAACGACCTGTGGGAAGAGATGAAAGACTCTGGTGTCCTCAGCAAGGCTTCGCTGATCTACGGTCAGATGAATGAACCCCCCGGCGCTCGTGCCCGGGTTGCTCTTTCTGCTTTGACCGTTGCTGAATACTTCCGTGATGAGGAAGGTCAGGACGTACTGTTGTTTGTTGATAACATCTTCCGTTTTACCCAGGCGGGTTCCGAGGTGTCGGCGTTACTTGGACGGATTCCTTCAGCTGTTGGTTATCAGCCGACCCTGTCAACCGAGATGGGTGAACTCCAAGAGCGTATTACCACCACCGATAAGGGTTCAATTACCTCGGTCCAGGCTATTTATGTGCCTGCTGATGACTTGACTGATCCGGCTCCGGCAACCGCATTTGCTCACCTTGATGCGACCACGGTTCTTTCCCGCCAGATTGCTGAGTTGGGCATCTATCCTGCGGTTGACCCGCTTGATTCGACCAGCCGGATTCTCGATCCTCAGGTTATCGGCGAAGAACATTACAAAGTCGCTCGAGATGTTCAGTACGTGCTCCAGCGTTACAAAGACCTGCAGGATATCATTGCCATCCTTGGTATGGACGAGCTGTCTGAAGAAGACAAGCAGGTGGTTGCGCGGGCGCGGAAAATTCAGCGCTTTTTGTCTCAGCCCTTCCATGTCGCTGAGGTCTTTACCGGCTCACCTGGCAAGTACGTCGAGCTGAAAGATACGATCAGGGGATTCCGTGAGATTGTTGAGGGCAAACATGACAGCTTGCCGGAACAAGCTTTTTACATGGTCGGGACCATTGAAGAAGTCATCGAAAAAGCTCGCAAGATGGCAGCGTAAGGGAATACCGAATTGTCAGATAAAGGAATAGCATGATGGCTGAAAAACTCAAGCTTGAAATGGTGACACCATACAAGCAGGTTCTTTCTGAGGAGGTTGATGAACTGACCTTGCCCGGTTTGATTGGCGAACTCGGAATTCTGCCTGGGCACACACCCCTGCTGACAACCTTGCGTGTCGGTGAGATGAGCTATAAAAAAGGCGGCCAATTTTTTCATGTCGCCGTTAATTGGGGGTATGTAGAAATTGATGAAGATGCAGTAACTGTGCTGGTAGATACCGCAGAGAAATCTGATGAGATTGATCTTACCCGCGCACAAGCGGCGATGGGTCGCGCCGAGCAGGCACTTAAAACCTTATCACAGGAAGACAAGTCCTATGTCATTATGGAAAGGGCTCTACAGCGTGCCCTGATCCGTATTCAGGTCGCCGGCAAGATGCGCTGATACTAAGTATTCGCTATAAATCGAACACAAATAAAAAAAGCACCCTCTGCGGGTGCTTTTTTTATTTGTGTTCGGCCTTTCGTGGCACGCCCGAAAGCGTGCTTAACGACTGCTCGAGGGCGTGGCGATTGTGGTTTTCCAGCGTGATAGAGGGGCTAGTGTTACAGCTATCGAGCCAGGTAAAGAGGTGATCGAACGGAGCTGTCCCCAAACCGATGGCAAGATGCTCATCCATGTGACCCCGATTATCATGCAGATGCAGATGGTAGATGTGGGGTGCAACCGCATTCAACCAAGATGACAGCGGTCCGCTACCGAAAATATTCCAGTGACCGATATCAAAAACATGGCCAAAGTAAGGAGAATTGATCGCTGTGATTAAATCTAATAGCGGATCCGGCGATGTTTCGTAAATATTCTCGATACAAAAAACACAATGGTTGAGTTTGGCCCAGGAAATGTAGTTCGACCATAAAATATAAGCGCGTTCGAGCCACTCGTCCATCTCACGCTCAGTCGCATTGGCACTTAGACCGGGATGAAAGACAATCTTTTCGGCTTTAATCCGTTCGGCGAGGATCAGAGTCAGTTCAAGTAAATTAATCGTCTGTTGGCGACCGCGAAAATCTGCAGCGCCGGGAAGAAAGTCAACAAAAGGGGCATGTAAAACCGTCTTCAGCCCGGATTCTGCCAGTTCTGCGGCACTATCGGCAAGTTGTTCTATGTTGAGTTTGGCCATATTGGCATCCTGGCAGGCCACCTCTGGTTGCAGCTTGCGGGCAAGAAGAAAATCAACCCGCTCAGGGAAAAGCGCGGCAGGAACATGGACATAAAGTTCAGACATAAGGGAATCCCAGAATAAGGGTTTATTAGCGAGATTGTACCATAATCAACAGTAAAAAACAGTGACCCCTCCTGAATGATCTGTATGATCAACGAGTTACCTTTTTAACAGAAAAAGTGCCAAGGCCCATTGATGTGGTTGCGGTGTAAAAAAAGATTGACACCGTATGTATACTGTATACAATTTACATACTCAAAGTGGAGATCCGGTATGAAGAATAAACATATGGAGCGGCATCAGACCCTGCGGGAAAAAATCCTCGAAACCATTCGCGAGGCAATCCTTAAAGGAAACCTTAAACCCGGCGAGAAAGTTGCCGAACCCGAACTGGCTGAGCGTTTTGGTATCAGTCGAACCCCTATCCGCGAAGCCTTCAGGCAACTGGAATCTGAAGGATACCTGACTGTGATTCCACGCAAGGGGGCTGTTGTTGCCGCTTTGTCGGAGCGTGATGTTCAGGAGTTTTATGCGATCAAAAGTATCCTCGAAGGCTATGCTGCCTCACTTGCTGCGCGTAATCTGACCGACAAGGAACTTGAGCGCCTGGAAACCGTCAATCGTAAACTCCGGAACCTGGAAGAAGAAGGAGATGTCCGGTCTTTTTATCGTGTTCATAACGAGTTTCATGAGATTTTCCTCAAAGCTGCAGACAACAATAAACTTTACGAGCTGATTCATCAGCTAGGGATGAAATTCAACCGTTTGCGTATGGCGTCCCTGTCGGTCGATGGACGGATGGCTATTTCTGTTGATGAGCACGAAAAGTTGCTTGAAGCATTTCGCAACAAAGACGCTGAAAAGGCTGAAAGTCTGGTGAAGAAAACGGCATCGATCGGCAGCAAGGTTCTGCTTGAGAGTATGGCGAGAAGTCACACTGGAGATGCTGCTAATCTTCATTAGGGTGATCATTGGTAAATAGGTCGTTAAACAGCCTTCTATGGCCATGCCATAGGAGGCTGTTGTGCATTACAGGTATTGGCGAATGCCGTTATCAAAATTAACCAGTTCCAGAGAGAAGGTTTCCTGCCAACTCGAGCAGCGACAGATATTTTCCTCAAGCAGCATGATAAGTTGATCACTGGTCATGGGAAATAGGGGGAAATGTTGTAACACTGAAACCATAGGCTTCATCAGACCTAGAGGCTGGTGCAATTTCACCACGGGACGGGAACGTCCTAACGCGTGGCCGATGTGATCAAGAACCTGATCGTAGGATAACTGCTCCGGTCCACAACAATGGTAGGTTTGATGAATGGTATCTTTGCGCTCAAGCGCCAGAACAAAGCTATGTGCGACATCGATAACGTGGACCGGTTGCAACCGATAACGGCCATCTCCCATCACCGGAACTACCGGCAACGTTTTTATCAACCCGGCTAACATGTTAACAAACAGATCATCAGGACCAAAAATCAGTGATGGGCGGAAAATTGTCCAATCCAGATCAGCAGCATGCAGCGCCTGTTCCGCCGCCCATTTGGATCGATGGTAACCGGTTACCGCGTCAGCCCGGGTGCCGTTGGCGCTCATTTGAATGTAGCGTCGGATACCGGTTTCTTGAGCCAGGCGGATCAGGTTTTGTGTGGTTTGGGTATGCAGCCGTTGAAAGGTGATTTTTTTTGTCGGGAACTCACGGATAATGCCGACCAGGTTAATAATGGCATCACAGCCATGGGCGGCTCCAGCCAGCATGTCGTAGTTAGTGGTGTCACCGATAACCGTTTCGACCTCGGGTGGCAGGGGTTTGCCGCTTGCGCGCACCAGCGCTCTGACCTGGTGCCCGTGCTGGAGCAATGCGTCGATCACTTGACGGCCGACAAAGCCGGTGCTACCAGTTAAAAAAACGTACATAAAAAGCTCCTTTAACATCAGTATCCAATATTATTCAAACTAGCACGGATCTTGGCGTAATGGGTACTTTTGGCCGCCGGCAAAGGTGCTAATCCGGCATTGATTGCGGGTAAATGGAAAAAACCCGCAGAATTCGCATATTGTGTCGTGCAGTTGTTGCGATCCATGGTCCTTTGGGCTATATTATTTGGATAATAAAGCGTATAACAGTGTTATTTTTATTCGGCCAAGCCTCTATTTGTCTGATACGCTTGGACATATCAAAACCAAAAAAGCGGGGAGAGAATTAATGATTGATTTGACTGCTGCAAAACTGGGACTGAAGAGTGTGGGTAAGGTTTTTCATAACTTGAGTTATGATGAGCTGTTTGAACATGAAGTAAAAAACCAGGAAGGCAACCTGTCCGCCAATGGTACCATGATGGTCGATACCGGGAAGTTTACCGGGCGCTCACCCAAAGACAAATATTTTGTTAAACAAGATCCGTCCAAGCACAATATCGCCTGGGGGACGATCAACCAGCGCATATCAGTTGATTTTTTTGATGAGCTCTACAACAAGGTCATTAACTACCTGTCCGGCAAAGATATTTATGTAACCGATGGCTACTCCGGTGCCAACCCCTCTACTCGTCGTCAGGTCCGTTTTGTGACCGAGATTGCCTGGCAGTCCCACTTTGTCAAAAATATGTTTATTCGTCCCGATAGTGCCGGTCTGGAGAATTTTGCTCCCGATTTTACGGTTTACAATGCTGCTGGTTACAGCAATAAACGCTGGGAAGAAATGGGGCTTAACTCAGACGTTTTTGTTATTTTCAATATTGAAAAACGCGTCGCCATTATTGGCGGCACCTGGTATGGCGGGGAGATGAAAAAGGGGATCTTTACCATGATGAACTACTGGTTGCCCCTCAACAAGATTCTGTCTATGCACTGCAGTGCCAATGTTGGTAAAGAGGGGGATGTCTGCCTCTTTTTCGGGCTGTCGGGAACCGGGAAGACAACCTTGTCGACCGACGCATCGCGTAAACTTATTGGTGATGACGAGCATGGTTGGGACGACGATGGCATCTTCAATTTCGAAGGGGGCTGTTACGCCAAATGTATCGACCTCTCCCCGGCCAGTGAACCGGAAATTTTCAGTGCCATCCGTCGTGATGCCCTGCTGGAAAATGTGGTCTACGATGAAGACGGTATTATCGACTACACCAGTAAGGAAAAAACCGAGAACACCCGGGTCTCCTACCCTATCCACCACATTGACAATTTCGAACCGACGTTGCGTGCCGGTCACCCGAAAAACATCATCTTTTTGACCTGCGACGCCTTTGGCGTGCTGCCACCGGTATCGAAACTGACCAAAGAGCAGGCCATGTATTATTTTCTTTCCGGCTATACTGCCAAGGTTGCCGGCACCGAGCGGGGCGTCACCGAGCCGACGGCAGCTTTTTCTGCCTGCTTTGGCGAAGCTTTTCTCCCCTTGCATCCGACTGCCTATGCCAAGCTGTTGGGTGAAAAGATGGAAAAGCACAATGTCAACGCCTACCTTGTCAATACCGGTTGGGTCGGTGGTGCTTACGGCGTTGGTGAGCGCATGAGTATCAAGGCAACCAGAGCCTGTATCAATGCCATCCTTGATGGCAGTATTCTCAAGGCCGAGTTTGACCAGACCCGCTTTTTCAAACTGCATATCCCTAAAGACTTACCTGGTGTCGATACCAAACTTCTTAATCCCCGCAATTCCTGGGCTGATCAGGAAGCCTTCGATCGCACTGCCAACAAACTGGCAGGGATGTTTATTCAGAACTTTAAAAAATATATTGATGAAGACAACCACGATTTCGATTTTACTAAAGCTGGTCCGCAGCTTTAAACAGTCGCTACAGCCCGTTATTAAGCCCCAAACAACAATGGCCAGCCTTCGCTGGCCATTGTTGTTTGGGGAAACTGATCACTTGACTTATTATAAAAGAAAAATAATAATTAAATGCTTAGAAACCAGGATGCCAACACATGGTCGAAGCAAACAATAGACACAGTGGTGAATTTGAACTGATCCATTGGATCCAGAAGCAGGTGGGCAGTTGCGACCAGTTGCCGGTTGGTATCGGTGATGATTGTGCTATCGATCAGTTGCCGCCTGACCAGCTGTTGCTCACCAGTAAGGATCTGTTGATTGAAGATATTCATTTTAAACGAGCCTGGACCAGCATGTTTGATCTGGGACGTAAATCAGTCGCAGTAAATCTCAGTGACATCGCCGCCATGGGGGGTAAGCCACGGGCCCTGTATTTGGGGCTTGGACGCTCGAAACAGCTAAAAGAAGCAGATCTTAAGGACTTTATACGAGGCTTTATTTACGAAGCAAAGCAATACGATGTCATTCTGGCTGGTGGCGACACCTGTGGATCCCCCGGTCCCCTGATTGTTTCGGTCACTGTCCAGGGGCAGGTGCCCACAGGTAAGGCGGTGACGCGCCGGGGGGCAGTTTGTGGCGATGCTCTTTATGTTTCCGGAACCCTTGGCGATAGCGCTCTGGCGCTGCAACTGTTGCAATCTGGACTGAACCTGCCACCGCATCTGGCACAGCGTTTTCAGACCCCCAGCGCGCGGGTGGCCTTAGGGTGTTTTTTGAGTGAAAACGAGTTGGTAACGGCAATGCTTGATGTCTCTGATGGTCTGCTGGCTGATTTGAACCACCTGTTGGTTGCTTCCGGCGTAGGTGCCGAGTTGGCACTCTCGGCCCTGCCCTTGTCAGAAGACTTTCGCAGCGCATTAAACCAGGACCCAACTTTGATCGATCTGGCATTGGCTGGTGGTGAAGACTACGAACTGTTGTTTACCTCTGCGCGCCACGATCTTGTGCAGAGCGCCATCCCTGCCCCCGGAGCCGTCAAGATAGGCACGATCACGGCAGGTGCCGGGCTGATTATACGGCAGGAGAATGGCGACAGCTATCAATGCCGGCAACGGGGGTTTGACCATTTTGCTGCAAGCTGACCCCCTACCGAACGATCAGGCGGATGCTGTCAACCATGAGGCGACCCTATCAGCAGTCGGGCAATGGAACCCCTTAATTGGTGAGGACTTTCCGGATGAGGCTTATGGTGTCATTGCTACTGTCCTCAAGGCGCAGCAGAACTTTGATCTGACAAGTTACAAGGTGGTTAATATGAAGCGTCGGCTGGCAGCCTATCTACGTTCCTGTGGCTGTACCGATCCGCTTCACTACAGTGCTCAACTGACCGACAGAGCAGATGAACAAAAGCAACTGATTGCCGCTATGGGCATTCATGTTTCGCATTTTTTTCGCAACCCCAGCACCTTTTTGGCCCTCGAATCACGTATCCTGCCTGAACTGCTACGCATGTCGCGGCGCCAGAACAGCAAACTGAGAATCTGGAGTGTTGGTTGCGCCCATGGCGAAGAACCCTACTCGGTTGCGTTGTTACTCAAAGAAATGCTGCAAAAAGGGGATCAGTTTGCCGTTGTCGGCACGGATTTAAGCCCGGAGGCGTTAAAAATGGCAAAAAACGGTTATTATCCGCCAGACCGTCTTAAAGAAGTGCCGCCGACCATGCTGGAAAAATATTTCAGCGCACAAAGCCCACTCTATCAGATCCACGAGGACATCCGTCAACTGGTGCAGTTCTTTCGTCATGATATTATCTCTGAGGAAATCTTTTACCGCGCGGATCTGATTTTGTGTCGCAATCTGTTGATTTACTTTGCCAGAGAGAAACAGCAGCAGGTTGTGGAGCTGCTGGCAGGGGCCCTGTCACCCGGTGGTTATCTGGTCCTCGGGCGGGCAGAAACCCTGGCCCCTGATTGTCGTCGTCTGTTCTTCTGCGTAGATCCGGCGGAACGGATTTATCGGCGAATAGTTGATCTGTAACATACGCGGTTAGACTGTAGAAAAAATGGAAACTCGTCGTTGTGAAGGTGGAGGAAGAATATGCGTGTAGAAATCAGTTATAAATTTGTTATCGGCTTCATTTTTGTGGTGGCGTCCGTTGTGCTGCTGAATCTGCTGGTGCCACGACTCGATGCCCCCGTATGGACGCATCAATTCATCACTGTGATTGGCGCCTTGCTGGTTGGTCTGATCTTCGGTTGGCTGTTTTCAAGAGCCTTCACCGCCAATATCAAGATTCTTACCGATGGTGCTGATCGCCTCAGTCATGGCGATTTAAGCCGCAAAGTGCGTTTACGCAAAGGGTTGTTCAGCGACGAAACAGAAGATCTGTCCAATTCCCTGAATCTGGTTGTCGACAGTCTGCGTAACCTGGTTGGTCAGATTCGCGGCAGCGCCCTGAATGTCAATGAATCCTCCATGGCACTGGCCACCACTTCCGAGGAAATGACGGCAACCGCCCATGAAGTTGCCGGTTCGATTGAGCAGATCAGCCGTGGTGCCGAAACCCAGGCAGAGATGGTTGAGCGGGTGTCACGGGTGGTGCGCGAAATGGCGGAGCAGATTGAACTGGTGGCCGGGTCGTCCGGTAAATTGACGGAATCAGCTGAGGAAACAACCCTCTCTGCCCGTGAGGGGGAAGGCTTGACCAGTAAAGCACTGGAAAACATGAAGCAGGTGCTCAGTCAGATCGAAGAGAACGGTGCCATGATCGTTGACTTCAGCGAGCAGGTACAAAAGATCGGTTCTATTATTGATGTCATCACCGGCATTGCCCAGAAGACCAACCTGCTGGCCCTTAATGCCACGATTGAAGCGGCTCGGGCAGGGGAATACGGCCATGGTTTTGCGGTCGTTGCCGAAGAGGTCAGCAAGCTGGCTGACAGCACCAGCAATTCTGCTGCTGAGATTACCCGACTGATTGAGAAAACCCGGGAGCAGAGCCACAAGGTCCAGTTGTCTATGGCACAGAGTGTTAAATCAATTGATGCCGGGCGCGAAGCGGTCGATGTTACCGGCAATGCCTTCAAATCAATCATCACCAAGGCGGAAGCAGCACAAGAGCGTTCTATTGATATCCGTGATCTCACTGAAAAGCAGAGCCGCGGCGCCCAGGCGATTGTTGAGGCCATCGAAGAGATTGCCCGGGTCGCAGAAGACAACGCTGCTTCAACCGAGGAGGTCTCCGCGGCAACCGAAGAGCAGACTGCGTCCATGGAGGAAATGTCCTTTGCCTCACAGCGCCTGTCACGTCTGGCGGAAGAACTGCTTACATCGGTCCGTCGTTTTAATCTGGGCAGCGACCATGAAAGGCCGGTATCATGATCCAGTTGCTGCCCTTTGAGGTTGGCAACGAAATTTATGCGTTGGAGCTGATTGACATCCAGGAGATTGTTGAAACGTCCCATCTGTACCCCTTCCCTGCTGCGCCGGCAACCATCAGTGGTGCCATAGCGTTTCATGGGCGCATCGTACCGGTGGTTGATCTGCCTCGTTTGTTGGGTTTTGACAGTCATCAAGGGAGCCCACGCATCATTGTTCTGGCCAACCAGTACGGTCCCTTTGCTTTCGCGGTTGATCGCCTGCGGCCGTTGATCGGGCTGGACAAGAGTTTTGTCAAAGATGATGAAGCGGGGACAAATGAGCCCTCGGTGCGCAGCCTTTTGGCCTGGAAGAACAATATGATCAGCCTGCTCGATATCAACTATGTCGTGGCAGCGATAGCAACAACTTGTAATGGCTGAGGAGACAGATATGCCCGGAAGCGTCCTGGTGGTCGATGACGCGCTTTTTATGCGCAAAATGCTGATTGATATATTTTCCCAGGCTGGATGGAAAGTTATTGGCGAAGCTGAAAACGGGGAAGAGGCGGTGGCTATTTATCAGCAGCAGCACCCGGATCTGGTCACTATGGATATCGTCATGCCGGTGATGGGTGGGATTGAAGCACTAAAAGCCATCCTCCAGATCGAATCACAGGCGCGGGTCGTCGTTTGCAGCGCATTGGGGCAGAAACATCTGATTCTTGATGCGATTACAGCTGGAGCCCGGGATTTTATTGTCAAGCCGTTCCAGAGTGATCAGGTGCTTGAAGTTGCCGAACGTGTTGTTGGGTGCTGATCATGTTGTCTAAAAGCACTGGATAAAAAAAGATGGATAAAGAAAAATATCGCAACATGTATCTGGTTGAAGCGGCAGAGCATCTGCAGGCCATGTCGGAAATATTGCTGCGCCTAGACAGTGAACCGCAAAACCATCAAGAGATCGATGCCCTGTTCCGTGAAGCCCACTCCATCAAGGGAATGGCTGCGACGATGGAATATGAGGAAACCGCACGTCTGGCCCACCGTCTCGAAGATGACCTGGATCTGTGTCGTAAACGGGGCTCTGTCGACACCACAGAAATTGATCAGTTGCTGGCAGGGGTCGACCTGCTGGAGGCGCTTCATGATGATATCAGCCAGGGTCGCGAGGAGCGCAGTGTTGAGTCGTATCTGCATACGCTCGCCCCAGGGGAGTGCTCCGATTCTCCTGTGAGCCCGGTCCAGCCGGAAAAAGAAGAGGGACGCCAAACGGATGGTGGCGAGCCCATCCTGGTGCGGATTGACCTCGCTGAAACGGTACCGGTAGCTGCACCGCGATTGCTGGTTCTGCTAAAAAAGTGCAGTGATTTCGGCATCGTGCTGAAATCCTGGCCGTCTCTCGATCAGATTCTGACTGACAAGGTTGACGGGCGTTTGCTGGTACAGTTACGCCCCCGGCTGACGACGCAAGATATTCATGTGCAGCTGGCCAAATACAGTGAGGTCGAAGAGATTTCTTTTCCCCGACCAACGGTCAACAGCAGCCTGGGAGAGCGTCCCCACAAGAGCGCCAGCGTGCGGGTCAGTACCGGGCGTCTTGATCATCTGATTAATCTCACCGGCGAATTGATTACCATCCGTTATCAGTTGGAGAATGCCCTGAAGCAGCAGCATTTGCCGGATCTGGACGATGGTGTCGGGCAGTTGTCGCGCTTGGTCAAAAATCTTCATCACCAGGTGTTGCAGGTGCGCATGGTGTCGCTACGTGCACTGTTTTCTCGGCTGTCGCGGGTTGTTCACGATCTCGCGCGCAGCAGTGCAAAAACAATCGAGTTACAGACCGACGGCGCCGATATTGAGATTGATCGGGCGATCGTTGAGGAACTGGTCGATCCGTTGACCCATATGGTGCGCAATGCCGTTGATCATGGTTTCAGGGACAAGAAAGAAGGGATCATCAGCCTCAAAGCCTGGCGTGATCGCGATCAGGTCCTGGTTCAGGTGGCAGATGATGGCAGTGGTATTGATCCGCAGGTCATTCGTCGTATCGCTCGGGAGCGTGGACTCTTGAGCGCCGCCCAGGTTAAGACCGTCCGTGATTATGATCTGTATCAGTTAATTTGCCAGCCCGGTTTTTCAACCGCTGATACGGTCACCGGTATCTCCGGTCGTGGGGTTGGTATGGACGTCGTCAAGACCGCGATAGAGGGGATCGGTGGCCTGGTGTTGATCGATTCGACCCCGGGAGAGGGGACCAGCATCACCCTTAAGCTGCCACTGTCGCTGGCGATTATCCGCGTGCTGTTGATCGAATCGGCGGACGTGCGGATGGCTATTCCAATTACCCGCGTTATCCAGGCGGTTGAAGTCAGCCCGGCAGACATCCACAGTAGTGGTAAACAGTTGATGGTTGATTATCAGCAGGATTTTATTCCCTTGCTTTCTCTGCGTAAAATACTTAAGCAACCTAAGGGAACGAAAAAAGAATCACTCCCGCTGGTGGTGACAGAGGTGATGGGGCGGCGTATCGGCCTGGTTGTAGACCGCTTGATCGGTCAGCAGGAAGTCTTTGTCCAGCACCTGGCTCCCCCCTTTGATCAAATCCCTGGTTGCTCCGGAGGAACCATCCTGGGGGATGGCCAGGTGGTGTTTTTGCTGGATTTACAATCCCTGCTCGAGCGCCGCAAAAAAGGGGAAAGATGATTGCCGGCCACGCAAGTGAAATATTGGCAGACACTCGCCTGATCGAAGCTGGGCTGCGCTCGGCGTTGGTGACCTTCGGACAGATGCTGCCGCGAGAATCATTGGTGCTGAACAGTCAGGATTTCATCGACTCATCTGCCCTTGCTCGTTCCTGCATGCAGCAGTTGTGCTGCGATGGTGTCGCAGTTACCTTAAGTTTGTCCGGTAGGCTTTCCGGTACCTTCGCCCTGGTGCTCGACACCCGGGCAGCACAGCAACTGGTCTCTGCCTTGGTCGGTGCCGAGGCAACAACACTGCTTTTTAATGATCTGGCTCGTTCGGCGTTAAAGGAAGCAGGTAATATTATTGCCTCCGCTTTTCTCGGGGCTCTCGAGTCAATGTGTGGGCGTGGTGGCCTCCCCGGCCTCCCTGTACTGGACATCGGCCTTCCTTGTTATGATAAGCGCAGTTCAACAGACGAAAAGAGGCTGATGTACGCGCTGCCGGTGACGCTGGTCACGGGCACAAATTCAGCATTTACTGCCAGAGGTGGAGTTTTTATCAGCCTGCACGGTGAATAAAGCGATCTAACTTCCCTGGTTTTGTGACAAAGGATGTGGTGCGCACGCAGGTGAGGGGGGAAAGTGTTATCATGGCATAATTGGTTTTTTTAAGGAGAGCTCTGAATATGAAGTTGTTAGTT
>Ga0102938_10000519_pt1 | contig 28380 bp, 17 predicted proteins | sample SalPonR2_B_D2_MG_FD_84516 | JGI IMG/M metagenome (GOLD analysis project Ga0102938, IMG submission 84516) | Salt pond soil microbial communities from South San Francisco under conditions of wetland restoration - Salt Pond MetaG R2_B_D2_MG | ecosystem: Environmental > Aquatic > Marine >... | reverse complement strand
TTGCATCGGAACACCTGGAAATCACTGGGGATGAGACGCCGAAACGGCGGTCGAATCAGCCAAGCGAAAACCGGAGAAAGGTGTTACCGAATTTTGTGCGGCGGCCTGAGCTGACCAGCGTCGCTTTGCAATGACTGGTCACCGAGAGCACGCCGCTGTCTTGGAAAGTGAGGCCGTCTGGTTAGCTTGTCGGTGCAAAGATCGCAACGAGTTTCCACAGCGACAGTCCCAGCACCGTCAGCAGGACTGCGATGCCGCCTCCATTGAGCCACCGTGAGTTGCGGTATTTTCCCAGCAGTTGGGCATTGCACGCCATCAGCAGGAAGGCCGCGATGACCGGTAGTACGAGCGCGTTGGCGGCCTGTGCCACGACCAGCGTTTGCACGGGATGCTGCCCCAAGGTGATAGCCAATACCGCGCCGGTCAGCATGATCACCATCCAGATTGCTCGAAACGACCATGCCTTCTGATCGGTGCTCCAGCCCATTACGCCACTGATGGCGTAAGCGGCAGCCAACGGTGCGGTCACCGCGCTGGTCAAACCGGCGGCTGCCAGTCCGATCGCGAATAGGCTGTGCGCGAACGAACCTCCCAGCGTGTCTCGCAGGCCACTGGCCATTTCGGCAACGCTCGACGGGGCTCGTCCATTCATCGTCGCCGCAGCGGTGATCAAGATCGCTGCGGTAATCAGCCCACCAATACTTAGACTGATCAGCGTGTCGCGCTGCGCCAACCGAATGCCATCGCCGCGCGGGCGATGCTTCGCCCAACGATTGCTCGCCGCCGATGCATGCAGGAATAAGTTGTAAGGCACGATCGTCGTCCCCAGCAGCGCCAATACCGTGCTTAACGAACCGACAGGAATTCCTGGCACGGCGGTGGAAACTTTCAGCGTGTCACTTCCGAGCGAAAAAACGGCCGACAACACAAACGCCAAGCCAAGCAGCGCGACTAAGCCAATCAGCCCGTTTTCGATTACCCGGTAAGAGCCGGAAATCAACAGCAGCGAAGCCAAGACCGCGATCGTGACCACCAACGGCGTCAGCTCGATCGAAGTCAGTGCTGACAGACCCCAAGCGGCACCGACCAAGTTGCCCGTCTGAAACGCAGCATTGCCAAAACCAATCGCCAACGTAACCAATCCGGCGATCGTCCACTGCACCGCGGGCTGAGGAAATTGACGACGCAGGTTTTCACCCAAGCCCTGTCCGGTCAGCACGCCGAGTCGTGCGGCCATTTCCTGCAACAGCAGCACTGCGAGCGTTGCCAAGACGACCACCCACAGCAGCGATAGCCCATATTTGCCCCCCGCCAGACAAGCCGTGGTGACGGTTCCGGGACCGATAAACGCCGCAGCGATCAGCAACCCCGGACCAAACCGTCGCGTGGCTTCCTTTGGACGGGCTTTTTTCGGAGTTTTTGCAGCCGTGTTCGATGTTTTGGATTCATCGGCTTTGGATCGATCGGTAGGGTCTGGCGTGGGAGAGTTCATCAATCGATCCGCGTAAGGACAAACGTTCACGCCGTCGTGGCGGTCACGTGGAAGCATCGACGGGCTGTCGGATAGGTCGCCGTGTAGGCGTCGTCGCGATGCGGCGATGTGGTGTTTGCGTCGAGGCGACATTGTACGGTCCCATCTCCGTTACGAAACACTGTTAGAATATCGGGTTTCTATCATCGTCTTTTCAAAGGAACGCCACCATGCCGTCCGTCCTACTTGTGGAAGATAGCCCTACGCAGGCGATGGAAATTCGATTGATGCTGCAGGATCGAGGACATCAGGTCGCCGTGGTGCACGACGCGGCCAATGCCTTGGTGCATCTGGCAACGGAACTGCCCGACGTGGTGGTGACCGATTTGGAGATGCCCGAAATATCGGGGCTGGAATTGGTCGAGACCCTGCAGCGTGATTACCCTCATCTGCCGGCGATCCTGATCACCGCTCAAGGCAGCGAAGCCCTAGCGGTGCAGGCGTTGCGTCGCGGTGCGGCCGCATACGTCCCCAAAAACATGTTGGGCATGCTCCTCAACGCCACCATTCGTGACGTGCTGGGCGTGTTGCGAGCCGATCAAAGTTACGCTCAGCTAGTCGATTCGTTGGTGCACAATCGCTTCGTCTTTCAATTGCCCAGCGAACCGTATCTTGTCGCGCCGTTGGTCGATTTGGTGGTGCAGATGGTTTCCGGGATGAGCCTGCTGAGCAACAATGAGCTGATTCGCTTCAGCACGGCCCTTGATCACGCGATTCAAAACGGGATCTTGCATAGCAATCTGGAATTGACCGCCGAGGAGGTGGCTCGATTTCGAGCCGGTTTTGGCGACGGGATCGAGCCCGACTTTATCACCCAGCGGCGCAGCGAGTTACCCTATCGCGATCGGCGGCTGAAGATCGACGTGCAGGTTTCCGAGCACGAGATTCGCTGCGTGCTGGCCGACGAAGGGACCGGCTTTGACGCCGCCCTGATGCAAGCGGATGTCGAGTCGGCGATCCAAAATGAGGATGGTCAAGGAATCGCCTTGATTACCAGCTTCATGGATGAGGTCGTCGTCGATGAAACGGGGCATGAGTTAGTGATGGTCAAGCATTGCACTCGCAACGTGCCTGTCGGACAATAAAAGGAAGCTGTCGAACTTATCACCGTCTTGCTCTTCTCTTGTCTCGAATCTAACCGCGGTAACTTCGCGATGACTCCACTTGATCGCTCTGTCGATCCCGTTGCAAACCGTGCATCGCTGCTTCCCTGCACGCTGTTGGGACAGTTGAACGAACCGGTTTGGGTGGCCTCTGCCGATGCCTCGCGTTTGCTGTATCTGAATCCCGCCTGTCAGCGTCTGCTGGGCGTCTCGGATACCCTCCCTGAGGACACTCGCTCGTCCGGCCAGCCGCCGTGGTGGCATGCTTGGGTGCACGCCAGCGAATACGGAATGTTTGAACGAGCGATTGCGGAATGTGTGCTGGGCCAGAAACGGAGTGTGATCCTGCAACGTGGCTTGGCGGGGAACGAAACGACGCTGGAGTTAGTGCTGATGCGCGAGGCGGGGGGCGAGCTGGTCGCGGTCGTCTATCCCACCGCAGACTCCATGCCACGGAATTGGTCGCATCAAGGAACGTTCCGTAACCTGCTGGACAGTCTGCCGCTGGCATTGGTTGTCAAAAACCTCAGCGGCCAACGCGTCTTCACCAATCGCTTTTATTTAGAACTGCACGGCTACGTCGCCGAAGAGGTGCTCGGCAAGACCGACTTGGAGCTCTTTCCGGAAGAAAACGCCAAGCGGTTTATGGACGACGACCGCATTGTGATTGCGACGGGCAAAGTGTTGCAAAATGTGGAACTGCTGCCGCTGCGCGACGATGAGTACCGCTGGATCGAACGGATCAAAGGGCCGGCGCGAGATGTGGATGGAAATATTATCGGTGTGCAATTGCTGTTTTGGGACGTCACCCAACGCAAACAGATCGAAGCCCTCTTGGATGAAGAACGTTATCTACTGCATGCGCTGCTGAACAATTTACCCGATGCGATTTACTTTAAGGATCGCGCCAGTCGCTTCCGGCGGATCAGCGTCGGAATGGCCAAGAAATTTGGCTTGGCGTCGCCTGAAGACGCGATCGGGAAAACGGACGCCGACATCTTCACTACCGAGCATGCCGATCAGGCGCGGGTGGATGAACTGCAGGTGATGGATACTGGCAAACCGATCATCGCCCGAGTCGAAAAAGAGACGTGGCCTGATCGCGAAGACAGTTGGTGCTCTTCGACCAAGTTGCCGCTTCGTGACAGCCACGGCAACACGGTCGGAACGTTTGGGATGTCACGCGATATCACCGAGCAAAAGCAGATCGAGATTCAGCTTCGCGAAGCCCGCGATGCGGCCGATGCCGCCAACGCGGCGAAGAGCGAATTTTTGGCCAACATGAGCCACGAAATCCGCACGCCCATGAATGGCATCTTGGGAATGTCCGAGTTGCTGACGCGAACCGATCTCGATCAGTGTCAACGCGACTATGTCGATCTGATTCAGCAATCGGGACAATCATTGCTCCGTTTGCTAAACGACATCCTCGATTTTTCCAAGATCGAAGCGGGGCACCTGGAACTGGAAACGACCCCCTTTTCGCTATCCGAATTGGTCGCCAAGTCGATTCAGATGTTGGCCGTCCGCGCGGAAGCCGAAGGGATCGAACTGGCATGCCGAGTCCAGCCTGAATTGCCATCGATCGTCCGTGGCGATCCCACTCGGCTGCGGCAGGTGATCGTCAATTTGGTGGGCAACGCGATCAAGTTCACCAAGCAGGGCGAGATTGTGGTGCAAGTCGAACCGGTGGTGGCTCCCTCGGATGCCGACTGTTTGGACGCCGATGACGAAGCCGCCGCAAGGGCTCCCATTGTGTGGGTCCAGGTCTCGGTGCGTGATACTGGAATTGGTATTCCCAAAGAGAAATTACAGCACATCTTCCACGCCTTCACGCAAGCCGATGCATCGACCACGCGGCGCTACGGCGGCACCGGCTTGGGGCTGGCGATTTCCACCAAACTGGTCCGGCTGATGCATGGCGACTTGGATGTCGAAAGCGATGTCGGGGTGGGGACGACGTTTCGCTTTACGCTACCGCTGGAAGTCGGCCATGCCGCGTCCGAAGAACTGGACAATCGACAAGCGATGGCGGAACTTTCGCGGTTGCCGGTGCTGGTTGTCGACGATGATTCGACCAATCGCCGCGTGCTGCTGGAGTTACTCGATCACTGGGCGCTGCGGCCGACCGCCGTCGATAGCGCCGCCGAAGCCCTCACGGTGCTTCGTGCGGCAGTCGCGCGTGGCGAGCCGTTTCGGTTGGGGCTCTTTGACATGATGATGCCCGACGTCGATGGATTGATGTTGACCGAACAGTTGCGACGCGATCCGCAACTGCAAGACTTGCCGGTGATCATGCTCTCTTCAATGGCACACGGTGCCGATCTGGATCGATGTCGCGATGCCGGCGTGTCGCAGTACCTGCTCAAGCCGTTCGTCCACTCCGAATTGTTAAACGCGATCCTCGATGTGTTTGATTCTCGGCAACCTGCTCTGGCCGCGTCTCCGCAGCCTGAGCCGCCCACGCAGAGCCTGCGCGTGTTGTTGGTCGAGGATGGGCTGGTCAACCAGCGCGTCGCGATCGAATTAATGCGGCAGCGCGGCCATGATGTAACGCTTGCGTGCAACGGCGCCGAAGCGGTGCGGGCTTGGGCACCGGGGCGGTTCGACGTCGTGCTGATGGATTTGCAAATGCCGGAGATGGACGGTTTCGAAGCGACCGCGGCGATTCGAAGCGCCGAGGCAGAGGGTTCGTTGCGAACACCGATTATCGCCATGACGGCCCGCGCGATGCAGGATGATCAGCAATTATGTTTGGACGCCGGCATGGATGATTACATCGCCAAACCGGTTGATCCTCAGACGCTGGATCAGGTGCTTCAGCGCTACGCCACGTGCCAGCACGACTCGGGCCCGATGGTGGCTCCCGCGGCGGAGGATTCGATCACCGAGGTGGTGAGCGATGGTGCGCAGACGGTCCTCGATCTGCAGCCGATGCTCAACCGATTTTCAGGACGCCTGCCGGTCGTTAAAGAGCTGGCGACGGCCTTCTTCGCGGAATATCCGATCCTGCTAAAGGAGATGCAGGGGGCCATTGAAAATCAATCTCCCCTCATCCTGTCACGCGCCGCCCATACGCTGAAAGGGACCGCCGATCTGTTTGGTGCCCAGCAACTGCGAGAACTCTGTGCCGACCTGGAGGCGGAACTGTCGGGCGACGACTGGCCGCAACGCACGGCCGACGTCGCTGCGGTGCGTGTCGCTGCGCAGCGACTGGCAACGGCGCTGCGGGCAAAGCTCCTGGCAAGTCGCTAGCGCCCAACGGTGTATTGAGGCCGACTGCTGAAACGGACGCAGCCCTTCGCTGATGGCCAAGGAGGACAAATCGATTGCATCCAAGGCCACACCCTCGTCCCTATAATTAGTCAAGCTTGTTTAGCGATTCGTGGATGATGATTTAGCAATGAGCGATCCTTAGCGTGGCTTAAAGATGGGAGTGGGCGTGGATTGGCTGAATTATCATCACCTGCTGAATTTCTGGTTGGTGGCGCGGGAAGGGAGCGTCCAGAAAGCGAGCGAGATGTTGCACGTCACCCCGGCGAGCGTGAGCGTCCAGGTCAAGCAGTTAGAGCGTGCGCTGAATGTGCAACTGCTGAAAAAGCAGGGCCGCGGGATCGCGTTGACCGAGATGGGCGAGCAGGTTGCCGAGTACGCTGCGGAAATTTTTTCCACCGGGCGTGAACTGATGGAGATGGTCAAGGGTCGACCCGTCGGCCGCCCCCTGGAACTGCGCGTTGGCATTCGGGATGTAATGCCCAAGTTGGTCGCATTTCAACTATTACAGCCTGCTCTCTGCTTGCCCCAATCGGTGCGATTGATCTGTCAAGAAGGCGAGATGTCGAAGTTGGTGGCCGATCTAGCCATTCACAAACTCGACGTGATCCTTTCGGATACCGCGCTCGATCCGCTTTACAAGGTCCAAGCCTACTCGCATCGTTTGGGACGCTCCGATGTGATCATTGTGGGCACGAAGGAGCTGGCTAAAAAATATCATCGCCGGTTTCCCGAATCGCTGGACGGGGCCCCCTTTTTATTGCCGACCGAGAACAGCATCCTGCGCCGTGCAATGGATCAGTGGTTCAGCGACCTTCGCCTAACTCCCAACATCAGAGGCGAATTCGCTGACAGTGCGATGCTCAAAATCGCCGGTCGTCAAGGCTTGGGATTGTTCGCTATTCCAAAACGCATTCAGGAGGATGTCACCAACATCTATGGGCTTCACGAAGTCGGACTCGCCGACGGCGTGCAAGAGCAATACTATGCCGTTTCCATCGACAGAAAGCTCAAGCACCCCGCCGTCATTGCCATTCGCGAGCACGCTAACGAAGCGCCAGCGAGTCGAGTCAACAAGACCCGGTGAATGACTCGCTGGCGCTTCGTGCTGGTGATCCACCCTCCACGGCTGGTTGTGTTGCTAAGCCAACACGTAAATTTGCTGAATGCGTTCGAGAATCTTTTGTTCGGCCGAACAGATGGTTCCGAACCCCCATACGCCTCCCGAAGCGATGGCGATCCGTTTGGCAAGTTGCCAGATGGCATGCCCGTCGGGCACCGAGCCGTCGGGCTCCCGCGTGGCCGACGATGCGCGAACATAGTCTTCCCACAGTGGCCACCACTGGTCGCTCGGTTTCTGCCGCAGCCATTGTCGAAACTGCTCAATCGCATCGCTATTGCCACTTCCGCCGGCCGAATCAATCGCTTGTTCGGCATGTTGCCGTTCCGCAGTCGTGACTGAACCGCTCGCCCAAGCCATCATCGCGAGAGGAAAGAACGGCAAGGCGCCAACCGTCTCGGGTTGCAAACCGGCCTCTTGCAACCTTCGCAGCAACCCCTTGTCGTCAAGTCCCGTCGCTGCGGCCATCTGCTGTAGTTTCTGCTCTTCGTCAAGATTCCGCCGAAAATGATTGCGGAGCTGTGATTCACTGTGAACAAATTTCAGCTCGAATAGTCGGGCAGTTCTTCGAATCGGGCTATCGAAAGCGACCATTTCACCGTTCCTCAATGAAGGTTGGAAACTTGCCATGCCCTAATGAATGGGGGCATCGCTCCACTGAAGAATGCTAGGGAAGCTGCGACAAAGTGTCCTGTTGAAAAAGCCCTCGCTAATGCCAAGTTCCATTTAACGATTCCTGGGCAGAGGTTTTTGTGCCAGCAAAGCAACGCTGACCACCGTCAGGCCATCGATCGAATTCGGCCTTGCCGCCCAGGCTCTTTCTCACAACGGCGGCGGTCTCGAAGGGCAAGGAGTTGCGTCCTGGGCATTAGCGTTCGCACTGGCACTGGGGACTGGCATATGACTCCCCGTTAGCCGGACGAACCCACAGAGGGGATAGCTGGAACCAACGCCGTCGCGATACGTCGACTTGCCCCCAGAGTTCCGCGTTCGCCGCTCCCCTCGCTTGGTCGATCATCGGTAATTTCAAGCCGCCTCCGCCGTCGAAGCAACCTGGGAGGATGCTCCATGGCAGGTTGCCGACGATTCGTATTCCGTCAGACGGCGAGGTTCGCTAAAACGCGGCTTGAGTGTCGGTACTTTGTCGCCACAGAGCTCCCTTTCCATCTCCCCCTGCTCGTCCACCATGAAAGACTTTCGACGCGTCTTACTTCTGGTTCTCAAGCGTCGCTGGACCCTGGCGGGGTGCCTCGGCACTTCCGTATTTGTGGCCATGCTGTGGGGTCTGAACATCGGAGCGCTCTATCCGATGGTCGAAATCGTGTTCAAAGGCGATGGCATTCCGGACTACATCGAGCAGGAATTGGCAGCGAGCCACCAGATCATTGCCGAGTGCGAAACGGAGCTTGCTGATTTAAATCGCCAGCTCGCCGACCAGCCCGATATCGAGCAACGCAATCGCCTGGAACTGGCTCGTGATTTCACGATCACGCGACGGACCGCTTACGAGCGTTCCAGCGCCTCCCTAAGCCGACTCCAGCCTTACGCCGAGCGGTACTTGCCCGAAACGGCTTTCGGCACACTCAGCATGATGATCGGCTTGCTGGTCATCGGCACGATTTTGAAACTGTTGGCATTGGGTGTGAACCTGATGCTGGTGCAAGACTTGGCGATGCGTGCCGCCAACGATGTGCGTTCGCTCTTTTTTCGCAAAGCCTTGCGACTTGACTTAGACGAATTCGGCGACAACGGATCTGCCGGATTGACGTCCCGGTTGACCAATGACATTGGACATTTAAATGGCGGCATCACGGTGCTGCTTGGTCGGCTGGTGCGCGAACCCTTGAAGATGATTGTCTGCTTCGGCGGTGCCGCTTGGGTCTGCTGGCGTCTGTTGTTGTTGGTGATGATCGTGGCGCCGCTGATGGTGCTGGTCATGCATACGCTGAGCCGCAGTATCCGCCGCGCCAGTCGGCGCGTGATGGACGAGATGACTCAACTGTACGGCATGTTGAACGATGCTTTCTCGGGCATCCGAGTCATCAAAGCCTACAACACACAGGCGTTTGAGCGAGCTCGATTCGAGCGGAGCGTCAAAGCTTATTACGGCCGCTCGATGAAGATGGCGCTCTACAACACGTTGGCGCGTTCGGTATCGGAGTTCCTCGGAATCGGAATGGTTTGCCTGGCCATTTTGGCGGGTGGTTTTTTGGTCATCAACCGTCAAACCGAACTGCTGGGTTTGCACATGAGTGACAAGCCACTCGGACCTGGCGCGATGCTGATGTTTTTTGGATTCCTCATCGGTGCGTCGGACCCCGCGAGAAAACTATCGGACGTTTGGAGCAGCTTGCAGCGGGGAATCGCCGCAGCGTCTCGCGTGTACGAAGTGATCGACCGACCGGTGCGGGTGACGGAACCGGTGCGTCCTCAAGCGACCCCTCGTCCGCACCAAAAGATCGTCTTCTCCAACGTGACCTTCCGCTATCCTTCGGGGCCGCCGGTTCTCAATGGCATCGACCTGGAGATTCCCCATGGAGAGAGCTTGGCGGTCGTCGGCCCCAATGGGTCGGGCAAAAGCACGCTGATCAGCTTGCTGTGTCGCTTTGATGATCCTCAAGTGGGCGAAGTGCGACTGGACGATGTGAGTTTGACAAAAATGTCGCTGCGCAACCTGCGACGCCGGATCGGCTTGGTCACGCAGCGGACGGTCTTGTTCGACGATTCGATTTTGAACAATATTCGTTACGGGATGCCGCGCGTATCCCGTGAAGATGTGATCGCGGCAGCCAAGCGAGCTTATGCCGATGATTTCATTCGCGAAAAAACCGAAGATGGCTACGATACCGTGCTGGGGCAAGCGGGCATGCGGCTCAGTGGTGGCCAAATGCAGCGTCTCGCTTTGGCGCGAGCATTCTTGCGCAATCCCGACATTTTGATTCTGGATGAAGCGACCAGTCAAATCGATATGGAAAGCGAAGCGTTGATCCACGAGGCACTGCGAGAATTTCTCGTGGGGCGGACAGGTTTAATGATTACGCATCGTCCCAGCACTTTGGCGTTGGCGGATCGTATCGCGGTCATGGAAGAGGGCCAATTTACGGATATCGGCAGCCACAATGCATTGATGGCTCGCAACGCTTTCTATCGCAGTCTGTGCGGCAACGAAGCGGCCGAAGCGGCCTAGCGAAACCGCTGTAAACCGCTGCAAACGGCTGTGGCTGAGCGTGGCAAATTATGGTTAAGGCTTTGGCGTTATCGGCCCGTCCCGGGTACAATATAGCTCTCCCCGCCTCACGCCCCAGCCCACCTGACTGCTCATGTTTGCGCGACAACTGCTGATTTACACTTGCGGCTGCTTACTGCTTGGCCTCGGTTTTTCAGTGCGATCTTTGACTGCTGAAGAAGTCTCCTATAGCCAACAGGTCCGACCGATCTTGTCCGACAAGTGCTTTGCGTGCCATGGTCCGGACGAACAGACGCGGGAAGCGGACCTGCGGCTCGATACCGAAGCTGGCATGCGAGCCGACCTGGGCGGGTACGCGGCGTTCAAGCCGGGCGACGCTGATGGGTCCGAGGCAATGCGGCGGATGCTCTCGAGCGATCCCGATCTGCACATGCCGCCGGCCGAATCGCACAAAGATTTAACGGCGGACGAGATCGAAATCTTGCGACGCTGGATCAACGAAGGGGCCGCGTTTGAAATGCACTGGGCCTATCGCCCGCTGCAACGCCCGGAAGTTTCCCCTTCGGAATCATCCGCCACCGCCGCAATGTCTTTGCCGATCGATGCGTTGATCGCCGCCAAGTGGTCCGAACGCGGTGCCAAGCCGGTCGGCGAAGCCTCGCCGGCGACGCTGGTGCGGCGACTGTATCTGGACCTGCTCGGCGTGCCGCCGACGCCGGAGGAAGTCGACGCGTTCGTGAAGGACTCCGCCACCGATGCCTATCCGCGACTGCTTAACCGCTTGCTCGACGACCCGCGGTTCGGCGAACGGATGGCGGTCTATTGGCTGGACCTTGTTCGTTATGCCGACACGATTGGATACCACAGTGACAATCCTCGCGAAGTCTCCGCGTATCGCGATTACGTGATCGACGCCTTCAACGCGAACCTGCCGTTTGATCGCTTCACCACCGAACAGTTGGCCGGCGATCTGTTGCCGCGGCCGACAACCGATCAACTGATCGCGTCGGGCTACAACCGTCTGTTGCAAACGACGCAAGAAGGGGGCTCTCAAGCGAAAGAGTACATCGCCATCTACGCCGCTGATCGTGTGCGAAACGTCTCGAGCGTTTGGCTCGGTTCGACCGTCGGTTGTGCTCAGTGCCACGACCACAAGTACGACCCGATCACGGCAAAAGATTTTTATTCCTTGGCGGCTTTCTTCGCCGACATCAAAGAAACCCCCGTCGGCAGACAGAATCCCAACCTCAAACTATACACCGATGCCGAGCGGCAACAGCTCGCCACTATCGATCGCGAATTACAACAACTCGATGCCGACCTGAAACCGGGGTCGACTTCCGAACTGGCCGCCCAGATCACCGCTGAACAACAACAATGGGAAGCGACCCAGCGCGACCTATCCGAAGTGGCTTCGCCATGGACCATCGCGAAAGTTGACTCTGCGACGGCGACGGCCGAAGCGACTTTGACCGCCCAGCCCGACGGGTCGCTGTTGCACACCGGTGCCGAGCCGAACCAAACCGATTACCAGATCACCGTTCAAGCCAGCGGTACGGTTCGCGCGATTCGGTTGGAGGCCTTAGCGGACGATTCATTCACCAAGAAAGATGGTTTGTCCCGCGCGAACGGAAACTTTGTGCTCACCGGTTTCTCAGTTTCGCAAGACGGCAAAGCCCTTTCGATCGGATCCGCCACGGCCGATTTCGAACAAGCAAGCTTCCCGGTCACGGCGGCCATCGATGACGACCCGGCCTCGGGTTGGGCGGTCAGTGGGCACTCCGAACAGGCAACACGTCGGACCGCGGTGTTCACCCTGAAACAGCCACTCGAATTGGGAGCCGAACCGCAAGAGTTGAAGTTCGAAATGCGACATCGCTCGGTGTACGCCAAGCATTCCATCGGTCGCTTTCGTCTCGCACTCACCGATCGAGAAGGAGCGGGCGTTGTTGATCCCGACGTGACACCGCCGGAGATTTTAGCCATCATCCGAATCGACGCCGACCAACGCGATGAATCGCAACGCGAGCAACTGGCGGACTACTACCGCAAGCAGTCGCCCACTTGGAAAGCCGCCCAAACGAAGTTGGAAGCGACACGAAAACGACGAGACGCGGTCGAAAATGGGGTCCGCACGACGTTGATCACCGAGCGACTTCCGCAGCCACGAACGACCCGCATCTTGCCACGCGGCAATTGGCTCGATGAGTCGGGTGAAATCGTTCAACCGGCGGTCCCCGAGTTCCTGGTCACCAGCGAGTCGCCGTCGGAATCGCCCACGCGATTGGAACTGGCCGAGTGGCTGACCGATCCGAGCAACCCACTAACGGCGCGGACGTTTGTGAACCGATTGTGGAGCCTCTATTTCGGACGCGGCTTGTCACGCAACTTGGATGATCTCGGTGGCCAAGGCGAACCGCCGACGCATCCGGAATTGCTCGATTGGTTGGCCATGGAATTCATCGAAAGCGGTTGGGACGTCAAGCACGTGATCCGGTTGATCCTCAACAGCGACGCCTACCGCCGTAGCTCCGTGCCCGATGCGGAACTGAAACGTGTCGATCCGGGCAATGATTGGTTCGCGCGACAAGGCCGGTGGCGGTTGGATGCGGAGTTCGTTCGCGACACGTCGTTGCAACTTAGCGGTCTGTTGGTCGACGAAACGATCGGTGGCACGAGCGTCAAACCGTACCAGCCGGCCGGGTATTGGCAGCACCTCAATTTCCCGACTCGAAAATGGCAAGCCGATAAGGACGAGCGACTTTACCGGCGGAGCCTGTACACGTTTTGGTGCCGGTCGTTCTTGCATCCTTCGATGCTCGCCTTCGACGCGCCATCGCGTGAAGAATGCACCGCCGAACGTGCCCGATCGAACATCCCACAACAAGCTTTGGTGGTGCTCAACGACCCGATCTTTGTCGAAGCCGCACGTGTGTTCGCACAGCGTGTGATGCGACAAACCGGAAACGAAACCGATCGAGTCGCGTGGGCTTGCCGGCAAGCTTGGTCACGCGCGCCGACTCAGGTGGAAACCGAACTGCTGAACGATTTGCTATCCGAACAACTTCGGCACTACGCCGACGATCCGGCGGCGGCAAAAGAGTTGTTGAGCGTCGGTGAAGCGGCCGTTCCGGATGACTTGACGGCCGGCGATGCGGTCACCGGGGAACTCGCGGCGTGGACCCAAGTCACCCGCGCGATCCTGAACGCATACGAAACCATTTCCCGTTACTAGGCGACCACCGACTAAGTTTCAGACACCTTGTCGGATAGGCTAGAGGCAATCGATTATGTTCCATCCATCCAGCGAAGCGATCCAGCGACGCACGTTCCTCAACCGGGCCACCGTGGGCATCGGCTCGGTCGCCTTCGCAACGCGACTGGCGGCCGAACAAGCCGCTGGCGGCAACGCGGTCCCTTCGCTCGGCGCGATCGAACCTCACCATTTTGCCAAAGCGAAACGCGTCATCTTTTTGTGCATGGCGGGTGGTCCCTCGCATCTTGAAACACTCGATCACAAACCGAAGCTCGCGGAAATGGACGGCCAGCCGATGCCCGATTCCTTGACCGCGGGCCAGCCGATCGCGCAGTTGCAAGGTAAAACGCTCAAGTGTCTGGCGCCCCAACATAAGTTCGAAAAGTTTGGTGAGTCCGGCCAAGAAATTTCGACGGCGCTGCCTCAGATCGCCAAACTTGCCGACGACATCGCGATCGTTCGGTCGATGACGACGCAGCAGATCAACCACGATCCAGCTCACACGTTCATGAACAGCGGGACGCAGATTTCCGGCCGCCCGTGCATGGGATCGTGGATCCAGTATGGGCTGGGAAGCGAAGCGGATGACTTGCCGGGGTTTGTCGTGTTGACGTCGGTCGGTGGCGGCCAGTCGCAACCGATCGCCTCGCGTCAATGGCACAGCGGCTTCCTGCCCAGCCGATACCAAGGGGTGCATTTTCATTCCAAAGGCGACCCAGTGTTGTTCGTTGGCAACCCGCCGGGAGTCAACCGCGGCCAGCAGCGGCAAGTCATCGACGCGGTCAACGGGCTGAATCGATTGCGACAAGAGAGCGTCGACAATTCCGAAATCTTGACCAGCATCGCGCAGTACGAACTGGCGTTCAAGATGCAAGCCAGCGTGCCCGAGTTGGTCGACGTGAGCGCCGAACCGCAACATGTACTGGACATGTATGGCTCGAAACCGGGCGACGGTTCATTCGCGAGCAACTGTTTGCTCGCTCGACGCTTGGCCGAACGGGGTGTCCGTTTCATCCAGCTTTACCATCGCGGCTGGGACCACCACGGCGGCGTCAAGAATGGCGTGGCGAATACCGCCAAGTTGGTTGACCGAGGCAGTTGGGCGTTGATCGAAGATTTGAAACAACGCGACATGTTGAAAGATACCCTGGTCGTTTGGAGCGGCGAGTTCGGACGGACGCCGATGTCTCAAGGTGGCGGCGCGAACCCGGGTCGGGATCACCATATCAAAGGCTTTTCGATGTGGATGGCCGGCGGCGGTATTCGACCGGGTGTCTCCTACGGCGCGACGGACGAATTCGGCTACAACGCGGTTGAAGACGTCGTGTCGGTCCACGATTTCCACGCCACGATGCTGCACCTACTGGGAATCGATCACCAACGTTTCACGTACAAGTTCCAAGGACTCGACATGAAGTTGACGGGCGTCGAACCGGCACGCGTGTTGCATCCGATTTTGGCATGAGCGATCCCGGCGACTTGACAGGATCCACTGGACCGGCCTTCTCTGTGTCGAACGAACTCTCTAGCGCGACGCGGGCGGCGCCCATCGCTCGCGCCCGTGTGGTTTTGCGCGAGACCTTCGGGCATGCTGGTTTTCGGACGCCTCAGGAAGACATTTTGGCACACATCCTGGAACGGAAGCATGCCTTGGTTGTGATGCCAACCGGTGGCGGCAAGTCATTGTGCTACCAGATCCCAGCCCTGATCGAACCGCATGATCAACGTCGGCTAGTCCTCGTGCTCAGCCCGCTGATTGCGCTGATGAAAGATCAGGTCGACGCGTTACGACGCAAAGGCGTCGACGCCACGTTCATTAATTCATCGCTCTCGCGCGAAGCCCGCAACGAACGTTATCAACAACTTTCCGACGGCAACTTTGTTCTGGCTTACGTCACGCCGGAGCGTTTTCGGAAACAGGTGTTTCTCGACGTGCTGAAGTTTCGCAACGTGCATTTATTGGCCGTCGACGAGGCCCACTGCGTGAGCCAATGGGGTCACGATTTCCGGCCTGACTACACTCGGCTGGACGAAATTCGGGCCGTGCTGGGACATCCCACCACGATTGCCTTAACCGCTACCGCCACGCCGGAGTGCCAAGGCGACATCGTTCAACAAATGGGGCTGGACGATTCGCAAGTACAGGTTTTCCACGCCGGCATCGAGCGTCCGAACTTGGCACTTGATGTCGCCGAAGCTTGGGACGAAAACGAAAAACTGGAATTGTTGCTGTCCGTCCTAAAAGACCCCATCTACGCCACGTCAGGCAGCGGCATTGTCTATTTCACACTGATCAAAACGCTGCAGCGATTTAGCGATGAACTGCGTGCCGCCGGGATCGACCATCTGTGTTACCACGGTGATCTACCGCGGCGAGAGCGGCGGCAAGTGCAAGATCATTTCATGTCCGGGCTATGTCCCTTGGCATTGGCAACCAATGCGTTTGGCATGGGAATCGACAAGGAGGATATTCGGTTTGTGGTTCACGCCGAAGTACCTGGTTCCTTGGAAGCTTATTATCAAGAAATTGGACGGGCGGGGCGCGATGGCAAACCATCGATTTGCCGGTTGCTGTACTCGCAGTCTGATCTAATGACTCAAATGCAATTCATCCAGTGGCGCAATCCGGATGCCGATTTCTACGGTCGACTGTTTCATTACTTGACCGAGCACGCTGAAGAAGTGGCCGCTTATGGCATCGATTGGCTGAACCAACAACTGCAGTCGGTCAGTCGTCATGATCATCGACTGGAGACAGCGTTATCAATCCTCGATCGCCACGGGATTGTCGCTGGGCCTCGACCTCCAGAGGCCTTTCAGCTTTGCAGGTCAGTCGATCCCATGCCCAGTCCTTTTGGCAACGATGAAATCTTATCGGAGAAGCGTCAAGCAGATCAGCAGAGGCTGTATGCCTTGGTGCAGTATACGCAAGCAGAGGACCGTAAGGCTTTCTTGGCAAGCTATTTCGGTGTCGACTAATGAGCTGTTTTGACGTTAGCAGGGTTCCCTTTGCAAAAACCGCCAATCGCCGAAACGGCTGATGGAAAGCGGCCCGGTTCTCGATGCAAAAACGCGACTGGCGCCGAAACGGTTCGTGGAAAGCGGCGTTGTCCCGTTAGGCCGAAGCGATTTTTAGGCCAGAGCCTTGCACACCACGTCGAAAGGCACTTTGTTGCAAACGCCAAAATAGGGATCGCGTGACAAACGTTTCGAAACGAACGCAGGTGAACTGAGACCACAGAGGAAGCGGGCTTGATCGCGAGGCGTTTCGAGCAAATCGGGAAATTGCTTCGCGAGGGCACGGACGGCTCCCGCGGCACTGGTTCCAATACCTCGGGACGTGGGGTCGGGTAATTCAAAGGGGCCTTCGCCCAGGCATGCGGAACAACGTCCGCAGGTCTGATCCAACTGCTCACCGAAGTGAGCCGACAGGCTAGCGGCCAAACAGACCTGCGCGGTTGCCAGCTGCAGGACCTCTTCCAGGCGGGCGATGCTAGTGGTTTCGCGGGTCAGTAATCTTTGAAAATATTCATTCGCCACCGTTTCCAGGCTTTGCATCGGAGCCTGTTTTTCATAGCCATGAACCAGGTCGGAGACGTTGACTTCCAGCCAACCTTGCTCGGCCATGAAATCGACCGCCTTCACAATTCGTTCACGTGGCGCGTTGAGCCGCCGTGCGGTAACGGGAAGCGGCAGCGTGAACCAGGTCCGTCCCTTGACACTCGAAGCCAAAATACCCGCGATGAATTGACGTCGCTCCCCATCGAAGGCCTGCAAGATTTTTTTCGAAGTCACCAGCGGGCGAAAGCGATAGCTGTCGTAGCGCGGCGAAGTGCCTTTTAAATATCCGTCTAACTCCAGATACGTCAGCAGCGTCCGCACGACCAGCATGCGAATGTCGGTCTCGCTCGATAGCTTGTAATGACTGAGGTGGAATTTGGGAGTTTGCCCCGCGACAAATTCCAGCAGCCGTGTGACGGCAGCCAGCGTTGGCGTATCGCCGTAGGAAAAATTTTGCAGCACGACACGGTCTTCGGGGACCAGCAGGATATCGCAAATGGAATCTTTGCCGTCGCGACCGGCACGTCCAATTTCTTGTGCGTAGGCCTCCAATGATTTCGGCGGATTGTAATGGTAGACGTAACGGATGTTCGGTTTGTCGATCCCCATGCCGAAAGCGATCGTGGCGACGACGATGCCATCTTCGGACGGCAAGAACCACTGCTGAATCTCGCTCCGTCTATCGGGCTCCATACCCGCATGATAAGCCCGGGCTGGAAAACCGTCCGCAGCGAGCCGCTCGGCAATGGCTTCCGCCGTTTTTTGAACGGTGACATAGACCAGCGTCGGCCCACGGTCCCGAGATTCAATCCGCTGTCGCAGAGCGTCGTATTGTTGGTCGCTATGCAGCACACAACTACGAAGCTGCAGATTGTTCCGAAAGAAAGGTGTCTGAATCGCATCTTCGGGCTGAATTGAAAAAGCCGACCGGATGTCTGCCAGCACATCGGGCGTGGCGGTGGCCGTTAACGCCAGCACTCGCTGCACCTTCAGTTCCTTCGTCAGTTCGGCCAATTTTAAATAATCGGGACGAAAGTTGTGGCCCCACTGACTGATGCAATGCGCCTCATCGATTGCAAAGAGTGCAATCTCCAGCGACTCGATCGAAGCACGAAAACGTTCATTGAAAAAACGTTCCGGTGCAACGTAGAGGATCTTAATATCGCCGCTGCGGACATCGCGCATCGTCTGGTGAAGCTGCTCCGTCGACAGGGTCGAATCGAGCCGTGCGGCTCGAATACCGCGGGCGGCCAAGGCGTCGCATTGGTCCTTCATCAGCGCAATTAGCGGAGAAACGACCAGCGTCGTGCCAGCCAACATTTGGCTAGGCAATTGATAACAGAGCGATTTTCCGCCGCCGGTGGGAAACACCGCCGCCGCACTGCGACCGGCCAGCAGGCACTCGATCACCGCCTGCTGTCCCGCCTTGAAATCCTCCAAACCGAATTGCTCACGCAACACGGTCCGCGCATCGGTCAAAGTTGCCACAGGACTCATCTTGATTTCTCCAGCGAAACGGGGCGAAACGCGATCGGTCGCACAATGGGGCGGGCTACCAGCCGCCAGGCAGTGTACACATTGCCACCTGTGCGTCAAGTCGCTGATTTCATCAAGGCCCGGCATACGGGGCTGGCCGGCGGATTGCCTTAGACGGTCGCTGCTGAGGCTGACTGAGCCAGCGACCAAACAGCAGCGCCGCCACAACGGCGTACACCAAGCAACCGGGCATCCACATGATCAGACCAGCGATCTGTTGATCTTCCAGCGGCGCCAAACCCCAGGGTTCCGTCCGCCCCTGATAAACGGGATACCACAGGCGCGGAGCGAGCGCCATCAATACGCCCAGCAGCATGCAGTGCAACGAAGTGGTGAAGAGGTACAGCACGCCGACGGTGGGATGCAGCGCCGCATGCGTGCGAACATCGAGGACGACTCGCCAAAATAGACAGGCGACGACAAAGAACATCAGGTGTTCTAGGTCATGCACCGGAGGCGATTGCAGGGCCGACTGATACAGACGCGGCAGGTGCCAGCCCCACAGCACGACCGCATGAAGGCTCCAGATCCAGATCGGATTCCAGGCCACGAATCGTAAGCCGCGGCCCAGCGGACCGGTGCGTGGTCGCAGGCAACGGCTGACAAACGGCCGCATCCCTGTCGGCATTCCCCATAGCAAGATGCGTCCCGGAACACCGGCCATGATCAATGGTGCGGCGACAACCATCAACACCATATGCTGTGTCATGTGGACCCACGACAACTCGTTCCCCAGCGCATCGAGGGGGGACAGCAGGGCGATCGCCAACGCCAGAATTCCAGCACCAAAGGTGGTGACTTGCCAGCCCGTAATCGCCTGTCCGATACCCGTGCGTCGCCACAGTCGCACCACACCCGCGACGTACAGTGCTGACAAGACAAATAGATTGAACGCCACCGACGCATCGAAGTGCCAGGCCAGCCACCACGAATCTTCGATTTGCCAACGACCCACGTGAGCCACCGCGGTCTTGGCGGGAAGAAGACTCAGTAGGGTTGTCAGCAAGGTTGTCAGCAGCGCCCAGCGATGAACGGGCGCAGGAGAGCAACGATAAGCTGCGATGGATCAAGCTCCCAATGAACAGGCATTACGTTCCGCACTCGCGGAGGTAGTACAAAATCGGCAGGCTCTGCACCACGATGACAAACAGAAACAGCCGACTGGTCAAGACACCGCTGCGCGCCATAAACAGCCGCGGGTCGCTGGCATCCGATTGCGCCGCTTGGATTTGGTCGGCCAGAGCAGTTCGATTACGCTGGGCGACGAGACTGGCAAAGCCTGCCAGCAACAGCGAGAGGAGGGTCGCCAAGCCTTCCAGCCAAGTTACGCCACTGAAGCCACCGAGTCGCAAATCGCGAAACGAACTGGCACAGCCGAACTCGGCGATCCCGTAGGCCAACAGCAGATGCAACAGCCAAGCGATCGCTCCCCCCAGCACTCCAAACCACAGCCATCCGCGCCCCGAGGTCGGTTGCTCGCGCGGTGACGAAAACTCGCGATCGATCGATCTCACGGCAAAGGCTCCTCATCGGTTGAACAAATCATCACAGCGGCACCACCAGCGTCAGAAAGACTAGGACCCCGGCCACGATCACGAAGTACCCATACAATGAAACGATTTGCAGTTGGGACGCGGCGAATGGATCGTCAACGGCAGCTTCTCTCCACAATTGACGCTGCGCCGCACCGACCAGTGCCAACCCGACCAGAGCCAGCAGCCACGGGTAAGCGCTGAGCAAAGCGACCAGCGAACCGTAGGCCGTTTGCTGTGGCGAGACTCCATATTGCACCAACGCATGGAGACTGGTGGCGAGGAAAGCCGCGGTCAGCAGCACAACGGTCGTCAACGCGAATTGGATTTGGTTCGATCGCTGGTGTCGGTAGGCATGCCCTGCCCAAGCCAGTGCGGGAGCCGTCAACAGCAGCAATCCATAAGCGATGCCAAAAGGCAACCAATCGGGACGAGGCAAACCTTCCTGCGGCCACTGTGGGGAATACAAACGAATATAAAAATAGGCGTAGAGCATCGCTAACAACCCCGTTCCGAGGATTGCCAGCAGGCAAACCATGCCCCACCAACCCAGCGATTGACGACCGCTGACCAGCGTCGGCAAACCGGCGTCGGCGACCAACGGGCTGTCGCGCAGTTGCTCGATGCGCTGCGTTTCAGGCCACAACCAACCGCCGATTGCCAACCCCGCAATCGCCAAGCCCACCAAGCCCACGAGATAGACCTTCGCCAACACCGCGACCAGCGCGATGACCAGCCCTACGGCGACCAGCAACGGATAATAACTCGGCCCGGGCAAGTACTGAATCGACTGCGGAGCGGCCGTCAGGACGTCGCTGTTGAGCGTCGCACGCCACTGCGTAGGCTGGCCACGAAGGGCAGCGACGGCGCGCTGCGCAGGGTTGGCACGCTGCGCGGAACCAGCACGCTGCGCGGGGGACTGGTCGGCCGGTTTCCTGGCCAGCGACGCGGGCCCTTCGGGCGTCTCCGGTGTCGTCTCACCAGGTAAGCGTTGGTTCACGATCGGCAGCTCCCAGAATCCATAGGCCGGCGGTGGAGAAGCCACCGTCCATTCCAGTGTGACGCCTCCCCACGGATTATTACCGGCCGGCTTGCCATGCCAAAGGCTGTAACACACGTCGATCAACAACACCGCAAATCCGGTTGCCAACACGAACGCGCCGACCGTGGCCAGCAGGTTATAGCCATCCAATCCCAAACCGGGCGAATAGGTATACACCCTTCGCGGCATCCCCAGAAAACCGATAATGTGCATCGGAAAGAATGTCAAATTAAAGCCGACGAAGGAGAGCCAAAAATTTAGCTGGCCCAGCCACGGCAACAGCATGCGGCCGGTGATTTTCGGCAGCCAATAATAGACGCCGGCCAAGATCGGAAAGACAGCGCCACCGATCAGCACGTAGTGGAAATGAGCAACCACAAAGTACGTGTCGTGGACCTGCCAATCAAACGGCACGATCGCCACCATCACACCGGTCATGCCCCCGAGGACGAAGATAAACACGAAACCGAGTACGAACATCAACGGACTGCGCAGTGCCGGGCGTTGTCCCCACAAAGACGCGATCCAAGCGAAAACCTGCACCCCACTGGCCAACGCAATCATCAGGCTAGCGGCGGCAAAAAAACCGAGTGACAGCTCGGGCAAACCGGTCGTATACATGTGGTGTACCCACAGGCCAAAGCTGACGAATCCCGTCACCAAGATGGCTACCGCAATATAGGTGTAGCCGACCAAACGCCGAGCGAAGGTCCCCACGACCATCGAGACAATGCCGGTCGCCGGCAAGAAAATGATATAAACTTCGGGGTGCCCGAAAAACCAAAATAGATGCTGCCATAGCAAACTGGTACCGCCATGACGCGAGTTAAAAAACTGGGTTCCCGCGGTACGATCCAGCTCCAGCATCAACGTGCCGACCAACAGCGTCGTGAACGCGAACAGGCTCATCAGACCGGCGGCTAACATCGCCCAGCCAAACATGGGCAAACGGTTCAGCGACATCCCGGGGGCGCGGAGCTTTAAGATGGTGACGATCATTTCGACCGCTGCCACAATCCCGGAGATCTCGACCAAACTGAGCCCCACCGCCCAGAAGTCGAGCCCCAGTCCGGAATAGTCGGAACTCGATAACGGCGTGTAGGCGAACCAGCCCGCATCGGGAACTTTGCCAAACAAAAAACTAGCGTAGAACAGCAGCCCGCCAAACAAGTAGGTCCAGTAACCAAAGGCGGTCAAGCGTGGGTAGGCAACGTCTCGGGAACCGATTAACAGCGGCAGAACGTAGAGGGCCAGTCCTTCCAGAAAGGGCACGGAGAACAAATACATCATTGTCGAACCGTGCATGGTAAACAGCCGGTTGTACCACTCGGGTCCCAGGAAGCTGTTTTCCGAAACGGCCAGTTGGATGCGCATCAGCAACGCCATCACTCCGCCGATTAGAAAAAAAGTGAACGCGGTCACCATAAAGCGGACGCCGAGCGGCCGGTTGTTGACCACCGACAGCCAACCGGGAAAACCGGAGGGACTGGTCCAGGCTTCGCGCAGGGCGGTGTCATTCCGATCGCTCATCGGCGCCTCCTTGTCGATCGAGGCTGAGCAAATAGGCGACGATCGCTCGCAGTTCTTCAGGCGTTGCCTCGGTGGGCGGCATATTGACGCCGGGCTTGATTGCCTGTGGATCGGCCAACCACTTGAGCAAATTCTCCGGTGTATTGGGCAGCGTGGCGGCAGCAATCGTGCGGCGGTCGGCCAGCAGTGTCAGATCGGGGCCGACTTCGCCCTGTGCGGGCGAGCCTGCGACCGCATGACAGACGCCGCAACCGTGCTTGAGGAACAAACGCGATCCGCGTTGCGCGGCATCGCCGTCGCTCTCCGGTGCAAGGTCCTGCAGTGGAAAGGGATCGGCAGGCAACGAATCGGATCGCGGAGTGGCCGAGGAGGCGGCTGGAGCGGTTTGATTCAGCCAGGCCACGAATTCTGCGGGAGGCAACGCGATGACTTCGAATGCCATGTGTGCATGCTGCAGTCCGCAGTATTCCGCACATTGCCCACGATACGTGCCCGGCTGGTCGGCCTGCAGCCAAAACGCGGTCTGTTTGCCCGGTATTAAATCCATTTTGCCGTGCAACTGCGGCACCCAGAAACTGTGAATCACGTCGGCCGAAGTCAACTCCAACCGAACCGGCTGGCCGACCGGGATCGTCAGTTGGTTGGCCGTGACGATGCCCTGTTCCGGATATTCGACTTCCCACCACCAGCGATGGCCGACAACGCGAATCGTCAAGCCACTCTCTTGCATCCTCAACTGCGTGGTGGTGGAGAGGGAATACAGCAACAATGGCACCAGGATCATCGCCGGTAGAATCACGCCCCCACCCAAGATCAACCGTCGGCCGGGGAACCTGGCTGCCTGCGACGATGCATGGTGCGTTGAAGCATTCAGCGGTTTGGAGCCGCGTCGAAAGATTGCCATCAGTGTCAGCGCGAACACGGCCAGCGCATACAGTCCGAGCACCGTCAGCAAGATCCACCACAATTGCGCAATCGCGGCGGCGGCTGGTCCGGCGGGATGCAGAGCCGACTGGGTTCGCTGGCCTTGGCAGCCGGTCAACGTCAGCAGTCCCGCAGCGCATTGCCAGCTCAGGATCAGCCGTAACGGGTGGGTGGCTTGCATCTTGCTCACTCCCGGTTAGCGCTGCCGCGCGGTCTGGACGACCAGCACAAAAGAGACGACTTCGTCAAGCTGCTGCTCGGTCATCCGCTCACGATAAGGCGGCATGGCAACGTCCGGCGGAGGCTGGAGAATGAATTTGCGAAGCTCGGCCTGCGACCAGGTGCGACGCAACTTGGCGAGGTCCGGCCCGACACGTGGACCGTGCCCGTCGATGGCGTGGCAACTGTTACAACCGAAGGCGGCAAACTGCAGTCGCCCCTGTTCGGCAATCGGAGGTAGCTGCATGCCATCAGGAGCCGGCGGCGGTGTGGGCTGCGGCCAGGCAGTCCAAGGCGAAGCGATCCGCAGGGAGCTGAGTCCTAACAAGGCGATCACGCAAGCGGCGACACCGAGCGTGGCGAAGGGGCGATTGCGAATTCCGCGATAGGGTGTCCGTTCCACGAAAGGCAGCAAGATCAAGCAGACAAACAACAGCAACGGAAACCCCACGTAAACGGGCGTGGCTAACCATGGCGGCAGATAGGCCGCCAGCGAGCTGAACCAGGACCACCACCACTCTTCGGCCGGATGAGAGGTCTCGTGGAGATTGGCTTCGGGATATAGTCGCGCCGTGCCGTAGAGGGCGGTTAGGGCGAGCGCCGTCGCCAACACCACCGCTGCCATCAAACCCGACTTGGCAACCGTTTCGGGAAAGAAAACTTCGCCTCGTTCTTCGCTTTGGGCATCGCGTTGGTAAACCCGACGTTGCTCGGTCCCCGAGCGGACCGGTTGCTTGCGTTCGGTGGGGGAAGTAATGCTGTGTACGATCACCAGGTACATGTGGTACCCGACCAATCCGATCAGCATTAGCGGACCAAAGATGACATGCGCCGAGTAAACACGGCTGAGCGTCACCGCGGTGATTTCGCGTCCGCCTTGCACGAAGTACACCAGCGATTCGCCGATCCAGGGGACGCGATAAAAAATGTTCAGGGCCACCCGCAATCCATACAGACCGCGTTCGTCCCACCGCAACACATAGCCCAACAGCGACATCGTAATGACGCCGAAAAACAGCAACACGCCGATCAACCACGTCGCCTCGCGCGGTGACTTGTAGCCGCCGACCATGATTTGGCGAAACAGATGGAAGCACAGCATTACCACCATCAGGCCCGCCGACCAATAGTGCAGCCCTCGGACGAACCAGCCGAAAGAAGCTTTCCAAGAGATGTCGCGGACGCTCTGGTACGCTTTGTCAGGTGACGCGGTGTAGCCCAGCGTCAAGGCGGCTCCGGTCGCCAGCAACACGCAGAACAACAGAAACAGCGTTGCCCCATCACCAAAGTACCACGCCCCTTTGGCGACGCGTCGATCGAGCACATGTTGCCAAATGCGCTGCAATGCAAAGCGGTCTTTGGTCCATTCCCACATCGCCTGCGTACGTTTGAAAGCCATCGACCGACCTACTTTCAAACCATCGGGGGAACGGACGCCAAGTCGACTTGCAATATTCCGTCGACCACGCGCACGTCATAGCGATACAGCGGTCGATCGGGCGGCCCAGCCATCCGCTGGCCGTGCTTGTCAAAAATGCCGCCGTGACAGGGACAGAGAAAGCATTCGCTGCGACGGTCGAACGTGACCGGACATCCCAGATCGGTGCAACTGCGAGAAAAAACGACCAGCGTCTGCTCGTTGATGCGCCACACATAAACCCCTGACAGCACCGCCTGAGCGGCTTGGCTTGCGAGCGAATGCTGGATCTTAGCGGCTCGATAGGCGCCGATCGGAAAGGAATCGAGCGGCCCCAAGTCACGCCACAACGGCCCCGAAGGCTGACGACTTGTCGGCGTGACGGCATACATCAACGTGGGGATTCCAACCACCAAGGCTGCCGTGGCCGAACCGCCATGAACCAACAGCGACAACGCTTTTCTTCTCTCCATCGGCGGTTGCTCCGTCGGTTGAGGGCGAATGCGGCTTGCTGCTGCGGGAGCAACTGGAACAAGGTTTGCATTTTTTAGAGGAATTCCCATGACGCAGCGGTGCGTCAGGCTTTGGAACGCTGACCATGCAAACAAGATGCCGAACGATGACGATAACCAGCCTGCCGTTGACGGTCGGCCGTCTGCGCGAGCTGCCAACGGAATGCTTCCGGCGGTTATGGTTCGCCTCCGCAATCTCTGCCGCGGCGGCTTCTTCAAGGAAATTTGGTTGACGGCCGGGACATTAACGACCGGTACATGGATCGTGCTCAGCCTTTGCGGCTGCGACGGCGAGAGAACACGAGAACGACTCCCAGCGTCGGGGCCAGCCGTGTCACAGCCCCCGACATTGGCCGAGCAGGCTGCTCGCGATGGGCTGCATCCTCATCGCGACGGACCGCAAGGGGGCGTGATCGCTAGCCTCGGTCGCGATCGTTTTCATGCCGAAGCGATGGTTCAGTCCGACGGTCGGCTGTCGATTTATCTGCTCGGAGCCGACGTGACGCAACTGCAAGAGGCGCCCGAGCAAGAACTGATCGCCTATGTCAAGATTGCCGGTGGAGGCCCCTCGACGGCGTTGGTGGTCGATGCGCAACCGCTGGCAGGCGATCGACCGGGGATGACTTCGCGGTGGGTAGGGGAGTTACCCGAGCGGTTTCGCGGACCGTCCCTCTCGGTCACCGTGCCGGGCTTACGCATTGCGGGCGAACGATTCGCAGCCCGTTTCGAACTCCCCGGTGAGACTGCGATCGCGTCAGCCCAGGGCATGCCCTCGCCGTTCGACCCCTCATCGTTTGACGACGCACAGGCGGATGAGTTGTACCGGACCCCCGGAGGGCTGTACGTCGAAGCCGATATCGAAGCCAACGGTCGCATGACGGCACAAGAAAAGTATCGTGGCTTTCGCGCACAGCACGACCGGCATCCTCAAGCGGGAGATCGGATCTGTCCCATCACCGCGACGAAAGCCCATCCGCAATGCCGTTGGATCATCGGCGGCGAAACGTACACGTTTTGTTGCCCGCCTTGTATCGATGAGTTTCTAGCACGAGCCAAATCGGATCCCGACCAGATTTTGCCGGCGGACTCCTATCGCCAACCGTAGGAACTTGGCGCGAACTTGACGCTTCGCCTTCGATTGGATTCGCTGCTGGATTCAGCCAGCCTGCGTGCTGTTGGCCAACCGGCAAAGCCTTAGAATAAAACCGACTTGTGTGGTTGGCTGGACCATGTCGATCGGAGTTCATCAAGTGCGCGCTGCGGGGTCGCGGGCAAGCGATGCACCACGTTCCTTCTTTCGGTGAAACACAGCGACGTTTGACAGCCAAGACTACCAACAGGAGCTTCCCCGTCACTATGGATCACTCGACCAACCAACACCTTTGGGCGTTGCCGACCGAAGCTGCCTGTGAATCGCTCAAGAGCGACACGAAACATGGCTTGGCACCGGCAGAGGTGCAGCAGCGACTGCAAACCTACGGCCCCAATGCGCTGCCGGTGCGTGCGGGGCAGAGCTTGCTGGTGACATTCCTGCTGCAGTTCCATCAGCCGTTGATTTATATCTTGCTGGTGGCCGTAGCACTTACCGCGGCCTTGGATGAGTGGGTCGATGCGGGCGTCATTATGGCGGTCGTGCTGGTCAATGCGTTGATCGGTTTCGTGCAGGAATCGCGTGCGGCCAAGGCGCTCGATGCGTTGGCCAAGATGGCGGTCACCGGAGCCCGCGTGCTGCGCGGAGGCGAATTGCATCATGTGCAATCGACCGAGTTGGTACCCGGCGACGTGGTGCTGCTGCAATCTGGCGATAAGGTACCTGCCGATTTGCGTCTGTTTCGCTGCCGAGACCTGCAGATCGACGAGTCGACATTGACCGGCGAGTCGGTTTCGGTCGAGAAACAGGCCGATCCCGTTGCGGAAGATCTGCCGCTCGCCGAACGCAGTAACTTGGCCTTTTCCTCGACGCTGGTCACGTATGGCCAAGCCCGAGGCGTAGTTTACGCGACGGGTGGCCGCACCGAGGTCGGACGGATTGGCGACCTCGTCTCCAGAGCCGACGTCCTGGAAACGCCGCTGACGCAGAAGATCTCACGCTTCAGTCGGTTACTACTGTACGTGATTCTGTTACTGGCAGCGGTGACGTTTACGGTAGGCGTGGCGCGCGGCGAAGAGGCATTCGACATGTTTATGGCCGCCGTTGCCCTCTCTGTCGGAGCGATTCCGGAAGGCTTGCCGGCGGCCGTCACGATCACGTTGGCGATCGGCGTGAAACGGATGGCACGCCGTCAAGCGGTCATTCGCAAACTGCCCGCGGTTGAAACGCTGGGCAGCACCACGACCATTTGCTCCGACAAAACCGGCACGCTGACCGTCAATCAGATGACCGTGCGCAGTCTGTGGGCGGGCGGCAAGCGGTGGGATGTCTCGGGCAGCGGCTATGCCCCCGAAGGTAACCTGACGCCGGCCGAAGCGATCGACGGCGAGTCTCGGCCACGAGGCGTTGCGAATAACTTGGCGGCCCAGCAGTGCCTGCTAGCCGGGTTGCGCTGCAATGACTCGGCGGTAGTGCTGTATGACGAAGGCTGGGTGGTCGAGGGCGATCCGACCGAAGGGGCGTTGATCGTCGCAGCTCGCAAAGCG